>Ga0247782_1000108_pt1 | contig 113803 bp, 87 predicted proteins | sample UWRJL019104C5_FD_179928 | JGI IMG/M metagenome (GOLD analysis project Ga0247782, IMG submission 179928) | Plant litter microbial communities from Arlington Agricultural Research Station in Wisconsin, United States - UWRJ-L019-104C-5 | ecosystem: Environmental > Terrestrial > Plant litter >... | reverse complement strand
TAAAAAAAAAAAAAAAAAAAAAAAAAAAAAAAAAAGGACAGATTCGGATGAATTATACTCTTATAGACTTTTGTTTGCTGCCGGTGGTGCGTTTTAAGGTTGCGTACCTAAAGTACCCCGTGTATCTGCCTAGGTACCCCGGGTATCTCCTTTGGATCGACAACAATAACACCGATGCGCCGTGCAACTGCAGAATCTCCCTATTGACAGCTGGTTAGCCGACTCCCCGGCATGGTTACTGCTGCCAGCTACTGGCTGGCTTGCTGGCTAGTCGCAATGGGCCTGCTGGGCCGGATCCAGTTCCCATCCCATTCCAATTGTTCTTGGAAGCTGCGCTGTACGCTTCGGTGTTGTGCTTGCTGTCATGCTGTCCACCAGACTACAGCAGCCCCCGTGCCCCCGGTTCTCCGCCCGCGCGCGTGTTCTGCCCAGTGCCAGCCCTGGAGGTCCCATCAGTACCTGATTTTCCCAATCTTCACGCCCTCACTCCTCCAACCCATTGTTTTCTTTTCCCCGTCTTTTTCCCAATTTCGATTTTTATATACCTAACCAGCCTACTGGTTTTCCACCAGCACTCGCTGGGTGCCAGTTATAGTCATGGCTACCGTCATGGCAAAGAAAAGGTTCATCAATTTCATCCGTTGCTCTCTCACCGACTGCCCAACCACTTGGCTAATTCCTAGTACACGCCTGTCCCCTAAATCCCAATGCCCCTCCAAACTATCCAAAAGCAGAACTACACCAAAACCCCTCTCCTCTTCCCTTCTCTCACTCTTTCTCCTTGAACCCCCCCTGTTACACACCCGCCCCCACCATTTTACCTGAGAACACACGCACAGTCACATACATACGTACAGATGCACGCACGCACGCACGCAAGCAAGCACACACACACTCCTTTTAACAAAGAGAATACCTACTGAACTGGCTGGCTGGCTACCTTGGCCCACTGGCTCAATATTTCGTGTTGGCCCCTCCAATCCTCTGTTCAAGCTGCCGTAGAGGTTGAGCATAGCATCGGCCCTAAACCAACAAGCAGGCGCTTGATCCTTTTGTCCTTGATTTTGTTGCTTGTTGCTTTACTTGATTGTATCCAGCTTGCATTGGGCATTGATTACATATCTCTATACCTTTTTATCTATTGGCCTATATCTGGTGCAACGTTGAAACGTCCCCGCGCGCCATTCGTTAACCTTATACCTCAACCTTATATGCGAACCATCCTTGCGCGCTCTGGCACCGAGCTAACATCTTCGTCAACATAGGCCACCACACCTATCCACTAATATGAATCAACACTCCCCAACCTCGTCCTCCGGGCCTGAAGACGCCGCCGATAATACAGCCGATGAGGAGGATTCCGAAGATTACTGCAAAGGCGGCTACCACCCCGTACAAATCGGCGAGAAGTTTAAGGATGGCAAATACACCGTCGTGAGGAAGCTGGGCTGGGGCCATTTCTCAACAGTCTGGTTATCACGGGATAATTCCAATGGCAAACACGTCGCCCTGAAAGTTGTCCGCTCGGCCAGCCACTATACCGAGACCGCTATAGACGAGATCAAGTTACTCCAGAAGATTGTCGAGGCGAACCCCAACCACCCTGGCCGTAAATACGTTGTCAGTCTCCTTGATTCTTTCGAACACAAAGGACCGAACGGCACCCATGTGTGTATGGTATTCGAGGTGCTGGGTGAGAACCTACTCGGTCTTATCAAGAAATGGCAGCACAGGGGCATACCTCGGGATCTAGTCATGCAGATCGCAAAACAGGTCCTGATGGGGCTGGATTACTTGCACCGAGAGTGCGGCATCATTCACACGGACCTCAAGCCCGAAAACGTGTTAATAGAGATCGGTGACGTGGAACAGGTGGTGCAGAAGGTGGTGAAGACCGAGGCTTCGGATAAGGAGAACAATCGAAATGGACGCCGCCGCCGAAGAACTCTGATTACCGGCAGCCAACCGCTTCCTTCGCCCCTTAATGCTACATTCAACCGCGATAATTTGTTCCCATCACCCCAGTCGCATTCTAGTCTTAACGCACTTCTACATGAAAGTGAGTGATATCTTGATCGGCACAAAATTGTTCGGCTTTGCGTAGATGACACAACACGACGTCTTCTACCCTTATCGGCGATCTCTATAGTTTCTATTTCTTTCTGTATCCGAAGCACTGACATTTTTTTAGACACCACACCAATATCCACGTCCAGTGAGCAACAGGGACAGCGTGAAAGGACAGCGTAAGCACTCTCATTTGCTCCTCGCTTCAATAACTTTCATCATACTGATTACCCTCGCCTCCTCAGCGATATTCTTACGGAAGAAGTGTCCGGCATCTCTCTCGACAAGTCCACTAGTGCCACAAGCCCAACGGCGCAGAAGAAAAAGAGGAAACGAAATATACCAATCATTAATGTGAAGATTGCGGACTTGGGCAATGCCTGCTGGGTATCACATCATTTCACGAACGATATCCAAACCCGCCAGTATCGGTCGCCGGAAGTAATCTTGGGTGCAAAATGGGGCGCCAGTACTGATGTGTGGAGCATGGCTGCTATGGTATGTTTGGTGCCCTTACACACAAGATCTCCTCAGTCGCACAGCCTGTGAAATCTCGCAGCTACATAGGTGACGTATTTGCTGATAAGCTGAAGGTGTTTGAACTTATTACGGGCGACTATCTTTTCGACCCTCAGTCGGGTACGAAATATGGTAAAGACGATGACCACATCGCACAGATTATAGAGCTCCTTGGTGCGTTCCCTAAAGAGCTGTGGAAGACTGGCCGCTGGTCTCAGGAGATATTCAACAAGAGAGGAGAGTTACGAAACATTCATCGTCTGCGCCATTGGGCACTACCTGATGTACTCCGCGAGAAATATCATTTCAAGGATCTTAAAGAACCCACGCCTAAGGAGCGGGAAGAGAAGGAGAAGGCAGCCAGAGAACGAGCGGAGGCCAGGGTTAAGGCAAAGATGGAAGCGAGAAAGGCTGGCGAAGACGAAGAGGCCGTCGAAGAGATGTTTGCGGACGAGGAGCCGCCACTGGAATACCACCCCACGGAGGTTGCCAATTTCTTATTACCCATGCTGGAACTGCTACCCGAAAAACGAGCCAATGCTGGCGGCATGGCAAACCACCCATGGCTTGATAATACCCCCGGTATGGAAAATGTGAAGCTTCCGGGTCTGGTTCCCGGAACCAGAGGTGAAGGAATAGACGGATGGGCTACGGAGGTCAAGAAGCAGCGGTAGTTCAGCTGGAGGAGAACGGGGTGGCGAGATTGGTTTACTCGGCTATGACCAGATTCTTGATTTGTCTAGAGCCTTGTGAGCACACTGGAAGAGTATATTCTGGAAACCAGTATTCACGACAGAAAGCGCTGTTACTAGAAAGATGTTCGAGTATTTTTATCAGAAAGAAGCGATATAGGAGCAGTGTGGGGAACTCGGAACATCTGTCCTATTCATTGTCCTTTTTTGATCATTAATCTCTACCTTACTTGCGTTGTTGTTGTTTTTGCTGACTCGGGCTACATATAATGGAAAGAGCGAAGATGACAGGCAAGGCGTTTATCGTTGTTGCTGCAAAGCGTGTTCATGGTCCCATCCCGTCGTTTAAGCGTGCTCTGTGATATAATATTCTTAGAGTTTCGAGAAAGTCGAAGAGATCTAGGTTATCTAGCTAACCGTAAACCCCTGAGTAGGTAAGTAAGTACCTAGGCTAGGTAGTTAGCCTGGTAAGGTAATTAATTCTCTGCTTTGTCCTCTCACCCCAACACATATCTAGAGAATGGCGTGTGAACGAGCATCAATGACACATCGCATTCTACTACTTGCTGACCGTTGCTGGGCTGGGTTGTCCTACTAACTAACTATATCTTGCTTTCTGCCTTGCTTGACAATTAATAACAGCCTGAGGTTTGTCTTACTTTCCCCCTTTTACGCCGAAACGCCGAAAATTGTTACAACCGAACCAGCCAGCCAGCCTCTCAGTCAGTCACATGCCTCTCTTTCCTCTCACTCAATATCATAATCTCGAAGCTCCCCTACGCATATGATATCTTCCTTCCCGTTCTTTTTATAGAATGCCGATCGTGTCGTAACTTGGGAAGGATACAAGAGACGGATGACTGATGACTTGTAATGGATCTTCTATTTCTTTTTCTTAGAGACGATCTTCCTGAAGGCGTCAAATCCACTGGCGCCGATAGGTTTGAATTCTGGACCCTGTGACGGGTTGAAGGTGCTGCGCGGCGCGATGGTGTACGCTTGTGGTAGGCCGCTAATGCGGGCCCGGTTAGATTGATTCACGGGTGCCAACACGCGTTCACGTTCGGCTTCCCGCTGATCCACTGCGGCCGGTCGTTGGGTCAATGTGATCTGGCTGCTGCTTTGAGCTGCCTGGCGTCGTCTCGCGGCCCTGTTGTTTTGCAATAGTCAGTATCGCACCCTTTACATTAATGGTCCGGGAGGGAGAACATACTGGTAATCATAGTCACGCGTTTCGACGTAACGCTTCTTGTAGTCGTGCGTGCGATTCAGAATAGGTCGGCTCCATTCGCCTAGCAGCCGTTCGGCGCTGCGCTTGATTCCAATCTCGGGTCTCTTGGACTTAGTATAGAAGAGAACAATCTTGCCTATGCCGCTCATTCGCAGGGCCTCTTTCTCAATGGGAAGATTCAGCAGAGCTTGGAAGATGTCGCGTTGGATGTTGTAGGCGGGAAGGGATCCGTCGTTGAGAGGCTCCAGGAAGAATTTGACGTGCTGGAGGAAGTTTGTATCGGGATCGATAGCTAAGTTTTGCACATTCTTGCTGGTAAGCATATATGTGACCTCGGGTAGAAGCTTCAACTTGTGAAGAGCGGGTTGGCCGGCTTCTCGGGCAGCATTATCAGCTTCGCAAGCTTTCTCCATGCGGACTTTAAGATCGGCGATCTTCTCATCCATTTCGTCCTCCAGGTCCTAAATGAATATCGACGTGTGAGCAAAATAAAGTGAACGGTAGAAGCTATAATGTAGTTGGAAGTATATCGCAAAGCACATACATCTTCGTCCTTCTTCTTCCGGCGCTTAGCTTTGGGCTTCTCTTTGGCGGCGGCACGTTCAATAGCTCGTCGCCGCCGTTCCTCAGGCGTCAGATTCTCTTCCTTCTCCGGCTCGGGTGTCTGTTTCCGACTGTCACTACCGCCACCAGTCTTTCGAGCTCGCTTTGTTGTAAGAACTTCGCCATCAGCTTCGTCATCGCGATCCCGTGCACGCTTTTTTTCACGGCGACCTTCTTTCGGCTTCTTGGTGGCGGTGCCCTTTCTTTTTGAAGCCTTTAGAGTGCGAGCAACATCTTCATCGATTTCGACGGGCCGCTCTTCGATACGAACGGCAGAGGGATCGTAATCGTCGAACTGGTCTTCGTCAATATCAGAGAGCGCGTCCGAGTCCCGATCGGAATCGCCTAGGTCTTTCGGTGACACATCATCATTTGGAGCTTCTTCGTGTAGGGTCCCGTCCCCGGTTGGGGACCCGGGAAGAGATCCGGCGTCCGACATGGTTTAAAACGCTGCTCTTGAACTAGAATCCCGTGCGCGATTCTGGAAGGACGTAGAGATGAATGAGTATAGTCAGATAATTTGTCTTGTGGGATATTCTTCGCACTTGCTCGAATCGAGATGGTTGAGGCAGGGCAAATGTTATTTAGAATAGGGATGTAGGTTAGATATTGCTTCAATGTATGTTGGCAGGCTGAGAGGATGATTAAACTTCAGCTGTCAAATAGCCGGCCTATAGCAATACATGCCCACCGTTTATAACACTTCAAGTATTTAGGTACACAGAATGAAAGTACTCCAAAGGTCTCCATTGTAGGCACACTACTAAACCGATTAACCTAGGGTTTTGAACCTGCCGCAATAGGTGGCCAGGTAGCCGGGTACGGCATCTATACAGTTTGCGCAAGTATTGACTACCTCCCGATAGGGGCCTACATAGGTGCTGAACCGCCTGTGGCGGCTAAGTAGGTAGGTATATAGTTACCTCATGTATGCACCTAGCGCATTCTTAGGTTTTGTACTAGGTACATAACCAGAAAAGGTGGGACTATCCGATCTGCTCGTGTGGCGTACTTTGTTTACCTAGAACTTCTTGCGTCAATATCCAGAGGGCGGTTTTGTTTACTGGAGCATTACCATCATTCCTTACAAAAGGCGCCTCCGCCCACCCTCTCTCGTTGCTAACATAATATCTGCAACAAGCGCCATTCCCCCTACCCCGTCACGTACTGGATTGATCGCATATAATAGTGCATACTCTCTACCCACCTATTGCTACGCAGTTACTCTCAATATTGTCCTAACGGGCAACAATGGACAAGCGAAGTTTCGAGGCCAATATGGAGTTTGAGTGGGATGATCGCATCGGCCCAGTCGACCCTTCTAGTCCACTCACTCAGGCTTCAAAGCGGTTTCATAATAGAAGTTAGTCTTGCTGTATCTTCGAAGCGACGAGAAAGTGTCCAGAAACTTATTTTTGCTTATTTAAAGGTGTATTTGGTACCCCAGGTTTCGGCTCTGCTGCGACGGGTCAAAACAGATTTGCCTTTCAACAGAGTTCACCATCAAAACCTCTACCTCCCACGCCCTCTGGACAATCGACTCACTCCATATTCTCTGTACCAAGAACCACCGCGGCTCCCCCCTTCCGCAATCCCGCCTTTACCACACCCCGTAAGCCCTTCGATATCGATCCACTCTCTGAAGCATCCGCCGCCGAATCAAGTCCAGCTGCTACTGACGCCTCCGACTTCCCTGAGACGCCGGACGATCAATCATTGAATATGGGGAACATGACCATTACTCCAGCCACCATGAGCCGACGGGGGCTGCTGTTCCCCAAGAAGGCGAGTGGAAAAGGCGAGATCTCCAGGACCGTATTCGCCTCAAGAGATAAGGTCCGCAAGCGTAAGCGATACAATGCCGACAAGGACGTAAGCGGATATCGGCTGCCATACATACAACAGGGAGAGTGTGACGATTCAGATTACGAGTCAGACGAGAGCACATTTCAACCGAACAAGGCACATGGCAAGTACAGGGAGTATAGAAAGGACGGACGGGTAGGGAGCTTCTTGTCTTTCCTACGGCGACACCCGGACGCACCAAGTATCCTCGGATACTGGCTCACTTTCGCCTTCAACACAGTGTGCATGTCCGGCACATTGTGGCTTGGATGGATAATCATCGCTGGTTTGCACGAGGACTTCAATGCTGCCCGCTCCTCGGTTCGCGATGAATTCCTGGAGGAGATAGCTAAGTGCCGGTCCGATTACATCGACAATAGGTGTCATCCGAGGGAGCAACGCTTGCCTGCCATGCACCAGATGTGCGAGCAATGGTTTGCCTGCATGAATAAGAATCCCGACAACCTGAAGAAGGTCCAGCTCGGAGCCAAGAACATTGTCGAAATACTCAACGAGATCGTTGACACAATGTCCTACAAGACAATGGTATGTAGCCGAGCTCCTTTCCTGTCAGAATCATATGTGGACTTGAAGCAATTGTGTGATCTTACTAACATGGGATTTAGGCTTTACTAGTTGTTTTATTTACCATCTTCCTCTTCAGTGGACGATCGCTCCTCAAGAGTGCAAACGACTTCTCGGGCATGAAGAAGCATCCGTCCCCTTCATACAATCCACCACATCCTAGTGCGTTCCCGCCTCAACAAGTATACTGGCAGGCCATACAGCCGCAGACGCCCCGTCATCTTTATACGCGGCGTATAGCAGCAAACGATGAAACACCAGAGACAGATACATCACCTCCTAAATTCCAGGCGCTTTTGCCGCCTGAGACTCCTTCAGGCAGAAAGAGTCCGTCCAAATCGGAAAGGGGGAGAAGTCCTACGAAAGCCAGCAGCCCAGTGAAGCAGTATTGAGCTGAAGGTGCTGACAAAGATCCGAGTACTATATATAGTTATCTGTATAGCGGTGCCTTTAAATCAGATGTCGTTATGCTGCAGAATTGTCTGTACATAATGCGATTGTAAACAATGTATCCGGTACCGTTTCTGCTGTTCTAAAGCCTCGGTTATGCTTCCTCAAATCCAAGTGATCGCGATTTCAAGTAATTCTACATAGCTGAAGAAATACGGCTTAGCAAAGGGTAATAAAGAGGGATAGAGGGCAAAAGAAAATCATGACCCTTTATGACAGCTGGTTTTAGTTGCGAGATCATCTGTAACTGCAACATGGTGTACATAGACAGGATATGATACTAATGTGAAATATGAGGATATTCCTAATATTATGGTACCCTAATCCAGTAATCACTGTTCTGAGGGCAGTCTAGTTAACAGTTAACGCAACAGGATTGTGTACCATATATAGGCAGGAATCAAGGACCAAGTCTCAATCTTACATAAGTTTTGCTGATCTGATCCAGGTACAGCAGTGTACATCTGTATGGCAACGGCATTCTTTTCCGAAAACGATGTTCTGCAAACCTTGGTGTGCTGGCTGGGTCTTGGCATGCATCGCAAAAATCAGTTTTCCGTCCAGATGGAGAATTTGAAAGCGCCATTGTCAAACACGATTGTGGTGATATTAGCCATGTTCAGATTCGCGCCCTACCTTATTAGTCTCGTGCAGCATACCTGTCTGCCACCTAAAATGTTCTAAACCGCCCAGGTTCTTACCTAACAGCTTCCTGCCCAGATACTGAGATACCCAGAAGGCATCTGCTTTCCTCGCACTCCCTTATCTTACTAGTCATCTGGTCCGGCACATTGCTTTCCATCCCACGGCTCCCCACAAAAGTCAACAAATGTCACTACCGAGGTGTACGCCAAGTAGATGTATCTAGAATTGCTGGAGAGCGGTTGGGGATTTGATACCCAAACGATGATCCCAATCGTATGGCTACCCGTATTGTTCCAGGGATAAGTTTCTGTGTGCCGACGCGGGAAGTTGGTAGGTTGTAGGTGGGTATTTGTAGATTTCCGCTCCAGACTGTATAGTCGGAGTATGGTTTGGAGCATACCCCCACCCCGTCCGAGGTGTTACTCATTATATTCTGCCTAGGCGCGTGTTTATCATACGATCAGTTCGTTGACTAACCTTGGCCTCGACTCTTAGCGCACTTAATAATTTGTCCCAGCTAACTTATATCCTGTTGTATTTAGTTTCACCTTAGAACGACGTAGGCATGGATACTTTAGAACGTACATTGTACCGCAAATAATACATACTACTTACTGGTAATAAGTACTTAACATATCTATCCACGACAGCCAGTACGAACAATTCTCTCGGTGTACCTTATCATTCAGCTTCGCTTAGGTTATATGCTTCAAGTACCTCACCTTACTGCTTTGTGAGTGACTTGACAGATATTGGGGGTGTGTGCATGTGGAGCTGCAACTGCTATCTATGTGGGTACATACTACTAACAGATCTGTACTCCTCACTCCTCACTTCCCCTAGCTAGGATCATACCTACCTCTATAACCTAGGTTAGGTAAGGAGTACTACCCTACCTCTTATAGGGTGTATAATTTTAAATGTATCAAAAGTCACGATTTTCCAACTACCTTGTAAACAAGTTGCTTTTTGTTCATGCCCCTCGTCTTTGTATGAGAGGCAGGCAATTGGCTAATAAGTACAATTACACATAGCAGAGAACTATCACTTGCGTCTCCGTCTCTTAGGGAATCGCTTCGCCTCGTCCCGTTCCGTCAAGCCATATCCCGGTACACATACGAGGTAGCGTCGTTCGCTACATACATACAGATACATACCTACATATAGGTAGTATATGTAATCCCATAAATACACATACGTATATATGTACTGCCTGGATATTGTTTTCATGACACCTGGTATCAAACTACTACTCGACAGCGACATCTCTCGTTTTGAAGTGTCTCGTTTACAGCATCCAAGCTGGTCCACGCGTGAACTAAGGTGTGTCCTAATTCTTCCCCGCGACCAGCAAACTGCCTGTCGGCATCTTGTAAGCTCCTTTCCCACCTCTCCAAGTCGCGTCAAGACATGTCGCAAAAAGCGATCTTTGCGAGCACTACCCAGTTCACGGCGCCTCGAGCTGTATTATCTACCAAATCGGTTTTATATTCACTTGCGCGCTTGCACGCTCACTCTTAACAGCTGGATTAGGTGATAGCAGTTCTCGGCCAGTCCCCGTCCATCCCAACTTGCGCATACGCCCGTCGTTATTGCTCCCGTAATATAACAACCCCCCGTAAACCCGATATATATCGTACACTAGTCACACCGCTTCTCACGACGCTCACTTTCATACCAACATTGAGACGAGCGACGGTCTCTGTTCGCGACAAAGAGCCGTACGGCTTAGCGAACCTCTCCCTCACGTCTAGGCTGCGATACCTTGGACTGTTTACCCCGCGATCATAAACACTCCATTGTTGCGATACACTCGATAACTTAGTTCTCCCTTAGCCCGCCCCGCCAGACTCAAGTCGAATGCCACCGCTCTTTTACGCCTGAGCATGTCCCGCCAAACATGATACACGGGCCCCATGGAGGAGGAACAAGGTAATAGGAGCTCGGTGGAGCCAGCCTCGGCCTCAACTAAACCAAGTCAAAAGCACGATGCACCAGCGGCTTCCGCCGCCCCGAGCGCTACGAATGCGGCATCTTCGAAGCGCCGACGGGGCTTGGGTGTTGTCACGCCGAACGCGTGTACCGAGTGCAGAAAGAAGCGTGCCAAAGTAGGTGAGCTCCTATGAGAACGTCTATGGCTTTTTGCCAGCCCATCCACGATATGTTTGAGCGGTCCCTTAGTCACCCTCATTACTCTGCGTGCGATCGCTATAATCCAAATTGACATGTGCACAGTGTGATGGCCAAAAGCCGTGCGGGCGCTGCAAGGCGCAGAAAGACGTGGAGTGCGTCTATGAAATCCCCGTTCGTCAATCGAAAGAAAATCTTCGCCATGAAATCGAAAATTTGCGAAAACAGCAGCGCCAGAGCGATACCGTTTTTTCGGCACTCGTTCGGCCTGAGCTATGGGAGGAAGTCCTTCGGAGGTTACAGAGCGGCCAGCCTGTCGACGCAATATCGGAGTGGCTAAGTGCTAATTTGCCCTCAAACAGTGACAATCTGCCTAGCTATAGCCAGCCGAGTAAGTCCCAGTCCGGCGCGCAATTGGCGCCTCCGATATCATCGTATGCCGGAACCATGACAGGCGCCGGCGGTTACGCATCTGGGAGTGCGACCCAAGCCGTAAGCCAGGGTCCCGCTAGGAAACAAGAACTTGATGCCAACAGCCCCTGGAACTTCTCCTCGCAGAGCCAGTCCTTGTCACAACGAAGCACTTCTCACCCCGAAGAGATGCAGTGGACGGCAGAAGGGCCACCTCGATCCCGCGTAGGTTTATGGCTTCAAGATCAAGGACAGAGTCAGGGCCAATCCGGAGAAAATGTTCGGTATCGTGGGGTGGATCAAGTGCTCGCACCCTTGGAATCCCCGGAAAGCAACGTGCCGCCCAGCACATGGACCAGCATCACGAGTGACTCGGCTCTTGTCCAACATTTGCTTGCACTGTATTTCTGTTGGGAGTACCCGACCTTTGCTTCGTTGAGTAAGGAACATTTCATGAAAGACTACCAGCACGGCCGGCCCCGGTACTGTTCTCCCATCCTTGTAAACGCCCTGCTAGCTTTGGGATGTCGATTCTCGGCGCAACCCAACACACGTGCGAACCCCAACGATCCGAGAACGTCTGGCGATCATTTCTTCCAGGAGGCTTTGCGGCTGCTGTACAGGGAGACAAACCACCATAGCCTCACCACGATTCAAGCCTTGGGAATAATGTCCATTCGGGAGGCGAGTTGCGGCAGGGATTCCGAGTCTTGGTACTACGCCGGCCAAAGTGTGCGCCTTGCTATCGAGATGGGGCTACACTGTGTCAGTGATGATGGCGATGAAGACGAGCTTGCAGTTAAGGCCGCGACCTTCTGGGGTGCCTTCGCTTTGGACCAGTGAGTATCCACCCTTCTGTCGAATACTTGTTGAGTAGTAATTGATCGTTTGCCAAGTGCCTGGTCGCTAGCAACGGGTTCTCTACCGCAATGCTCGTGCTTTCCCCACCTTCCGCCGAAACCTGCCATTATCGACGGCATCGAGGCTTCACTATGGGTCCCATATACGGATGACGGTAAGCTAAGCTCTCTGTCAGTATTTGGAGTTTCGTACAGTAACTAAGAGTGCCCCAAGGAGCACCCCTGCAGCGTTCTTGTGAACAGCCATCTAATGTGCGGTCGGTTTATAAATGCTTCTGTGAACTTAGCGAGCTTGTTCACCAATCTCTCTATGTTCTCTATCCGCCTGGAAGACCGCTTACGAGCCGTGACCTACTGAGTTTGTACACACAATATCTGAACTGGTATGACAGCATTCCTGAGGTTTTGCGACTGGGTCACAACTTCACGCCGGCCGTCCTTTTTGCCCAGTAAGTACCCAGGCCCATCCCCGCATCTTGACCTACTCTCAGGCCTACTTACGATAGTAGCTTTCGCAAACTAACCGGGCGTAGCATGTACTACCATTTTGCCATCCTCCTCCTATTTAGACCCCTGATCAAACTACGAATCATTGGTTCATCTATACTCCCACGCGACGTCTGCTCCCAGGCCGCAGATGCCATTCAAGGCTTGTTGCGTTCCTACTCCCAGTTATATACACTTCGACGCACGCCTTCTTTCGTGCCCTATTTCCTCTTAACATCATCCATCATGCACCTTGCCGTTGGAGTAAGTACCACGCAGCCGGTGCCAGGCGCTACTAGCTCAGACGCAGCGAATGTAAATCCAGATCCTCGTCGAACGAAGCAGAAAAACACAACCTCTTCAACTACTACAGGCAATGGGCAGAGTTCCAACTCATCGACATTGGGCTCATCGGCAGCGAAACTGGATCCCAAGGCGGCCGATGCCATCAAACAAGGCATTGCCGATCTAGCAGAGATGGCACCATGCCACCATTTCGCAGAACAGGCTCTCAACATACTGCGTTTCCTGGCCAGAAAGTGGAATATCGAGGTTGAAGTCCCACTTGAAGTGCCTCAGGAGGAGGCTGAAAAGCTAATCCAGCCGTCGACGAGCAGCCTCAACTTCTTTGTGCCGGACATTTCGACCGACGACTTCGTATGCCAGTGGGGTGGGCCAGCAGCAAACGTGAGAAAAAGGCAGCGTGCCGCTTCGTCCCCCCCGGTCGAAAGTAGCGACGTCGAGAGGATGGCGGAAAGCATAGCAGAAGAGGGTGCCTATGGAAAGCAACGGGTCGATCCAAGCTTGAGTGTAGGGGGTAATACTAATGTTACTCCGAGCTCGGAGAGCCCTCTCTTCTGGCCCTTCCCCTTACAGGGTCGGCCGATGATTCTTGATGGTCCTCAACTCGAAGAGGCCGGTTTTGCTCCGTTATAGGCAGCAGAAGAGTGGGCTTCCATGTTGCTATTTGATTCATAAATAACATACACAGTACGCCCCCCATATGTCTTTTTGCCGCATTACAACAAACACACTAGGCAGAATAGATATTCGCATTCTCAGTTTCCAGTTCTCAGTCAAAGTCCGGAGTTCGTGTAGAATATACCCCTTGGGATGGATATGGTTCCATTGTGCTTAAAATAAAAACTCAGTCAAAAATCATTCGCAAAATTCCAACTTTACATCCATACATAATACACATGAAAGGTGAAAGATGATGATGGGACTTTACAAGTGGTGGGCATAAATCGAGACAGACGTTGAACGCCTAAGCCAAATCGAGTAGGGACGAATATACACATGGTAGAGATGACATATCTACCCTAACGGCGTCCCCGAATGGGCATGGCAAGATGGATCTACTTAGCGTGCCGGCCCAGAGATTGTCGTGGGATCCGCGCCGCCTACCAGGTCAAGCTCAAACACCCATATACCTGCACTACCTATGTACCTGGGATACCGATACTAATCTATATATATACGGAAACTTCATGATATCGACCATTTCAGAGTATAATCCAACATTCCCGGAATTGATAGAGGCTAAGAATACTTCTATCTAGGAATGCTAGAGGATTAACAAACCAAGAAGATCATGTACGTATGAAATGTACTTGAGTATATAGTAGTATAATAGTCCCTAGGTAGGTACTAGATAATAGATGGGTCACACCAATCACCGTTGCATCGACCCTGGCCTGTTTTGAAACAAGTTAGGAGAAAACAGCCTTCTCATTAGTGCGCTGTATCAGCGCTGCACCAACTACCTACATATGAGATAAGTAACTCGGGCAAGGAGAGCAGGCAAGCAGAGACACAAAAAGAGAAAGCTGGAGAGACGGAGAGGCCAGGAGCGAGAGAGGGCCGCCAAGCCTTTTCTAGCTAAATTTATCTGATCGCTGGCCGTAGGAAAGAGACGCTCATTGGTAGCTGCAACCCTCCATCGGGCGTGTTTCGAAACGCCAGAACGGAATCCCATCATGTGCTGACGAGCGAGATGATCTCCTGGGCTGTTTCAGGTTGAGGCCACAGCAGATCGACCAGGGCCTTTTGAGGGTCCTTGGGGTGCAGAAACGGGTTTAGCTTGCCTTCGAACCATCCCTGTTCGTCGGTAGGGGTATCTAGACATCCCCAAAAAAAACATACCTAGCGCACGCGCGCACTCTTGTCCTTATCCCGGGGTCACTTTTTCAGGGGTCACAGTGACAAGATAACCTGTGAAAAAAAAAAACGAAACGAACCGTTACGCCCAGACCCAATGGCAAGCCATGTAAGCAATGCAGCGCCAGCAAGTTGGATGTACGAACCCTAATTCGAAAAAAAGGTAGGAAGGCGGAGAGGGAGGCGAGGGAAGGGAAGGGAAGGAAAGGGAAGAGGGAGAAGGAGAGAGAAATACCTAACCTAGGCAAGTACACGGAGCCCACGGCCAGAGTGCAGCAGCAGAAAGAAACGTTGTTCATCCATCTATCCATGGTCCCGAACCCGAACCCGTCTGTATGATACAATGTACATGCCTACCCTGGTCAAGCAACGAACGAGCGAAACAGAACGAAACATGGAGTACATACCAAGAAGCATTTCTTACAACAGCTAATGTGTAACAGCATGTACAACATACGGCGGATAGGGTAATGTAGGTGTCTTGTTTCGACTATATCACCCAAACGAGGACCGCCTGCGCGCGCTTGGCTTCAGATCCTCCAAAAACCTGGTATTGCTAATACCACTGCCATTCCCATTCCTCTTACTCTTTGTGGATTACTGTATGTAAATCCAGCACATCATAGGCTCATAGAGCACAAACATCACACTTCCGCTGCCCTTGTGTTGCCTTTCCTTCGCTTTCTCTCTTTCTCTCTTCTCCTCTCGTACTTACGCACACACACACTCGCTCAATTCTCTCTCGCTCGCTTGGTCAAGGTTGGCTCCATCGGATAATAATAACGTCGTTCATTCTCCCCCTTTGTTTGCTCGCGTGACGGCTGCTAGTTCGAATTTCCTGTGCGACAGATTGAGTGTACAATCAAATGGGACGAGATGGATGACCCGTCGAGAATATTAGCGCAGGCAAGACAGCACCTCGAGGCCTTGAAGCAGGCCGGGCTGAGTCGAGCTGATCTGCTGGCTTTGTTGGAAGAGGACCCCCAGCAACAGCATCAGCAACATATAACGCCTGATCGTAAGGACGTTTCCCATGGCTGATGTTCTGTGGCATCCCGCACTGACCGCGCCAAAACAGCCACCGCAATACAAAACTTTAATTATGACATGAATGCTTCTTTCAAGCCCCCTCCCCAGTGTCGATCGTCCGTATCCACGGTATCGAGCAGCTCGAGCCACGACAGCTGTTTCTCGGCGGCGTCGGTGCGCAGTTCCGTTTCCTCTACGACCAATCCCACGACCGATTCCAAGTTTTGGTGTACGTCTTGTAACAAGACCTTCAAGCGCAAGTTCGATTGGAAGCGACACGAGGAGGAGTTCCACGACCGCTCGCGTAAATACCCGTGCGACAGCTGTAACCAGAGCTTCTGGGGCCCTAATACTTTCAACCAGCACCACAAGTCGGCTCATGGCTGCCAGACCTGCCCTCACGCCGAAATGGTCATGAAACCGATGAAGAAGAGGAGGGCGTATGGTTGTGGCTTCTGTGCCGCGCTGCACGGCCAATTCGAGAGGCACATCGACCACGTAGCGACACACTTCGAGAGCGGCTTGACGAAGCAGGACTGGTCACATTCCAACGTCATCTACGGGTTGCTCCACCAACACGGCATCATCGAGGCCTGGAAGGCGCTGATCACGAGCAAGCAGGGCCAATTCAACGATCGCCAGCCTATGTTTGGCTGGTCACCCGACTCGACGGGCAGGGCGCATGGGTTTGTCGAGAACGAAAACCCAGGGCAGCTACAGGATCTGCTCGAGTTCTTCGACGGTTCCAAGGAGAGCGCCCGACGGATCGTTCAGCTGGCTGAGACATGTGTACATGTCGTTCTACGGCCCAAGTCACCGCCATCGTCTTGGTCGAATTCAGCAGCCGGAGGCGTCGAGACCGTGTCGACGTCCTCTGGCACAACAGCCAGCGGATCGCACCGGCTCCTTACATCGCGTTCATCGGTGCGAGAACCGCGGAGATCTGCATCTACGTCAGCGGTGGTGAAATCGTCCAAGGTCAGCCGTCGGGCGACTTCAGGTCCCGGTCCCAATCCTAATCCCAATCCCAATGCCTTCGAGACTCCGCCCCGGAGCGCAGCATTAACACCTGTCCCGTCAATGACACTGCCCTCGTCATCGCCACAAGCGCAGTCGCACTCGCAACTGCAGCCGCCTACGAACAGCGTATATCCCGGCTTCATCCCAATTCCCGACGCACCCGCCCCGCATCCACAACCCACCCTAACTCCCATGTCAACACACACGTACGCTGATAAAGCGCTACCTCCTCCGCCACTGGATCCCGTCTCACCGATGACGGTTGACTTCCCGCCCTTCCCCGAGGCTCAACATATGGGGGCGCCACAACCACCCCCGCCGCAAGCGCAAGGTTTTCTTCCTGAAGTTGACTTCGTGAGTGACTGGCAGAGCTTTACGAGTACTCTTATAGGCGGGATAGGGGATGAACACCAACAACAGCAGCAGCAGCATCAGCAGCAGCAGCAGCAACAACAACAGCAAATGACGAATTTTGCGCCACAGGGATTCCCCATGAGTTGGGAAGATCTAGGACATTTCCCCGGCACTCCCGGAACATAAAGAATTATATACACAACATGAATGAATTGAAACGGATTTTCTTTGTTTCGCTCTATCTTCTCTTTTGAGATACCACCGGACATTACTGGACTGGAACTGGAAACCGGAATCTTTTGGAACTACATACCTACGAACGCGAACCGCGGGAAAAGAAAAGAAAACTTAATGGTGGAACGAAATTGAATTGACAAACGACGGGAGTCAGGTGAATAGGTGCGTTTAGGTTAGGTATTGGGTGAGGAAGAGGGCGAGAGGTCGTATATACGTACGAATTTTTTACGTTTCACCTGCAATCACCTATCGCGTTGATCAAAAAGGTGATGTCTATTAGATGGGCTCAAATGCTTATGAAATCAAAGGGAAGGAAGAAGAGAGCGGTCGATATGCGGCCGAGAATCTAATGTGCGTGGGCGCACTTGACTACCTATCCAGCGAGAGGGAAGATAGGGAAGAGGGAGGGACAGAGAGCCTCGGCTTGGAAAACGCATAATCGCATTGTATGTGTTCTGTATGTATTATGTATATAGAGATGGATGGAACGGGCTATCAACCTAATTCAACAGACCAGAACAGACAAATTACCATTCAAAAGGAGTCGAAGATGGCAACGGACGCAAGATCATTTAAAAAATAAAAAATAAAAATAAAAAGGGACGAACTAAAGACTAAAACAGGACAACGAAAAGAATAGTTAGATACTCGAGCAGACTGTCTTGGACATGTATTATGTCTTGTTTCTGCGATTCAACCCAAGACAGCCGGGTTCGAAACAGGGTGCTTAGGTATTCATGCAGTTTCGGAATCAAGGTTTAACGTCACGACACAGATACAATACCTACCTCGATATACCCTACTTCAAAATCCGGTTTGGGGCTTATCTAGGACTTGAACCCAGACTTGGAGTCGGATTGGTACACACGGCGAGAACCGACACTCACTTACTTACCTTGCCTTTGCCTTGCCTTTGCCTTGCCTTACCTTACCTAATTCCCCACCTTTTCAACGGTTCAATTGATGTCCCTCCCTACCAAGCCTACCGAAGGTACGAGACGTGACGTGACATATCCCAACCTAGGTATGTAGGTATCTACGCACTTACCACGTGCTTTTTTATCGGCTTACCTTTACTTTACGTTGCGTTAGGTACCTACCTTACGCCCAATCTACCGTGTCAATGTTTCATCTTATAAGCCTTCAAGGTTGCTTTTTAGTTCTAGGTTAGGTACATCTGTAGGTTAAGTGGTTCTAGTCTGCCTTACCACATGACGCTATCTTAGCTTGCTTAGGTAACCAACGTTAGATAATTGCCTACTTACCTACTAGGTTAGGTTAAATGACTAAAAAAACAACGGTCTAGGCTAGGTAAGTCTAAACGGCGTACCGAAAGATCGGACATTTAATTTATTCGTTTCATATATAACGGTAACGGTCGTCTGATTTCTTTTGTTTTCCTCACTTCGGGGCATAACGTGTTTGTTTCTTTACTAGTCGATCGAGGATTTTACTGCGGGGCCAGGGCGGTGTAAGACTGGGCAAAATGGTTGAGTGTGTGACGGGTGTGTGTTTGTGGGTGTGTGGCGCTGTCCTCGGCACCTGAAACGAGCTGAAAGGGTAGATATGTATATATGTATGTAAGCTTTTCGAGGCTTTTGTTCGGTTGTTCGGTATGTATGAGATGTTGAGTGAGGGGTTGAGTGTCGATCGACTTGTCTAACCTACATACATGTTTAACTTACAATGATATGTAGTGTCTACTTTCATGCCTAACTGCCTACACGACCGACCTAATTGCGGAATAATACACTGTCAACATGAGTAGCACGTTTTTGTACCTTCAGGGGCAGAGGTATGTGTGCATGGCACGCGCATATCGTACCTGGGAATTAACTACCTGGTTGCATACATATATACTTACCTACCTACAGCATTTATCCCAAACATCTAGATCGCCATGTTCGTAGGTAAGGATGGAGGTATGGAGGTAGATAGGGAGGTAGTCAGGTGGCAAGGGCTTGTCTCGCCCTATGCGGCAAAGCTCGTATTGATGAATTGGAGGGTGGTATGTGCTATGTTCAGTTTCAACGTTTTAGTTCGGTAGATAGGTTAGGTAAGGAGGTACATAGCCCTCGCTTCTCTTTTCGCTTGTTTCAGAAGCCGTCCTTGGAGAGTTAGTTACCTCAGCACTTGAAGGCAGTTATATCGGCATATGTATGTAGGTTAGGCAGTTTAACTGTTTGCCATAGGCATGACATGGCATGACATGACATGACATGTGGTATGTGGCGTTTAAGGCGTGTAAGCGGAGGCTTGTAAGTTCCAAGGAAATGAGATAAACAAGTCATTAAGTAAGCCGAGGCTTGATTTTTGCTTGCTAGGATTAAGCATGTAAGTATGTACGTATGTAAGGAGGTGATGCGGGAAAGGCAGCCTGCTGGCTTAATCTCTCCGAGGGGGCGTTCGGTTACATCGTTGATGAGGATGATGATAACCATGGTGATGTATGTGTGTGCACACGTGCATGCTCCGCTGTTGTTTTCTTCAAATTGAGGCAGGTGGATGAACTGGGAATGAAACCGGAATGACATCCGACGCGTCGTAGTACGATGGGACGAGATGAAACAAGCAGGAAATACTACGTGGGTAAAGAAAGAGTCGGCAAAGGAACCATTGGTAAATGGTTCTGCTAGGCTAGCTATTATACTCGTTGCCCCCGGCCCCCAAGATACGATAACTAGAGTATGTGAGTGTGCGTGTGTGCAGATTGTCGGTATGTAATTACGCGTTGCTGACTGACCGAGTGCATGGTGATGACCCTACAGTTTAAGTATCATTCCACTTATGTGGTGCCAGTCAGCTCTTGGTCGGTCACGCCATATATCCTTCTTCGTCTCAACTAACTGGGGGCGGTTAGTGAGGTTTGAGGTGATTGGTTTGTAGAAATGCAAGGTAGCCATTTTCTCTCTTTTCCCGCTGGTTATATATACATAGATACTTCAGCTGTATCAGTCACCGATCTCTGAATCCATCTTGTACTATGTAGGGCACATCAACGTTTCGTAGCTTTCTTAGCTTTCATTACATGCTATATGTAAGTGCGTGGATACGTACTGTGTGTACTGGGTAATAGGTATTGAAAGGTTCCTTACGTGAGACGCCGACGTGCCGACTCCCGATGCGGTTGATGAACACGGGAAGGATGGAAGATCGGCCGTCTTGTATTGTATGTATTCAACTCTTTCCTCTTTAGAGGGTATATGTACCTGGTAGTATTAAGGATGAAGACCGCCCCTGGTCAGTGAATTCAAAAGCATTTCTGACTGCTATATCAATATCGGAAGAGCATCGTAGATATTTTCCTAATCCTCTTTGATGCGTAAGCAACATTATTAGAAATGTGTGATCGTTTGTTCTCCGTATGAGGATGTAGAGAAAAGTAACAGCCCTGTTTCTAAGCTGCTCCGGCGCTGAGAGTTGATCTACATAAAGGTAATCAGCTATTATATATTGGAAAAGTTGTTGCCTAACAGTTAGTTCCCGCGCAACAGCATGCAAAGCGCATCATGTATTATAGGAAGGGCAAGTTAATCTTACACAAGAACAAGTTCCTCTCCTTTATAAGTAGACAGAGAGTCTTACCCGTAATTATAATTCGGCAGTCAGAATAGACAGAAACCCAGCAACTCCCAATACGTGTATAGAGATGTACCCACTTTACAACAGAAAAATTAATTATTGGCGTAGTAAGTGTCAGCTAGAGTAGGTATAATCTCGAATATTACAAGCTCGCATCTGTAAATAATATGGTGGGGGCTGAATTAGAGACAACTGGACTTACGACACTAAGAAGAGATGTCACGTAGAATATATATCGTTAATTCCACACGGGATTAGCGACGTCGTTTTTTCTGTGACAAGAGAAACAATCTCCTTTTCTGGGTCCAGCATCAGCATCCACATAACGGCCAGACTGGGTTCCCATAAGATGGTAAGTATATACTCTTTTAAGGGGCTCACAACATTTACCCTTGTGGTGATCACAGTAAGGTTATAGGTATAACTTGATATGACTAGCCAATCATCTTTTGCTTTAGAGACTCTGATATGTTTAGTGGCGAGACGTGCCGCTTATACGGACTACAATACTGTAGTCAATCGCCCTATCTTTTCTCGTTGGCATTGCATATATGAACTCCGCCTCGTAGATGATTCTTATCCTGAGTTGTCTCTGCTTGGCATGGTCAAGGGATCCGTATTGGAGACGCTGGATATTAAGAACAGACGACTGAAATAATGCAGTGCACTACTATTATAGATACTTGTCTGTGATCAGTTATATTCTTTTATAACTCATAGGGGTATTGATGACTACTAGTATTATCATACAATATCCGAGTTGCATGCCTGGATCTATTACTATTTTTTCATCTTTTTCTTGTGTACATTGTTGCCCCCCCTAGATCAGGGGTTTTGATATATTTGTTTTTGTGCTTAATTCATTCCCTAGAAGCCCACGATAGACAAGTGTGGGTAAATATGTTCTCAGTTCTTTTTTGTGTGAATTAGGGTTCTATGTGTGTAAGTGTATTATATATCGTGCCCCTTGATATACTCAGGTGGTATAAAAAACTTAGCCCTTCGTTCCATCCAACCCCTTTAAAAGAATTGTATTGTTAATGAGGTACAAAATTCTGACTTGACACCATCCTGGCTTAATAGTATATCCCACCCACAAGCTATAAGTCATTCGAACTTTCACTGCTTCTGCTTGGCTTTTCTCGATGGGATGAAGAAAAATACGGGGATGGATATCACTTAATAGCACAAAATGGAAACTAGTTTCGAAACCCGGACCAACTATGCTCAATTCTTCCTCTTCCTCTCTACCCGAAGTGATATGCGACGTTGAGCTAGTGCTCTGGATATTAGCACGCTGAGGTCTAGTAACCACCTAACGCGCATTCAAAACCGGCGAGAAGAAATGGATCGGCAGACCTACGGACTTGCCGTCCATCTATCTGAGTTCCGGCGATACTAATAATAGACAGGTTTACGTGTCCTGGAATGGTGTCACAGAGGTGGATAGGTGGGTCCTTGAGAGTGCGGAATGGGATGATATCGCGCTTGTTAACAATTCTAAACATTACGATTTTTTTGTGGAAAGAAGGTGAAAAGAAGGTGAAAAGAAGGGAAGCTTTCGAATATCCTGGACAAGGCAGTGGAAAATTCCTTCGAGCGTCCTTTGTTATCGATGACCACATGCCGAGATATCTCCGCCTGGCTGCCCTCGACAAGGCTGGGGGTGTGCTGGCGCGTTCGCAGGTGATGAGTCGATATTTGAGAACAAGACTACGGAGAGAATAGGGGAGTGCGAAGGCGCGTGAACGTCAATCTTTGCTGTCATAAGCTACGTAGTCGTGGTAGCTGTATTAGTTCTCTTATTCGAGTCCTTTTGTAAATATTGAATATAACCGTGGTGTTCTCCGGTGTAAATATATAACTATGCTTAATATTGCTATATTAGATTCTTTGTTTGATTGACATAAAACCTCTTTGGGTAAGAACACGAATAGAACTGGAGGTGACGGGAGTGATCATGATATCAATACTGATATTGTATCAGTACCGCCGCCGCTCTCGCTTTTGAATCTCCGACCAGTGTTTAAGAATCGCGTCGAGTCTAGAGGCATGTCATGGCGTTCAGTCCAATCAATCCAGGAGTACAATTTTATCTTCGTTCTCCGTAACTACTCTATATTATGTCCATAACTGACTACCCAGTCGAGGTGCCAGGTTTGATTCCCTATCTTCATAACCTCTCTGCGCTCCCGAGAAGTACTATTGGCTTAAGCGTAGAGAAGTCTGTGCTTCTTATGAAAATTGACATTTATAAGTTGTAGTCGTGCTTATATAACATTTTGGTAATGCTATAACTCCATGAGGACAAAGTTGCTCTGTTCGCGTCGATACGAAGAAGGTGCCGTGAACCGGGAACCTTGCTATTGGGCCTTGCCAGCCTATTATTCTTGACTATTAGATTCTTTGAACACTGCATTCTCCATGAAGCATATTGAGGGGGTAATTTTGGCCACAAGAACGTTTGAATACAAGCCTATCTTAAAACCTAATAGCTAGGGTGCGTGGGAACAAGGCCACAACATATTAAACGTCCAAGGGCAAGCCGGCAATTAGTCAGTTTGAATGTCACCGTAGCAAAAGATGGTCAGTGCTATTTAGCGTCTCTATTCTAGAGGTGGGACGAATAGTAGGTATCGCGACTAGAACGTGTTCTATGTGGTTGGGCCTTAAACTCCGGCAACGGTGGCTGGGTGACTCATTCTGCCCGACTGCTTTTCTCATGTCATAGCCGACCACTTTTCAGCAAGTGACAAAGCTAGCTAGCTCAGTGGAAGAGCGCCGGGCTCATAACCCGGAGGTCGATTGATCGAAACAATCGCTAGCTATTCTTTTTCAAAAATTTACCTTTTTTCCCTCTTCTTGTCTTGACTTTTTATTTCAGCTTTTATCTCCCTACTTCTGGTATTTTTCGCTATCTTGAAGTGGGTCATGTAGATTGGCTACAAATTTCTTAGGCCATAGACATAGCAGCTATCTGATCTCGGAAACTATTTACTTAGGCTGCTGCAGTTTTGGGAATCTAAGAAATTCATGGGCTGTAGGAATTATATCTCGATTGGTCGCCGCAAAAACCTTTGGATACCTGAGTATACCGAAGACCCTCGTAGGGGCATCTCGGTCAAGCTTGAGCTCAGTCTGCACGTATTCATCCCAGTTTCCGATTCTGGACGGCTAGTCTAGGAACATGTGGGGTTCGTGGTTTCCGTTCCTGTCTACTATTCCTGCCTGGGTAAGTACACCCGCCGCAAACCGTCCTATCATTGGCAACAAGTGCCATTAATTGTGTAGGTAATTTACAGGCATTTTAATTGGCTGCGTGAATGATCCGAGGTCCCTGCATCTTCCCGTGCAGGATAAAGTCTGCCACATCGCGTGTTTATCTTTTAGACTAGGTATCCGCTCCTATACCGATGGGTAGGCACATATCCAGTGAGTACCAGGTGCTCCTGCTCGGCCTACCTAGTAGTTGGTAGTACTATTATATGTATTTTAGAATTTGATGAGACAAATGACGTTGATAGACCCCTCGAGCTGAAATTGCATGTTTGACTAAAGATGTGAACTAAGCTGGCCAGACGCCTTCGATCCCGAAACGAGCCGTTTGTAGCCATTTTCGTATTAGAAAGCACGTGGGCACAGCATTTACGTGGTAGTACCTACATGATACATACAGTAGCTCACTCAAACTTGCGTATCATACGTGCAGGTCTCATTCAAGCTATAGGGATACTAGTGGCTGATGTCGTGGTAAAAACACCAATAGTGAGATATCTGTTGGAAACTTGCATTTTCTTCAAGTGCAAATTCGCAAGAAGAATAGAAGCCCTTCAAATGTTTGCAGATGTGCTCGTTGTACGTGTATCGGTAGATATCCTCCCTGTCTGCCTTACCTTGTAACACGAGCGATGGATTTTGAGGCTGCACCGGCTGTTCCCGCATCGCCTATCGTGGATCCCCGAGATAGTGTCATCCCATCGTCACCAAGACATTTGCTTGTACTATGTAGTAAGTGTAGTAATGGTACACAAAAAGTTGGTGGTACCTTCGCTTGTATATATGTATATACAGCTTCACTTATGGAAGTTCAGACCACAATTGGCAAATGGCAAGAACGATACGTAGGGCCCTTACCTATATAACGCTTTTATTACAGACGTGGCTGCCCACACTGCCGTCGAATAAAGTATGTACAACTTGAACGATCCTAGTCAGAAGCCTGTGCCAGGAGCCGACATCATGCCAGATAATCGTCACATCAGGCCATTCAACGTCCTCATGATCAAACCCTGCATACTATGAAAAAGTGTTAATTTTTTTTCTCCTTTGCGCTTGCTTTCTGACTCTTAAATTCCCATTTCTTGTTTTCATTCGATGCTCGAGAGCATAAGTAATTGAAATTTTATGTAGAAAATCCGAAGCTATCTTGTTATTATCGCGAATTTCCACATAGTAGAGTTCCGTTTGAATTGACCAGGTCGCGCATCCCTAACGTTTATAACTACCAACCCAATCCAATTTCTTCAATCTATCCGACAAAGCCGACCACAATTCCGGAACCTCTACTTGCCCTTATCCAAGCTCCTCGAGGCGTAGAAGAACACCCATGGCGCTCACACGGCGGGAAGCCGAACTAGTCAATGAGACGATACCAGCGTTGCGACAACATGGAGAGCACATCTCAACCGTCTTCTACAAGACCATGTTGCGCGACCATCCCGAACTTAACCACTATTTCAACAGCGTGAATATGCATACAGGAAAGCAGCCTCGTGCATTAACTGCCCTCATTCTTGCCTTTGCTTCCAACATTGTCAATATCAGCGAGCTCACCCCGAAACTGGAGCGGGTCGCCCAGAAACACGCCTCCCTCCAAATCTCCCCCGAGCACTACGAGATCGTAGCCAAGTATCTTATACGAGCTTTCTCCGCCGTGCTCGGCCCGGCAATGACCCCAGAAGTCAATGCTGCCTGGACGAAGGCTTACTGGCTGATGGCCAAGAGTAAGCTATTGTCTATCGCACTCTCCTGTCGTGAACCTAGAATCCCTGAAGTTTCTACTTGCTGACTGCTACTTCACTTTTCTTGCTAGTGCTCACGGGCCGAGAAGCAATCATATACAAAGACTTTGCTAATTGGGAGGGCTGGCGCCAGTTCACCATTTCCGAAAAGACGCCCGAAACGACCGAAGGCGATATCGTCTCCTTTTCCCTTAAACCAACTGATGGACAACCACTACCATCCTTTAAGCCGGGCCAATACGTCACAGTTCGGCTAAAAATCAAAGGGCTCAAGTACTACCAACTCCGTCAGTACTCCCTCAGCGACGCGCCCCGTCCAGATGGTTACCGCATCACAGTGAAGAGGGATATAGGAGCCAGCCCAGATCAGAAACCCGAAACAAATCAGTTTGGGCTCGATGATGGTCTTCCAATCTCGTCTGCCGCCAGCAGTGCGTCTGATAGCAGTATCGGCAGCGTGCGGCCACGCAGACCAGGTCTTGTGTCTAATGCCTTAATTGACGATTTCAAAGAAGGTGATGCAGTTGAACTGACACATCCAGCGGGAGAGTTCTTCCTCGATACCAATGATACGGACAACAGTCCTGTTGTTCTTGTATCGGGCGGGGCGGGGGCCGCTCCACTGTACTCCATGCTGAAGACAGCGTCGGAGCAAGAAAATAGTAATAGACCCATCTCCTGGATTCATGCATCGCGCCTTGATGCACCCTTCCGCGAGAAGGTTGAGATGATGGCAAAGAAGAACCCCAATGTCAAAGCCCGGTTTTTCCGCTCGCGGCTGGCGGACGGTGATGTCATTTCGTTAGCGACTCGCTTTCACGAGGACTTCCGTGCTATGAGTTGGGAGGATTTGTGGCTGCATAAGCCCATGGCACAATACTTTATCTGCGGCCCTGAGAAATTTATGAATGAAATAGGAAACCACCTGATGAGAAACGGGGTCAACGCGGCCAGGGTACGATTTGAGCTTTATAGTGTGGGAAGCTTCGAGTTGAAGTCAACTAAATGAACCACATGAAGATGGATATGATAGAAAAGAGATAGAGCATAGAATCAAATAGATATCAATTCCACTCCAAGCTGTTCGCTTATTGCTGAAAACCACCTAAAAGATGAGGATCAATTCTATGATACTCGAGACACTTATCAGCTCTTTAGTGCACATGTCACATACCCTGAGGAGACATATACACCCGAGTTCCGTTCCATGACTCTTTCACCTTTCCAAGTCACAATGGTGAGGGAACGATGCGTAGGAGTACTCGACTCTATCGATTGCGCCTTACCAGACATAGTATGTTGAATAAAGTGGGAGTCTGCTCCCATGCTATACGAAGGGGAAGAGTAGTGGCAGGTAACACAACTGCTTATGATGGGGTTAGGTATCTCCGGTGAGGTTCGAAATCTCAAGGTAGGATATTTAATTTGTTCATCCCCATCATGGTGCAAAAGTGTCACTCCAAAATTTCTGACTACCCGAAGGCCATAACAACCGAAACCCTCACACTCGCTTCGAACTACGCTTTGACCTGCCGTCCACACACAAAAACACTCTTGATGTTGCGGTCATCGCCTGTCATGATGAACTTGTCAAAAACGATTTGCATATCATCCTCCTGCTCAATCATGGTCATGACACCAGGCTTCGAATAGTTCGAATCAATGACCAACGCATCGAATTCTTTCCCGACAGCAAAGTTGCCAATCTTATCATCCATACAGCAGACGCGAGCTCCACCGAGGGTTGCGAGATAGAACACCTCCTGTAACGACAGTCCCTTATCCTTACCATTGCTCATCACCTCCCTAGCATTGGACGCAACAAGGGCCTGCCGCATCGCGTCTAAGATGCTACTTGAGAACCCGCCCCCGCTATCGGTCCCCAAGCCAACTTTAATATCCCGCCGCAGGAATTCCCGCACAGGCGCAGCCATGAAGCCCCCGCCGACAGTCATGTTTGATACGGGACAGTGGGCGACGCCACATTCGAGGTCTTTCACACGAGTGAGTTCGTATTCGGACATGTAGCAACAATGAGCCAAGATAGAGCGTCTAGTAAGCAAGCCGAAACTGTCATATAGATCCGCCTCGTTCTCAAATTTTGGGAATAGAGCTTTAGTAAACGCCATCTCTTGCTCCGCTTCATTGAAGTGCGTCTGAATAGGAAGGTCAGGGTTGGCTTTAGCTATCTGTCCTAGACCCTCTAGCAAGGCGTCCTCGCACGTGATGGCGAAGCGCGGCGTGAGCACGTGTTTCACTAGTTTGCCCTCTGGGTCGATCTTCCTGGTGTGCGCGATGCAGTCGAGCGTGTCGTCCAGCGAGGATTGGACTGTCGCGTCCCGATAGTAGTCGGGCGCATTGCGATTCATGTTGCATTTTCCCACAAAGGCGCGCTGCCCTTTCTCGAGGCAGAGGCTCGCCAGTATCTTGGTAGCTTTGGCGTGCATGGACCCGTAGTAAGAGGCAGTGGTTATCCCCTGTTGCAGAAAACCGTCGACGCAGCTCGAATAGATGCGCCGGGCATAGTCAGGATCGCGAAAACGGGCTTCATTAGGAAATGTCACTTTATCCAGCCAGTCCAGGATGTGCATACTCTGCCCAAGACCGCGTTGTGCCCATTGCGGTGCATGGTTGTGCGTGTCTACGAAACCTGGGATGAGGAATTGACCACGCTCGAGGTAGTGGACCTCGTCATATTGATCTCCAGGGATGCCTGCGGCGGTCAAGTGCTGCGGGACCAACGACTTTGGGATCGACCGGATTAGGTTAGAAATAATACCATCTGGCGTGACGACGATAAGGCCGTTTTCTATAATCTCGAACTGGTCTATGCCGAGACTGTGGATGAATGTGCCATGGAATACGATGTGTCGAGTCATCACTGGGATTCGGAGTGCGGGATGAAGGTGAGGTAACCTTGGAACCTAGCCCCTCATTTACTCGATTCACCTTACCCGGAAAAGCGCCTTCTTAGAGAAAAAGAACCCCAAGAGGCAAGATTGAGCCAGCTGCCCATATTATGGGACAGCTGTCAACAATGCAAAGCCAAACGATTGGACTCGACAACATGAGTTTTATTACCGAAGGATGGATTGGTGACTGCACCAGTATTTGGTTGATCTCAATCTTCAACGCCTTGGTAAAGCGGTGCTGGGCACGATGGCCTATAACAAGCCGCGAAATCCCGGATAACTAGACTACATGATAAATAAGATAGGATGGCAAGCTCGATGGTTTGCTGCCTCCTCTACCGTCTCAAACTTCCTTTCGAACTTCGACGGTCTCGGACTTGCCGACAACCGTATCGTCGCCATGGCCTCCAACAACCTTCTCGACAGCGTGGACCGCTTCGTCCGCAAGCGCCTTGTCTTCAAACACTGTAACGGGAAGGAAAGAATCCGATTAGTCAACGTCGATTATGGACGTTTAAGGAGTGTATGGGAAACTTACAGAAAGCAAGCTCTTCCAGCGTTCGGCCGAATGTCTCGGGGAAGAAGAAGTATACGAAGCAGATCTCGTAGCCCAAAAATACGACGTACGAGATGAGGTAGCGCCAGCCAGAGTTCTGCAGTCCGATGGGGTTGACAAAGGTGGTGAAGAAGGTCGCGAGACGGCCCCACAGTTGGAACCAGGAGAGACCGCGAGATCTCTCTGCGTACGGCCAAATCTCAACCATGTAGGCTGTTGAGAAAAGTCCATCGTTAGCGAGTGAGGCATCAAGGCAGATACAACAAGTGTTATGTGGGACTGGATCTTCTTACTGTAAGTGAGCGCATTATAACCCAAGTTATAAGCCGGACTGTAGAGGAAGATGAAGAACAGAACAGCCTTGCCAGCAGCGGAATTCAGGGTGCCCGCATTCTTGGCATCGATGGCATATTTCATGCTGATGGTCCAGCTGATATATACGAGGAGCAAGCTGATAGTGCAAGCTAGATACATAACGCGACGGCGGAATCTCTTGACTAGAAGCGACGTGATGGTACCGCACACCAAGCTGACAGCGGCAATCTGTAACACAAGCAAGTTAGCCAAGCCTCTATGAGGACCTGTCTCAATGTTTCGAACGGGGGAAAAGAAATACTTACCGAAACGTTAATCTTCTGCTTGAATGTTGGCTCGGTCTGACCAATGGCCTCGAGAATGTCGCCTAGGTAGTATGAAATAACTGGACAGTATCGAAAGTTTAGTTTCTAGATCTCACAAGGTGGGTAGATGTGCGGGACATACGAGTGTTTCCGGACCATTGAGTGAACAGACCCAACATGGTGCTGATGAGCACACGACGTCTCATACCGCTGGTGCGCACAAGGTCCTTCCAGGATCTCTTGGACGACTCCATCTCGATACCGATGGTAGCCTGCAGCTGGGCGAACTCGGCCTTGACGAATTCAGACTCGTGGTCTCCCTCGGCGTGGTACTTAGCGAGTATATCGTAGGCCTCCTCATTGCGGTCTTGGGTGATGAGCCATCGGGGGGATTCGGGGATGAAGAAAATGAAGGCGACTTGGAGTAGCGAAGGCACCATCTGCAACCAAGAGGGAATGCGCCAAGCGTAGTTGTTCGGGATAGAGTTGGTGCCGAAGGTGATGCCGGCAGCCAATAGCTGTCCGATGAAATATGAGACGTTGAAGAGAGAGGTTAGAACGGGCCTCTCCTTGGGATATGACAATTCGCCGATGAGGGATGAGGCCGAAACGATACACGTGGGAATGCCGAAACCCAAGATCAAACGCGCTACGATGTACTGGCCGACTGCATTATATCTTGTTATTAGTGCCGGTGCCTCCTTGCGCATGAGATATCGGATCGCGCCCTTATGGTAGAGTCATCAGTGCGAGCGGACGGATAAGGCTTACCATGAACTGAAAGACCCTGGATCAGGGCACCGATGATCATAATAATTGAGCCGCCGAAGATGGACCATCGTCGACCAAACTTGTCGTTTATCATACCGATGAAGGGTAGAGACAATACAGCACCTAAGGAGTACGCGGCAGCGATAATGCCTTTAGTAGCGCCCTGGGGATTATCAAAGTCTATTGTCCGTCGAAGCAAACTTTGGTTAGCAAACCGTTATTGCGGGGTTGGCACAGCAGGCCGGAATAGATTAAAGAACTCACAACTAATCCATGAAGGCACGATTTGAAGCGCATTGATGAGTTGCGAGTCAAAACCAGATGTCAACTCGATGCCCATGCACGTGGGGAAGAGCATGAAGTACATCAATCGCAGGTTCGGCTTCTTGTACCACGGCACCTTGTCCTCGTTGGCGAGACGGGTCAAGATGGGGTCTGAGGCGCCCGTCTGGGCCTTCTCCGCCGACTTGAAGATGCCCATCTTGACTCACTCCGTATTGAGTTTGATGATGGAAAGACGGTAAGTTGGAACCTCAAAATTTGGAACAAGCAAACAGTAAAATCACCATTCGAGCTGTTGTTGGCGAGTGGTCCCAAACAAACACACAGCAAGAGAGGAGACCAGCGTAGCCCGCTCCGCCGGGTTTGACGATACTACGTCTTACTTTATATACATACCTACCCTGCCGTCTTTTTGAGTGGAACTCTCAAGTTGACATTTTGACATTCGATAATACATAATGCCAATGGTTGGTCGGTTCGTTGGTGGTGTGTCGCAATAACTACCTCCCTGGCTAGCTAACATTCCTTCGGCTACGCAGCCGGAATATGGGGTTTCACAAGCAGGGGCCAAGGATACCTACATAGTACTTTAAGGGTTGGTCTCGATGAGTCTTGACTGGCTTATTGTTTTCCCCACGTAAAACCCCAGATTGTATGTGCCAAGTTGTACTTCGCTACACTACGCTACGCTACGGTGTTGGGGGTCCTACTACATAGGTACTTTTATGGAGAAGCTCACGTTAGGCTTTTAGAAGCGAGAAGAAACAGCATCACGAGTGAAAAAGCGTCCAAGCTGTGCCGCGGTTACTGAGGGCACCGAGAAGCTATCAAGAATACTTATCTCGGGTAGGCGGCGGATGTTGTATGGATATTAGTTAGGAAAACGTAAAATATTGAAGTGAACTAACATTCACAATCACCTGATAAGTAGGCCTGACCTAAGTAGGACTTTTTAAACAATGCCCTGCCCTGCCTTGCCCTGTCATGGCATGCTCTTTTGTCGGCGTGCCTTTCCGCCTCTAGAAGATTTCAAAAACAGAAATTCACCGTTTATTCACTTCACGCAAACTCAACCCGGACTTGCTTCTACACCAATGGACTGGACTGGATTGGATTGGACTGGATCCCGACCAATGGACTTAACGCGCGTCGGACATCGAGTTGAATTAGGTGGAGAGCTAGGGAGTAAGGAACCGCCAAGGCGGAGAAATAGGGACTCTTCGCCGTCAAGGACCCCACTCCGCCGAGAAAAAAAGCGTAAGGGAAGGAAAAGAGGAAAGTAGGTTAAGGGAAAAAAAGGCGTTGAAAGTAGGTTAATGTAAGTCAGACGAAGCTGAATCCTTCCAGCACGTTTTCTAACGGATGTGCCGCTCGAAGAGGATCGCCTTGTCATGTTTAGGTTAGAGTACCAAGATTTACGTGCGTATATGTACGTACGTGTGTATTACCTACTGTACGGGAGGTACTTTAAGTAGACGACGGGCGGGGGAGGACGCTTTTTCATTTGTGTTTGGATGATTTAGGTAGTTCTTGGCTGGGTAAGGGGTGGTAAAGGTAGGATGGCAGGATTCATCCGGTGGTAGCCTGCTTGCTTGCCTTGCCTTGATTTGTTTTATTTTGTTTTGCTTTCTCTTTCTCTTTCTCTCAGCCCGCCTCACTAGTGTTTTCTTAACTTATTCTACTACTGTAAGTAATTATGTATGTATATTTCAACTGTTCGGATCTCAACGCTGTTGCTTGGGAGTGGGCACAATCACAACATACCTATCAAACCGAATGAGGAATGTATTACGCGCAAGAGAGAGAAGCGGGCAAGGATCACCGTTTAGCGATGCTTGTGTGTGTGTGTGCTGTGCAGTATGCAGTGTGGCTTAGGATGACAGGTTCGGCAGTGACGAGATCGTGTCTATGATGTTATCGGCATTGCGGAGGTATTCATTCGACTTCACTTTTACTCTTTCTCACCCTTCCTCTACTTTTTAAGCTTGTTGTCTTTGCTTTCTATTTACTTACTTACTCTTTAATTCACAAAGCGACGATGAATGTCCGCGTGTCAAGTGGAGAATTCATAGGTAAGGTCGCAGTCGCAGTCGCAATCGCGGAGACATTACCTTACATTTCATTTATTTTCCACGTGCGTTTTGCTACGAGCCTCCTCACTTTCCATTGCAGTGCAGTTCTCCAAGTCCCAGTTCCCAGTTTTCCGGTTTTCCAGTTTCTTCCCCAGTCCCAGCACATTGGTCTGTATTAGCCTAAAGGGCCCGTTTCCAGGAGCTTGGGCCTCTCTACCTACTTACTTACTTATTAGAATGAGACTACTGCTATATGGTATAGAGAGAGCACCGGTTTTATTTTAGAGTCGTAAGAACCTATGTATGTATTTTCGGTGTTGAAAAGAAGGCGACTACAAATACTCCAACTTGTTCCTCTGGCAACTCTGCCCCCCCATCGCGAAGCTGTCGCACGCCAGCGAAGTAAAATAGTATATACTTTATGTAAAGCAGCTAACTTTGAAGTGCGCGAGACATACATAAGCGTATGTCTATTACCTAGTAATACTAGGCAGCGCGCATTAGTTTCAATCGTCTAACCTAGTTCCTTTGCTACTAGTACTGGGCACTTTTGTTACTTCTATAGACGAGTTTTTTCTATTTAATTTTCCACTGTGTCCGTAACTCGGGGAGTGAATTCTACTATATACAATTAGCGCGCCGCGGCAGAGGTACTTAGATGATGGAGCCGGACCGTCTGATGAGTTAGAACCCAGCAGGTAATCGTCCTATCGCCGAGTGTGGGAGAGAAGAAAAGAACTTTATTGAATATATTAATAAGTAGACTGACCTGAAGATGTTTTTTTGTGAGATATCTAAAAGATGATACTTGTAGCAAATGTGTACTTTGGCAACGTCTCTGTCTAACAACAAATACATACATGTGGAAAGACGGACCGAACTAGGGGGAGAGAGGTAATATAAGTGATGATGAGAAGCGATAGATGGATAGACAAGACAAATGATATAGGTATCGTACAAACCACGGCGGCGTAGTGGTGATTCGATTTCAATCATGAACTCGCCTTGGAGAAGAGGCGAACTCATTTTCGACTTAATGAAGCTTCGTCTCTAGTATCGCGAACAGCACCTAAGAAGCAGACCAAGCAGCTATATCAGCCCCCAGGGGCGTCGGCATGCGATCCCATCTCGGTTCCAGGCCCTCGACATTGGCACTATGTCTCAAGAACCTCATCTCCCCAAACGGCGTCTCTCTAACTTCAAAATACTTCTCATCCTCTTCTTTAGTACCATATAGGACTGTCAAATCATCGCCCTCGAACCCTTCGCGTCCGGGATATTGTCCAAGACTCCTCAAATATTCCGCCACGCCCGCGAGCGAGACATCGACCACGTATGCGCCTCCTACGCCTCCTACGCCTCCTACTCGTCTTCCCCTTCCGTCCTCCTCCTCCGCGCGGTCCTTTTCACGATGGTATAGCGCTGCGCAAATACCCGTAGCGAGCAAGTATCCCGCCGCGTGATCGAGAGCTTGACATGGTAGGGCTCTGGCCGGCACCCTTTTTTCCTCCCTTGCCTCTTCAGCGGGAGTAGAATAATAGTGTTCAGCCTCCGAGACATTAATCCCGCAACACGTCTGCACAAGGGAGTCAAAACCCCTTCTCTCCTTCCACCCACCCACCGGTCCAAAAGCCGACAAATTCGCAAAAACCACACCGGGGTTCGTCTTCGCGACTTCAGCGGGATCCAGACCCTTTTTCGCGAGACTTCCTGGCCTATACCCTTGTATCACTACATCTGCTTCGCGCGTAAGTTGGAGGAGATGTTCTTTTTGGGCGGGAATATTGAGATCGAGTTGCACGCTGCGCTTCCCCCTCGCGAACTCGCGGTCTAGGCCGGGGAGGTCGGGGAGGTGCGGAGATGTCACCCAGAGGACGTCTGCGCCGTGCGCCGCGAGCGTCTTGCCTGCCACGGGCGCGGCGATGACGCGGCTGAGCTCGAGGACTCGGAGGCCGGAGAGGCAGCGCTGTTGCCGCTGTTGTCCTCGTCGAGTAGAGAGCGGAGGCAGTGGAAGTGACGGTGGTGATGATGATGAGGTAGGCGAGACATCAAGCCTCTGAATATCTACCGGCAGCTCCGCCAGCGCCTTCGCCTGCGGAAGCTCATCCCACTGCTCAAAACTCCGAAGTGCATAAACAGCTAACCCCTTTTCCTCAACAGCGCACGTCTCCAACTCTACACTACTCTTCCATTTCCTCGTGCGCTCGCTCACGGCCCCACGGTCGACGCACGATTCGTCCAACCCGAGCAATTCGAGGATACCTTTCCGATGATGCGGGAAATTGTCGTGGATGCGCACGTATCCGCCATCGGCCGTGGGGTGGAGACCGCCTATGGGTCCCCACGTCTCTTCCGGCGGTTTCCCAGCGAGTGTGTACAGCCTCTCGCACTGGAACTCGAGAACCGCGTGGCGGAGGGGGATCGTGGTTCGAGGAACAACAATCCCAGCAGCAGATGAGTTGAGGTCGGCGATATGTCCCTTACCCTTAGCCTCAGTAGTGATAGTACTAGAAGTAGTAGCATGTACTAGCGCCGCGCTCAATGCAGAGAGAGCAATGGTGCTCTGAGCCAGATGGCCTATCTTGAACGACGAGGGGGCCACCGGCCGCATCCGTGCTGAAGGTGCTGCGATGGTCTCTGTTCCTGAAAGCGAAAGAGAGGGCAGGCCCGAGGGCGGAAGATCGAGGTGCGCCCATATTTCCTGAACAATCTCCATGGGGCCGAATGAATGACGGTCTTTCATTGTGTCTTACCCCCCGAAAGAAAGTCGACACAGCGAATCAGATCAGAAGGTTCGGGCTCTTACCGACTGTTACTAATCATGCAATAGTAAAGAAAGCAGGCAGCATAATTCAGAATGTGAAGGTGAAAGGTTAGATACCTACTGAGCAAGCACTGGTAATATGTATGTGCACCATGGCTTATAGGCCGAGGAAGCTGACCGTGGTTACTCATAAACCGGGGAAAGCCGCGTCCTTCCGCTCCGTAGCCGGCGCTGGATCCAAACGAATAAGGTACAGAGGGGATAAGCGCTGTAGTAGCGAACATGAAATGCGCGACGTTGGGAGTACGAAGTCATCAAAGTATCAAAAAGAAAAACAGCCCTGACTTCTACTGAGCCGCCTCATGACCGACCGCTGCGTGGATCATATTGTAAAATGGCATACGATCCAGCAATGCCCCAATCCATATCCATATAACAGGTAATAAGCCAAAGACGCCGCTGTCAACAGGTGATAATAGTGTACACGCCTAGTAATAATGCGATAAACTCCTCTCGCTATGCAATGGAACACCGACACACTTCGACAAAGCCTTGCCAACTCACTATCTACCTTTTGATAGCTGATGAACAGCCTCTCTCCATACCTTCTCCTCGTTTCTGGAATCGCGTTAGCATAGATTAGCGTAGGGATATAGATATCTATGTAAACAGGGGTTTTCTTACTTGTCAAGGGGGAATATTCCTGCAAACGCCGAGACCATCTGCAAACGCCGCGCTTCGTCCTTTGTCTGAAGGAAATGGAGGAATACGTTTTTGAAATACTTAGGATCAGGCCCAGCAGGAGGTCCCGTGGTGGTTGCGCTGCTTCTTGTGGAATCTATACTAGACCTCCCACTGCTCGCCACGTTGGACCCGCTACCGACGGTGAGCCTCGATTGTACGCTTTTGAGTTCTTTGTTGGCTCTTTCATGACGACTGCGAGCCTCGTCGAGCAGTTTCCGTAAATCGGCTTTCTGCTTCTCTGCCTCGCGAACTTGCTGCTCCGACGCATCCAGCGCCGAGCGGAGACTCGACACCGTAGAGCGTGCCATCTCGGTTTCTTCCGTGGCCTTCTGCTCGATGAGCTCTAGCTCCTCCCGCCGACGTCGCCACTCCTTCTCACGGGTCTCGAGATCGTCCTTCTCGTGGCTCAAGGCCTTTACTTCGCGTTCCAGCTCGCGCACCTTGTTTCTGAGCTCTTCAGCCTCACGAGCACGGCGTCTGGCCAGTGTCGCAGACTCGTCTTCGATTCGATCGCGTTCCTCGATGGCCGCCTCCATGCGAGTTCTCATCTCACGGACTTTGGCCTCCGCTCGCTCGTCTGCATCGGCCAACATTCTACGCATACTTTCACCCTGGCGGTTTACTTCCGAGAGGTGTTTCTGCGCATCCGCTGCTTCCTCTTCCAGGCTATCAGCCCGGCCAATTGCTTCTTTCAGTTGCACCCTCAGCTCATTAGCCTCATCACGCATCGACGCCAACAGACCCTGGGCATTGTTGTACTGTTGTGTCTTGAGGTCCACATCATCTTTCGCAAGGTCCCTCTCTTTTTGCAGTTTGGCAATTTCCTCTTCGAGTTGTTTGACCTTTGGTCGCAAGGTGGACAACTCAGATTGTATGTCTACGAGTTCGCGTTCAGCTTTTTCGGCATTTGCTGACAGCTCGACTTTCTCGGCTTCCGCCCGCCGGAAATTACGACCTAGTTGCCGTTTCTCATCCTCCAGCTTTACACGCGTTGTCTTCTCGGCAGAGAGCCGCTCGTTGAGTAGCTTGATTTCAGACTCTCTGTCAGAAGATTGGCGCTGAATACGAGTGACTTCGCTCTTCAATTCCCTTTCTCGCTTCTCTAAGGCTCGTAATTCGCTTTGCTTGGCTGCCAGCTCCTCTCGGGTAGTGGCAGCCATGGCCGATTCCTGTCGTAATTTCTTAAGCTCTGGCTGCGCTTTGTTCAAAACCTCCATCAAGGATGCTAGCTGATTAAACCGTTCTTGAGAGAGTTTATTGGTAGCGGCAAGGTCGGATTCCTTCTCGCGGACCTGACCCGTCAGTTCAGCGATGGTCTTGTCTTTCGATTCGATGGCCGCCTTGAGCTCAGAGTTAGATACTTCATTGGCCGCAGAAGCGCTAAGTTCCTTTTCCAGCTCAGAAATGCGAGACTGGAGTTCTGCCTTCCCACGTTCAAGCTCCTTCTTTTCCAGGTCAAACTCCTTAATCTTTCGCCTTTCCTCCACGAGGTCTTGGCCCATGGTGGCGAGGCTTTCGCGTACGTCGTCCAGCTCTTCTATTAAGTCCTCTTGGTCCTTTTTGCCCTTTGACAGTTTCACTGCCTCTTTCTGTAGGGTCAGTATCTCATCCTTGAGCCCGCTGATCGTCGAGTCTTTCTCAGCAATATGCGACTCCTTCTCGGCGATTTGCTCCTTCAGCTTGGCAATCTCGGCCTTGAGTGCTTCTTCCTCGCCCTTGCTATCGGAGGAAGGCTGCGAAGGCTCTGGAGCAGGGCTCGTAGCGCCACCCTTCTTCTTTTTCTTGCCTTTCTTAGAGGAGCCGCCAACTGAGGGTGATGGGGCAGCCAATGACTCCTGCTTAGTTTCAGTTGAGCGCGACATGGACTGAATTTTCTCAGTCAACTCTAATAGCTTCTTTTCGCTTTCCTCTTTGGACTTCTCGTGCGCTTTAATCTGGCCATTGAGACTATCGATTTTGTCGGAAAGTTCCTTCATGACGCTGTCCGATGCTTTTAGCTTGGATTCTTTTTCTTCAACCATGGAAGTGAAATCAGATTTTGCTTTCTCCAAGCTGGCTTCTGCCTCCTGTAGTTGGCTTTGAGTCTGATCGATTGTCTTTTTCAATGTCTGTATCTCTTCGTTCCGCGTATCCTCTGCGGTCTTTTGGTCGTCGCGACCGTTTCTCAACTTGTTAAGTTCGCGATTCAATTCCGTGAACTCGCTGCGCAATGAAGATAGCTCAGCGTGCAGTTGAGGGCGTTCGCCTCTGGAAGGGGGATTATTATCTCCTCCATTGGTCTTTTCTCCATTTTCCGCAGGTGTTGACCCGTTCACATCTGAAACCTTTGAAGCGGCCACATCATCCTTTAACGATCTGATCTCGGCAAGTGTTTTGTCGACATCCTTCTTAAATTTTTCTTTCTCGGCCGAGACGCGCTTCAGTTCCTCTTTCGTCATGTCGCCCTTAAGGTTCAATTGGTTGAGATATTCAACAAACGTTTCGGGGTCTTTGATGGAGGTGAGCGGCGTGTTTTCTCGGAGTACACGTTCAAAAGCGCCGACTAATTTCGCTCGACCGTGGGCTATCCTGTAGGAACGTAGAAGCTCTGCAGCGGAGTCCAAATTAGCTGACGGGAAACGTGTAGAGTCAACCCTGGCTACTAACCTGCATAAGAGCTCTCGACCTTATCTAACTTCTTCAATTTGTTCTGGACGTCGCGTGGTAGCTCCGAGGATGTAGATGGTGCGGGTGTAGGTTCGCCAGGCTTCTTAAACTCGTCCACACCCGCAGACTTTTCAGTGGCACTGGAGTCATCATGTTGGGCCTGTGGTGAATCTTTCTCTTCGGGCTCGGTCGCTATGTGTTCGGCTGTGCCGGACATTGGAGTATTAGAATGGTTTGAAGCGTCGACATCGTCGTCTTCTAGGGCGAAGGCGGCTTCAAAAACAGAAGGATCTGGGTCAACGACAGCGTCAAGGCTATTCTTAGCTCTATTAACCGAATTGGTACTATCTGTTCTCGAACGATCTGTGGTTCTGGCACTGGGCGTGGAGCTAGTAGAGCCAGCTCTCTGCTCTTTACGGCGAGCTTGATCTTCACTTAAGCCGCGCTCAATCGTCTCTTTAAATCTCTATAATGCATAGCCCAGGTGTTTAGCAGATGGAGGAGTTAAGAAAGGTGAAGGGTTAATTACCGAAAACATGACAGCAAACCCTCTCTTTTAAACCCGCAATTCTCGTCTCTCGTCTCCTCTCGCGTACTTGGAAATTAAAGGCCCAGGGATGCTGCTTATGTTTATATGCTGAATTCGAGTAGGGAGTGAGAATGGAGTGGAATGCGACGGACGGGAATAATGGAGTCAGTGCTGTAGACAGCCAAGTTAACAACATTAAAAGAAGCAATTGTCAGAAAGGTGTAAAACTGAATGTTCGTCCATGGATACCTGTAGTCAATAATGGTCGTGCTGCCAAAAGGAAAACACCCAATTCTGACTTTCTGTAGTCAGGATACGCCTTCAAACGCAAATCCTCGGACCCTTTTACTTGTTATTGCTTTGGGGGTAGGGATCCCTATTTAAGGCTTAGTATAACCATGTGCCTACCAAGTACCTACAAGGTATCGAATACCTCGATATGGAGCTTCCCAGTGCACACTACCCGGTACTTGTCATATGGAAGCACCTCTTGAGGCTCACGTGTGTGTTGTATGTACATAATCTGACGCGCTTACAAATATATATGTGCTTTATTCAATGTTGTATATGGTAGTATACTTCTTTGAAGGTTCCATAGCTATGACAGTTGCTTCTTTGGTAGATATTCATCTATTAGCTGTAGCCTACTTAAAGCAGGCCACATGTCAACTAAACAGCAAGCGAGGGGTCTAACCCAAGAAGGTGTAGCCTGTAACTGTCCTATCTGCAAAATAGAAGGACATCCTAGGTAGAAGTGCCAATACCAACTTATGAGGTACCTACAATAGCATCAGAATACTTACCACAAGCTGGAGATTCTCTCTGTCGTCACTTCTGCTGGCATCCACCTGCGTACCATACTGGAGCAGCTCGGGGACTCTTCAGCTCCCCCTCTCATCTATCACGAAGTCGCTCCCTATTGTGTGCATTCAATTCAACCTTTTCCCTCCTACTTTGTTCCTTGGCACCCGTTTTCTAGTCACACCGCAATTCTCAAGTCTCTCCGATCTTGCACATAGCTCTATACAAATTTACACTTCACTCCAGCATACGTGGACACACAGTGACAAGCAAACTATCGACTGTCTTTCGCTTTCTTCCTATTTTTAACAGCACCTTAAATATCTCACTTCTCCGATCCGACTTCTCCGTTTATCCATACTAGCTACTAAATATGAAGGGCTAGCAGTATGATCTTGCAATTGTAGCCCTTGTTTAAACTTTCAGAACATCATGGTTTCCCTTTGGCCCTGGAAGGTATATCACACCATCTATCTATCCTGCCATACGTGCTAGTTATTCTTGCTAACCCTACCTTCTTGTCTTCTTGCAGGGCGATGACTCTTCCCCGGCTTTATTTGAGAAGACCCTGTCTACCCTCTCCACCAAGATAACCAACACCCAAGCCCAGTTAGAGCGGGTGCGCAACAACTCTCGCCGCATTAAGTTGCTGCTGACGCTCTATCTCACCTTCGCATATCTCGTATACGCCATAGTCTTGACCCTCGTTGTAGGATGGAAGAACTTGGGTCCATGGGAATGGACCGGCATGGCCGGGGGCCCCGTATTGTAAGCTTTTACGCACCATGATACTCCCCATACGATGCTCATCTTGGACACCATGCTAACTAGATGTGTGTGCGATAGGATCTATGTCGTGCGAACTGTCGTAAATGCGTATTATAGCTTTCGATTGGACACTCTAGAGAATCGCCTCAAGGACCGACAAGCTGAGCGGGCCAAAACTATTCAAAAGCTAAAGGACGCTACTAGGTATGATTCAACCTTGGAATTACTTGAAAAGTATGGAGGGGCTGGCGAGAAACGCAACAAGTCCAAAAAGCAAAAAGATGGAGATGAGGGCCCAACACAGGGGGAAGGAGGTTCCAGGAAAAAGCACCGTCAAAGCATTGATTCGGGTCACTTGACGGGGCGTACACATTTGCCGCCACCTCCTACGGCCAACATACAAAGACCATCGACTGCGTCCGGTATCCCTCCAAACCGGCAAGGACAACTTCCCACTCATCGCGAGGCCCAACCCTCTCCGGAGCATCAACCAATCGAAGAGTTTGCGCCCAACGCAGGCCCCCTTCCGCCGACTTATAGTCAACACAGCCAATACGACACAAACCCGGGCCCGCCTCATTGGTATGACCGCATATTAGACCTCATGCTTGGAGAAGACGAAACGTCGCCTAAGAACCGCATTGTCCTAATATGTCATAAATGTCGGCTCGTCAATGGCCAGGCACCTCCGGGAGTTAAGAACGTAGCCGAGCTTGGCACATGGAAGTGTATGGGGTGTAGGGCTACAAATGGGGAAATGGACGAAGGCAAGAAAATCATACAAGAGGTCTTAGGCAACAGAAAGGCGACCCGTGATGAGAATGGGAGCACGGAAGAGAGAGACAGTGATCAGTCCAGTGATATGGTCAAAGTCGAGCCGGATGGAGATGACAATACGCATAGTGAGGCGGACACTACGCGTAATATGCAAGAGTTCAGAGCAAAAAGACGAGATAAGAAGTCCCAGATGGTACCATAGTTGAAGGAAGCTGAATCATAATTACTGGCAACCTAGACCCACCTAGGTTTTCATATACCCAATTTATCATGTGGTTAAATACGCCTACGACGTGTCGACGAAATCTTAGCAAAGCCTGACAAGTTGTGAAACCCGGAGCTCACTTGCAGTCATGAGCAAAGGCAGCGTTCATACGAACAACCCCTCGACTAGCCATAGTTTCAGTTTCTCAACTTTAATTGGGAAATCTAGCTGGAAAATACACCACTCCGCACGTCCAGCCTCGTCCCGAACGCTACCTACCAGGTTCAGACCCAAGTCCAGATGGTGCTGGCAGAACTAAAAACCCTTTTACTGCGCACCTACCTATTCTATGTCTTCCCCACCCTTTTCCCCTTTTCCTGTCTTTCGTGATGCTACATCTGTACTCTATTGCTCTAACGTGCTGTTGGATTTACCACTAGGCCTAAAGAGAGGTACATGTATATATTCTAACAGAACCTGCCTTATTAGTAGAATCTGAAAAAACATGGGATACGATAAGAACTTACCTAAAACACACGTAAGCACAGTATAGTCACATTGGTACGCCCACGGAACGATTGCCTCCTCTGTTCGTTGGGTCGGATTTTCCGCGCGTTTAAACATATTATCATCAACCGGGATCCGAGAGATATGTAACCAACTGGGGGCCGGGATAAACAAGCGCGTGGCCGGGATAACAAACGCCCCTTGCCGACGACTTTGACATAACCTTGCAATGTCGTGAGTTGTCATGCCAAACAGCCCATCAGTTAATTACTCATTGTTAATGCTCTTATTATTGGAAAAAAGAAATAAAGTCTTCTCAGAGGCCTCCCACATCTCCTTCTCCATTCTATCGAAGCTCTCGGTCCACCGCGATAAAGGAAGTGTATCAAGAAATTTGGTACGTATGTTAGGAGCCAAGAAGGGCGACTTGCATAGCCAAATGTTCCCGATGGGGCAATTAGGGAAAGGACGGAGGCCGAAGAAGAATGAGCCGAAATGCGGCCTCGCTACCTCCGCTGTAGTCCAGGTCGCAGGGAAGGAGAGACCCAGAGAGAACACAAACTCTGAGGTAGCTCGGACATACATGCCCATGTGAAATAGGATCTAACTTCACTTACGTTACTTCTACTCCATGTTTATCCATCCAGCATTTTTGTCCAGTTGGCCGTAACGAGTCCATCCATGCATTGTCATCGTGTGGAACCGAGACCAGTATGGGAAGAAAAGTAAGTCTTTGAAGAATTGCTGTTAATGGAAAGTGAGAATCAAGACGTCTAGGAGGGGGGTTTTATATAATTAAACAAATTAACCGTAGAACAACACGTACGGTCAGTCGTGTTACAAGTATTGACTCGGTGTATGTGATGTTCATTGTTCCTTCAGTCGCTTGACCTGTCAGGCAAATTCGAATATCGAGACAAAGGTACATAGCAAGCAAGCAAGTATGCTACGCATCAGTACTGCCTCTGCTTTCATCTTTCTCACAACCCTCGCCAGGGCTAGGGTAGGGAATGCGGCACCAATAGCAGCCGCAGCAGCAGCTGTAGACCTCTGTCCCAAGGTCAACAACATTGGCCACGCCGATCCTGAAACCTGGGCCTTCAGTAACCTTAATTGGACGCTGACGCAGCGATGGGGCGGCGTAGCATGGCCCCCGCCCGATGACGACTTTGACGAGAGTGCTGTGAGCTTCGACCTCGAGAGCGCCTTCAACAACGCCCCGGTCTCGTGCGGCGCGGAGGGGAAGGAGTTCTCAGAGGAGTATACGAGACAGCTAGCTGGTCTTTCGGAGCCAGTGTATAACTGGTATACGTGCAAAGGGGATAGCAAAGATGTGAAGACTGAGTTTAAGATGGTCTGGTGGAATGCGCATTCCGTGGAAGTTAGACAGACTTGGGCGTGTCCGAAAACTGGGTAAGTCAAGCCTGTTCTCTCTCCTATTCTCTGAAGGTTATTTTCACCTCTAGGCTCGGCTAATGAACTGAACTGACGTTTTCTCGTTATCTACCTACGTATTCAGCCGTCCCATGCGCGCCACGGGAATGTTGAGCTTTGGCGGCCAAATCCAATGCGAATTCTCCGAACAAAGCTACCGGACACAATGTCTATCCACCAAGGGGTCCAGCCTCCCCTTCGACGCGACCATCGTCGAGGTTCTGCCTCCACCGCCGCGTAACTGCGCCGCGGCGTCCAAGGAAAAGCCCAATTGGAAAGTCCTCGACTTGGTATGGACGACCACACACCTGTCCACCCCGTACTTCGACTATAGCACCGGTAACATGAGCTTCCGCCTGACCAACGACGCGCTGGACGGCTACTCTCCGCTCATGACCTGCGTCGCGGACGCGCTGCACCAGCAGGTCGGCGTCTCGTACCCAAAGTTTGGCTGCGGCATCTTCGAGGCGAACGACGCGGACGTGCCTCCGACGAGCTGGGATTTTGTCCATGATGACAAGGCATTGCTTAGCATTGATCAGACGTGGGTTTGTGATTATGGTGGTTCAAACGGGTAGGTCTTTTACTTTCTGTCACACACACACACACAGTGTTCTGTCCCTCTGGCTTTGATAAAACAAAGTTTCTGACTCTGAATTGCGCAGAACGCGATTCCACAGCATCGGTGGACTCGACTTGAATCCGATTCTCAACTGCAAATCTGTGACCCGGAACTACGACCTAGGCGGTGTCCCGTTCCCCGAGACGATAACGACGTGCGTGCCGGAGAAGGACTTCGAGGTCATGGGGAAGCTACAGTGAATAGGTAGACGTCAAGTTATTGAGCGTGCTCGCTATTAGCGCGGTAATTACACGACAGGTATGTGCGTTCATAGGGCTATGTCAAAGAATCGTTTCGCAGTCTAGATAAATGAGGAGAAAAGACGCTGCCCCCTTATGATTTATGTGCTAGCAAGGTTCTCGCTATCAATAAGTAGCAAAACGCTAGGGAGTATCAACTGTGATGAAAATGATTTTTTCCCTATGTAAAAGATCTTCAATATATACATTTCATATCTCATAACCATAACTATTTACTTAAAATGCCCACTTTCCCTCTCTCCGTCCTCACGCCCTAGCAACAATAAACTCCACAGCCTGCGGCGCGAGGTCATCATAATCATGATGGGCATCAAGAATGATCAAGGTGCCCTCACACACCAAATCGCCATCGTGGCACAGGATAAGCGTCTTCGCGGGGTCGAAATTAGGTATCTGGCCACCGTCCTGCTTCTTCTGGGTATCCCCAAAGGTGACCGCCGCCACGATCTTGTTTCTTACTGCTTGGGTAGAGATCTCGATACTCGCGTGCACGAGCGCGGCGCCCTGGCTGTATCCGCCTACCGCAAGTTTCGAGTCCGGACACTGCGAGGCGGCCTGCGCGATGAGGTCGCGCATGTTCTCCGCGTCGTCCGGGTCGCAGCCGCCGGCGCGGAGGTTATCGAGAAGACTGGCCGGGTACTCCACCCCTTGGGCAGCTACGTTGCCTGCGCCCAGGGCGGCCTTCAATCCGTCGATGGTCTGCGGACCGGGCGAGCCGCCCACGTTGCCGTCTTGTGTGCTGCCGCGCGCGTAGATGAAGATCAAGGGCCTGCACCCGCCCTCCAGGAACTCGTTCGCTGTCGTGCCTGTTGCTTGGATTGTCGTTGTTGGGCCTACGGGTATTATGCCTGAGCTCTTGCCGGACTTCAGCTTGGCGATCATCTCCGGGGAGAGGTCGAAGGTCATGGGCACGGCGCTGGCCAGGCCCATGAGGGCTGTTGAGAGGAGGAGGGAGAACTTCATTTTGTCGGACTGCGGACTGCGGGTAGAATGAGGTCCGGCGGAACTGATAGTAGGGACAGACAGACAGACAAGCAAGCGGGTGAGCGACAGACTCCGATGCAGATGAAGAGTTTAAAACAGCCACTTAGCTACTAGACTTCCTGGGGGCGCCCTCTATCGTGGGTGTGCGGTCTGTCTCGGGGCATCGTTGCCTTATTATATACCCCTTACTCCGCGTCGCGGAAAAGTGTCTTAAGACAAGGCCAAGCCAATATTGCCTACCGAATATACCTACCTACCTTTTACACATGCCAGTTCGAGTGCGTCTTAAGTAAAAAGTCTTGGCCCTGCCCCGTATTCGAACAATTGCACCGGAGCTATTGGCTAACAAAATAACACAAAAACACATGCTCTCGATGTTATGCATCCCATTGGGTGAACACGTGCGCGTCCAGTGACCAACGAAAACATGATTCTTTGCCTTCAATTCTCTCAGCAGGTTGATTACCTTCCTCAAACCGTTCGTTCCAATCGCAGCTTGTCGATATGACATTCCCGGTCGGGCCTTGGTGTGCTTCTTGGGACGCTGGGGCAGACTGGGGAACCTGCATTGGAGAAGTTTTCTCCGCACCCAGATCTAGCCGCCGAGCGCGGGCCATGGTCTTGAAAAGAGTAAAAGATCGTCGCATCGTATTCACTACGATCCGGTTTTTGGCCTCATGCTTGTCGATTGTCCACGTATGGAGCATCTACTTATTCTCTCCTCGCGGATATCCTACCGAGTGAGATCTGGCACCGGGGTGGTTCCGTATATGTTATCCGCAAATATTGGCATCCCCAAAAACCCGGTGGCGGGCAGCGCCGGGATTTCTCTGACCTTTTCGAGTATTTCGCCGTTGAGTTTGGCAACCGCTTCTTTTTAAGTCGCCGAAGGTAAGTCCGAGGATACTTTATTTGGGATAGCTAGAAGTTATACGTTCAGCAAGGCATGATATAGGTGTTTAAGTTCTTCGGTTTCACATAAGAAGAAGATGAGGTTGTGGTCACAATATTACAAGCCATAGTCGTTCACGAAATTCTCGATACCTTAGGCGTTAAAGCCATATAAATCTCGCTGTACTAGAACGCAACAGCGTAGTCTCGTACCTGTAAACTAGGGACGGAAAGCGCCCGTTCATCATCTTTTTACTTTTTTTGAGCGCAGCAGAACTCGGCGATGAGGTTTTCCAGCTACGTGCTGGTTTTCCGATGCTGGCATGCTCTCTCGTTCAGTTCTCCAACTTGGCCAATGCCTGGTCCAAGGTCTCTCCCGTAAGTCGTTGAAAGGCTTCTAGGTACTTAGAGCTTGTGTGGGAAGCCACGTCCTCCGTCATCTGGATTGTAATTAGTATATAACTCACGAAATCGGCAAGCGGAGAATGGGGGCGGGGCGAGATTACCGAAACCCCTTCTTTTCCTTTAAGTCCTTGGCCTATTCGCAACCGGGGGTCAGTAACTATTGGGAACTATAAAGGCTTTGCACTCGGGCTCGGTAGTATATACTATCGGCCAATTCTTGGCCGGGGAGGCGTAAGTGACTCCGGGATACGTACTAGTCAGCCAATTCCGCAGGTATTGCTCTAGAGTGGGCGCGGGTTAGTAAAAGCATTGTAGGGCAGGTTTGATCGCTTACTATCGAAGCTCTCCTGGTCGCGGCCAGGTGTATAGTCCGCGGCTGGCCAGAAGCGGGAACTATCCGGGGTCCTGGTTGCATATACACTGGTCAGCGTGTGCTCATCAACCCAGCGACGTCTGAAAGGTCAAACTACTAACAAGACTTCGTCGATCAACACTACCTCATCCGTCTCTTCATCAAGGCCTGCAGCGCATCTTAGTCTCTCCAAAGAATTATGACATAAGCCTCAGATGAGAGACATACCGAACTCAAATTTGGTGTCTGCGACAATGATTCCTCTCTCAAGCTACATGGTTGAATTCATTAGTCAACGATTTTACTTGTCAGGTTTCACATGCTTATTGCCGTCACACAGAGCCCGAGATCGGCGTCCGTTGGAGTGTGAATTGTGCATTCTTCCCCAGATCCAGTTGGCAATGAGAAGGCAGAGGGAGAACTTACGGCGTATTCGTGTGCAGCCTTGTAAATAGCTAGAGCAAGAGCCTCTAGTTTATCGGCGTATTTATCGCCTACGATCTGGCGCGCCTGGGCAGGAGTAATCTAGATATGCGAGTTAGTTGCTAGCAACTGTGCGCTCCGTTTCGCCATTTGGTTATCCGTTCAAGACAAGTCATCGCTTTTGGAACCACGTCAAGTAGTGTAAAAAACGAAAAGTAAAACTCACATTCTCATCCTTCTCACCGATTGGTGCCTTAGCTATAGCATTGTGGTCAGCGCTGCTTACGCAAAATGATGACTGCAGTTGACTGGTTTAGTCTTAACTTACTGGAAGGCGTATAAATCGGGCCACCTGGGAATGCTTGGCATTGCTGTAAGCCAGCAGGCTGAGGCAGACCATGCACAGTTCCTTTCTTCTGATACTCGGCCCAAGAGGTGCCCGTGATGTAACCGCGTACTATAAAAGGGGAGTCAGGTCAGTCTAGCTTCTCATGAGAGATGGTGCCCTGGCGAATAAGACAGACCTATGACTTCGACAGGAAAGACGCGATACTTGTTGACGAGCATTGAGCGACCCCACAGACGCTCCCTCTCTTCAGGGGTAACTTTGAGTGACGGAGGAATGCTCAGCGAGACGAGATGATGTTTTAACCCCGGAACTTGCTTCGGGAGAACAGCTCGAAGCCAGTGGTTAGTTATCAAGGTAAGAACAGCCCCCTTGTGCTTGACACCGTTGTCAAGGATGATATCGTAGGCAGAGATGCGGTCCGATGCAACTAGGAGGAGCGCAGAGTTGCCGGCTTCATAGATCTCTCTCACCTTGCCCTGTAAAATAAGTAGTCAGTATGCATTCGCCGATCCAGGGGGCAATATGGCTATAAATGAAGACTAAAGACCGACCTTGGCGACCAGAGGCAAGGATGTGAGCTCTACGGAAGTGACGGCTGTGTTTGCCATTTTGAAGATACCTGGCTGTGCGCGATAATTGCGGGCGAGTAAGTACGTACGTATGCTGTACGTATGTTGAGAAGCACTTGGCGATCCAAGTCTCCGAGGGGGCTAAGGAGGACTCAATGCAAAATCAGCGTTCGTCTTCCTCAAGTAGACTTCGTTGAGATTGAGAACTTTGGTCAAACCCCACAACAATCTTGATGCCAACGATTAATGAAAAATTCATTCACGAATATGAACAATAGAATCCCGAGAATATGGATACATTCCCTTTTAGGAAAAGTGACGCAATGATAGTTCATTGGAGATGATTTTTTGGCTTCCGCCGTGGTCGGACATCTTTTGGCTGAATGGTGGTGCCGTAGAACCCATTTGAACCGCTTTGATACAATTCTTGTTTAGATGCATATATTTTCAGAGCAAGTATCACTCAATGCGTTGCTCATGACCCCGAAGAGTCTTAACATTATATTGACACGATTGAAAAGAGCAGGGAGACTAAATTATATATCATTTCACATTCACTTCCTCCATAACAATGATCTAGAGATTAAATGTATGTGATTCCCTCCTTTCTTTCCAGGTCATTTTGGTGTATGTTTTCCAAATCTATCTTCTGCCCCAATAATAACATAATTGGCGTTCTCAGCTTAGTTATATAGAGCGACACTGTGGATCTTCAGGAAGGCGGCTACAAACGGGAGCTAAGAAACCACTTGCTTGGCGTAGACAATAGTGCGGGTCCGACATAGAATATCAAGATAAAGGTGCTCATTACCCAGGTCCTTACTCCCTAAAAGCTTATTTTCACCATTATTATGGTATCCCAAGGATACAGTCATATGCAGATGATATGATTTTGGAAGACTGGTTAGATAAAGCTCACTGTGACCTGAGATGGTAAGGTGCAAATGATCCAGGGAACGATCGAGGCAGCTCATCATTTATATTTTACTGACCTCACCCTGTCAAACTGCATTCTGCTTGTAGTAGCATTATCGGCGAGGTAGTTGGGAAAATCTCCGGTGTATACGATAGTCCGTCTTGTGTGACTGTAGGCGATGTACTAAATTTGCATATTCTAGTCCCTATCGCAATGGCATTATTTCTTGGAATCAAATCAATGTGGGGTGTAAGATGCCGTATAAACTTGGTTATGGCCTACAAGCATCAGCCTGCCGGCATTGTAAGAGGTGGCTCATACTGCACCTCGGATAAAGTTCATGGGTTCGGGGATAAGGCACGTCCCCTGCTTCCCGCGGGCCACAATGTTACCTAGGGATATTAAACGGCTAGGAATAGGGCGCGGGCGCAGTACGCAATTATTTACTGTTTAATTCTGTATTAATTATAATAAATATAGATTCGAAATTGGAGCACTAACTCTTGTGAAAAGCATCATCGGGACCGGTACGCTTAGCACTCAGTTCTCAGATGTTTTAATAGATAAGTAAGCCGTGGTCCCTGCTCGGACTTGATGCTGTGTAGCGTCATCCTATTAAGAGTATAGAGGCGGTGTTATCCTGGTATTATTCCGCAGTCAGCCTCATGATCGGGGTAAGAAGCGCCCTGGTTATGTAATTGATGAAACATGCTAAGGAAAATAATGCACTGTAGTTGCAGGACTATCTCTCGTCGAATGATGATTAAGTTTCTATTCTAAGGACTTCAAAGCTCCTACAATCCTGGATCGTGGTGGAAGTTGTCGATGATGCTGATGCTGCTTCGTGAATAGAACTTTTATAGGCTGGAACTCCATTCAGGATGCTACTCCGCCTGCAGGCTATCTTGAGACATCTAGGAAAATATCGATGGGCTCATAGTCCAAAATAGACGCGCGTGTGAAGCACACGGCGTTAATATCCCCGCCATTTCTTGCCGTGAGGAACGCAGTGACTTAGAAAACTCCCACCGGAGCTTTGGGAGTCTGGGGCTACAGAGGCTGGTTGCATAATGAATTCTAGTTCAGGGTTCAGGGTTCAGAAAGTAAGAAACTCGTTGAAAAGGGGCCTTGTTCTACGGCTCGTGGTAATGCAAGCACTTTGTGAAAATCAGGGGCTTGATATGTGCGGCCGCTAAGGAGTATACGATATGTGCATTACATGTCACGCTGTTCTAGAGCTCCCGCTCTCGTGGCGCTACCCAGAACGATACGGGCCATTCGTCGTCCTCCCCTTATTTGTGCGGTAAATCAGAGTCTGGCTGTTCACCACTTGCGATTCCCTACGAAATTTACACCTGAGGTTCTTGAGTGTTACCAACCACAACCGTGAAATTATTATTATTATTTTTATCTTTTTTTTATCTGAGTTTTTCCCGAGTTGCCGCCACAATAGCTTAGATGTAATACTCTATTTACTTATCCTGATTTCTCGTCTCTCAGACTCCGTGGGTGGAGATCATGATTCTAGCTTGGATACACATGAATTGTAGTTATCCTAGAATAATAAAATACGACATTGTAGCCGCGCCACCTACCTGGATGTCCTAGTACATATCTTCCTCACTAATTGACTAAGACAACTGTATGTCTGAAGAGCCAAAATAAACTGATCATCGGCAAAAGTGGCCGGTCAGCCTTTCTCAAGGTGTAACTAGTTCCCACTCTAAGTGGTAATTCTACATCCAGTGATTTTCCATTATACATAGTCAACTTCCCACATATTTGTCAGCAAGTCAATAAATGCCTCCGAGTGTTGTGCTACTGATCTGCCTCGCGAACTCCGTGGACTTCCTGCTGACAGCGGAGTGTTTGTTATTTGCCAACTTTCGGGCACTCCAGCCCAAGGAATGGAGGTCTGGCGGGTAGGGCCCGTCGATCGCGTCTTTTACACGATTACTGCATGGCGGAACGAAATAACTTGTGCATTGAGGAGATGAAAATATAATTGATTCGGTTGAACCGACGAAACAAGCTTTTATTAGTCAACGGAAACCAGGGGGTAAACATGGTTACGTAGCAACCGAGTCTATTCCATATTCCAGAGTCCTGGGATCGGGAGCTTAAGCCCATTTGAGCATTGTCGGGAGCAAAAAAAATGCCGCTCAAAACACGCCAGAGCCTTTTTAGGCCCTAGTATCGGCCTGAACGAACAAGAACTGAAACTTCTGTAGGGCTGTCGATCTACTTAATACTTAGATGGAGTCGAATACCCCTTACCCTGTCATAATCATCGATCAAGACATGATAAGAGCCAATAGGATATACCGTAAGATTGAACAGAGAACAGGTATTTCCCTACGGCGTCCAACAAGCTCGGCTGACCTACATGTCTTACGAGGGTTAAACCTCTGCACAGTTTACTTTAAAGTGGCCATAACCAGTAGTAGGTAGGAATAGTGCTGGTGCCTCACAACTTCCCGGGTAACTCAACCAGTTGTCGGGGTTTGGAGACGCCGATAAAGCCGAGACCGAAGCCGTTCTTACTCTAGAAGGAAGAGATTCTTAGGCTGGGTACCTCTTATAGATAACATTATTTATTACCGACACACCTGATGCTTTACATACATAGTACTGGGTAGGTACATGTTGTAGGTACCCGCTAGAACATATTCGCATCTCACAAAGTAGCACAAAGTCTTTCCTTCGCGGTCCGCTGATGGGCATCATGAATCCCATCAGTTGACCAGTACACTCATCAAAGCTTGCCGGGCGTTCCTTCGTCACCTTCTGACATGTGGGTTCTGGGTTCTGGCATCTGATGGTGAGAACGGCCGCGTTGATGCAAAGATGTGGGGCTCTTCAGATAAGGTGAGCCAATCTCCGCAGAGTTCCGCAGCAGGAATGCGAGATCTGTCAGCACATGAGGGTTTACTTTGTCGGCTAACCTTAGGCCTGCAAAGAACTTCCATCTTGTTTCTGATCTTTGCGGCTTTGCTTGATGTGCAGGCAGCAGCCACGTTTCGACATCGAGTGGGATTGTCTTGGCTGGAAGGAGGAATCCGACTGGGGCAATCTGAACGATTCATTCAATAAGGTGGGTAATCGGTAAGCAGTCAAATTTCACCGCCACTGCCAGAAGGATTAAGCGCGCCTTGTACTATGTCCATACACAAATACCCTCCACAATACATCCTCATACATTATGATACATACCGTGCTCACAGGCCCACGGGCTAGAGTAGGTAGGACAGGGTAGTGCAGGGTAGGGCAGGTAGGGAATAGCACGAACCCGGTACGCTGTTTGAGGATCTAGGGAATGGTCATAACCCCTGCATTCTATGACCCTACGACCGGCATCTCGACGGCACAGCCTCAGCCCTAACTGGAACTGGTATCCAGCGCTCGCCTCGGCCCACTTCAGCTAAGCAAGCGAAAGCAAAATGGGAATCTCATGAGGGTGTTTAGACACAAAAGGCGGGCCACCAGTGATGCAAGGTACTGATGGGCTGCATATCTCAAGAAGCCTCTATACTCACTTCGGCTCGGCTTGCTAGTAATGCGCTATGTCTACGGAGCCCCCCTCGCCCCCCTTACTGTGAACTACAGGCGAACATCGAACAAGCCCGGACTTGGGACTATATAAGGTAGGTAGGCTATAATTAGCGCCCCTCCTCAAGCCAGACTGTACGTGACCAATGCGTCCTCGCCCCAGATCCTCGGGTCCATACCCGTTCCATCCTCTTTGTCGCAAGGATATACTCCCGCAAGGTCTCACGCGGCGTGGAAAATTACCTAACTAACCATTCAGGATGAGACGAGCTCGATTATCAAATTCCTCCGCCAACCGGCCGATGGATGGGAACGATGGGGGTCTGCCCGTTAACCAGTATCAGCCTCTTGGGCGCTGCGCAGAGGCCATCCCACCGATCAAGATCGGTCCTCGGACTCGGGCACCGCACTGCTTACGATACATTGCTGTAGTCCGAGCTAAACTAGAGCCGAACGGGTCTCCCGTGACTTAGTAACATTAAGATTTGCGATGTTGCTTGAGATAATTCGATGGCATATCAGGCTTGTCATTAGGGGTACGCCTCCATCTTCATGGCCTGCCAGCTCTAGAGATTTGAGTCATTATTTGCAACAGAGGATTTACCTGCGTAGCGCTAGGAATAGAATACACACTGCTACCAGCCTTCGAGTAGCTCAATCGGGGAGAACTATTCTGATGCAGGGCCAGTTTGTATCCTTCCAGACTACTTAAGTATGGAAAGTTCAGCCCAAATATCCCCCGTATTGCCACCTCGCTTAAGACAGAGCCAACCTGCATCAAGACCGCTCAAACATCACCACTTTTTGCCCACAAAGATTTTACCTAGCACCCGCCGAGTAGATACCATGAGTGGCTCTCCTTCAACTATCCGAGTCGCAATCCTAGGCGGAGGCATTGGAGGAGCGGCTCTGCTGCGAGGGCTCTTAGTAGGTCCCCTTATACATACTACAAGGACATTTTGCTAACTAGAACAGAGATACCCTCATATTGCCGTTGATATCTACGAATGGCAGCCGACATTCAAGGTACAGGGTCACGCAGCCATCATAACGCCAGCAGCTGAAGGTATCTTGACGAAACTGGATCCCGCTTTAGCCGACTGCCTCGACCGTGCGGACGCAGTCGACACCTCTAGCGAGATGAGGGTCTCTGCCGGCGAATATGCGGGCCAACTTGTTGGGCCCCCAAACATGTGGGACTGCAAGCAACGGATGGTGGATCCACAGAAGTTCTTAGACGAATTAGTAAGAGGGACGCCGCCGCGCATGGTGCACCTCAACTCGCGGATATCCTCCATCACAGACTTGTCACCTAATGACGGTGTCTTGCTAAGCTTTGTTGACAGCACGCAGAAGGTGTACGACGTCATCGTCGGTACTGATTTCAGGTGTGATGAATCTTGTCAATACGTGCTAGGAGCTGGCAACCCGGCTCTGAAATCGCGGCAGAATGCATGCTGGGAACTCCCGATTAGAGTTCCTTACGAACGAGCTCTACAGGCCTTGGGCCCAGAACTTCTGGGTACGGGAAGTCCCTGCCAGATCTCCTACCTCGGGCAAGGGAGTTACCTTCAGCAAGACTTCATGGGCAGCGGGAAAGATGTCCTCATCACGGCCAAGGCTGATCTTAGCGATTATGACTCAGACGGCCCGTGGGCGAAATTGCTAACACCACAAGAGTTTGGCGCCGTTTTTGCAAGTCATCAACTGCCAATTTGCCGGGGTATGATAAATGTAAGCGAAGAAACGAGAACAGGACCAGGGTCCAATTATTAATATGTACTACTTAATCACGGCGGACGCTAACAAAAGTCTAATAAAACCAGTTGATATTGAGCCTATACACAGTCCAGGTAACCGGGATCTGCGGTACCGACCATAGCCCGGCGCCAAGCTACGTTTCGAGGAACGCCGCTCTGATGGACGATGCCGCACATTCTGTGCTGTCCTATAGAGGGGGGAATGTCCTTGTAGCGTTGGAAGAGGCTCTTATACTTAGTACGCTACTCAGCCGGGCGACCTCGAAAGCGGCAATCCCTGCGGCGCTGCGGGCGTACGATCAAGTTTGCCGGCCTAGGGCCGAAGAAGCCGCTTTTCACACGAGGGAGTTTAAGAGGACTACGATTGGCAAGAATCCCGAAATTGGTCTGAACCCCCTTCTCCTGGCGCCTCGCTTGCAGTATCACTGGCAGTTCCTCGGCGAGACGAATATCGAGGCGCAGCAGGCGACTGCGGCTCAGCTGATGGAGCAGGCGTTACTTGGTTAAACAAGGGGAAGGGAGCGCACATACGATTTATGCATCGGATTGAACGAAATGATTCACTCATGACGACAGGATAGGACTTTTGGTCAATTGCAACTGCAACATTCGGTTTCGGTTTCCCTTTGTATAGCGCTGGCGCATTATGTTTAGGTTTTTGATAACCAGGGGCAATAGGATCATACATCTTTCCATAAACTTCAACTTGATTACTTTCTTCTCCTACAATCCACTTATTCAACAGCGGGAGACACGTCCCCTTCACATATAGGCAATTCGGATCCCTTCAACGCAACCACTGAATCACTCAAACTGCAACGTCAACCCCTCCTCCTCCACAGCCTTTCTAACAGCCTCAAGACCCTCTAGGTGCTTCACCAACTGTCCGTACGTCGGATACCTCTCCTTCATATCGGCAATCCCGGCGAATCGCCCACCCCAGATCCAGAGAATGTACAGCGCAAACTCGACCACGGTTAGACGATCGGCAACTGCGTACTTTATTTCTCCTGTCCCATCGTTACCGTGAGATTTCGATGCAAGTTCGAGTTTGCCCTCGATGCGATCGTAGGCGCCCAGAATCGTCTTCAACGCTTTATCCTTAACGACCTCATACATGTCCTCATGCGTCTCGACGAAGCGCTTAGGATGCAGGTATGCGCCGTACCCCGCCGCGTGCGGGGTCACCGAGAACCAGGTCATCCATTCCGTTACGCGGGCGCGTTCAAAGGGGGTGAGGCCTAGCATTGCTTCTGCACCCTTCTTTCCTGTCTCTGATTCCGATAGGAGAACAATCGTGGTGACAATAGCGAACACCTCCGTGATAACCTGATCATCAACAACTAACGCGGGTACATAGCCCACTGGGTTGATTCGGGAGCGAAACTCCTCGTTGGAGATGCTCTGGCCCCCGTCGGCGGACTCGATACCGCTAGGGAGGAATCTCATGGGCACAGATTCGAAGGGGATATTCAAGTGTAGGAGAAGGGCGTGCGGGATCCATGAGCATGACCCTGGGGCGTGGTAGAGTGTAATTTTGTGAGGCATTCTGAATGTCTTTCTTTCTTTTGCAATTAACGGATGGGAAAGCTATGAAGGGGGCTGATCAAAACGTGTGGTGGTGTGAACAGAAGAAGGCGTTGTAGAAGAGGTGGCTAGCCATTGCTTTTATATGCCTATCTTCACGAGTCTTGACCATGACACCTTCGTCTGATTACCCAACCTAGGTAAGTAAGGAAAATACGATTTGCAAGATGGTTTACACCACGTAGACTTCTTCATGATTCCTAATCATCCCACACTCAATTTCCGCGAAACGTCGAGGCTGGACCCCAAAGCAAAAACCACCATTGGTCCCGGACTCCCTCCAAGTGACCCACATGCATCTCATCCCACATTCACTCGTCTACCCCAAATGGCGCAAGTCGGGAACTCTTTCATCTTCGTAAGATGGCTTGCTTTCAAATCTATGAATTCAAACTTTCACCCTCTCGCAGGCTCGGGCATGATTCTGGGCTTTTTTGTCAGCTTTACTTTGAAATTGGGCCATCTTTAAGTCTCGGGGACTGGAGCTCGGTCGGAGAATCGGAGGGCTTCACTGGAAATTGATTTTCCGCAGCAAATGCCGCGGAGAAGCATCTCAGGGGCAGAAGAAAAGGTCGTAATAATGAAAAAAATTGACAACAGGGCGTGTCAGTAAGTAAGCCATAAGGCCAGGTATGCTTAGAAAGAAGAAAAATTTAACAGCAGCTACCTGGAAGTCTCCTGTCCACCTTAGGCAGATAAGTTGAAGTAAGATCGGATTAGTCAGCGACGAATTGAACATCACATCAATCACGAGCGCGAAGCATGAAGACAACATTGTACGAGTAAGATACTTGTTGTTATTCATACTATAAACTTATGCTGAGAGCTACCTAATCGACCTAGGTAGGTAATGGATCCCAGCTGTCTGCTTAGACATCCCAATTGCTGATGTAACTAAACCTCCTTAGTATCCTCCGCGACCACGACCACCTCCACCTCTGCCTCTGCTTCTGCCTCCTCTACCGCCACCTCTCCCAGCAGCACTATCACTACCACCTCTTCCGCCTCTATTAGCTCCATCCCCATTCCTCCGATTAGTCCCACTGAGCGGGAAGAAATTAAACCCACCCCCACTCCCACGATAAAGGCCAACATTAACCACTCTTCCATTAATATTATCAAGCATCCTCGTCTCCGCGGGACTGAGCGAGATGCCCGGGTCTTTCGCGACGCGCAGCCGCAGAGCCTCCCCCTGCTTGATAGCCCATCGCGAGTAGCCCCTGCGCATGCTCGTATCGATCGTGCTCCGCAGGACGTTTGTGAAGGTGGCAGGGGTGGGCATGCTCTTAGCGCTCAAGCCCATCTCCCTCATGAAGGCCGGGAAGTTGTCGATGGCTTGTAGACGGCGGACCTCCGCCGCTAGGCGGGAAGCTGCATCCTCCTCTTCGTCGTTGTTGCCGCTGGGGGGCGCGCCGTGTCGCGCGAAGAGGGCGTTTAGGATTTCCCTCAGTTGTGCCTTGCCACTCCCGCCGCTGGACGACGGACGAGCGGTGCGACGGAAGAGTTCTGAAAACATGAGCAATCGGTACGAGGTCCGCGACGCCAGAAACGTCTTGTCGAGCCGGTACTTGGACACGCGGTCGCGCTCCATGTACGACAGCTCCGGCATGTTGGCGCCCTTCTCGTCGAGCATCCAAACCACGTTGCGCGTGATGGCCTCCGTGATGATGGACTTGATCAGCTCTTCCGTGACGGGAACGTCCGAGATCAGCAGCGCGATGAGCAGGTGCCCCAGGTTAGGGCAGTCTCGCTTGGACCGTTTACCGTTCTTAAAACTCGTCAATAGATCGTTGGCCTGCTCGACGATCCTGGGGTCTTCTACCGCTAGGCACACGAGTAGGTGGAAGAGGTGAAAGTACGATTCTATGGCCTTCTCCGACGCGTGCCGGAGCGTGCTCCTCTCCCTCTCGTACCGCTCCTCGTAGGCAGTGAGCAGGTTTTGGGCGTAGTTGGCTCCGTGTGATGGACCCGCTGATATTTTTTCCGTCACCTGGTTGAGCTTTACCACGATGTCGTTCATGAAAGTGAAGAGAACCCTCGCATCGGAAGTTCCAGTAGCAGCGGCAGCGGACGACGTCTTGAGCAGAGTGCTCATACCCTTTAACGTCCTATGCGCATCCGCCTTCACCCGCCTCCAGTGATGCCACGATATGGGCAACGGAAGCCAGTGCTGGAAGCGTAGACCGTGAATCGAGTGGCGGATTTCCAAGTCTCGGTACGCTTCCTCAGATAATAGGTCGAACTCGGAAGATATCTGCCCCTTGTTCACGGTGACGCCAACGCCGAGCTTGGCCTCCTTGTACCCCTGTTTCAGGCAGAAGCACTGCAGCTCGCGCTGGCGGATGACGTTGAAGGCACGCACGACGTCACTGACCCTGGGCCAGGCGCGGATGAAGTTAGTCAGGTGCTCGAAATCGTCAATGTTTTCGAGGATCAGGAGGAGAACCTCGTTCGGTAATCCGTCGATATGGCAAGTCATATCGGTCTTGTCTTTCTCTTGGACCTCGTCAGCAGTGTTCTTATGTGATCCGGCTTTCCGCCACTGCTTACTCCCATCACTTGCTGTGCTTGCATGTGCGGCGGCAGCCTGGGACTGGATACTAGGCCATTTCTCAGGGCTCCGCTCAACACGGGCGTCGAAGGCGAGAGGCCGCGCAGAGCTTCCCGACAAGGGATCCTCCCATCTCGGATACTCGAGGAGGCCCGTCTCGGTGCCGAACCCGCACTTGATACATCTATATAAGTCGTTCTTGATGTAACTGGCGTGCTCCTGGTACCGGGTCAGGTTTTTCTGGCCCCCCTCGTCCTGGTGCAGGGTCTCGCTATCGAAGAAGCTCAGCAGCTGGATAGCGATCCCCTTGAGCGTATACGCCGGAGTATACTGATCGCCATAGTTCAGGATGCTGGCGCAGATAAAGTCCCCGTAGACGTTCGGGTGATGGATGTCCGAGTTCATCTTGACGCGAGGCGGTGCTACGGGATAGTTATCCGGGAAGAGGAACTTGAGGTGTAAGGGCGGGTAGTAGTCGGGGTGAAGCACGAGGCATGCGCGTGCAATGTTGTCTTCGTATGGGAAGATGGCAATCTTGGGGTACGGCTTCGTGATGAGCTCGTGATAGTCCAAGAGGAGACGTTGCCAGCCAAGTCTGTCCTTCTTCTCCCATTTGGTAAGCTTTGCTGCACCCTGCTTCGTACCAAGGCCGGCGCTAGAGGGACTAGACGACGCCATGATGGCTGTGTTTGTCGGTATGCTCTTGTGTGTATGTAGTCTGTGCCATGTAAGACTGTAAGAGCAGGTAGATATCCTTTCAGACCAGCTGATTGGGTTTTATTAAGTAAGAAATAGAGGTAACTATGTCAAGTCGTAATATCTATGAGTTGACGTCGTGTTCAATGAGGGGCGTACTTGGAGTTGGATTTCATAGAAAGTTCGCCAATCTTCAAGCCTCCTGGCAAGAAAGAACGAAACAGAAAAATAAAAACGTCGGATCAGAACTGTTTATTTATCTACTTTTCTCAGACACGGGCAATACCTGGTTCAGCAAAATTTTCCTAACAAAGGGAAAATTGTACCTAAGGCATCTACATATTCTCGCCGACAGTGATACCTAAGCTAGTACTGAGGCAGGGTCTATGCTAGCTACTTACATACGCGATGCGGCCGCCTGAGTCACTACGGTATAAACATAATACCGCTGCCCATCCGATAAAAAAACATGGACAAATGACGATAAACAACTGACTGGTCACCCCGTATACGTATGGGCACCCACAATAATAGTACAAAGTAGGGATTTAGCTGGTGCAAGCCAGTCACGCCGGCCATGGGGCTGTGCTGTTGGTTTCCGCAGTCCGATCAAAGCTCAACGGCGTATTCTACTAGACTAGGTTAGGTACTTACCCGTTCCAGCTCCCCGGAGCGCATTGCCAGCGTTGCGATTGGGGGATTCGAGGTATTGGGGGATGATTAATCTACGGTCAAAAAAGTTTGTGGTTATAGCGCATCTTGGTGCTGGCATCCAGTAAACCTCTCGCTTTACGTACTTTCAGATTTCATTCACTTTGCAACACGACTATGTCTAGGTTCAGGGAAAGTGATTTTTCTTCCCCCCTGATGCCTACGAAATATACCTAGCCACCTGCATAGAAACTAAGAGTGAAGCTCAAAGACTCTTTACTGAGGAGGTAAGACATGTTGCTTTGCATGGACAGTACAATTGAGTTGCAGACGTCAACTAGTGTAGTCCATTTTGTTTCTATCAGCAATTCTAGCACTACATCATCAATTTCGAACTCAGATTTATCAATGTTGTGAACAAGAAACATAAAACATGTTGATATTGAAATATTTAACTTATATGCCCCAAACAAGTGAGTAGAAACATGCTAGCACAACATATACAAGAACGCGCATCTCATCTCATAGATCCCATATAGATCCGGAAACCTATAGCATGTCCGACCATAATCCAGACTCGGAGGAAATGGCTCGCTTGGCATTGACTTGGAGTCCCGAGTCATTTTAAAGATTCTTCTTCGAGCTTAATCTTCTTCTGCGAGTGTCCCTCCCCATCCTCATCGTCATCATCCGCTTTCCTTTTCAAAGACGGCGATGCAGGCGTCGATGGAATAGTAGGTATCGCAGTAGTGATACTAGTAGCTTGGTTAATAATATCCAGGCCCGGGATCCGGGGTGAGAGGTGCATTGAGTCGCCCATTGGAGCAACGGGCGCCGCGTTTTGAGTAGGATTATTAGAAGTGTTGTCGATGCCTGCGTTGGCATCGGCGTCGTTTTTAGATCCATTGAACAAATAAGCAGCCTCGGGAGAAGAAGAAGCTACCTCTGCTGCGGTGACGTCTTCCATGGGCGTATCTGATCCTAATACTGCATGCGCCTCCTCTACTTTGACGGTTCTGTGAGCAATAGTATCAGAGGGAGAAGCGTCTATGGCGGGCGTTGCGGCCACGACGGGAGTCTCCGGAGGCGTGACTACCTCAAACTCCTCATAACTTCGCGACCCGTGGGCCGAAGCAGGTGAAGTAGGTGTCGAAGGCACCGAGTGCGAGGGCGGTAGATACTGCTCGGGTATCTGCAGCGTCAGGGTATGGCTGGGCGACTGGAAGAACTCCCACCTCTCATCCCCCAAATCGTTCTCGGAACCGGGACGTCTGAGAAGGTCTGGGTTGTAGTTGGACTCGTCGCTGGGCACCTCGAGAGCCATTCTCAGCTGATAACCAGATTTTTCGATGCACTGGTGCGCGCACGCCGCCATGAGCATCTGTCGGTACGCGTCGAGGTTGTAGTCTTCTTGAAAATCGGCCCACAGCATCTGCTCCGTCTCTTTCTGGCACTGCTCGTGGCTTTGTCGCCAGATGAGCACTTTTATGCGCCGCAGAAACTCGCGCGCGAACGCGTACGCGACCAGCCCGCTCTCCCACTTGTTTTGCACGGGTGCCACATTGATGTTTCGGACAGTGGCCGATCCGTCCAGCTTGATGCAGCCTAGGCGGAGAATGCCCTGGAGCCGGTTCATTAGCAGTTCCTGGCGCGTCTCCCGACCTTCCGCGATGGGATCGATGATGGCGAGGTCGGCGACTTCCCTGTCTACCCAGTTGCTACCGGGCTCGGGGATTCGGGCCCGGAATCTGGCAATGATGGTTATCCACGTATCGTCAATTTCCACGGGCAGGAGAAGGAATTCTCGTTGCCGTATGGTTTCGAATACGTAGTGCAGTGACCACGCAGTAGAGCCGCCGTCCTCACTTGCCCCTTCTTCCCCTTCCTCTGCTTCCTGCGGACATACCTTTAGTACGGTATCGCGAAAAGACGAGTGATCGGTCGGGAAGAGATCGAGGTGGTCGATTGCGGGCGTGGAAATGATGCACTGGCGGGCAAGCTGTCGATGCTCCCAGAAGATGGCGTTGCGGAGGGAGAGAGAGCTGATCGGTCGGTCTCGTTGTATCTCTAGCATGTACATGGAATCTGCTATTGAGCTGACATTTTGGACTGTCGCCTTGGTCTCCCCGCTCAATGGCTTGTGCCAGCCGTATTTCACATACGACGAGCTGACGAGCCTAGCAGCCGCTGTCGGTTGGCCTCGCTTCACGGCCGTGCTCTTCTTTCTAATCTTCTTCTCGGTCACCTTCTTCTCCGCAGCCTTCTTCTGCTTCAGAGCCTTGTCCTTGTTCTGCGCTTTAGCCATTTTCACCCTTTTTGTTTAGTTTGTCTTCCTTGAGACTTTCTCAGTTTTTGGGCGACTACCGTCAAATGACACTCGGGAGTCGTTGAAGTTGTTTAGTTGCGTCTAGGTTTGCTAGCACTTTGGCAAGTATCTAGTCTTACTATCCTGTCTGGGCGGCGCAATCGCCGTTACTTTATACTCCTTTGAAACGATACGAACCGAGATCGCGACATGTCAAACAACACGTTTGTTCCGCATGTAAGCAGAAGGTTTGTTTAAAGGGAACATCTGGATTGATGGGAAACACCCGACTTTCGGGGTTATGAATAGTTCCTTTGTACTCGGACGGGGTCTTTTAGATAGGAATAGCCTCGAAAGACGAATGCATCAATGAGACTCTCTGAACGTGCTTCTGAGACACAAAGGGTGGTCTCAACAAAGCGCGGGCTTCCCTGTCCAATTCAATGTTGATAATCCGTAATCTTTTGCGTAGTTCTCACCTGTAACGCGATGGCAAACTTGAAGAACAATTCTGAAGAGAGTGTGCTTGGAGTGTACCCTCATGATTGTAAACTACCTCCTTACCTAGAAATCTTTTCTTTTTTTCCTCCATGAAAACCGCAGAAAGGCATCCGAAGCAATGTTCACGATTATCGCATGCATCCACAATGCAGTTCAATCTGGGCGTTGATTTGTCCTCAATAGTAATGATGACGTGAAGTGCGTCCTTAACTCTAAGCATCCAGAGAGCTTGCGCGTCGGTCCAGGACAGGGTGAGCTGTTTGATTGCATCACTCAAAAGATACCGTACATTACTATCTGCTGCGGTCATTGATAGGCGTATAAAAGATGCAGGTAAAATCCAAAAAATATATATCCAAATCAACACTCGCTCATGATACCTCAGTTAGATGAAAAGGAGTGATGAAATTGATGTCAGATTGAATCTCTTGGTATGAAATCTTACCCGACCCTTCATTTCCCCAGGTCCAATGGTTGTTTGCTAAGTTGATGCTGCAGTCACTAAACTCAACCAGCGTTCATGGGGTCAATGATAAATACAACATAGATAGATAGATAGGTATATGGTCACCTCCAATTTGAAGTTATCCTTTTTGATCCCCTCTATATGTGCACTGCTGTACGTGGGTTCTATTTTTATTTCGGCTCAAAGGTTTTCATGCTCTGCATTTTCAGGGGGAAAAGGCGCAGTTTTCATGCATAGCTGCGCTGCTGTTATGTACGTAATTATGCTGTTGATACTGTGCCGGCGAGCTAAAATAGGTAAGTCGACAAATACGCGAAGACCCCCCCCCTGGATGTAATACCCTTGTCCAAATCCATCGCCGTGGAACTCGCCACGACCCAGCAATCTTGAATCCAGTGATGCTGATTCGACCCTGTCATACATACTTACAGGTGAGCAGGGGCTGGCCTAACAAACCCTTTGATTAGGCCCCGAATTGGCTGACTCGTACCCACCAGGCCCAGCTCGCACCAACTTGCAGGGAAGGACGTGGGTGAGACAACAGTAGACTCATTTTCACTGTCGTTCTCACCTGTCATTTTTACACATCACTCATTCTTAGGCTCACCGTCACTTTTCTAACCATTGTCTCGCCGAGGCCTTTTCATTCCTTTCAGATGCACTAGCCATCAAATTCTCATCCTCCGCGACCCTGTTGAGGCGTCCAGCCCCAGTCGGCTTGGTTTTACACCGCCATGTTCGCGTGGGCACGCAGTTGGCGGAGAGTGGCCGTTGCATCAACCATCACGACCTTCTTCCTGCTCATCCTCACTCTTCATAACTCAGACTATCTCAGTCGACGGCCAGCTCGCTTGTTTCCGGGCTCAGACTCGATATATGACGACAATGACGGAAATGATGCAGGATCGTACCGGGGTTCGCCATATGAAGTGGAGCTGAAAGGAGGAGAAGGAGAAGTAGAGGGCGCACACGGTTCAGAAGAACATGGACATGGGGTCCTCAGGCCAGAGGATCACGAGGTCGAGCTCGTGGTAGCGAGCATCAAGTCGGAGGATACCTCGTGGTTCCACACCTATCTCCCGGACTGGCACAAGAACATCTACGTCGCCGACGATGCCATGGCGCCACTGACAGTGCCCAAGAACAAGGGTCGCGAGGCCATGGTCTACCTGACCTACATCATCGACCGCTACGACGACCTGCCGCAGAACGTTCTCTTCGTGCACGCCTCGCGCTTCGCCTGGCACAACGACGACCCGGACTACGACGCCCTGCCCACGCTGCTGAACTTCCGCCTGCCGTACCTGCGGCAGCAGGGCTACGTGAACCTGCGGTGCGTCTGGGTCATCGGGTGCCCGAGGGAGATCCGGCCTGCGCATGACGCGACCAGCAAGAAGGACGACGAGAAGTTGATGGCGAAGCACGTGTATAAGCAATCCTTCGAGGAGTTGCTGCCCGATGTACCCGTGCCCGAGATCGTCGCGGTGAGCTGCTGTTCGCAGTTTGGCGTCACCAGGGAGACGATCCGGAGCCGTCCCAAGGCTGATTACGTTCGGTTCCAGGATTGGCTCCTCGGAACTCCACTTGACGATGCCCTGAACGGGCGCATCTTCGAATTTGCGTGGCACAGTCAGTAGCTCCCAAATCCTGCCCAAAAATATGATATGAGATTCCCGATTACTGACAGGCAGTGGTGTTTATGTAGTCATCTTCGGCAAGGAAGCGGCCCACTGTCCCTCAGCCGCCGACTGCTACTGCAATGTTTTCGGCCAGTGCAATATGACATGCACTGAAAGCGGCTGCGACAACCGCTACACTCTCCCGCCGTACTCTACGCTCCCCAAAGGCTGGCCCAAGGTTGGCTGGGAGCAAGAAGAGAGGAACTTCACCGGTCCGCTGTAGGAATCCTTCGCTCTTTATTTAACCTATTTAATTACCCGTCGCCGGCTGTATGCCATATAAGCGCCGGTTTCGCATCATGCCTAGAAAGGGACAAGATAAAAGTTGGGGTTAAGTGTCCTCGCCTCGCCAAGAGAGCGTTTGCAATTGGTGGCATACATAGCAGGATACTGCGTATTGAAAGTTTTCCAATGCCTGGGCGGCCAATAGAGACACGTCTACATGTTGGAGAACACCTACAGGTGGCCTTTTGTTTGCCTTTGACATTACTTGTCATAGTGGATACGAATCTTGTATAATAATCCGAGCTTTGGGGATCGGAATGAAGCTTCTGCCATGTCGCTACTCATATGAGTTCCAAGCTATGGCTTCTGTATCGCTTGAGATGCAGTGTAGCCTGTATAAATATTCTACGGCAGCAATTGGCTAGGATGGAATAAGTGATTCGCAGCTGAGGACGAAAGATCTCGGTACATCCAGTGTCTTTGTAGTTTCTTCAAACCCAAACCAAACAAACCAGATATTGCTAGGGTATATTAATAACACATCTCCTGCTAACATGACCATGGTATTATGCACTTATTAGTATTCCACTCCTTCCTTCTCCCCACTCCTCGTAAGTGCCTGTTTGAATCGTCATCCTTTATATATTCAATCGAGGCGCAGATCCCCAGTTCGCACTCCTACTAGTGAGCTCACGAAGCGCCGTCGCCATCTCATCATCGTCTTCGCTCTTCGGAGCAACTTCTTGAAAGGGGAAGTAATCCGGCTCGCATGTTGTTCCCGGCTTGGGGAGATGACCGTGTTGGAAGTAATTCCGGATGTAGTTTGCTGTACATGTCGAAGGCGCGGATAAGCTTGTGTGCTGCGGTCGTTCGAAAGTGTCAGCTAATGTCCTTTTTCACGGGGAGGGTAGCATTTAAGTAACCGCGCGAGTGTTGCCTTACCCCGTACGAATTCTGGACTAAGATCACAGAACCTGCAAACCCCTGCGAATTGTTCGTTGCGCTCACAAGGGGTGAGACGTTGTCTGCGATATTGGCGACATAGCTAAGTGGTTAAGTCGGTATCGTATTAGCCGCGAGAAATTCCGAGAGATCTTTTAATGGTCGGTATAACTCACAGGATAGGAAAGCTCGTGTTTGCCTCAAATGGCCCTACTGAAATATCAATGCTATGTCCAGCTACGAACCACTACAAAGTTGGAAAGTCTTTAGGTCAAAGATCGATCCCAACATACCGTCGAAACGCCATTTCGGCCTGACCTTCCGGCCAACGCACGCAAGGCGGAAGAGCGCGTTGACGTCCCCGGCCGATTTGCTGATCTCGGTCAACCCCCGTGCGAACTCAGCAAAGTTCTCGGCCGTAAAATTCATGACCGGGTAGTCGGAGCACATGATTGCCGGGAAGGCCTCGCTGTTCCCGTCCTCGAGACGGGGCATGTCGGGCTGGATGGCGTCTGTGGAGCATATTGACGGGATCGGACTTTGGCCTTGCACTTTGAGCAGTGGTTAGTCAGAAGGATTTAGTGGTAGAGTATGGATTGGGGGGAGGGAATCATAGCGGAACAGTATACACAGCTTAGAAGCCTGCGTGTCACGAACAGCTCATGATTTATGAATAGTTGCAGGGAACTGCTTGAAATTAACCTACTCATTTGGTAGACAAGTCGCCCATCCCCTACTTCCAACGTAGCCAGTGCAGCAGCAAATTTCTTGAACAAAGCCATGGGCTGATATAGCGCAGACGAAGTAAGACGTCGGACATGCGACCAAGTGATTACTTGGGGCATACTCGGGCCAGTAGCCCCAAGCTTTCCGTCCGCGGGCACGATGACGGGGTGTTGTCGGATAGTTTCAAGGAGATGATCGTAGCGCTCTTGAATTAACTCGGGCGTATCGGCATAAAAATCGCATCCGGTCGGACCAGCCCTGTGGCAGAATTCATAAAAAGCTGCCATCACTTTATCTGTGTCTCTCAAGAAGTTGACGTATTCTTGGTGATGCCATTCACGATAGTCGACGTTTCCTATCGGCATCAAAGTCACATATCAGTACGCCAGCGCATAGGACGGAAATTTTTAGGCATAATATTGAGGACTCACCATCGCTGACAAGTCTCTCGACCTTGTCCGGATACATGGCTGCGAAAACTCCCCCGAGAAGCGTCCCATAACTGAAACCCCAGTACTTGAGCTTTTCGTATCCCAACTTATTCACAATCTCCAGCATATCTCTAGCATGCGTCGCCGTGCCGACATGACGCAAAATGTTCGACTTGTCCGCCATGTGTGCCTCGCAGGTCTGCGAGAAAGCGACGGCTCGCGCATACACATCGTACACGACGCCCGGATGCGCGTCCACCACTCCCACATCCTGCAGTTCCCAAAGCCGGCTCTGCTCGGGACGGTCCCAGCAGCGAATCCTGGGCAGCGAAGCTCCTATCCCGCGCGGATCGAACGATATCAGGTCGTGGTTCCGGCCGATGATGCTCTGGAGATGCGCGCCTCGGTCCTTCATGGCGTAGACCCCGCTGCCGCCCGGACCACCGGGGTTGAAGATGACGGGGCCGCGATAATTGTCTCCCGTCTCTGTTGCGCGAAGCCGGATCACGGCGAGGATCACGCGCTCGTCTTCGGTAGGGTCTATCCAGTCCATCGGTAGGTCTAGGCGAGCGCAGTCGTATGTGTCGTCGTAGCAGGAGTGCCACCGGAGGTCTCGGCTCGGCTCGATCGCGCCCCATTCCCATTCCCTGTCGTCTTGCTCTTGTTCTTGTTTGCGGCGGGGATCTCGGCTTAGGCGATTTCCTCCAGTCCAGGGCGCGAATCTCTTCTGGTGAAGTTGATAGACCATGAGACCCGCCACAGACAAGGAGAGAACCACGATATATGCGATTCGCCGCCATCTTGACAGATTTTGCCGTGCATCTGAGCTATGCGCATCCCAGCGCTGGGGCCTATCTTTGTGGCCTGGCTTGTGCTGTTGCATACTCCGCATACATATTACTCGTCAGACTGTGTGTATCCGGTATCAACCTGATCGAATATCCGAGCCGATGAAGGGAAAGAGTCGCGCTCACAATGACGAGGGTGATCTTTCTTTTCAAGTCCCCATAACGGAGACATATGACTGCCACATCGTATAGGTATGAAAGTCCTTTTCACCGCAGATTTCTTTTGTTTTGTCCTTATTGGTAGATGCGATTCAGTACCTCAGGTACCGGAGACGTGGTGCCGGAATACGGGAGCAGCTATAATTGACGCCCATGCGGCTGTCAGCCGTCGATCACCGCAGATTTTTGGCTTGTTGACATGTCGGTTTTGACACTATTGGATCTTTGGGATCAGCCGGTTGGCCATGTCGTCGAATCAGGCGTCGAAGGTCGCAAATTACCTCTCAATCCCTTCTATCATAACACATTAGCGCACTGTAAGGAGGAGCACCTTACACACATAAATAGTTAGGTGAAATTTGTCGTACCGGCAAGGATTTTGCCATGTCGGGACTGATGTGGTACAAGAACCTTCTGTGTCCATCCCCAAACCAGCAAAAAGGTGATAGTCAACGGACAGAAAGAGGATAGTTGCCCTTCTAGGTTTCAAATAACCATCTGCTTATTGGGCAAAAATTAATCAACTTCAAGGATCCAGCTGAGTTGTGGGGAGATGACAAAAGTACCCAGCATGTGCATATGCTTGTGATCTATCTACATACCTTATGATGTAGGTACTGTGCTTCAGTATATAATGCATGGACGGGGAGATCAAGTTTAGGATAAATATGTGAAGCGTCCCTTAGATACATCACCCTTTGTCACATCTATATGATACACTTCTGACTATAGGAAGCGAGATGTGTCAACTCTAAATTTTTTTATTTTTTTTTACATAAATTTCGACAAGTATTCCAGCTTCAATACATGACTCGGTCTCATATTCCTGGTGGCATTGAACTTCGATGAAGCAGTAGATGGGCACATCTCGAGCGTGCCAACGCGAAGCCGACACTCTAGTCACTTCCCTCGACAGGCCAGAAAAGTCGGACTTGATGCCGACCGTAAAGTAATTCAGTTTATTGAGGTACAAACTGAATACCGGCCTAGATGTCTAGTCAGTACCGGTACCATGGCTTTTATCTGGTGACCTGTATCGACTTTTTACATTGGGCCTTGGCCTACGGACGCTGCGGGCATCACACAAGATTCAAGACAAACAATCAAATTGATGCATCTGACAGCAATGAATTGCGGGACTCTATTCGTACAGCAAACGCTAAACCACCTATCATAAGGTATACAAAGAATGTACAACGGATGCAAGCCAGTTGCATGGCGCATTCGACGCAGAGTGAAATGACATGGTGTTCATAGAGTCATAAAATCGTCCATGGCCCGGCCACGATACAGCGGCTAATGGGGCATCGCGGTATCTTGACACCTTTGAATATAGCAGCGACAATGAGGACCCCGCATTCGGGGGATCTCATTTACTGCAGCGGGCGGGGGTGGTGGCCGGCATTGGTCGCTGGCACGCCGGCCTGCAGTCTCGCCTTCTCGGCTTCGCGCTCCCTCTCGCGAGCCGCAAGCCTGTCGTCGACCGCCTGCATATCTGCCTTTCCCTTCTCGCGGATTGTCTCGTTCTTGAGTTCCGACGCCTTCGTCTCCGGGTGGTTCTGGTTATTGTCAAAGGCCTGGTCGGTGGCCGCCATCATCTCGCCTCGTAGGGCATCGCCGGCACCTCGGATACCCTTGAGGCCGGTCTTGACGTCGTCTACAATCTTGTTTGACATGTTGCAACCGAGTGATCGTGCAGTAATATGAATTGGTTTGATGAGGTATGCGCGCCAGTTGAAAACGAGTTTGTGCTGGAGAGATTGGTAAAGTTCTAGATAAAGTTGCTGGTTGGCTCGTGAAAATAATATGAGTGGAAAATAATGAATAGGTTGTATTGGATGGCGCCTGTGATATTAATATTGGATGCCGAGGTTGTACAGCATACTGCGATTGCCTGGGCCACCACATTGCGATAACGTCATACTCAAAATGACGTATGTGTATCCAACCAATACCCACGCCGCACCATAAAGACCAGGGAACTTCTTAGGTCAGTCATATGTACCTACTTTCAACCCTCACTTCTGCCTAACTAACTGTCACTTTGAACCCATTTTGTAATCACAGTCCTGACCTAGGTAGGGTACTGTTTGTTTCTAAACAATTTGTATTGCGCATGAGAAGTATAGGAGAACTAGATAACTTTTGTGTTCAAACAAATTAGTATGCAATTAAATATTATATACCGCTTTGAGCTGTAGATTTCTTATTACTTATACATCGTCGTAAAACTACTGTGTAAGTATAGCCAAGGAGGTACTTGTAGAATAGGTGTACCAAACTGCAGGGCAGCAGATAAACATACAAACAGACTCTATCTGTACTTATAGAACCTAAATATATTGGAGCTGCAAAAGCTTCTAGATTGCCTAGCGGGTACTTGTAGATATTTGGAAGTTCCGTTTTATCTGTCGTAAAGCGTATAATGGCCGCACCGACCGAATCCTTATGCACTGAGGAACCTTCATGTAACCGGACAAAGTGGTAAGGCGGTGTGCAAGCACGTGGACGGGTAGAGGAGAAGAGGCACATCGTTCCAGAACTGGTGGACGCATGTCATAGACACAATGTGCTTGGCCTTGAGGCTTAAAAGGTTTTCATCTGCATGTACATTAAGCGGATTCAGGTAGCTGAGTAACCACATATCATGCCCCTCGGGAGTCTCAAGAAGTTGCCGCAGGTCCGTCAATGCAGGAGCCGCTTTCCTAACCAAAGAATGTGACTAGTAATATATTATTATTCGATAGCAAGACCGACCCCGGATGGTACTGGATAGAAAGTTGTCCCTAGCAGAAGCTTTTCAAAGCAAAGGCACAACTTTTAAGGCTTTAGTTTTAGGCTTTAGCTACTGTATACTTCGATCCGTATATCTTACGTGGCAATATTCGTAACCCAAGGTGCCTCATTTAAAGCAGAGCTTGTTCCTTCTACTTGCTAGATGGGCTTCTTCCCAATGATCAACTATAAAAATCATCTTTTCCCTCGAACTAGGTCGCTCTTCAGATCTGCTCAATACATATCCAAGTATCTTAATATGCACGTATCCTCACAATCTAGTATCCTCATATCTAAATATCATCACATCCAAATATCTCAACCCCGAAGTCATGAATAATGGCCAGCCTCAACGCTTTTGTCCGCGAGCTAACGGCTCCAAATGGATCTTGGCCACAGGCTACTTCATTTATGCGCAGCGCCAGTCCCTACGCTCAACAATCATCCCCTAATCACAATTTGATTGAGACGACGGAGGGTGGCCCCTTAGCATATCAAAGTGAGCTTCCCACCTAACCTAGACCGATAGAACCCCTTTCCAACGAGTTGTTACGTCTATTGGCCTAAAATTATGTTGCTTATACTTACGCGTCATCACCGGGACAAATAGATGGGACGAAAATCCAGTGCCAACGCCATGTGCATCTCCCTTTTGACCTTCGAGATATCAGCAATAGTATACAAGAGGATCAAGTCTACCAGTCTCTATATTATATCTTCCCCGATACTATGAATGTTAGGGAGGCGCCGCGGCGGTCACATCTCATATTCGAGGTGAAAGAACTGCCAGAAACGCCATGGCCGCTTACGGTTGGTGGTCTGCCTTTCACGATAAACAGTGACAAAAATGAAGGCAGAGTCAATATTTTTCCAAGAACGATGCTGGGAGACTTAAGTATCTCTATTTGCCAAGACTACAACGTCGACTCGTTCTCCGACAAGAAGTTTCGAGAGCTCGGAGCCGAAGTCTATTCGTGGTTTAAGCAGAACCTGCCGAAAGTTCGCATTGTCGAACTCATGCTTACTTCTGAACGCACAATCTACGTTTTCTTCCAGAATGATAGATATGGTAGACAAGCCTACTACCAGAGGTTTGAGCTTCCCGGCAAGATTGCTGGTTGCGTAGTACGATACGCAGACGGTCGTGCGCTTCAACGACCACTGTCACCAGAGCCACCAGCAGCAATGCTGCAAGCTGAACCGCAGCCAGCGAGTGGTGTTATAGACAACACCACTTGCGACGTACCAGGGCCCGGCGTGTTGGTACCCAGCAAAAAAAGGGCCAGGAACGGAGAGGTCCTGGTCCAGAAAAATCATGATGTTTATTTCATGACTGCGGCCTTTTATGCTGTTGGCGACCATGGGCGGGTATTGCAAGGCGACCAGGATAGACCAGCCAGCCTAGAGGCACCAAAGATACCTCATGTCGGCATCAGCTTGTTGAAGCTAAAATATCACATCGAGTTCGCGAATAACAGTTGCGACACTCAAAACCTCGCTCGCCTAGCCACTTCAGAGGATAGGCTTACCTTCGATATATGCTTTCTGGATAGCCCTTATGCGGGTAACTTGGAGGGGACTATGGTTGGCAAGTCTGTCAAACTGATAGATTTAGAAAGCTCTAATACCGAAGATGAGTCGCGCTACGTGGTCTACAACTGGTGTTATATGGGACAGACAGAAGGGAGCGAACACAGGGTTCCCTTCTCCCAGGACACGTCTGGCTCAGCCATCTGGGACAAATACGGCGTCGTTAGGGGTTTCCACCATCATTATGTCCAAAAGGGACCATGGAGCGGATTCTCGGCTTCGGTTAGCGCCAGCGAGCTGGTTGAAGCTGGCTATACTCTGGCATCAGTGGTATCATCTGAGACGTCCCCGCCTCCAACCAATAAGAAAAGACGCATGGATTAGGTGGGTGCTGGAAATGGAGGTCACGTGGGGCACTCCACCCCTTCTATTTGTATGTATAAACACTTTCTACATAGTGACCTTCAGGGATATTCTTCATCCTTATCCTTAACAATGCAACTCTATTCACTGCTATACCTCACCTTCTGACAGTGGTAAAACCATCAAGAATGTTTAAACTTAAGAGTGAGCCACAAAAACGAATGAGCAAATAGATCTTACGATAGACACACTCTAGAACACACTCTAGACTTAAGGATAATAAAGCGCAGCAAGTCGTTTATTTATCATTAAGCTAGGAATTAAGTCAAGGCCTGAGAGAAAATCCATATTCCCAATTCGTCCTCTCCTCAAGGAGACAGGAGGATTGCGACGGCTGATCCTGCTATTATACGCCGTGCTTCCTCCCGAATATGGAGGAGACAGAAGAATTAGAGCATTATCTCCAGGTGGAAGCAAGGCGATGCTGAAGATCTCTGAGTCCGAAGCCAGGTTGTTATATGTATCCTGTCGAAGATCTTCGTCTACGATACTGCGAAGAGGCTTGCCCAGGTGGTCAGGGCTGCGCATGCCTCATGCGAATGGCCTCAATTGAAGGGCTTTATTAATGCAATCGCCAATAAACCTATTGAGCCCATTTACTATTGACATGTAGTCACCTAACCCTGCCCTCCCGTAATAAAGAAATCTTACAATGGCTTGTATTATAAAACTTTTTCCCTTCTTACTCTCTTATCTATAGATTTTAAAGCAAGTACATTAGTTAACTGCAAGAGCCTTCTTTTCTTTAAGTGGCCCTTTTACAACTCACTTTACTATAATTAATATATTAGTCTTATAGATTTGCTTAACTATATGGTTTATAAAGGGACATAACAACTAGTACTATAGTAAGGGTTAAAAATAAAGAGGGGCTATAAGTGTAGCAACCATTACTTCGTGTATTAGTAATTAGTGCTAAGCTAAGCTAGGTAATTTCAATACATAATGAAAAGTATTGTTACTTATTTGCTAGAGAATTAAACACCACAGCCTGACCATTACATTCAACTCCAAGCCCACCTCGATGACCACGAGCGACGTGGATAATTAGATCCTATCAATAGTCAAACCTCAACTGCCCATCAACTAAAGGTCCACGTTCAACACGCAACGAGCGCCATCGTCGCTAGGCTCCCCGGCGGCTGGTCCTCGTGAAACGAGGCTCGGGCGGCCTCCAGCGACGGGGAACGCCCAGATCTGTCCGCTGTCGCTGTCGGTTGCATAGAGCGTGCCGTTGTTGTCGGGGTACATGGGACCCCAGTTGTTTCTGGCGATCGCGGGGTACGTCCCAACGGCCTCCCAACTCTTCGTGTCGAGACTGAACCGTCCGAATATTGTGCTGGCCCCGTCACTACTGGGTAGTACGGTGTACATGTATCGTCCTGCAGAGGGTATATAGGCCCAGTCGGGAACAGCTCCGATTGTCGTGGCTGTTCCGCTGTCAATTAATTGGCCATAGGTTGCTGAGTCGGGGCGCAGATCAACCTGGTTCCAGGTGGCTCCCCCGGCACTGTACCAGTAGTAACCATCGGTGTCGATGTCTCCGTTGTTGCCTCCGTTGGTAAGTGGGCCAATGGGTGTAGCCGTGCCATCCGCCGAGATGCGGATGAGTTGTTCGGATCCAGTGTGTCTTCCATATAGGAAATTGTCTAGAGTATTGTACCCAATGGCGTTGACAGCCGCGTTGTCGACCACATTGGCTTTAATGAGGGTGGTGGTGCCTGTGGCGATGTCGACCCGAAAGAGCTTTGTGACCTGGATCCAGTAACCATACTGTCATGTGAAGAATCAGTATACAGGTTTGCCTGCGGAGGGTTGGAAATGTCGTATCAAGGGAGAGAAGCGCTTGCCTTGTCACACTTGAACGCCCCAGGACATGTCCCAGTAGCTGTTGCGGTAGCTGTCACAGTAGTTGTTGTCGCGACTGTCGTAGTTGCGGTAACAGTGACGGTGGAAACCGGCGGGTTGGGCACACTGGTCGATGTCGGGTACGTCTCGGGGGTCCAATAGTATACTGTAGAATCAGAGGTGAATGTCGTAGCAGTTGTAGCTGGAGCAGTCGTAGTCACGGTAACAAGAGGAGGGAGATCTAGTGTAACTATATCGAGCAAGTCAAGTAGAGAAGTGGTAGGCTTCGCAAGAGCTCCCACCGAGCTCACTGCAAGCAGAGCGAATATGTTGAGGGCAGGGGCCATTGTTGCTTGATGTTGAGATGAAGATGGTGGTGGTGCTGTTGAGTTGAGTTCTTGTCAGTTGGAGCGAAAGAGACCGGTCTTTTATAGATGAATCAACCGGCGCCATGGTCAGCTCCTTTCTCTGCCGTGCACGGAAATGGGACTCAACTCCTCATGGCAGACGCGGAAAGCTCGCTGCAATGTCGTTGGACACAACGTCGCCGATGTGTTTACCACTTCAAATCGTTCAAACTTCATCCGGTGAACTCCTTTCCATGGTTCACCGTTGTATGACCAGAACAGTTTGATAGAATCCCAATTTAGAAATAAAGAAAGGCCTAGCAGCTTAACTAGGAAAGGGATTATTGTTTCTGGCAAGCTGTAAAGGTCTTGGCTCCTCGGACAGGTAGGCTTAATTTGACGTTATTAATGATCGCCCTGTTGGTCACGTCACACCAAACGTCTGGTGGTATGAGTCCAGCTTGTCAAAAATCTTACGGTACGACAAAGGGGATAGGAGTAGTTGACAGTCTGACGCCTGCAGAGCTGAGTTTGATACAGTCCCCAAATTTTATTTGTTAAAGTAGGTAACTTACGATGTCGGTCAGCTGCATGTTTCCGACCTCGTCAGGAAAGCACCAGCTGAAATGCAGCAATATAACAAAGGCGTTGGAAGGACTGTGTACGTACGTACGTACAGTTGTCTAAGGGGTGACCGAAACAGTATATTCTGTATATACATCGCGATGTCCAAGATCAAAAGTCAAGGCCCAAAGACGAAGGCAAAGGGTTTTGATCTAGATATGGGCTAATCCCTTCTCTAATCTATGTGGCTGCATCATGTGCGATAGTCTCAGTCGCGCGATGCCCTTGATCGTGTGGCAGCGCTGCTGCACCACGATGAAGCTATTGCTGTAATACTAACAAAAGGCGACAGAAACAGTCAATAATCTGATGGGTGCAGGGCTGCAGGTTGATACAGTCGCCAAACCTCATTGTTAAAGTAGACAACTTACAATGTCGATCACCCGAAGTTTCCCATCTCGTCAACAAACATCAGCTGAAATGCCGGTGACAACGTCTCAAGGCCAATCGGGGAAATTAACCGAGCGACGCCTTGCATATTTCTGCAGTTTCCCAAGTTAGATTACCATCATGACAACCCTGGTGAATGAGTTGGCAAGTCCCAGATCATAAAACTCATCACCCGACATGTAGGAGTGATTATTCACCCAGACTCTTGGAGTTCATGCACGTTTACCTGAATTATGTACTCCACATACCAACGGCATTGCCGAGATGGGCGTCCATGATTCTTTTCATTGATGTAGGTCTATAACTGGTAAATGTATGACCCCGCCTTGGGTCTGTGATGGAGTCAATCAAATCGTTTTGAGCCAAACCTTGACAATACCTGGATACATAGGCAATTATGCTGTATAATTGCATGCTAGGAATCCTACAATATTTGACTTTGTCTAATCACCTGAATCTCGAGACCTTGTCTTGGATGCCTACTCTCATGTTGTCATGCTCATTGTGAACCGCTGGGTATGATAATGTGGCTTCCTTTTTTCTTTTCTTGCTTAGCAGGTACAAATCCATTATGTTTTGAAGTAGGTGCGGGCAAGGCCGCAAACTTGGCCTAGCGAACAAGACTTCCTCATGTTTCTACTAACCGGCCTACCATCTTGTGGGGAATTAGCAATATGCGTTGGTGAGTTGGCCGGATTATATATTGGTTCCGTTTCTTTTTTGTTCCTATTGTTACCAGTAATAAAGTCTATCTATTTTCAGCCTTAAACAAATTTAGTGTCACGGATGCGAAGAAAAGGTAGTGGGTGCAAAGACCAACTATACCCTATATTTGGGAGAAGATCTAAAGCTAAAGAACAGGAATCTAAGACATGGCTTTGCAGCCAAACTATATAGACATATTCCTCTCACATTCTGCCGGCAGAATGACGGCTATTCCTCGGAATGGTGGCTACAGTTGCCATTGTGCAATTGTCCGTTGACTGCCATTGTATGCCGTTGGCATGAGGGCCATTGACAGGCGAGGCTAGGCAGACTGGGATGCCGAGGCTGTCACATTTAGCGTTTATATTGCTACTAAGGGATCTATCTATCAAGACCTTTTTTGTGGTGCAAACAGTCTGCCAGAGAGGTTAGGTATAAAGTGTAGAGTTAGGTTCGATTCCTAACAACGCTAATAGTTTTCTGCGCTTCACTTGCTTATTTATGATATGGTCCGTTGTCGTATGTCTCAAAATACATAACCTCAAATCAACATATAGCTCCACACGTTGAAAAGTAACATCAGAGTAATGTAAGAGAAGTGTGTTCGTTCGTCCATTATTTGTTATATTCCTTCGTGACGTCCCATATTATACACGTTCTTTTTAGACATTTTAACACAACTATTTCGACTGGGCAGAGTCGTAAGCTCGGTTTGGCAATTATCTCTCGGAAGCAAGCTCCTCAGCACTGGTAGGAATACGGTCCTCAGCTGGTGGGTACTCGTCGCTGGCCTTGCCCCTTGTACCCTTCTCAACACCCTCCGGCAAGTCACCGCCCTTCTCCCTGACTATATCGACTCCATCGCTGCCTCCCCTACCGATAACACCTGTACGCTCCTTCTTCCGTTTACGGAGATGGGCACCGTGGAGTTCGCGTCCCTCTTGGCCCTGCAGAGGCTTGCCTACCCCGCGGTAGAGGTCCTTTGATGTGGCGCCTCCTAAGGTCTCTGAGACATCGGGCGTTGCACCATAGGCTTGGGCTGGCACCTCACCCTCTGGTCGAGGCTCGAATGTGTGCTCCCGTGGGGCTGTTCCTGGGGGGTATGTCTTTGCATGAAACTCTGGAACTTTGTCGTTGCCGGTCTTGATGTAAGGCTTGTGGCCTCGAGTCGTCATGGGCTCAGAGGGCGCCACTCGGCTCTTGAACTCGCCCTGCCCAAATAGAGAATCGGGGTTTCGACTTGCAGACATGATTGATAGTGGCGATAAGAGATGGATGTTGTGTGTTTCTGTTTGAATGACTTGGTTCGTCTGTTATATGGGAGTAAACAGAGTATAGTCGATTTGTGATAAAGATGAGGATGGAAGCTAAAAGCGGACTGCTTTGTGCGATGGAAGGTCCTTAATATACCAGTGTATAAGCTATCAGCGGCTCGTTGGTAATACACAAGACGACGTAAATTTCAGGGTCTTGCAATGCTGTATGATGTCAGTATTCTGCGTATCGTTACTCGCGGCTGCTTAGAGTTGCTACGCTTAGAACCCGTGCGGGCATGCGCTGATTAACGTTCTGACATCATGCGGCATCTACCGGGGTTGGACTGAGGACCAGATAGCTGTCACAGCCTGAAGATACCTGAATTGGGACGAAAGTTTAATAAATGCGACGTCTAACTCTGTGGTCTACCGGCTATTATTTTGGTGTAAGCCGCCTTACGTGATGTATCTATGACGCGATCTCGGGCTAGGATAACAACGGGCTTCTGCTGCTAGCGATGTTGGCAATTTGGCTTTTCAATGCTATTCCACTAAAACTCCGTATCCTCTGCCTTAATCTAGCAGTTCCCCTCCTCCGTGACCAAGATTGATCATTGATGCAAACACGACAAGGCATCGAGACAGAGAAACCAAAGACAAGTGGATTCGGCGATGTCGCATGTGGCTTGTAGACTTCTAGAACTGTGGATCCGTGAGCCGATGGACCAACGTGGCTGAAGAGGTTATGGTTGGTAAGATCCTTTGCTTCTTGCGTTGAGAAGTGTTTTAGCCTTTTCGGTGTCTTACTATCTAGTTGGCGCCCCCTGGTTAAAATGAATATAAAGAGAACCGAATACAGATTACAGATCTGTATAAAATTCACTCTTCCACGCGGTCACGGCAAACATGGATAATATTACCTAAGTATACGCTATTGAGACGCAGTTCGCGGGGCTGTTTCGCGACGCACATAAGTGCTTACTGCTGTATGTCAGTACTGATTTCTAATTTGGAGCAGTCAACGCCATCACTTGGGAGGATCTATTTTTGTCCTCAGCCCGACCACCGCCTGACTGTGGCTGCAATTCTGCTTAGAGCCGGTCCCTCGGAAACATGGGTGTCATCAATGTTGCTTGACGTTTGGTTTATGTATCACGAAGCAATGTATGTGGAACGATATTTTATAGGTAGGTAGACCTTGTTTTGAGGAGTGGCTGAGTTCATCTTATCTTGCATTCAATACTTTTATCCGATCCTTTCGTCCCAGGGCTCAATTCTAATCTGTAGCATTATCTATATTATCTATCTGCACTGAACACAAGACTGGGCTTCTCCACGTGGCAGGTAGTGCGTGTCGATACGTAATTATCTTTAGTCTACCAACGGTTAGCTCATTATTGGGATTTCAGTTATGTTCGGGTCGTTGGAACAAATATCGGGCGATAAATCATATCGTAAGTAAAAGAGGTTCTCTTTTCTGCTCGCTCGTCTCCCCTGTCCCGTACCGAGCGTGGTCTTATGCAGATAGTAACAACTGCCAAAGAATGGAGTTGCCACTCTCGCCAATACGAGAATCTTCTTAGACAGTTGGTTAGATTTTAGTTCGCATTGCAGATAGTGTGCACTTCGTAGGTAACCACTATGTTAATAGGTAACGTTGTAAGAGTCTACCTCCTCCTGCCTTTATAGTGGTTTGGCAGGGTAGCGACTATCTACCAGGGCAGTACAGATGTAGCGAGGCACAAAATCACGAGTCGGCATCAGCTGGCCAATGGCGGTAATAATCAGGGATGAACTCCGGGCCGAAAAGATGATTCCTCCAAACCTACATGTGCCTTGGATTATACACGAAGTAACAGATGTAAATTGTGCCAGATTCCAACTTCGGTAGAGTTCTGAAATGCAGATTCTTGAAATGATTTATTCAATTTCTGTTGCTGTGCTTACAGACCTGTGCCTGCAGCGAAATTCTAAAATGCCTAGCAACACGTTCTTGGGCTTTAAGATCTACGTTACGTACGTGTCTTGCTTACATCAGGTACATTTTGTACCAAACTTCTGTTCGAACCTGCCAAGCAGGGCACTAGAATTGCCGTATGGGGAAGCAGCGCAGTCAATTGGGTTAGTCTTGCCGAGTCGTAACATATAATACGACCCCTGATTGGTCGGTTATTAATATTCTTTTGGGCTGACATGCGCTATGTTTGCGTACAAAATGTACCTCGAAGTACCTACTAGTCGGATTTGGGGGATACACAGCCCTGATCCATACCGTCCTTTTTGTCGCCCTGTGGACAGAAGTGACAGGGGCGCATCTCTTGACACTTTGGGCATAGTTCTTTGATCTATCACATAGAACGTTGAAGTCCTTACATGTAAAAAAAAAAATGACTTACTGGTGGTAACGATATCTATATGAAATCCAACTATGCAAGATAACTTAAGACTTCCAAAAGAAACATTGATCTCATGCTTGCCATGTCCACTACTTTCATTTCCTGTGGTAGCCTGGTAGGTGCATAGTACGTAGCGTACAGTACTTGACCCGGTCAGCCGGAGAGAACTAACAGCAACACTTGGCAACACAACCGCCTTCCGCACCGTCCTATCGCTACCTTACCTATCTTGGCCAAGATCACGCATAGCGGACCAGGTGCACCTATAAACTGGGCAGATGCTTTTAAAATAGACGGTCAAGCCAAGCCCCAACCATCCTGGCATGTTTCAATGTTGATTGAAGACGAGCAAGCAGGCCCCGTTTCTCTCTCGACTAGAGACATCGGCGCTGTATAGAGCCTCAAACACTTATCGTATCTGCTTTGCCTATTTCCCGATTTACCTTCTACGTAGCGACTCGAGTTGTTGATTCAACCTAGTGATACACTTACTGCCTACCTCGTATTTTGGGCGATGGTGTTGTCTGCTCATTAAGAAGCCACCTTGACATAGGTCCGCTTGTGTGTTTGTGCTCCTCGTGGTGGTACAACAGACTTCAACTATCGCACAAAGAATTGATTCGTCTGGCTACTGCGACTTGACTTGGTTTCAAGTTGTGTTGCCCAACCAATTATCTAATACATCATTTCTTTCAAACATAGAATACCATTAGCGTATTCTACCGATTCCCTATCTACGTGCGTAGACATCTTCTAGACAGGTGACTACATACCCTCACCCGGTGAGAGAACTGGCCAATTGTTAGAGAGATTCGGCACACACCTTTCGAAGGCGGTCCCCAAACGCTATCGAGCGCCCCAAGATTGCCTTTTCGTGCGCCTCTCGTATCGAAATCCCATCTGTTTGGTTGTATACACTGTCGCCTTGTACCTGACTATCGTCCTTCGCACCTGCCACGTTGACCCACACGGCCGCTGCCTTATTAACGACCAAGGTGGCTGCTGCTGAGACATGGCCACCATGGGCCCTCGCTATTCCTTTGATTCGGATCCCGGCGAACGCGCGCCTCTGGACAACTCATTCTCTCCCCATCACGACAGCCAAGCCCATGCCCATACCCACGGTAACCCCCCTCCTGCGGACCATTCGTTACACGACTTGGAACATCATCGAGCGCACTACGAAGACGACTTCTCCTCACCGTACAGAGATCATCCCTCAACACACCAACCGCTCCAGTCATCGGTGTACGCCCCTGGCCCCGGTGCCCATCCCGACTCCGCGTTCGCCCAGTTACGCCAAAATAGAGCCCAGGGCAGCAACACCCAACCTATACCTCCACCTCACCGCGATTCAGTAGAGCGCACTTGGGGACACGAAGCTCAACCCAACAGCATCACCCCTGGAGCTGATAATTTCAGCGAGGCTGCTGCCGGCGGTATCCCTGGGCTCGCTATGAGCGTTGCAGAACGGCATGCCCGAGAGAGCGGGCTCGAAGCCATGAGAACAACACAGCCATACCAACAGCAATCCTCTTATCCTCCTCAAGTCTACCAACGAGCCCCACCTCAAAATATCCCTCACGACGACGCCCAGCCCTACAGCAGGGACTACGGTTACGACACGTCGCGAGGCTACTATGCAAGCAACCAGATGCCCTACGAACATAGCCATAGCCATGGCTCATCTTCAAATGGCACTCCTGTGCCATCCGGGCCTACACCAACAAGGAGTCTAAATAGCTTTCATAGCGATCCTTTCCGGGACCCCCAAGTAGCCTATGGTCAGCGAATGGATCCAAGACTAGGTCAAGTCAATCCTAACGACATTGACGACGATGGTGATGACGGGCTAGAGTACCGACGGTCTGCCAGGAATAGTATGTTGAGTTTGGGTAACTCTAGCAGCCGTAATGGAGCCGGCGCTGCTGCTCCACCCGCTGGGGCAGCTGGGGCTGCGGCAACCGGCGGTGTCTTAGGAGGCCTCATCGGCAGAAATCGAAATAGTGGTGTTAATTATGACCCAGTGCAGAATCCGGCTGCAGCTTATCCAGCCGGCGGTCTTGATTCAGGCCCCCGAATAGAAAAATCCGAGTGGATAGCAAAACAAAGCAGCAGCAAAAGAAAATGGCGATGGATCATCGGTATTCTCGGTTTGCTCGTTATTGCCGGCGCTGTTGTTGGTGGTGTGGTGGGATCGATGTTCTCCAAGAAGTCGAACGATCCCAGCAAAGCCAGCGGTGGCTCAGGCGGAAGCCCGAATGGTCAGGCTGCAGGCGGAGGTGCGCTGTGGCAGACAGCAGATCAAGATACACAGGAGAACGGAGATCTCGATATCAACTCCGATGAGATTAAAGCCTTGTTGAACAACCCGAACCTTCACAAGGTGTTTCCTGGGGTCGACTATACGCCCCTTAACGTCCAGTATCCCGACTGCCTCAAGCACCCGCCTTCCCAGAATAATGTGACCCGCGATGTTGCTATCCTCTCGCAGTTGACAAATACCATTCGTCTATATGGAACTGACTGCAATCAGACTGAGATGACTTTACATGCTTTACGGCAACTGAAGCTGGAGGATGACATGAAAATCTGGCTTGGCGTATGGCAGGACAACAACGAAACCACCAATGCACGGCAACTTGACCAGATGTGGAATGTCTTGGATCAGTACGGAGACAAGCCCTTCAAGGGGCTAATTGTCGGCAACGAGATCCTCTTCCGCAAGGAGATGACTGTACAAACCTTGGGAAACCTGCTAGACAGCGTACGCACCAATCTCAGCCGTCACAATTGGGACCTCCCTGTGGCTACTAGCGATTTGGGTGACAATTGGGATTCAAGTTTGGCCGAAGTTAGCGACTACATCATGGGCAACGTGCATCCGTTCTTCGCAGGCCAGGAGGCCCCAGAAGCGGCCTCGTGGACTTACACGTTCTGGAACAACAAAGCTGGTGCCTTTTTCAAATCTGACTCGGAAAAGAACGTTATATCGGAGATTGGATGGCCAACTCAAGGTGGCACCGACTGTGGAGCCGCAACTACTTGCCAAAATGGGGCCGTAGCTGGAATCGATGAGCTCAATATATTGATGAACACATGGGTCTGTCAGGCTCTCCAAAACGGCACGAACTACTTCTGGTTCGAGATGTTCGACGAACCCTGGAAGATTGCATTCGACGTGGAGGGAAAAGAGTGGGAGGATCATTGGGGCATTCTAGACGTCAACCGGAGGCTGAAGGATGGCGTCAAGATTCCCGACTGTGGCGGCAAGACTGTATAAAGCAGCGGAATTCTACTTGAAAATGCATTGTTAGGGTTCTGTCGAAAGCACTAACTATAGAAAGTAACGCAACTGCATATTCTTGGGGGCGGACTAGATGATCACAAAAGGACGTGCCCCCGCAAGCCTGCAGTCTTTCGCCGCGGTTGTTGGTGTACTTGATATCTCGTTCATGGAATTGTTCAACAGGGAATGGCACAGGTATATATACACACATTGGACTGACGGGAACTTGAAACTGCGCATCTCACAGAGCGATAAGGGCAAAAGGCAAACGGAATGACTCGGAGCCCACATGCTGGAGTCTTGGTCATGGTGGCAGCATTATTATCGGTTGGTATTCATGAACATCTTTACACGCATCATGGGATACAAATCCGTCAGCACTTACGCAAGCGGCGTTCAAGATAACTAGAGGAGGGTTCAGAATCTGGTCATGGTTTCAAGCGTGGTAGGAAGGGAAAGGCTGGCTTCACAGGAATACTGCCTACTACGAGGCGTTAATATGGGTTTGACATTTTTAATGGGAACGTTTGCCCGGGGAATATTGACTTTGCTTGTAATTTATTAGCTTAGAGACACATCCTAAAGTCGCTTGTATTTACTGTCATGGTTTCGCAGATATACCTTGCATATAGTCCGAAGCTTCATCATTACCTTCCACCGGGGACCGACTGATGGTCTGTGGCTAGACTCGAAAGGATTCCTCAACTTATCATGGAGTACATGAGTATTACTCATTGCTTAATATAGATGTACGGGAATGCCTGCCTCGGCTTGATAATACGCCTTATTCGGTTCACCTCAAACAAAATATGGTCTGTTCATTAAGTAGCCAACTGAACCTGCCGCTTCAAAGCCTGCAGCGCGGCGAACTCTTCCCGGACGATAGCCGCATGAGCGCTATCGAGCTCCCAAGCGAGCCGTGCAAGATCTTCGCGGTGTCTATCCTCACGCACGCGTAGCTCCACTTCGGTTGGCGCGTGGAGGGTTATGCGTGGCCGGTTCAGAGCCTTGATGTCGACGATATAGGGGTTGAGAGATGCCAGGTCATCGTATGATGAAGCTGCTGGACTGCGTGGCGAACACTCCTTTTCCTGACCAGTTGTGATGTGATTTACGTCGTCCCGATCTTCGTCGTCGTTGTCGCTATATATGGAGCAATTGTCGTTGTCGTTGTCTTCATCTTTGGATTTGTCCTTGGTACCATTCCGATGTGTACTTTTTATTTTGACGTCAAGGAACTTCCTCCCCTGATCGTTGGTAACGGGCTTGATGGTGACTTCATTCAGTGAGGGTTTCACATGCATCTCGCCGCCGGTCTTGGCGACACTTGGAGGGCCCGCGGGATACATCTTCGTAGTCGTCGTAGCAGTCTTGAACTCTTTGCGCCCTGCCCGCTGGGCACCGAAAATCTGAAACCTTAGTTTTGAGATCATCCTTTTACTTGGATATGGATATATAGATGTATAGATGTTTTGTCTCTTTGGTGCTTGGTATAGCATATCAATAGAGGGATAGATGAGAGAAAAGATCAATAGTGCTGGGAGAGTGATATTGATTCGGATGTTTTCTGAATTTGCTTCTTGGAATAGTGGAAGAGGTTGATCGAAGAGGTTGGGAGAGGATGGTGAGGGAAGAGGGGGTATAGATGATAATTGAACTTGCAGTGAAGGTTGATACTCACTTACCTTTGGTATCTGTCTTGACCGCTTATAACACGCGGCTTTCGCAGCACTATCTCGGGGGACGGCGAAAGTCAAATAGGGTTCAATCAAGTTGCGTGTCTCGCCCCTTGGGAACTTGAGCTTAAACCTCGACTTGGTTTTCGTCCCGACCGGGCAGGGTAGAGGTAGAAGTTACTCTGGTTGGTATGCGTAACCTTCTACCTAGGCAGCATTCAAAGATCAGAAAAGGATTCTCTTCAGAATGTCGAAAGTGTGTTCTCGTTCTAGGACTTTAGTGGTTTAATGTACTGTCCGGTCATGCAAGGACGCTGAAAGAAAGACTAATATGACGATGGAATTGAGTGAGTCTTTTGCAACCCGACTTCAACTCATGTTCTTTGTGTCTGTTGGTTTATATTTTTTGTGCTCTGCGTGCCCAAGGCACAATAACACTGCTTTGTTACTTCTCGATTTATTACTATTAGCCTGCGCTGCGCAGTGCAGCATCACGCATGTCCGCTTTTTCTTTTCTGGAAAGGGATGAATGAAGGTGAAAAAGTAACTAGAGCACTTGGTCTTGTTTGTATGCCCTCCGTCTCGTCTTGTCTCACACGACGGACTACCTATTACTTGTTTACTTGGGGACTTCGTTCACTTGACATTATACGAAGTGTTCGTTCGCTTGTTTGCCTTTACTGCTGTATCACGTTTTGCAACACAGTTTCTCACATATTGGAATAGTTTGAGCCTGGTTGAATCGGAAATAGCGGATATGGCGAGATTCTTAGACTCTTGGGGAACAGTAGGCGTGTAGAGGTGTAACTAGACGCGTAAGCATAGGCAAAGCATGACGATGATTATCCAATGCAATGCATGTATTCTACGCATAACTTTGTTTTATCTATCTGCGAGATGAAGAGATGACTTAAATATGTACATATCAATGCAGGTCAAGAAACGTTTTGGTAGACAGCCGTCTACCTTAGCTAGCTAGTCCAAGAAGCACCAATAGTCTTACAAGCCTGCTGCAGAAGAATAGTTACAGGCCAGTCAGACCAGAATATCCCAATTTCTTGGAATACTATCTATTGCATATGAGAAGCCTAAATCAAGGAAACGCATTGTTTTTTATCTTTGTCAACGTCATGTCGCCAATACTTTTCTTCGTCGCTCCCGTTTTGAAGACCGGGATTATATGTAAGGTCCCGCTTGCCACATCCCAGCTCTGTACCAAGTATGCATGCTGTAGGTCGGTCCACTTTACACCGAAAGGCGTTCCCTGGTCACTAACTTTCCAGGGGGGAATACACGCGGGCCCCGCAACCCCTACCCCAGATGCATCCGACAATACCATACCAATGGTTTCTACCGATGTCAACACTATCGGCAGTATATCGATCCATGCGGATGACTTCCACCGATGATGGAGAAAGACCCAGTCTAGCTTATATGTGGAACTAGAGCAACCCAACGATCGCGGTTTTGTTCACCGAGGGAAATTTCGCCGGAAAATGGGGAGGCCAGAATATGCACACGACCCGTCGACCATGTAGATCAATTGCAAGTATATATACTGCCGCATATATGCTCCTGAAAATGCTCGGATATTTCTGCGATGAGCCCACATAATCTTCATATGCTTGAAGATGAAGGGGTCATTATTGTCCGTCGCAGCGACGCTGCTGAGTCCAGTTGTTGCTTCGCCGACGAAACCGACCGCGCCCAGTCCTTTCCTCACGCAATTAGATCCTGGGACGTGGATAATTGGGAACGAGCTCTGGAACTTGACGCAGGGCCCGAAATACGGCGTCAAGCTTTTCTACAGGGACCATGACTGCGTTGGCGACGCTGTTGGGCACTACGTGAGTTACAGTGAGTCGTACATCCCAAGAATTCGTAATAGCTGCTCGTAGACAGTAATGGAGATATATACTGATCGCAGTCTGAATAGATGGCGCTGCAAGCAATCTACAGTGGACATCGGCCTCGATCGCCGACAAAGGCAAATATAAGGGAGCGGACTACATCGACGTGGCGTTCACGGCTACCGAAGGCGAGATGCACTGGGTCATATTCTCGGGTCTAGCGGGCGCATATCAATACTTTGTGAACCGCGATCTTCCGGTGCTTGGCGAGTTCCGAACACTTTGGCGTTTGGACAACGCGACGTTTCCTCGCGGAAAGACGAATCTGAGAGACGAAGAGCTGCCGCCTCTCAGCGATTACATCGCTGCTAACAAGGTCCAGGACGAGACTTGGCTGCGGCCGGATGGAAAGGGGTACATTACCAAGTACGACTTGACGGATTGGATTCGGGCGCAGACGTACTATGGAGTCTATGGTGATCATTTCGGGAGCTGGTATATCAACCCTGGGAAGGACTATTATAATGGGAATCACTTGAAGCAAGAACTAATGGTAAGTTCTACTATATTTGACATGGCGGAACCCCTACGCCTGGCATCATTCTAAAAGCTCTTAGGTTCACCGAGAGTCTGCTACGGGCGATGCAGTGCAACTCAACATGATACACGGCACTCATTTCATGGTTTCTGCATCGGACGCCTTTCCAGATGGTAAGATATGGGGACCATGGCTCTGGTACCTTAACGACGGATCCAAACAGGACGCAGAAAAGCGAGCCAAGGAAGAGTTCACTAGTTGGCCCTATGAGTGGCTAAAGGACGAGGCCTACCAATCGCGCGGCTCGGTCAAGGGACAACTCGTACTCTCGGACGGACGGCCCGGCGCAAACGCGGCTGTCTTCCTCGGCGACAACAATCCCAACAAGACAGCCTTGGACATGGGATCGGACTACTACTACACCTCGTACGCGGACTCGAAGGGCCGCTTCGAGTTCATCGACGTGCGGACCGCTACCTACGGCCTGCAGGCTTGGTCCAACGGGAGCAAGATTGCCGACGTGACTACGAGCTTCCTCCGCAACGACGTAACGATGACCAAGCCTCGGGAGACACTCGACCTCGGACGCCTGACCTGGGATGTGTCGAAGGGGACCAAGATCTTTCAGGTCGGAGACTTCGACCGCACGAGCTACGGGTTCCGATACGGCGGGGCGCCTAATCAGCACGCGCTCGTGGCCAACTGTCCCGCGGACCTGGTCTATCAGATCGGCAAGTCCAAGACGTCGGATTGGTGTTTCGGACAGACTTACTTGGGGAACTGGACTATCTCTTTTGACCTACCGAGCAAACCGAAGCATCAAAAACCCACACGTAGTAATAACGCTAAGCTTATCGTGTCCCTTGCCGGATATTCATCAGGCGCGAGCTCAACGATCTGGGCGAATGGACACCAGATCGGGAACCTGACGAGCGGGACCCCAGACCTGCTGAACGATCCGTCGCTCTACCGCTCTATGACTACGGCGGGTGAGTGGAGGTACTTCGAGTTCGACTTTGATGCCGAGAAGGTGCTGAAGGAGCAGGGGGAGAACGAGATTACGTTTGAGCTTGCCCAGAATACGACGTGGCATGGCTTTATGTGGGACAGCATAGTGCTCGAGTGGTGAGGTTGAAATAAATTAGGGCTATCAACTATGCTTGTATTTATGATGGTGTTTTGGCATATTCAAATTTGTAGTAAACATAGGCCAAGCGCATAGCAGTCCTGTTTCGGATTGAATAAAGCGTATCTATTGCAGGCTCGTCGCAGTTACCGCGCATATAGTTAGCTGTGGTGATATCCTTGGGAGTTCGGAAATCTTGAGCGGCCGCGACTACAGCCCTATCTTCATCTGTGCCTATGTCTACACCTATGCCGGGACGGCACGTCCATTCTCACTCAACCACCATCACCACTACTAATTCTAGTTCTACTAATACCACCCCACCAAACCAAACCGGCCGCCGCTCACAAGCATGTCGACGGTGGCGGCGCCTACGCGTGAAATGCGTCAACTAGGACGCGCGATCGCCATGAGAGGCATGCTAGAGAGCCGAGGGAGAATGCGTCTTCTTCTAGGGTCCCTCGAGCACCGATCGCACGTACCAGAACCCTAGAAGGGCAAATTTTGACAGAGGAGGGTATCGACAGTCAAGGTCGCAGCCGCGACGCAGAGGGGTTGGTGTGGTAGTGTCTTCGAATCCCGCTACTGCCTCTCCTTTCCCTTTCTACCTGCACCATAGTCGTGATGGGCAAAGCCGAAGCTCTAACCGTAGTCCGGACAGGGGTGGCAGCAGCGACGTAGGCTCGGAGAGTAGCATAAGTCCCCTAGTGAGCCCCGGCGCTACTATCGCGTTCTCGGCCGCAATGTTCTGGCTGCGGAAGACGTTTAGGCCTAGATTCCCTGCCGCCAAATGACAAGGTCGTCGAAGGCCTTGCCGCTTTGACCCGAATTATTTTTTTCTAGTTCGAGTCTATACCTAAATCCTCGTGTTTTTTATGAGATGAGAAAGGAATCCGAGTCGATCAGCTTGGTTCTTGTTCTTAGTATCTTGACCGTGTCAGTTAGGTTCACGCCCATGCTGGTGAGGCATTATGAGGGTGGTATAGCGGCTACTTGGTTAGTAATTCTCCCTGTCAATTATTTTACTTAGGGCCCACGCCTGGGTGGCTGCGAGTTTCCCCTATTCCTGATGGTACCGCTGACTTCGAGTGTTACGGTGTCTTTCTAAGTCAAGCGGCCATCTTAGTCCCGAACCGGATGTTCAACCCGACAATAGATTCCATCTAGAGGTTCTTCGTCACGAGCATTGCGGAATGAGGCAACGGGGACAAGAGCCGGAGCTCGGTATACATGGGTATCGCCATCGGGCTGGCCGGCATGCTGCAGCTGCAAAGGGAGGAGACTTACATCTACCCCTAGACACGTCGAGAGAAGCCATTGGGTTGGGCAAAGTGGCCAGAGGGGCCAGGGGAACCTTTTTGGATGCTAGAGACTTTCGAGAACTGCCACTTGGGCTCCGGGCTACACGTAGCATTCTCCTGTAAGGACATAACGGTCTTACTCCCTTGTGACGAGCGGGACTTCACCTCCGGTACACCACCTGCGATGAAGAATCCCGAACTGGCTAGCTCGCCATGGCGCTCCTTACTCGCGACGCTCTTACAGACACATAGACTCTGGGGTCTAGTGGCGCGATTAGTGAGCAATCAGGACGCGGAACGCACGCCGGGCAAGCAAAAGGGTATGGCAACGAGCCAGTACCGAGCCTCTCGCGGCCGCATGCATGGTCAGTGTGGGACTTGCCCGCGAACAAGGTTGAGGGACTCGACCTCGCCAATCTATCCGTTGCGATGATACTGCGTCTCAGCAATGTGATGTTTCGCCACAACTACCTGTATGACATCCTCAGTGCCAGTGTCAGTGCGCGGCACCGTGTAGGTTCGATTAATGAACATGCTTTTGAGCGGTCGCCCAGGGCTGAATCTTGGTCGTCTATTCATTATAGATAAGCTTTTCGCCAGCCTGCTGACGCTCGACGAGCAGATTATTGCATTTTTCGAGCACAAGTCTCCGGGCCAGGGATACTTTACCCTCATCGTCTGTTGTGTCTGTGTATGCGGGTCTCATGCCAAGCATTTATGTCAGCAACCCCGGGTTTGTCCGGGGGCGGCGGCTCGTTTACTGCGTATGTTGAGAACTTGAATTTAGGTATGTATAAGGGGGTCTAAAGCTATTGTTGGTTTTGGAATGCGCGGCGAATAACCCTCGTTTGCGGCGGGCAAAGATGCGATGATAGGACTAGAGACGACAGCTAACGAATTATGTGCTTACAGAGACTCGGGAACTTGCAGGACGCTTGGCCCCTTGCGCGGCGCTTGTACCACACACTGCTCAAGGCTAGCGAGCTAGTACCGCGACCGCCGTTGACACCGTTGCAAGAAGACCACGCCGAAGAGCAATCTGGCTGCCGCGGAGACTGGGGACCGGATGACCGGATGACGCACTGACACAGCCCACAACCATCCACGATAGATGTGCAGTTCAACGACTCGGTGCTTTTTGAGTTCATGTTCAAGGCTTTCGATACGTATTCCTGGAGCAACTGAGTGCATGCATAATAGAGAGACAGACACATTCACCGCGGAACATAGCTTTACTGCATAAAAATATTATAGTGAGTGTATTTTTTGGTCGGCTTTGGTTTTCATAAGTATCGAATTGATTGATCAACTTTGAGCACCATTATCCCAAGCCGCTTGCTTCTCGTTATAGGACAAGTAAGAGCGTGCTCGAGAGGGTTTACCTGAAAATGGGATTAGTGAGATATTTCCTCGGCTTAAGTAGATGCGGTGGAGGAAGGGCTGTGACGCTAATTGGACCTTTTTAATGAATCCCAGTGAACCAGAAGGAAATGGTATTTGTAAGCTGATAAAGGGCGCAAAATCTTCCCTTCTTCGGCAGCGTGGGTATTATGAGTCGTCACCGCCTAATCATGAATTGATCGGATCGCTGTGCATTTCCAGCGTTCCCGTCTGCTGACGTAAGCTGCTCTTGTATACATATAACCCCCGCGCTGTTCAAAGCGTAGATATTAGGTTCAGGTCACATCGTGATTTCACCTCGTGTCTTACCCAAACGTACTGCAACCCCTGTCATATCTACGCTGTTTCTATACGCAATGGTTTCGGAGGCTTACGATTTCGTTATCGCAGGCGGAGGCACTGCTGGTCTTGTTCTGGCGACGCGGCTTTCCGAGTTGACGAACCAGAAGATCCTCGTTCTCGAGGCTGGACTGGACCTCAGCGAGGACTTGAGAATCAAGACGCCAGCACTGTATCTGGGACTTTTTGGGTCAGACGCGGACTGGGACTTCCATACTAAACCCCAAGTACGTCTATGTTACTAGCTTTGACGGGTTGGCTTGTTGGAGTATGCTAATTATGTCAATGTAGCCAAATCTGAATGGGAGGCCAGTCGATTTGCACCAGGGCAAGGCCCTCGGCGGCTCGAGTGCCGTGAACGCTCAAGTTTTCGCCCCCCCTACAAAGACAATTATCGATGGATGGGCCGAGCTGGGAAATGAAGGATGGAATTGGGACGCTCTTCGTGATTACTATTCACGAGTATTCACCCCGCCTTCAGTTCCCGAGGCGTTACGGAAGCAACTGGGGGTAGACGGGTTGACTGCAAATAACCAAACATCGAATGGGCCCATCCATCTCTCCTTCCCAGGGGACCCATCTCATCCAATCCGGGAGGCCTGGGCGGAAACGTTTCGGAGGAAGGGTTATTTGATGGGCGAAGGTCCATGGGCTCAGGCGTCTGTCGGCGCGTTCAGCAATTTCGCAAGTGTTGATCCAGACAAGCGAGAACGGAGTTACGCTGGAAATGCGTACTATGATCTTGCAAAGAACAGAGATAATCTTCATGTGCTCACAGAAGCTCATGTAGAGAAGATTCTTTTCGAGGAAGGGCACGCTGCGCCCCGAGCGATAGGTGTGAAGTACCGTCATGGAGGAGAGTCCAAAACGGCTACAGCGCTTAAGGAGGTAATAATCTCCGCAGGCGCTTTGCAGTCACCTAAACTTCTACAATTGTCTGGGGTTGGTGACCGGGTCCTTCTCGACAAATTCAAGATCAAAGTTGTGAAGGATCTGCCAGCAGTAGGAGAAAACCTCCTAGATCACCTTATATGTGGCGTTTCCTACGTGGTAGCAGAGGAGGCAGAAACTTTGGATAAGCTGACAAGACAGGAACTGGAGGCGTTCCAAGAGGCTGTGCGGCTCTTCGCTGGGAAGCGCGAGGACTTATTAACCTCGTCCGGGATAAAGACGTACGCGTATCTGCCCATTGTCGAATACCATACAGAAGGGGACCGAGAGACGCTAGAAGAGCTCATGAAAGAGAGTTCCCCCAATGCAGGGGACCTCAGGGCCAGGGCATACCACGACTTAGCCGACAAGATGCTGTTCCGCTCCAACGAGCCGTCCGGCGCCTATCTGACGGCTTTATCGCAGAGCGCCGTCGCGGTTGATTCGAAAACCCGTAAGCGGAGGTCGCCATTTGCGGGAAAGCACTTCACAATAGCCACCATACTCTCACATCCACTCTCGCGCGGTAGCGTGAGGATAGCCTCAGATAACCCAACGCAATATCCTGAGATCGACCCAAATTACCTCTCACACCCCGTCGACGCGGAGATATTCGCGCAACACATGCTCTACCTCGACAAGATCGCGTGTTCAGCGCCTTTCAGCGACCTTCTCAAAGAACCGGTAACATTGGCGTTCCCGCCGACACCCGTCTTAGACGTCGATGCCGCGAAGAAGCATATCAAGGAGAGGGCGATCTCGATGTGGCATCCTGCTGGGACTTGTGCTATGCTTCCCGAGAACATGGGCGGTGTTGTCGATACAGAGCTTAGGGTGTATGGCGTCAAGGGCCTTCGCGTCGTGGATGCGAGCGTGGTTCCCTTGTTGCCTGCTGGCAATTTGCAGTCGACAGTCTATGCCGTAGCTGAACGGGCAGCTGATATCATTAAAGGCGCCTATGGATTGAAGTGATACGATCGCGAATTGAGGTTTGTGGATTTTGTCATATTTGACCATGCCCCCTACTTTACGGTAGGCAGAGGAAGTTGAAGTAAAACCGGTATGAACTATGACGCCGAATTGCGGTTGGCAGAGCTTTTCCAAACAACTGGAAATGGTACTTAGTATACAGTATTATAGAACGTGTTAGGGTTCGTCACACAGTGCTAGAACTCACTTGGAATCAGCAGTTATACCACTGTAGTGTCAGCTCTGCACACGACTTAAGCCGCATTTTTCTTCCATCCACACTGGTTCACGGAAACTGAGTACCTAGGTAGGTTTACAATTCCGAACAGAGACAAAGAATTACTCATCACAATACAATAGTCCAAAGATCTTTGATGAAAGTATATAAATCTATCTTTGCCACACACGTTAGTACAGCACTACTAGAACTGCTTTGGTCGCCCTATCGTACATATCTATACGATCAGCGAATGATACAAAACGCATATCTAAAATCCAGTCTCTTTTGGCTTGGTGGCCCTCCACCAGGCTTTATGCAATAGATACACCTATATGCAGTGCTTGTCTATACAGAACAGTTAGATCGGTCGCCACTTCAATTCGAGCCAGCGAATAGGTATGTATAATATCGACGAAAGAACCAGAGCGACTTCGAACCCAATATCACCGGTAGTTTCAGCCAAGGGGCCTGTGTACCAGACCTGGGAGGCACATGGTACGACCAAGCCCATGGACAAGCCAGCAGCGAGGATGGCCGAGATACCTGTGGGTAACTTGCTCGGCTGGTCCCAGTGCTCGGATACGTAGGCCGCGGGATTAGCCTTGCGGAAGATGAAGTGCTCGACGGCGACGACGGCGACGTAGGCCGCGGACCAGTAGGCAATGAGGTAGATGAAGTTCTCGAGGCTCTCGAAGAAGGATTTCGCCGCGTACACGGCCACGGGGATGGCCACGACGGCGTACACCACGGAGAAGGCGAAGCGCGGGATCCTGACGAAGAAAGGGATCAACAGTTGGAAGCAGAGCGAGATGGAATACATGGAGGCGGAAAGGTTGCCGATGACGGAGAGCGAGAGGAGGACAGCGACGAATTTGCCGAAACCGCCCGCTGGCTTGAGCATTGCTTCGAGGACGCCGCCGACGATGTACTTTTGGTATCCCTCAATCCAGGCTGGATTGTTAGCCGTCGCGCCGCCGATGGCTGCACCGAGGACCATAAGTGGCACCGTTGGAACGAATAGTCCGGTGTATGTGTAGGCAAAGATGCGGAATGTGGAGACGGATTGGTCGCAGTAGACAGAAAAATCGGATGCCATGGCAGCCCACGGGATGAGGAAGCCGGCAATGACACCTCCATAGCTGACGAGAGTTGCAGGTTTCGAGGTGGTATTCTCAGCCTGGTTGAAGAGCTCCTTGCCACCGACGCCCGTGGTGATGATGATCGCGAGCAGAGTGAAGATCCACGAGTAGCGCTCGAACTGATGAAGGAAGCGATACCCTCCGAACGACACAAACAGCCCAATAAGGCCGATGATGATGATACCGACAGTACTATCGATCGAACCACCTGAAACAGCCGCTAGAGTCGACCCGCCTAGTACGCAGCTAATGATACCAAAGCCGGAGATGGTGGCCAGATTCAACAACACGATGATCGAAGACAAGTAGTAACCGAACGTGAATCGCGCGTGAAGCATCTGACGCAGTCCCGTTCTCGAGCCGAAAGTGGAGAAGTAAGCTGCCGGAACGGAACACAAGAGACTGAAGAACAGAATAAGTAGCGAGCAGTCCCGCAGACTCAGGCCAAAGATGAAGGTTCCCAGAATTCCGGTAATGATACTGATGAAGGCGCACAACTTGGTTAATAAGATCGGACTAGGTAGGAATGCCCATATTTTTCCTCGGCTGAGGAACGATTGCAGTAGGTGCTTACGGTAGAAGATTAGTGCTCATGCTGAACCAGACGAAGAAGACGTTGATGAATCGCTTATCGACCCTCTCTTCCAGGGGCACGGGCTTAACGCCTCGCACTTCGACACCCCAGGACATTAGCTTTGACAGCCACGGCGACATCCGGGATCTCTCGATCTGAGACTCGGCATCGTCGATATCGGTCGGCGCGACCGTGCTCGGCGGGCTTTTTTTCTCTCTCGTCATATCGTCTATTTTGTCCATGTCGATGACTGTGAGGGGCAGCAGGCCTTTGTACGAGATGGTGATGATACTAATTAATTTCTGCTCTTTCGGCTGCCGCGCGAGCCACCACCCCTAATGAATGATGATCTCGAATGTGGGATGTTGATTGATGAGTGAGCTTATCCCCAGACTCGTCATCAGTCATGCGGACCCGTGATATTATACAGAAGGTTTCATACGAAACATCAATATTCTTTCTGCACCCCAGAAGTCTAGACCCTTGGCATGCTCTTGACTTAATCAAGCCACCGACTTCGCTTTAAATCACTATATCAATCCAGATATTGGAGTCTAATCCAGGTCGCAGGTATCAGAGCAAAGTTAGATACGTTCTTCCTGGTACGACGTGGGATAGGTAGATAAAGAACCATATGCCGTGAGGTTGTTAATCAGATGAGATATGACTAACCCAGTGGATGATAAGAGGGAATTGGATTGTACTTCAAGGATTGGATGAGATGGTGGCAATGATAAGATACTAGTATGGGCATGACTAGGCCAAGGGGCAGACTAGGTGCGATGAACGAATTGAAGGAGACGGAAACACTGGGGTTGACTAAGGGGATCTTAAGACACTAGCCCACCGGCCAACAACCACGAACCCACACTAAAGACACGGCGTGGCGGAAGTAGGATAAAACCACCCAAACGCCTCTCCGTAATGTCTTGGTTGGGCCTCAGTCGAAAAGACGTGGTGAAGCCTAGAGATCAATAAGCCGCAGCAACCTCTTGGTCATGCAACTCATTACGGCAGAGGTCATAATAAGTTTTTCCTAGTATGTTTAATTTTCAGATGATCCCAGAAGCCGCCCCTGAAATCATCCCATGCGTCCGACAAGATACGCCGGGGTTTCCCACCGTGCTCGAACGCGTAGCTTGTCAGCGAGATGCAGGCAGAGATATGCATCATAAACGCCATCGAGCCCTCGCCCATACGCACATTCTGTAGCCCCACGCTCATAGCCTCTTTCCATAGCCCGTAGAACTCGCCATGCGGATGTAACTAGGCTCGTACCTCAAGCCGCCCGGTTCAAAGAGAGACGTAAGATTCCACTTCCCGTATGACATTTGTCATGGAAAAAATGACGTCGCTAATCTCGAGTAGGAATTAAATATATATATTCTACGCGACAACATTTCCGTTGATCTCCTTCGCCACACTGCGATAGCAATAAGGAAGGCGGAACGTTTTCTGCGTAACGCACCACTGGGGCGTGAACATCAACGAATCACTGAGCGTGACCCCGGAGTTTTAGATCTAGCAGTGAGCATGTAGTAGATGGAAGGGTTGCTCTAGTTCCGATACACGGTGGCGCTGTCGGCCAACGTCTGCATGGCGTACTTGTACGGCGCTTAGTTGCCGTGCTAGGCCACTATGTCGTAAGGGGTGTGGTCTTGCTCGTAGACGAAGAGCTGACGCGTTAGTTTTCACCACGATCTCCCACGCCGTCATGACATCGACATCGAAACTCGCGACCGGCGTCTCTAAGTCGCCGGGAAGAGCACATCCCGTTTGCGCCCACGGGACCCAGCTTCGAAAGCTCTTAATGGCTCCCAGATATCTTTTGATGTATCCGGTTCCGACGCCGTCGGGAAGTTTAATGGTGCAGCACATCCCCGCTTAGATGACGACATGCTCACCGGGACGAGCCATCAGATGTCCGTATTCGGTCTGGGTGTCTAATCGCCCCTCTTGTGGGATGATGAGCATATCACCGTCGTTGTTCCAGGAATGCTCGGGTTCGCACCGACGCGTTGGCCAGGTAGACGTGCACCGCCAGACCTTCCTTCATCAACGGGTCTCCATGGCCCGCTATCGTCTTCAGGTCGGCGACGAAGTCTCCTTCTCCCTCTCTTTCCTCAACCGGTAAGGTCAAATTGTCCCACCCATAATCCTGAGGCGTGAACTAGGCATTTAGATTAGGAGGCGTGAAGACAGCTCCAAGATCTACGTTTAGCAGTTCCAGGCGCCGTAGCGGTCGGTGTTCTACTGCAGGATGTATGCGGTAGAACCATGCATGAAGCATAGACGCGCGACTTAATACGTAATGGCGTCCCGTTTAGTTGCTCTTATACCAAGTCGTCACCTGCATCTCTGCGGTGTGTTGCAGGCGCGCGGCAGAGTTCTTGGTATGGCCTCTGACTCGAATCTGTTGCCGAACCCAGTTTGGTAATGATAGGGGTCGGATGCTGTCAGTTCGGCCGTGAACCGCCCGCTTGCAGAGGCGTTAGCCAAAGGTGTGATGTTGGTGCGTTCATAGTTGTGATCTTGATTCTTAGTGCAGAAGGTTGTCAATGTTCACAATGAGCTAAGACTATTTATGAATTCTTGGCTTTCATTCTACTAGGACTTCTATTTCTTCTATAGTAGCTAACCTACATTGAATGATTTCCTAATGACCGTCGCTGACTAGGTAGGTGGGCAGGCATTGATGGATGTGAGCTACAAAGCTGGGACTGCCGGTGGCTAAGTGGGAGTCCGGCGAGTCGCCTGAGGTCAACTCGCGTTGACTTACCTACTTAGTATGTAGGTCATGGATGTCGTGATTGTGGCCTACGAACCGGGCTTGTCCTTGGTGGGACTACGTACAATGACCGGAGCCAATTATCGTGCCGGGGATGCCACGTCGTAAGACTTGGGACGGGTACACAGTATTATTACAACTCCGCATTATTCACCAACTCCTTATGCGTGGCCAGCTGGTCGCCGCAAACGGGCGCCCAGCGATTGGTTACCTACCCAAAAAAAAAAAAAAAAAAGTACCTCTGTCAATAAGTATAAACACCTTACCAACTTCAACGCTACATGGGGCCGTTCACGTCGTAATGAGGGCTATTAGCTGTTGTTTCTATTCACCAGACTGCACGGAATATTGCCATTGCCCGGGTTCCATCTTAAAAGAAATCCTTATTTCGTTGGGAGGTTATGTTGTTGTCCACGTCGGGGTCGCCGACCCTCTTCGCGATAGCAATCTCCGCAGTGGTTGCCGCTACCTTGATGGTGTCGCGCCGGGTATGGGGTCGTAAAAGTCCTCTTCCACTACCTCCGGGCCCGCCAGGAGAGCCGCTATTGGGCCACCTCCGCATCATTCCTGCGGAGCACCCAGAATTCCAATATGCGGAATGGGCGAAGGAGTATAATACCGATATCCGTGAGCTATTCGGCAGTTGCCGTGCTGATCCTGATCCCTGATAAGGAAAATATTGACTGACCCGATATACAAGTTCATTTTAGCGTGCTCGGACGATCCATAATCGTCCTCAACAGCATCGAGGCAGCCCACGACCTCCTAGACAAGCGGGGATCCAACTATGCTGACAGGCCGCGTTTCGTCTTGTTCGAGGTCATGGGATGGGGTGTTACCTTGACATTTCTTCGATTGTCCCCCAGATTCAAGCTCCACAGGAAGATGTTGCAGTCCTCGTTCACCCAGTCCGCCTGCAAAGCGTACCGGCCCGTGCAGGCCGAGGAGGCCCACCGCGCTGCTAGGGGCATCATTTCAGAGCCCGAAAGCTGGGAAGTCCTACTCCGCCAGTTCTCCACGGCAGTCGTATTGCGCATTGGCTTTGGCATCGAGGTCCAAGAGAAAGACGATCCATACGTCAAGATGACCCTTGACGTTGAGGAGGCGACAGGACAGGGCGGTGTCCCGGCGGGCAACGTTGTAGACTTCTTCCCTATACTTCGTTATCTGCCTAATGACGTTTCTCGCATCAGCAAGCTGTTCCACCCTTTGAAACACGCACGATACACGAAACAGTATATCCAACGTCTTCATGATGCGCCTTGGGAGACTGTCGAACCGTCTATTAGAGCTCAAGAACCCCCTAAGCCCTCATTCATGCATACTCATTTTGGCCGCTACCTCGCCAACGAAGCTGCGGGGAAGCCCAATGAGGCCACAATTGAAGACTTGAAGGGAGCAGCCGGTGCCATCGCAATCGCCGGCGGGAACACGACCTGGTCCACCATTATGGTCTGTATCCTGGGATTGTTGAAGAACCCAGAAGTTCAGGCCAAGGCAAGGGCGGAGATGGAAGTGGCTATCGGTACGGATGAGAACGGAGACTTACTACGTCTTCCCACCTTTGACGACTGGCCAGAGTTGAGATACCTCGCGAACGTACTACACGAGACGACCCGCTGGCAGCCACTTTCACCCTTGAGTGTGCCGCATGCCACATTGGAAGATGACGAATACAAGGGCTACCACATTCCCGCCGGCTCTGTCGTATACCCTAACGTGAGGGCCATGTCGCGGGACCAGAGACACTATTCGTCGCCCGAGGAGTTCCTCCCCGAGAGATACGAGCTCATCACTCAGGGAGGCAGAGGCGAGCCTCTCCCCGAGGGACCTTTCGGATTCGGACGAAGGGCGTGTCCGGGTGAACACCTGGCGATGTCGGGCGTGTATATCATGATTGCTACGCTCCTCGCCACCATGCACATCCGTTGCCCTACGGACGAGGATGGGAATGTAATCAAGCCCAACGTTGCCTTTTCTGATGGGCTCAGCGGTGTTCCTGATAGTTTTGGTTGCCGGGTCACACCTCGTTCGCCACGGATGGAGGAGTTGCTTAGTGCTAGTTGATGCGGGACGATTAGATACTGATGGAGTTGCCAATATTTAGGGGATAAGGAATGGGGTTGATTCCGTTGGGCCATCCATGACGGCCGGGTCCTGACTGAGCCGTCCCAAGCTTTTTGGTCGTCGGGGAGCACGTATTGCAGGCTCACTAATAGGCGGTTTTCATGGGAGGGCTAGGCTTATAATAATAGCTTGACGCTGTTCATGCCGTTAACGCCGACAACAATTCCAGGCATGCGAAATTCGAAATCGGGAGTAGTCTCGTAGGGCCATCTAAAATATGAAGTTTACATGTTGCTTTGCTTGTTAAGGTAATGTTGCATTGGAATATTACGTGTGATGTCGCCCACGCCGCGTCTCTCGACCCTTCAATCTTTTTGGTTGGTGCCGAGCATTAAAATAGTCACAAGCATGCAACCAAACGCCGGCTTCAGATTTTTGAGCAGGGTTGTCCGTTTGCATGTCTTGATAGTGCTGTTGCACAATTCAGCCACACGGGTCTATGTTTGCAGCGGCCAACGGCCACAGCCTGTTTTGCCTTCTGTATTGCTATTCTTTTCTTCAAGACTTACACGTTCCTCTTTGACCTTCAGTTCATTGAATTTCGTGTGGCCGTCCCCAGGTCGAATTCTAACAAACCTCACAACTGAAGTTTCAATGGACTATTTCGATATCGTACTCTCATGGCTCACATGGCCAACTACTGCCACTTTCCTATTATGTTATCTTACAGGCCTCGCATGCTATCGCCTATTTATCCATCCTCTTGCTCGGTTTCCCGGCCCAAAGCTGGCAGCGGTAACACGATGGTTCGAAGCCTATTACGACGTTGTCCAAAATGGCCGGTACACATTCAAAATACAGGAGATGCATAAGAAATACGGTATTCTGTTATCTAAAGCCACCGCACTATCGCCTCCCCTCTAACCTGTGTGATTCCTGTTAATCTAGGCCCGATTATCCGAATCAGTCCTCACGAGCTCCATATCAGCGATCCTACGTTCTACAACACTTTATACTGCCAAGAAGGTCGTTGGGACAGGTATGCCTGGGCATGGGACGCCTGGGGAGCTGAAGGCCCAACGATTCATACAGCAGAGCACGAACGCCACCGGGCGCGTCGCCAACCCCTAGCTAACTTCTTCTCTTGAGCGAAGGTTATTGGCCAGCAGGATATAATCCGAAGAAATGCGGACAAGTTGTGCAATCATCTGTCTAGAATCGCAGATTCGGGGAAAACGGCGAACCTGGGTGCTGCTATCTCAGCGTTGGCCCGCGACGTGTCCTTCGAATACATACTGGGTCGAAGCCATAACAGCCTAGACAGTGAGGACTTCGATGTCGCTGTTCTTCATGCAGCAAAAGGAGCTGGTCGGTTGTGGCGGATCACCAAGCATGTGGGATATGTTTTCCATATTGTCAACAAAATACCGATAAATTGGATGATCAAGATCTCAGATGATAACATGAAGACTTTCTTTTCACATATGAAGGTATATTCGCGAAATCCAGAGCTCGCAGTCCTTTTTACTGACGCTTCCAGGCTACTATGAAAGATACGAAAGATCTGATGGCTAGTATTACTGTACCTACGCCGGATAATAGTGTACAACGTACCATTGTCCACGAGATCCTTGATTCCAAACTCCCTCCAGAAGACAAGTCTTTTCAACGTGTCTTCGAGGACGTAACTCCTGTTAGCGGAGCCGGGTTTGAGACAACTGGCGGCGCTTTACGATTGATTTGTTTTCACGTATTTAGTAATAACTCGATCCTTCGACGATTAAGAGAAGAAATCAATGGTGCTGAAGCAGAACAACCTGATGTAATGGGACTCAAGGTCCTTGAGAAACTGCCTTACCTTACTGCGACTATCATGGAAGGCTTGCGCCTAAGTCCTGGGGTAGCGACACGGATGGCACGTATCGCCCCGGACCGGGACTTGGTCTATAGGAATTACCGAATACCCGCCGGGACTCCTGTCGGAATGACCACTATCTTGATGCATAGTGATGAAGAATTATATCCGGATCCCCAGTCTTTCAAACCTGAGCGCTGGATGGATCGCACTGGCCAGAATAATACTGAGGAGGCATATGCGCCGTTTTCGAGAGGAACGAGGGTGTGCCTCGGCATGCAGTGAGTATTTATTTTTACTGGGTGGTCGATGCCAGCTGACATTATCCGTGTAGCCTCGCGTGGGCCGAAATGTACATCGTGCTTGCTGCACTTGTCCGTCGCTTTAATTTCCAGTTCGTAGAAGCGAAAGCTGAAGACTTTGAATGCACTAGTGACCAGTTTGTTATTGGTACTACGGGAAATGGACTTTTGGAAGCCCATGTTGAGATATGTAAAAATTAGTAGTAACAGCTGGAACACAGGACGGAGTCTACTTAGCTTCGAGGTTAATTACAGGTACGGGCTTGGATGACTTCGGAGCTCTAATTATCTACTAATGACATGCTTTCTCGATGCATATCAAATGATTATCACACATCAGTGCTATGGAAAACTGTCATGTCTTTTCGGTAAAATCAGGCGCGGGTGTTGTCAGTCTCGCTGCCTGGCCGCTCCAGTATAGACTAATCTGATGTCTATGTGTAGTATCAATAGAACTTAACGCGAGCTTCGCCTGCTCGGTTGCAGCGAGATCTAACAGAGTACCTACGTATCTCCCTATGTTGGATTTTTCACATACAGGGGCAAGGGAAGGGGGGGTAAGAGCACGGCCACAGTAAGCGAGTCTCCTCTGTACCAGCTGATATGACTTCAAAGCAGACGTAGTGTAGGTTGAAGTGCCCCGCACTTCAATATGCTGCGTATCCAAAATAGAGACGCGTTAGCAAAGCTTTCTATTTTAGTAACGACTTGCAGGGTGCTAGACGGTTTAATTGGTACATGTAAACATAAAAGTAGTGCTCTGGTTCGAATCATATTGCTTCTTTAAAGTCGAATTTCCTGTTACTTATATATGCATGTGACCTTGCAGTATATATTGAGGCCATCTTCCGGGAAGTTGCAATTCCATCAACTCCGTATCCTCCCTCCCTTCACCACCCCTAAAGTTCCGAATCCGAGCAATAAAGATTTCCAACCATGAATTCACCAGCTAATTGCGTTTTCGTATGCGGCGTTACGGGCAATCAAGGTGGTGCTCTCGCTAGGAAACTTATACAGCTGGGCTGGACCGTTCATGCTACCGCTCGGGACCTTGAGGCCCCTCGGGCCTCAGCTCTCGCAGCACTTGGTGTCAAACTTACTCAAGGAGACTGGGACAATAAAGAGGCACTCAGGGCTGGTCTCGTCGGTTGCGATAAAATCTTCATCAATTTAGTGTCAACGCTCGAGGACTTCGACCGCGAGCGACGACAGGCAGCAACAATCGCAACGATAGCAAAAAGTGTAGGGGTGAGACAGGCTATTGTATCTACAAGTCTCGGAGTCTCCCGTAAGTCCCTCTCAGACATTCAAATCTTCTAACAAGACGCGAAATTTGACACTGTAATGAATATTAGTATACAATGGCGAGGGGCACCTAGGTGGCGGGCTTGAACCTGGCAGCATCCTCCACGCCCTTGTGAAGGTCAAGCACGATGTCGAGGAGGCCGTCAGGAGCATGGAGTTCGAATCGTGTACGGTTTTACGCCCCGGATACTTCATGGCCAATTTCTTGGAACCTGTCATTGAAAGCTACTCGGAGATCCTAAGTAAAAATACTTGGTCCACTGATTTTAAAGCTGAAACCCAGCTAGGTCTGACTAGCCATGAAGATATCGCAAGCATTGCGGTCGCAGCCTTGCGAGATTCGAACAGATTCAATGGCCGCGCTATAGGTGTCGTTAGTGAGTTTCTGACTCCACAAGAGACAATGGATTATCTTGGGAGCGCAATGGGACGACCGGGGCTTAAGGCTATCTTCCTGAACGACTCCGAGGTCTCCGCCTTACCTGCCGGGTCTTTCAACAACCCATACGTAAATGGTGACAAATGTCTAGAGCACATGGCACAGTTGGTCGACGTGAAGGAGTTGGCCGGCATTATTTCGCTAACAAGCTTTAAAAATTTTCCTTGTGAGAGAGAAGGCTAAAATCAAGAAATTGCGATAATTGGAGGAAGAGCCGACTGAGGAAGGGGAAGGTATGGCACAAATATAATGCTAGATGCGGCTATAATCTAAGTATATTATCAGAGAAGTCATGTCGCGGTAATGTGGGTCTACAGGGAGCGGGGGAACGTAGTTCCCCCTGCTCCCCGTATATAAGAAGCATGTCACGCACTATTATATAAAGTACAACTTCTTCCAGAACATATCTAAATCTACTTTATATAATTGTATTTAAAAAGTATACCTAGTCTACTTTTACTATTTTTTAATAAATAATACTTTTTGCAAAAGTTATAAGCTTAGTTTGCTAAGAACTAGTGCGTTAAAAGCCTAGTACAATTATTTTATTTATATTTTAATAAATCTTTTTTTTTTATTATTTATTTAAACTTAAGGACTGTTTTGTTAAGTAAGCAGCTTATACTATATTACTTAGATTACTATATTTTTTTAATACTTTTAAAAGCTAATATTATGCTTTATATTAGTACAAACTAAATTAGCTAGTTTATTTAACTATAATATTATATAATTATTAGTAGTATTTAAAATAAGGTTAATTTAAGTGCTAATAATTTTAATTTTAGCGTAATAAAAACACTAAAAGTACTTATAAAAAATTTTATAAAGAGTACAATTTTAAAAAAGCAGTTTTTAGTACTTTTTTTTTTAAATAAAGCTAGCAAAACTATTAAAAATAGTAATAATAATACTATTTAAGCAACCTTAGCAAATTTTATTAATAAAAAGATTATAATATGCTTTAAACTAAAAAGCACTACTTTTTTTTTTATACTAAGCGTATAAGCAAGCAAAGTAAACTATTATATAGCAATTTATGCTTAGATCTAAAAAATAGTAAACAAAATAATTTTTATTTTAGTATTAGCTAAGCTGCTTTTTTAAAGCAAGATTAGCATATAAAACTTTATTAAAAGCTTTAAAGCTAAGCTTGCGCTAATAAAAGCTGCTTAGCTTACTTTAGCTTATAAAAAGTATATTTATATGTTTAAATAAGCAGGTTAGCTAAAAGTTAAACTTAATAAGTAAATTTTAAACTTTAAAAAAGCATACTTTAAAGTAAAAATATAATAAATTTTTAAAGTTATAAGATTACTAGTAGTAAAAAATTTTTTTAAAACAATTAGTAAGCATATAGCTTTAAAATAAGCTGCTTAATAACTTGCTAAGATTACTAAATAAAAGCAATTTAAGCTTTTATACCTTATGCTAAAGTAGTATATAATAGTTTTTAATAGCTTTATAAAGCATAATTTTATAAGCATAAAACTTAAAAGCTTAAAAATTTTTATAATACTTAAAAAAAAATTGTTAAAGCTATTTTAAAAAGCTAATAATAGCTAAGAAAACAAAGCTAATTAAAAAGGCGGTTTTAAGCTAAAAAAAAAAAAGAGGTACTATTGTTTTTATTTTTAAAACTTATAAAAGCACTGCTAAGCTTTATAAAAATGTAAGCATATATAAAAAACTATTATAAGCTTTATAATATACTTTATAAAAATAATTAAAAAGTAAGCAGAAAATATTAAGCAAAAGTAAAACTTTATATGCTATAAAAACATATATGTTAAAGTTAATAAAAATAAATAGCAAATATTTGCTTTTTTTAAAAGTAAGCGCTAAAATAAAAGTAGAGCTAGTTAAAGCAAATAGCTTAATTTTAATATAATTTTTATAATAATTAACTATACGCTTATATTAAATTATAATGCTAGCATACCTAGTGTTTATATAACTATAAGGCTAAAGCTTTACTTTTTATTTAAAAGCACTATATTAAATAACTATAGCGCTTTTTACTTTATTAACTTTATAAAGCTGCTTATATTTAGTTTACTAGTTTTTGCTAATAATAGTAAATTAGTTAAAGTAAAAACAAGTAGCTTTTTTATTATAAAAAAAAATAAAAAAATTATTTAAAATATTTTAAACAATGTTTAAAAACTTGCTATAGTAAACATAATGCTTAAAAACATAGCTTTAGTAAATAGGTTTTATATAAATATTATATTAAAAGCTTGCTTTAAAAAAAAAAAAATTTAATACTATAGCTTTAACTGCTTTCTTTAATATAAAAGCATAAAATTTAATATTATAGTAAAAAAACTTAAAAAGTAATTTAACCTAGTTTTTTTTAAATATAAGCTTATTTTTATTTATTTAAGCGGACTACTAATAATATTTTTTATTATAATACTAAATAAAATTTTATTAAGTGCTGCTAGCTTAATTGCTATAATATATAAAAATTAATTATAAAAACTATTTATTAATTAACTAAAGCTTAAAAAAGATACTAAGCTTTTTTAGTATTAAAAAGCAGGTTATTTAAAACTATGTATGCTTAAAGCTTTAGTTTATATAGCAAAAAAAGTAAAAATTAAAAAATTAAAAAAGGTTAAATATAAAACATGCGCTAAGACGTATGCTTTATATATTATTTTAAAAAAAACTTTAAAAAGGCATGCTATATAGCTATTTTAAAAAGTTAATTAAGATTTATTTAATTATTTATAAAAATATAATATATTTAGTTAAGTATTTATAATTAAAAATAAATATAGTAAAATGCTTTATGTTTTTATATTAATAAGCAAGTTAAAAAAATAAGTATTATAGCAACTATATAATTTTAAAAGCTAGGTAATATGTTATTATTAGCTCTTACTTTATAAAATGTACAGCAATAATAAACTTAAGCTAATTGCTTAAAAAAAGCAAACTACATTTTAATAGTAGGCTATAAAGCAAAGCATAAACTTTAAAATACTTTTAAGCTATATTAAAAAGCTTATTAAAAAAAGTAAGCAAGCAAAATAAAAAATTATAACCTATAGCTTAAAAATATTAAAAAAAGCAAAACTTTTAAAGTAGCTTTAGCTAAAAGCTATATAAGCTGCTATATAGCTATATAATAAAAGCTTATTAAAAGCATATAATTTATATACACTTATTAAAGTGCTTTTATTTTAGTTTAAGTAGTATTTTAAATAGTACTTATTTAAGCATATAAAAAGTATTATATTAAACCTAAAACCTAACTAAAGCAAGATTTATATATATAAATATAAAGCATACTTAATAATATAAAACTAGCTTGCTAATAAAAATAAGCAAGCATATAAAACTAAATAGCATGCTTATATTAAATATTTAATTAAATATAAAGCTTTTAACTTATACTAGGTATAGGTTTTTTAACTAAATAAAATAATTATTATATATAATATATACTTTAATAAAAGCTTATTTTATAATAAAAAGCAAAAAAAGTAAGCTAAAAAGATTAATATAAATATTATTAACAAAATTATAAAAGTAAAGCTAATACTTATAAACTTAATTAATATTTTTTTTATATAAAAGCTAGAGCAGCTATAATAGCATAAGCAAATTGCTAATTTTTTTAATAAAATTAAAAGTATACTTATTACTACTAACTTTTTTGCTAAAAGCTAACTAAAAAAAATTAAGTTAAAAATAAGTATAACTAGCAAGCAATAAAAGCAAGGTTTAGCTGCTTTTAAAAATTAGCTATATAAACTTATAACTTTTTAAAAAACGCTAAAACTAAATTAGCAGCTAAAAAAGCTAAAAGATAATCTAAATATAGCTGCTTAATAAAGCAGCAAAAAGCTTAGCATAGCATCTATTAAAGCAGCTAACTTTATTAATAAAGTTTTTTAGTTTATTTATAAAGTGCACTTAAAAAATAAAATAATTATAATAAAACTATTAGAAAACCTAGCTAAAAACTTTATAAAAAATTGCATTATTATAGGTAAGCTGCCTATACAAGCATAGCGCCTTAAAAAACTATTTTTGCTAGCATTGCAATTTAGTAACCGCTTATAAAGTAAGCATATAAAAAACTATAAAGTATTTATATTTATTAAGGCAATATATAGAAAGCATAAAATATAAGTTTTAAATAATTGTTATTAAACCAACTTTTTGTTAAGCTTTTTTTTAAGCAAAAAAGCAATTAAATAAAAAAATAAGAAGCACAAAATACTATATATAATATTTATAGCTATAATAAGCTAAAAGTATGTAGCCTGCATTAAAGCTACGCTTAGATTACTTAAAATTTATTAAAACAATTTATTAAAACTACTTTTAAAAAAGTAAAAAAATTTTTATAAGCACTTTATAAAAAAGCACTTTAAAAAAGGAGCAATAAAAGAGATTAAAAACTTAGTATACCTAAAAACTTTAATAAGAATTAAAAAAAGCAAAGCTAAGTATTACTTTTTACTTTTTAAATAAATATTTGTTTATAAGTTTAATAAAAAAGGCTACTTAAAAGTATACAAAATATAGCTAGTAGTTTAAAAAAATTAATAAGACAATATAATGCTTTAGTTAACTTATATAACTATGCTTGCAGCTAAAACTTTTAAGATTATAATAGCTTTAGTAGCAAAATTTAATTTAAAAATAAAGCAGTTTAATATTATTGCTATATTTTTTAACGCTTTTAAAAATAAATAAAAACTTATTTGCTATAAGCTTTTAAACAGCTTTATAAAGCTAGGCTACGTTGCTTTTTTAAACAAAGCATTATATAAGCTATAAAACTTGCTACTACTATAGTATAAAAAGTTTGTATATATTTTAAAAATAATTAGCATAATTACTTTTTTTAAAAAGCTATATTTATTTTATACTTTTAATTACTAAATATTTATTATTTTTTATATAAATAATTTTTTAATACTATACTATAAAAAGCATAAAAAGCAAGCTTAAAAAATTATTAATAGTATTAAAAAAGCTTATAAAATTAAAAATTAAAAAAATATTAGCTAGTTTTTAAAAATTAAAGTAATTAAAAATTAAAAAGCTTGCATAGTTAGCTTAAGCTATAATTAATATATTAAAAAGATTGCTAAATAGTTTAAAGTAGCTAATAATAGCTAAATTTTAGTTATATTACTGCTAACTAAAAAGCTTATTAAAAATAAAAAAATTGCTTTTAAAAAGCAAGTAAAATACTTTTAAAAGCTTATAAAGTTAATTTTATATATTACTATTATAATATGTTTTAATATAGTATATATTATAAGCTTATTATTTTATTTTTTAACTAATATAACAATCCTTACTGTCTAAGACAGTTTAAATAGCTATAGTTTGCTATTGCTAAAAATAAACAAATAAAAAGGCTTATGTTTTAGTTAATTGTTAAGAGATTTTTTTTATACACTTAGTAGTTCTGGTTGTATGCTAAGTATATACTTAAATTAATTACTGCAGATTAAAAAAATAACTATAGCTAGCTAGATATAAAAAAGAATATATACTTAATTCCTTTTTTTAAAATAAATGTAAATTGCGGCTACTACAACATGGCGGCTACTGGCCACTAAATAAAAGTGGCCGCTAGCTGACTAATTAATCTACGTAATATTAGCTATAGCATGTCTTCTGGTCTAGCAATTACCCCGCTCTTGTTGCTTTTAATTAGCCTTTAACGCAGCTAACAGTCTCCTGTTTGTTAGTTTATAACACTATCTCTTTTTTTCCTAGAATTGTTATTCTTAACAATTATAAGTAAGTTTTCTTTTTTCTTTATGTTTTCTTAGTTATATTTTTTTATTATATTTTTAAAGCTTTTAGTAGTAGCTTTGTTAAAAGTAATTGTTATTAAGCTTTTGCATTTTTAGTTAACAAATTTAGTACAAAAGTAATGCTTTGCTCTTGCTGTTTAAAAAAATCTATTAAGTATGTTAAATTACCTAACTCTTTTTGTTATAAAGCATATATTTTAGCAAAACGTGCTTATAATAGTTTAAGTCCTTTTTTTGCATTAGCAAACAAAATTATTTTTAAAAGTAAACGCATTAAATAAAAAAAAAAAAAAAAAAAAAAAAATAAAAAAAAAAAAAAAACAAAAGACAAGCTAAAAAAAATTAAAAAAAAATATAATTTAGCTTATAAAAAATTTAATAATAAGTAACAAAAGCTTAAGCAAAAGCTAGCTTATTTATTTTGCTTTTATAAGCAAAAACGTTTTTTAAAAAAACATATAAACAAAATAATAAAATAAAGTGCTTAAGCTTTTAAAAAAAATCTAAATAAACTTTAAAAAAGTCTGCCCCTTTTTATTTTTTTATTAAGCAAAATTAATTAAAACAATATTAGTTTTAGTTTGCTTTTTATATAAATAAATAACTTAGTTAGTTAAAATATTAGCAATAGTATTGCTTAATAGTTTTAAAAAAATTTATAAAGTATTTTTTAGGTTTTTATGTGCTTTTTAAGTATTTATATTCTTTTTACTTTATTAAGTACTTAATTATTTAACTTTGCTAACATAAGTTTAATATTTTTTTAACTTTATATTTGTTTAAGTTAAGTTTAACTTTTAGTTTAGTTTTAAGCTTAGCGTTCTTTAGTGCTAGTTTAAAAAGTAATATATAAAATATATTATATATCTTTATTTTTAATAGCAATTTTAGTTTATAAAATAGTTATAATAGTACTTTTAAAATTTTAAAAGGTTTAATTTTAACAAAGTCTAGCTTATTGCTTAGTTGCTTTATTTTAATATTTTTGCAAAGTAAATAAACTTTATTTCTTTTTTTTAAAATTAGCTTTAATAATTTTTATTTATTATAGTAGTGCTTTATTTATTGCTAATAAAATTATATGTTTTTATATAGTTTAAATTATAAGTTTTTAATATGCTATACTTATATTTTTACGCTTAGTAATGCTTAATTTTTAAATAGTTTTTTTTTTTTATTTAAATTATACTTGTAAATAATCTTAGCTAGTAATATTTTAAGTACTTTATTATTTAAAGTATTATATGCAAATTATGCTATAAGTAATAGTTTTACTTAGTTATTTTATTTATAGTTAATATAGTATTGCAAATAGTTTTTTAAAACTTAATTAAGTTTTTTTATTTATTTATTAGTTTAAAGGTAGTATATGCTTAATAAGCTTTTTTAAATTTTTAAAGCTTTAGTAAAAGTTTTTTAAAATTTAGATGCTATTATACGTTCTTAATTAGTAATAAACTGTCTTAGTACACTATACTTGTTTATAATATGCTATATAATTATATACGCTATGCTTTTTATTTTAGTTGCTTTCTTATAAAAAATAAAGTATATATACTTATTAAATTTGTTAATTATAACTAATATTAAGTTATATACTGCTTACATTATAAGTTTTTTTAATTTTAGTAATTTAATAATAAAGTTAAATAAACTATTTTTTATAGTTTATTTAGCAAATTAATTAGTTTTATTAAACTATAAAGTTTATGCCTTGCTGCTTTAATCTTGTTGCAAATATTGCAGTTTTTAATAAATGTTATAACAAATTTTTTTGCTTTGTTAAAGTTATAATGCTATTAAAGTTTTTTAAATATTTTAAATATTTTTTAGTGTCTTGCTAATTTGTATTTATAAATTTTTTTAACTACTTGTTTTTAAAGTATTATTAAAATCTATAATTTTTTTTTGTACAAAAGGTTAGGTTTAGTTTTTTTTTTTAAGTCTTTTATACTTTACTTATAATAGTTTTTATTTTTATTTTAGTGCTTTGCTAATCTTTTTTGTTTTTAAACTTTATTATAAGTTGCTTAGCTATAAATTATAGCAATAATAAAATATTTTTTTTAAATTTTTTTAAGTATTATGTTTATTTTTTAAAGTGTTTTTTAATAATAGTTGCTTTTTTTATTAAAAATATTAGCTTGCATATTCTCTAATTTTTTAACGTAAATAATCTTAAAATTAAATTTTAATAAAAATTTTTACTATTATATTTATTTTTTATTAAATACTTTTATAGTAATAAGTGCTATTAAGTTTTTATAATCTATATAAACTTTAATAAGTTTTTTAGTACTGCTTAAGTAGTGTTTTTATTTTTTAAAAGCTTGCACTATTGCTATAAGTTTTTTATTATATATTAAATAATTAAGTGCTGCTTTATATAGTTTTGCTAAAAAAAAAGCTACAAGGTGTTTTTTTTTTTTTTTTTTTTTTTATTT
>Ga0247782_1000107_pt1 | contig 114414 bp, 66 predicted proteins | sample UWRJL019104C5_FD_179928 | JGI IMG/M metagenome (GOLD analysis project Ga0247782, IMG submission 179928) | Plant litter microbial communities from Arlington Agricultural Research Station in Wisconsin, United States - UWRJ-L019-104C-5 | ecosystem: Environmental > Terrestrial > Plant litter >... | reverse complement strand
TATAAGGCATCGCAGGAGTGAGGTCGAAAGTCAAAACATAAGCCAGTTGAATGAATGAATGAATATACAGAGCAAACGAAAGATGGCGTTTAAGATTTTCATGTTTGTTTGCCTTATTCACCCATCCCCGCCCCCCTCCCTTATTATACTCCGTTAGACACTTGACTCGACCCCGTCAAGAAAACTTTACAGACCCGACTAACCGATGGATAATAATTTAAAACAAAAACAGAACAGGCGTAACAGGCTACATCGCCGGTGACGTCCTATACGTGCTCGCGCGCCGGTTTCCGGACCACGAGTACGCTGCACTCGTGCGCTCCGCCAGTTCCGCCGCCAAGGTGCGCGCCGCGTATCCGGGCGTCCGCGTCGTGTTGGGCTCCCTTGATGATGCCGATGTGCTTCGGAAGGAGGCTGCTTGGGCTGATTTAGTTTTGCGTGAGTTGAGTTGATTTGTTGATTTATTTGATATTTTAGTTCTTGCCCTTTTTCTTTTGTCTTTTTCTTTTTCCTTTTCCGAGGAATCCGTCCCGCGTCGGGGAACAAGAGATAGGAAGAGCGGGGTTACCTGCCTAGGTAGGTAGAGGAGATGCCGTATGTCTGTCTAGACATGGTAATCTGGATGTTGTGTGTATGCATATATTCTCATATGTATGTATTAACCCTTTCATGCAAATAAACACAGACGCCGCAGACGCATCTGATCACGAGGGCGCGGCTCGCGCCATAGCCGCCGGTCTAGTAGAAGGACACTCGTCAGAGCGTCCCGGGTACTGGCTACATACGGGCGGCAACGGTATTCTGACGTACTTCGACACTTCGGCGGACCGTCTCGGTTTACCTCCGTCAGGTAGAATTTTCGACGACCTGGAAGGAGTGGGAGAACTCACTTCCCTGCCTGACGAGGCGTTCCATCGGAATGTCGATAAGATCGTGCTCGAGTGCGGTACTAAGCATGCTGACTTCGTGAGGACGGCTATTCTTTGCCCGCCTACTATTTATGGTATGTAATTTATAATAACTTACTCGACAGGTGGTTGTGTGATATGTGTACGTGCTTGTATGTGCTGACGAATGAGTAACAACTTCTCACTAACTAGGAAATGGCCGTGGTCCTGTCTCTGGGCGTAGTCGCCAGTGCTATGAGATGGCCAAGTTCATCCTGACTAGGGGTCAAATCCCGATCGTAGGCACAGGACAGGCAAAGATGAACAACGGTAGGCTATTTTCATCATCATTCTTTCCTTCAAGTGTTCTCTCGCCATGTATAAACTTAGAGAGAGCTTAGTAGTCCATGGAGAGAGAAGAGGGAAACGATGACTGTCTAGAAGCACTAACACAGACCCCATCGAAACAGTCCACGTCCGAGACCTAACCGAAGCTTACATAGCCCTGATCGAAGCAGCTGTAGTAGGCAACGCGTCGCCCGAGCTCTGGGGCGACCGAGGTTATCATTTCACCGTGACAGGCGAGCACACCTGGGGGCCTCTCGCACACACCATGGCGGCAAAGGTGCAAGAGAAGGGTCTAGTCAAGGAGGGAGCGAAGCTAGAGGAGTATAAGCTCGACAAGCAGGAAGCGATCGAGATTGCTGGTTTTGAGGCTCTAAGCTGGGGTCTCAATGCGATAACTAAAGCGCAGAGACTAGAGAAATTTCTAGGCTGGAAACCTCAGCATCCCTCGCTCGAGGATGAGGTGCCCGACATCATTGAGGCTGAGGCTAAGAGATTGGGATTACTGTCATATTAGATGGGCAGCATCGTCCCACGGCTAAAAAATCTAGAAAGGGAACTGGTATACAGGTCCAATAAACTGTGTTCAGGTTTCTCAATTTGCTAGAAGGGCGGAACTACCAGGAGTATCCGGATAGATGGCACCCGGTACACTCTCATACTTGTCTGTTTCCCTTATTTACTTGGTCTACCCCTAATGATTTATGACTTCGAGCTCAACGCCCAAGCTGGGTCCTTATACCCACAGCATATGAGAGCTATTCCAGTATCACTTATATGCTCAGTATGTCCGTCTACAAAAGCTGAAAAGACACCTCAATGGTTAAGAGCAATACTCTGTCCTAGCATGACTATTTCTCTTGATCAAAGAAGATGACCTGAATAGTGATATCGTCCCGGATGTCTCTAGAGTTCGGATAGCGGAAGGCCATTGCGCCCCGAACCATTTCCTCATCGGCTCCACCGAGGCCGTTGCGCATGAGGTGGACGGCAACGTTGTCATCGCGGAAAATTGCCTTGCGCTCCTCGTATTTGCACTGCTGCTTCCAGCCTAGTATAGTTGGGCCGAAGTCCTGTTTTGCTTGATGGTCTAGTTTTGTGGCCGATCTTCCCTTTTGTTGGCGATCGAACCACTTCCCGACGAGATCAACGGCTTGCTCGCTAGACATGGTATCCCATAGACCATCTGTGGCTATGATCACAAAGCTTGGACGTCCTTCCTCTGGGCCCGGGATCTGTGTGCTTGTCACGAGAGGTTCAGCGGTGACGTAGGGTCCATCCTTATAATTCTTATAGTGCCTTCGCGAGGGTAAACTCAAGCCGTTGAAGTGGTAGCGAAGGTTCTCCTTAAGTGCAGCCGTCCATTTCCACATACCATCACCAAAGGTTCGGGACGGCTGTAGACCCCAGACACGGCCACCTTGGATGATGTCCGGCTCGTCAGGGAACTGAGCCTTTATGCGTGCCACCTCAGATGGGGTGGCACCCGTGCAGTCTTCCGAAAGCTGCGTGGTGGCCCATGTTCCCTCTACTGTCTTCTGACCTAAGACAGCACGGCAATCTCCTGTCGATGCTACGTGTAGCTTTCGCTTCTCTGGGTCGAAAAGAGTGAGCAGGGCGCAAGCGCCGGCGTATGCGGGCTCGAGGCGTCTCGCCTTCTCGGCGAATGGAAGGTCGCTCTCAATGATAGATGTAGCCGACTTCACCAAAGCGTCGTCAAGAGTGGTGAATGCATTCTTCAACGCCTGCTGGACAGCGTCGTCGGGTACGTCCAGCTTGTCGCGCTTGACATCTGTGAGCGACTTGCGCACAAACGGCATAAGCTGTGTCTTGAGCAGGCTGGAGAGCTGCCAGCCGCAGTGCCCATCAAAAACGGCCCAGGCCATCCATTTGCTGTTCTCGTTTTCGGCGTCGAATGGGCTGCTGAAGCTGCCGTGAATGAGGGCGTCTTCACACGGACTATTCGAGGCGAGCTGTGCGCCGTCGTAGCGGTGAACACCACACGGTGCACTTCGAACAGTGAAGGCATGTTCGTTCAGCAGCAGATTGATTTCTTCAGAGCCTGGCGGCCTTGTGTACTTGACCTGGTCCGAGATTCCCAGTTTGTCAAGGTCTGGTGTTGTCCTGCCGACTACGGAAGTGATTGATGTCTCGGGCTTGTCACTCTTCCCGTTGCGGTAGAGGGCCCAACCAGCACCTAGACCAGCGGCGAACGAAACGACTCCTGTCCCAACGGCCGAAGGCGATCTTGCTGGTCCTGACTGGGTGCTGGAGAACCGCGGCGTGGACGACTGTCGGTAACAGTAGCGTGACGCGGCCGTGAGACGCGGCCGTTGACGGATTACCGCACGAGACATCATTTTGGCTTGGTACAAATTGTTCCTCCTAGCTCGGTTGTTTTAATAGAAAATGCGTGAAGTTGCGGAAGGAACAACCAGTGATGAGAGGCCAGAGTTTCAGAGTGTTATATGCAAACCACAGAACTAGCGTAGGACAACACCGTGGCTCAATTGCTAAATGGCCGGGCAACGAACAACTCGGACCGGTATCTCTTGTCCTCTTTGACGCGCCTCCCTACAACAGCAACAACAACGGCACCGACCGGGCGAGTCTGACAAGATCCAAGTAGTTGCCCTGATTCAAGCCTGGTTCGAATTGTGCACTGGGTGACCGTGATATAAAGGGCAAATATGTGGGTTGATACTGGGAAGGTGGTGCCCAGGTGTTACTGGTTATCGTTGCTTCCTGCAAGTGCTTCTGTTTGAACCAATGGTCCAGAGTAGGTAATCAAATGTCTAAAGCTCGGACCATCTTGGCTTGACTTGTACAAAAAGAAGCAGCGATGGGATCCTGACACAGCCACGTGTAGGATACGTGCGTGCCTCTTTGCCTCATCTTGCCTCACATTTACATCATGTATAAAGCTGTCGTGGAAATGGGGTTGAACAATGGACTGACTACTCTAATTATAGTTAACCTCAAGTTCAACGTGGAATTGCCCGTGAGGTCGGTTGGGACGTAACAGATTTCAGATGCTTCCCAATATACTTATTCATAAGTAACTTCATCCGAAGGGAACAGATTGAGAAAATATTTTGCGGCGAAGACAAAAGAGCCAATCACATATATGTATTTATAAGTTATGTCATCTACCTTCTACGCAACACCAGGCTATCTAGATGCAATGAGAGAGAAAGGAAATAGTAATGCAAGTAAGTTCCCACTTATTAGCGAGTATATACTGAGCAAAGCTAGATGCGGTACCAAGCTGACGGGACCGTACCGTTGCTTCCGTAAGTAGGTTATGTGTATATATTCCGAGGCAAACTACTTACCCAAGTAAATAGGGAGTAGAAAGAGGGTCCCGTGGGGAAAATCAGGGGCTAGCAATTAAACACAGATGGTACATCTGTACTATGTAGTGCCTGTCTATCTAACCTTAGTAAGTATGCTGAGGTGGTATCAGTAAACATGTCCGAGCTACCCTCACTTGGTACAACGGTCCTTACCCAAGGTGAGCCTTCAAAGAGCCTCGGCTTTTAGTGCTATGGACACCCACTTCTGCGGGGCCGAGTGAAGACCTGCCATTTCACTTTATTAACCCTCCAGCTTACATCTGTACAGCTGTACCTATAACTATTATTCGGTTCAAAACTCAAGTAATTAAAGGAACTCACGATAAACCATTATCTTCTTGTTTTTCCAATTTGAGAAGAACTGTAAAAGAAATAAAAGAAATAAAAATACATAGATTAGTGTGTTCATCTTTCCCCTTCCAACACTTGGAATTCAGGGGCTCTTGCAGGTAGCCGTTGAGACTTGAACCACAAAGAGACAAACCGACAAGCGAAACAAACAACACCATGGCGGACTTAATCAAGGTCTCGTACTCGGGGCGTATAGCCACCATCACTATCGATAACGATAGGAAACTCAATGCTTTGAATATGGAGGGCTACTTCGCCATGTCACAAGCCCTCCGTGAGATTGCTACTCGCGACGACATCTACATCACCATCCTGACCGGAAAGGGTCGTTATTTTTCGGCGTAAGCTTCCCTCTCCTATTTTCTCTTTAGCATTGAGGTCGGTGGATGTGGCGATCACACTCGGGCCCTTTTGACAAAGACAACCGTATATCCGTGTATGAGATCTATAAGATCTATGTGACATTTATAAGAAGTGTCCCTTGCCTAAGCACGTGTGGACAATCCATATCTGCCCCCCCCTCTGGATGAACCCTATCTTAAATGCATATTTCTATCTTATCTATATACGTACAAACTACAAAACTAACATACAACCCTTCAGCGGCGCGGACGTATCCGTAGGCCGGTCCGCCCCAGCCGGCGCGGACCCATACGAGGTGTGGCTGCGCGGCTTTGTCGCAAACAACCTGAACGTGACGCAGGCCTTCTACACGCACCCCAAGATCCTGATCGCCGCACTCAACGGGCCAGTGATCGGGTTGTCCGCGGCTCTGACCGCATTCGCCGACTTCGTGTACGCGGCGCCGCACACGTTTCTGCTGACGCCCTTCTCGTCCCTGGGTTTAGTGGCCGAGGGAGGGGCGTCGCGCGCCCTGGTGCAGCGCCTGGGAATCAGCAAGGCCAACGAGGCCCTCATCATGAGCAAGCGCATCACCGCCGACGAGCTGCTCGCCACGGGATACGTCAACAAGATCTTCCCCTGCGAGAAAGGGGACGACGCCGGCTTCATGAAGCAGGTCCTCCACGAGGTCGACGATCGCCTCGGCGAGCATCTCATCGGCGACTCCCTGACTGGCATCAAGGCCCTCATCCGGAAACCGGAGCGCGACGTCCTCGACAAGCAGAATGTTGCCGAGGTCTTTGCCGGCTTGGATAGGTTCCTCAAGGGGATCCCGCAGCAGGAGTTTATGAAGATCGCTACGGGCCAGAAGAGACACAAGTTATAAGTTAAGCTAACGAACACGGTTTGAATCAAGGAGCTGTAACAAGATTTGAGCGAGTAGCAAGTAGCAATTCTATTAGTACGCCACGAGGACCTGTTTTTTGTCGATTACGTGGTTGATTTAAACTTGTTTGAACTTTCTTGTACCTGGCTATGAAACATGCAGTTACGGGATTGCCATAGATACACCCGCATGGGGTGTCATGCGAGTAGACCAAATAACAAGCTCGTCCGCTTCCAGTACTCCTCTGATACTTTAACTAGGCGACGCTGTGCCTCATCATCCAATTCAGTCTTCTTCAATACTTCTGACGCAAGATCCTTCAGCGGCTTGTCAGATTCCGGATCATGTACTGCCAGACAGTGTTGTAGTAAGTTGACGTCAAATAGCCACTGGACGAGGATGTCTTTGTTGCGCTCAGATGACTGCGCAGGTCTCTCGCTCTCCTCTTCCCCGTTTCCTTCGCCTTCTGGTGGGGTGTCGGTTTTGTTATCTCCCTCCGGTTTAGCTGGGGACTCGTTAGGCTTTGGGTCTGCGTTTTCTGCAGCAAGTGCCTTATGCCAAACATCTGCGAGCTGCCTGCTAAAAATGCGCTTCAGAGCGCTCACAGCGGCAGGTGTCCACAAGTCCACACCAGCGTCACCCATTGATCCGATCAGGTTTTGTAAAAGTTTGAAGGTGCTGGCGGACGGTTGAGTCGGTAAGGCCGGTTCGCCCTCCCATAGCGCCCTACCAGCCACGCGTTTCTTCGTCAGACCCGTGGTAGCAAAGTGTTCACACGGTGTTAGAGCAACATGTTGAGCGAGCTTTTCGTGAAGCGAAGGGACACTTTCCAAACCGAAAGACTGCACGCCCTCGAGTTTCGGTAGACGGCTCCGAATATCTCTCAAAATGCGTAAGATATACATGGCAACTTGCCCGCCGTTTGTCCCGTTCTTCTGGTTCTTCCACAATCCCGCGAGCTGTTCATTCAGGTCGTTGAACGCTTTCATTAATGTTTCGTTAAGTCGTGTATGCAGCAACTGTGGGTCGTCCTTGCTCAAGAGGGCCTGCCTTGCCTCGATAACCTCCTCATCTTCGATCTCGTCTACATCGTTGTCCCACCTCTGCCTTTTGAGTTGTTCGACCAGGTCGCCAACGTTGTCGATAATATGAGACCACGATTCGAAACTAGTAACGGCTCGCGCAACAGCGTCGTTTCGTCCATATACACGGGAGAGAACTTCTTGCGTGACTTGAGCGGGCCCGATCGAGAAATCCATCTCGAGCATCTCGTCATCCCATAGGCTGCGTTGGCGGTCTGTTGTGCCCGGCTTCCACGCCTCTAGAGCAGCAGAAACCTTGGACCCAACAAGCTTGAGTTTTGCGACCTTGGTTCCTACGAGGCGTAGGAGATGGTCATTAATGGCCTCGCGCAAGCCGTCGAGCATCATAGATGGATCGAACCCTCTAGCTTTCCCGCCGTCCCGAATCCATTGCTGTAGTGTGCTCGTCCGCAAATCCACGATCGCTTTGAACTCGGTGATATGCTCCAATGTATTACCCAGTCCAGCAAGAACAGTCTCTTCTCCCTTTTTAGCCCAACCTGTGAGCATCTCCTTGGCTTGCTTGCCATCCAGATCGTCATGTCGTATGAAAGGAGTAAAATACCGGATTTCGTCACCGCACCACCTTTCATATACGTCTAACCGGAGACCTTCAAGACCGCGCAGCGATTCGTCAGCCAGGAGCGGTGTCCTCTTAAGGTCCAACAATGCCTCCGGCAGCTTGATGGGAACCAGCGCTTGCACATCCACTAGTGTTTTGGTATATAATTCGAGACCTCTGAGGACGTTATCTGTGCCCCTGTCTTTGTCGTGCTCCTCATAGTCGAATTCGTAAGTGATTGCCTCGGCTCTGATGCTCAAAAACCGCCGTAGGACATCCCGCGTTCCGGAGCTCGATGCTAGGCTGTACGCCGCCAAGGCCTTAATTATGTCCGTAATGTTCACTCCCTCTCCAGTCTTCTGCAGTATTTTCTCAACTGCACGCACCAATTTCCTCCTTAACCCATCCAAGCTCTTCTTCGCAACCTCGACCGCACCGCGAACCTTGTCATCCAATGCCTCCAGGTCCCCAAAGCTGGACACGAGCAATCGACTCAGCACAAAGACCTTCGCGGCCAGAACCAGCCGATCACCCCTACTCCCTTTAGCGTCTTTGCCGGTACCTGCCTTAAGCAACCGGCTAACAGCCAGCCCGCAGGCCCTAAGTATTTTGACGCGGGCCGTCTGACCCAGCGCCTTGTCTGTGTCCTCACTACCACGGAAGCGCGCTAATCCCGTGACCTTCTGGTCAACAATGGTACGCCCACACTGACCACCCATGTGGCCCAGCACCTCCTGCGCCGAGAGCATATCTTGCCGCATCTGGACGATCGTGTCGGCAGTGCCGAGTAGCTGGCGATAGCTGGTGCCAACCTGGGTGCGAAGGCGCGCCGATTTCTCATCGATTTCCGTGTGCAATTGCTTGTGGATGGCGCGGATCTGGGGCAGTGTATAGTTCGTGAAGATCTGGGCTGAGCTCGTCAGCGTCAAGGTGTCGGGGGTCGCCATGGTCGGTACAGTCTGAAAAGGATGGCTCGTCCCTATCGAGGGGAGTTCGCAGTCCGTTACTACCGTTTTGTCATTGATATTGGGGTGTTGGGTTAGATAGAGGGCCTAAGTTTTAACTGGTTTGAATATCGGATTTGCGAATGGCTTCGTGGCAATTACTGAGCATCATTGAATCGTTTGGTTGCAAGAGCTCAGCTTAATTACAGGGATAAATGATAGCGATATCGCCTCCTAGGTTAGGTGGCAGCTGTGTCTAGCGTGCTTTCTAGCCTCCTGTTTCACTAGCCCCTCCACGGTAGGCATTCCCTGTATCCACCCACCAAACCCATATACGACCTGTTACAGCATGAGGCGTGATGTGGCTTGGAAAAGAATATGATATAGCTTGAATCGATTCCATATTAAGTCGGTATTTACTCCTACACAGTTCAAAAAGATGCTCAATATGTTCGTTTGAAAACAACACTGTCTACAATAGTATACAGCCCTATAACTACCGCTTGACATACAGGTCTATTTCACAGCAGCAAAAAGATAGGACGCGTCAAGGCTAATGACGAAGCTCCCACAATAGCGACACGGCAGAGAAGCAATGGGGGACAAAAAACCAAAAAGTTAACTCTCTTCAGGAAGAAGATAGGAAGATGTTGTTGATGAGAGTGGGACTCGAACCCACGCGGATTGCTCCACTGCGAGGTTTGTTCAGATTTCCTGAACGCAGCGCCATAACCACTCGGCCATCTCACCCATTGATTGATTGATTCTCACAATTTAGTGGACACTACCTGCGTTGCAGAAAGGGCGAGTTGGGTGGCAGTTCTATTAGTGGATGGATGGAGTGGAACAACGGCTTCACGCTAGAGTAAGGTAAGTGCCTACATAAGGTGGTGTTTTGGTAATAACTTGTTTCCTATGTTAGTAGCTGAGGGGAACGGAAGAGGGTACTAGGTTAGGTATGTGGTAAACTACTGCAAATCTTGGCTTAAAGTGTAGCATATGGATGTTATACGCAGTTGGTGACAGTTGCTCCAGGACCTAGTTTGTGAGGGAAGCCTTTGGTGTGCGCCTCCTTTAACAGAATGATATGCCGACCAGAAATACATGTTGGAGGTATTCCAGACATCATGACAAAGTTTCGCGCTTTCCCGTACAAAACTCAAGCAAACCAGTGTGCTCGGGAAGGGACAGACGCTGTAACACCAAACGTTTCTGATTATTTGGAGATTGGAGGTGGCCAACACAAAACTTCCCGTACATACATAGTGGCTTTGGTATCGAGATGCATATCAGCACTTCTGTACATGCACTGGGCCATTGTAAAAGTGCGCTTTGAACGTCAAAGTATAGAAAAAGGCCACAAGAACAGAGTCGGCTAGCGTGACTTGACTGCTATCATGATAACCACCGTTAGATCGTGTGGAGAGACTCTCCCAACGACCATGCAGTCTTTATTGTAGCTCGATCTATGTTGTGCCTATATCGTACTAGGGGAATTGCAGCTACGAGACTGTTTTACAGCCGGTTCATTATCCCCTTTATACTGCTGTGACGGTTGCGTGAAGTCCATGGTTTCACAAGGAGTTCACACCCCTTCTTCTTCATCTTTGAGGGTGGCATCATGTAGCAGTCCGTGTGTATCTTCGGCCGTGCTTTGATGGAATAAACAAGAGAATTGTCGAGCATGTCTTTCAATGTCACAGCAGAAGAAAAGATATATTGAGTTGCACTTAGAGTTGATGTTCGTCCACCGGTGATAAATGCGGGAGGTAGGTAATCAATGCGTAACACACTTCGCGCTGTGCCGTCTCTGTTTCATGTGTCTTGCCCTTCCCTTGAGAACCCGTGACGACAGTTCAGGACATCAGGCATAAGAGAAGGTAATGGATATTGGGTGTCAGAGGCAACGAAAGATGTTGATATCAGATACCTTGAAGTGAACTAATCCAATCCCATTACATACTCGTGTATTTTCATCTGGAACTGAGGAGGGTAGGAGGCCGTGGATGTAGGATGTGCAAAACTGCAAGACTATACGCTCACGATACAAATTCAGATATCCCATTGAAAGAGGGCCCGTGTTCAGTGCACCCAGAAACATATATGCCACCCCCTGGCTGTGCGGCCACATTGTCATCGTGATAGGGACATCACCGGTGACGTATATGACCATCAAAGCTAACTCATACACTTACTTATGCATTTCACGGCTACGCATATTGATCGGATCGACTAGTTGAAATGAGAACAACTTTGGTGACGCCTGTTGCAACTGCGACTATGATTTTCTCGATACCCGTACCCATAAAAGCTCGGCACCATCATTTCCATCTTCCATCTGATGTCGTCGGCTCTTGGTCTATCCCCCAGATTTGCCACGAAAATCATGGAGACAGAGACAGAGAACTGGCTTAATCGCAAAAGGAAGGGTAAGGTGATTTTTCATCATCGACATAACCTGACACACCCGACATCAACCTTCCTATCGTGAACTGAACAACTTCAGAGATGTTTGGCTTGCTGATTGGTAAATTACGAGCAAGCGAGCGGGAGCTGATTGACGTGATGGTTAATGCAAGTTGTAATTCATGCCTTGCCCCAATGTTGAGCCATTTGCGCACGGATGGGGAAGAACAGAAGGCATATTTACATCACAGTCCACCCCCAGATCTACCCGCATCCGCATATACACACAACAGAGACACATGCAACAGTCCAAACTACTTACCTATTCAGCCGAGCCTTCTCTCAACCCGAGGAGGCGTAGGTAGTGCCTCCATCAGTTGCCTCTGGATCACTTACAATACCCACTTAACCTAGTGTGGCGAGAACACTTGAAGAGAGAGGCAGGAGACTGGTCCAATCAAGCCACCGGGAAATTGAAACTTCGTTTCATAAAGCAGGTTCTAGGTCAGCTTCCCTTGCGTAAAACTAACATAGCATGAACTATGTTCTCGCGGGGACGGCTTTTTTATCGTCTGATCTTCGCTACCAATTAGGCTTTTTTTCGATCTCTTTTCATCCCATCCCATCCATCATCGGGTGTACCCGCACCGTCCGTCTCTCACAAGTCCGCCTACATGCTATGGTCTCAGGTGCTCAAGGTCATAAGCTTGAGGGAGTAATTCGTTAAAGATGAAGTTTTTCGCTATAGAACTTGCAGGTGTGTAGGCTGCAGTTATCTATCTTCATCTTGCTATGGCATGGTAAGATGGATGTGTATATCATTGGTGATATCTCCGCAACTTGGTAGCTGCAGTAATATTCCGAGCAAGATTGGCATTCTTATCCTTGACAAAACAAGGCAGAACAAGATCTATAACCAAAGTATAGGTCCTAGACGCAGAGTGGCGTGGTAAGGTGTCTTCTTTGATGGTGCTGCCTCGCCGGCCTTGTGGCGATCCGAAGCGATCCATCTGATACGTGAGGCTGATTTATCCGGTCGTCCTCCTGATGCCGCCCGCAAACCTTCACATAGTCCCAACACTTGGCGTAGATCATCGTCAAGCAACCGACTGACTAAACCTGTATGAAGTCTCTTGCTCTCCATCCAATGCCTAGGTGATAGTATACTATATCTGAAAGACTTATCCCTCTTTCATTACGAACATATGGCGAGAGTTAATATTTTCTCGCTTCTTTTTTCGTCTTTTCCCGTCTGGCTAGCTACTGCAACTTCTCGTCGTTATGTCGCTACAACCAGAATTCGATAAGCTCGCTGTCGCTGTCGCTGCTAACAACATCACGGCGGCGGCCTTACCACCTGCAGACCCGTTCACCTTCACAAGCACCCAGCAGAACCTGGCAATAGCTATAATCATCGCCTTTGCGGCTCTCGCATTTGTTGTACTGTGCGTTAGAGTGGCTGGGAGGCTGTCATCGCACCAGTTTGGACTGGGTAAGCGGTTTGAGTTATATGGTGTTTCGAATAGACTGGCTGACATATAATATCAATAGACGATGCCTTGGTATGCATAGCTATGGTATGCAGTGGTCAGCTTGTGATCTACCTGAGAAGGACAGTAGTAAGCTGACGAACATAATCCGCAGGTCTTGTCAATACTAGAGACGGCGGCAAGTTATATGTGTGAGTACCCACCTACAAGACGGCGACTAGAAGACCTGTTGGGATGTTTCTGACTGGTTTAAAGTCATCAGAACAAACTTCATAGGGATCAGATGGGAAGATATCCCACCTCACGACCCTGTGCCGGGTCTTGTCTGGAACTACGCCATCGAGATCCTGTACAATCCGATCTTAGCCTTGGTGAAAACATCGATACTGCTGTTTCTGCTCCGTCTATTTGGTCAGAAGCCCGGCGTTAGGCGCTTCATCATCTGGGCAAACACAGCCAACATTGGGATGCTGATCGCGGTCTTCTTCGCCACTGTGTTCCAGTGCGTTCCCATCAAGAGGACGTGGGAGGCAAATACGGAGGGGATGTGCATCGACAGGAGAATCCTATTCACCACCTCGTCCTCGTTCAACATATTGACCGATATACTCATCTTGGCACTGCCCCTGAGAATATTCATCGACCTGAAGATACCTAGGCGTACAAAGGTTGCGCTTATGTTCGTGTTTTTGCTTGGATTCCTGTAAGTGCTATAATGACCTAATCTTGGTAGCCAAAGAATAGAAAGCTGACCGGGGCTGGCAAATATCTAGTACGACAATCACGAGCATAGTCCGACTTGTCCTGCTCATTCAGGGCTTGTTCATGCTGAAGACGACCTGGAGTGCCGACGCCAACATCGGCTTCGTGACGTCCGCCATCGAGACAAACCTGGCTATAATCACGGCTTCGGCGCCAGCTCTCCGGCCGCTGCTGCGAGCGTGGTTCCCCAAGCTCTTCCGCGTCGACCGCGACGAGGTCGTCGGCAACACCGAGCGCAGGGTCCTTGGCACTGCGGGCACGCGCATGACGCGACTCAAGTCGCAGACACAGCTTCAGAGTCAGACGCCTCGAGAAAGCGAGGAGGCAATGATGATGTTCAACGGCATCGTCGGGAACAGCGATATCATCATCAGGTATAATCCGACACTGGATAATCTGCCGACAACAGCTACCCAGCAGAGCCAGGCGGGTGACTTGGGAATCAGACAGTCGGAGAAGTGGATATAGGGCTGGTTAACCCCGGGTTCGCTATCGGCTGGAAGTTTGTGTTGGGATCTAAAGTTTAGGTCATTGCTCTTAGGCGTTAGGTGTATGTGATACCTCTCATTTCTTTCAGTGCGCATCTATATGGCTTTCATTTGGTACAGCATGGAAAATGGCGCAAAGCTCCACTTCGGCTGGTTAAAATGTATCTATCTATGCATTTACTTCGTCCCAAGAACTCGAGATCGAAGCTTATAAGAACGCTATGACATCGGGTGCTCAAATTGCTCTATCTTGGATTGCTGAGGTTCCGCTCCATTGGACCACCTCTCGAATCGTACAACATGCCTAGACCATGTTGTGCCGGGAAACGGTTTGCGATCACTACTACGTAGATGGATAGATGTAAAGTACGACTTATTCGCTTTGTGAGCCACCGTCACCTTGTGAGTCGGGTATCCTGAATTGTCGAGTCCTGTATTCAGTTTCTCCAGGCAGCCATGATCAATACGATAGCTAATGATGACCTGAGAGAAATGTAGCCGACGTTTCAGATATGACGATTATTCTGTTCATCGGCGTTGGGTCTCTCCAAAAGCCAATTGAGATGATATCATTCGATAAGTTTAATGAATGGTGGAGACAGCTCTGTATGATGATGAGTGGAAGTACACGAAATGTGTGTCTTCTCTTCCCCGCATTCATGGCCTGTGTTTCTTTAAAGCAGCAAAAAAGCCCATGGTGATCCATACGGAGTAGGTTAGACTTATAGCTCAGCTTTGTTCTCTACCCCATGAAACGAGTGAAGAGCCTTGCTCTCTGGGGTCTGTAGTACAGGTTAGTATCTCTTCATACATCCACCTAACATAGATTATTTATGGCCCCTCATTTTTCGTGTTTATTCCTCTCTTCTTCCGCTAACTAAAGGCCGGATCAAACGGTTCATTGCAACAAGGAGTATAGCTCAATACTTAATCAGCAAACATATTGACAAATCGGCCGGATATGACACGCAGACGTGTGTTGGCCGGCCAGGGTCCGTGCTTCCTGACTCTTGGGTTACTGCGAGATCAGATATGGAGTGTTACTTTGTCTATACCATGTGAATCCCAGGCATTTTACTGCCATACCTCACTCAGCTGTGTAAAGGTACAAACGAGGTTTCGGAACTTGGTACTTTGATACTTGCCCACCCACTGAGCCAAAAACCGAGTCTGTGGATGTGGAATACCTGAGAAATATTTAGTCATATAGGCTTTGCACTCCATCGTTATGTTCATGACTGCGGCTTTAAAACGCCAGGGTGCGCCGATGGATACATGCTCGCCGGACATGAGGTTATCCTTAGATCCTGGCGGGCTCCCGAGCCCTTGACACGCCCGATTTGGCGCTGCGGGACTGTTGCGATAGCTTTTGACAATGGTGGATAGGTCCTCGTCTCGTACCAATACAGGAATAGAGCTCTGTACGGGGGCGAGTGATAGCGTGGAATGTCAGTAAAACGCTGTAGAGGGTTCCTAATACGAGGCGGTCACTGTTATTCGATTGAGAACGTCTAGGAATTTTTGAGCTCTCTAAAGTGCGAAGCACCAGAGAAATGGACACTGGGTCGTGAAAACTGGCAACTGCCGGCGGGCTCTTGGGCGTCGCCGCTGGCCGGTCTTCGCGTGCAGCTTAAAGTGCCGACTTAAACGACGAGAAGCCCTAATAAGAGAAAAACCCTCTAAACAGCTAGAGAATATGGTTTCTCACTCCTCATGCTCCATCGTGCATACTCTAGTATGTACTGTTGTAGAGTAGTATAGATCGCATGGAGTGGTAGCCCGAAGAGAAGTTGCCAGTTTGAAGATAAGATAAAAAAGATGAAAGTTATTGCCCATGGATCAAATCCGGCATGGATAGCGGCACGATTGTCACCCTGCGCTTTAGATTATTGGAGATGGTGATAGTATTGATAAGTAGCACGCAAGCATCTCCCATACCATTAGGTTTTTGTTTCCCCTTTCCTTCATTTCCTGCCTTTGGCTTCCCGCTATTTGAAGAGGAGACAGTAAGAGTATAAAACTAAAGGGGTGGTCTACTGTACATGTACACTCACACTCTCATGCAAAGGATGGACCATAAAAGGCAACGTGCAGCTGATAAGGACATCCGGAACCTGGAACAACCTCCAATGGTGGAGCGATTGGACTTCGTTAGAGGATGACCATGCGACACGCTATCGTGTCATATGAACTTGGGAACCCACGTCACACCCAGTCTAAAATTTAGCTTGGTGTGTTGGAAGCTTTAGAGAAGCCTGTGAAGAAGGACAAGTGCCTTGGTTCCCCACAACCCCGAGCGCCTACCTACATAGTTACATACTATGAGTAGGCATTGGTTAAATCAGGAGCTATCGTTCCTATCCTGGTATGCCACATACCTACTATGTAATAGTGCCTAGCTCTGGGTATGAACTGAATGCAACATCTCAGATTCGGTACGGAGGCTTACGGAGCACACAAATGAAGAGACAGATTAAGAAGAGACAGATTAAGAAGAGACCGAGAAACTTGTGAGAGAAAAGAAGTTAGTGAATGCCTTTTCGATTTCTCTTGCTGCAGGTGGCGTCTAGTCAGATATTACTGGCGGTATGTAGACATTCATCGTTTGGGTCTGCTCTGCTACCCAGCTATGTAGCGACGAAAAAGAAAAGAAAAAAAGCCACAGACCGTTGAAGATCTGGTGTTCTACAACATGTTGGTTCCTGCTGCTTTAAGGGTCCAGCAGGTTCTCTTTCCTTTTTAGCGTTACAAGTGGATTCCTATTTATACACATACATAGTATTGGAGGTACTGATAGGTAATAGTATACAATTGATACTGCACATCTAAGACCACTTACTGCCCGACAGAATAAGTTTCTTTGTTGGAGTCCTGTTGGAGTTCCGTTGGAGTCTGGAGAAAATTGAACTTTCTTATCTCGTCCCTGATGAGGCAGGCTATATACACTCACATTCATCAGTGCATACCCAAGGCCTCATATCGTAAACTAATCGCAACACACGCATGACAGCTATCACCTGGAGGGTGGTAACGACGGCTAGCCTGGATAGGCAGATGCAAGGGCTTGGCTGATCAGGCTCCGCTGATCCCGCGATCTCTTGTGTGTACCGATGTGTGTACCGCCCCATACGCCTTACCTCTCTGTACTATGGTACAGGGGAGGATACAGTGGTACATGGGCTGGGGGCTGCACAACGGTGTCATTGTCAATTATCATTATCAGGAGCGAAATTGTGGTCAGATAGTAATACTCGGTAATAATAAGACAAACTATCTACCAGTGTTCCTCTTTGAAAATAATGACTTTGTCTTCTTCTGCCATCTTACCTCTCTCGCTGCTTAGATTAACCTTCCCTGGACTTTGTTCTTTGATGTTGATATATACAGAAGAGTAGTTGTTATCAAAAATTTTGCCACCCGCGCCAGGCAGTGAAGTCATCAGCCAAGTCCTGCCTTCTTCACAAGTCACCCTTCTCAGTACCAACCGTATCCGACTGCTGAGTCAGTCACGCAGTTGATGATATCTCCTGCTCTGCGTACAACCACATAAGATAAAGCATTTATCTTGCAGCCATTCCTTATCCCACGCCTTGGGCCATCTCAAAGCCCAATAGAGGCAGATGAAAGAAAATTTCAATCGCCTACCCGCGTTTTCATAAGCGTGCGTCGTCACTATCAGCCTCACAAGCCATATCCAATTCGCTGGGATCGTGACTTGCAGCGCCCACATTGGCACAACGCCAGTCTGTTACGTACGAATATCACCCCGACCCCCAGCCCCTGGTGACGGTTCACTTCACTTTCCACCAGGATCCGTGTCGTTGCGTCAGCCACCAAATGGCCTTACGAACTGTCAGACACAGCACACCTGAGACCATGGAAATGTAAGAAAAAGGCCAACTATTATTAGCCAGAATTGCTCTCGGCATTATCTAGGTATTTATTACAGAGTATCTCCCAAGTTCCAACAAGGGAAACGGGACTCCCGGCATGTCGGCTCCTCGGCGTCCACATTTGAAGTACATATTATCATACCCATTTTACATGCCTACTACTTACCTTGTACACACCGCACCCTGCATCTGAACCGTCGTAGACGGCGGCAGTAGAACCCCCAACCGCACGATTCATACCAGACCTGCTGTAAGTGGACATCCGGTTGCCTATTGCATTCTAGGCTGCTCGGCGACTGGGCCGGGCAGCTGTTCCTTGCCGGACTTGTTAAATTGACTAAAGTGAATTATAGCACTGCACTGCATCCATACCTAATTACTCCATAGTAGTAATTGGGGGACCCTGAGCGGACCCGGCCCAGTTGGTGTGACTAGTCCTGGGGCTACTATTATATACATAATACAATTAACAATGATCACCCCGAGATCATTTCTCCATGGTCGCAAGCCTTCACCTCCATCTTCGCGGTCTCGCTCACAACTTTCCGTACCTGCATCTTCCATCAAATCACGCCCATCACGTTTTTGCAAGCATGACGGTTTACCCAGTCACCTGTTTGCCTCAGAACCAGTGGACGCAACTCTCAACAATACTTACATAAACAGTATGCCAAGATCGAGAGTGAACTTGCCCCAGTCAGAGAGTGTTTCATCTCCAGGCAACCCGAACACTCAGCAACCACCAACAGTCATGGCCACTACAGCTACGCGACCGGCAACGCCTTCGAGCGCTGTACAGATCCCCGTCAAGAAGACACACAAGACCGATGCCCGCCATAAACGGTCGTCGTCGGCCCGTAGAGCCAGGGAGATCCACTCGCACGATGCCATACCGCCCTCTGTCGCAGCCCTACTTGCTATCACCAACATTCCGCCCCCGAGTCGGAGGAGAAGCCTACGGCAAAGAGAGAAGACGGGCCCGCGTATGACGGTAGACTCTATCGTACCGCGGTCTAAGGTCTCCGAGAAGGACCTTAGCCAAGAACTGCGTTTTGATCTGAATGGAGATCTGGACGAGGATTTGAGCCTGGCTTCATTTGAGCGCAGTCCCCTGGAGTTTCTTCTCACGCCCCTCGGTGAACTCGAAGAGGAACTAGCATCGGTACACACAGATAGTGGCTTTGCATCCCCCTACTCTACACGTACAGGCTCGTTCGACAGTCTGCCATCATTAGGAGATTCTCTGTCACCAAACCATGCCACATCTGTCTGCTCTCCTCTGACTCCAAGAGGTGGAATATCTCGTTCACCCAAGCGATCTCTGAAGCCAGTGACAACACCCCCCGGGGAGCTACCGGAAGACCCATTGTCCAAAATGCACTTTGAACACGATAAGTTAGGATTCGAGCCTTTTGATATCAAATCCACCACCGCCGCCGACAAGCAGACACAGGTTCTGGCGCCATTTAAGTCTGCTTTCAAGTCAAATCTCACGGCATCACTTCGCGCATTACGTTCTGCAGCACGGTCTTTGTCCTCGTTTACTGCCTCTTCCATTCCTCCAGATGACTTGCTCACAAGGTCGATACTCACTATCGATCCGAGGGTCCCGTTCACCGACGAAAGGCGGCCGCCCGTTTTGGAAGAAGAGCCTAGTGAGGCCATGAGAAGGTACCTTAACCCCGCCAGCAATGTCCGCCCCGAAGCGAGAGGCTCGTCGCCTACACATAGCTACACAGCATCTATTCAGATGCAGACGTATAGAGTGCAACGGTCAAGATCTGTACCAAGAGCAGCTCGGCAGATGGTCCCTACCTCAAGTTCGAATAGAGCTTCTACCGTGGTTTTACTTCCACCTGGGCCACGCCAGAGAGAAATGCGAGAAAACCCGGATTTCATTCGGATCGCGGTCATGGAGCACCTCATGCGAAAGAGGGGGAAACTGGACGATCAACGTGAGGGGCACGCCCGCTGGCTCCTTCCCCCGAGGAAAACCACTACGAAACCATATGAGATCGGGCCCGGTGGTGTACCAGTGCGGTGGGTTCCAATACTACAAGACGACTAATTGCCTTACCGAGGCGCGTGCCGTCCAGCATTTGCATGCGCCGGGCCATACTCCATTACGTCACAATTACGTACGAAGAGACTGGCAGCTCGTGCAGACACAGACAGTGTTGGCTACCGACAAAAGCGATGGCCAGAGCTAGTTTAGCCCTAGCAGCCTGAAGGTTTTTTTCACGGGAAAACTAATATAACAGCATTCGCGGACACAAAGGTCAGCGGCGACCAGACTAACCTAGACAGAGTCTAAATGCGCGGACTCTACGAATGATTATAATGCGACGAATCCCGTACAACATATTAATCAATGGTGCCAAATCATAACCGATGCTGCCACAGGTCTTGATCCACATAGGGCTCTATAGGCCTTTTTAATTAGCATCAAGGTTCGGCTTCGGCATACACGCCCAACAAGCGAGAGTGAAATGCGCGAAAACCATAGCCTACGTCCGGTCCCACAGCAAAAAAATTGGCTAGAATTTTGACAAGTCCTGTTGAAAGATTTTCAGCCCTAAATTGTGACACTTTGATCACTAGGGACAACGGTGCGCGCGCAGCACATTAATCTACAACTGTCTACTTGCTCCCTCTACGGGTATCCGTAGAGGCGCCAATAAGACTGAGAGCATTTGGAATCAGTGGTCATTCCATTTGCTAGGGCACGATGCTCGACGCCGGCGTCGACCTACGTACATCATTACGGTAGCAAATAACTCGAATCCAGCACGGGAGGGCATTCTACGTCTTACCAAATATTCATTTTGTCTAGCCATCCACCCTCGTCTTTCGTGGTCTCCATCACAAAGGCAGGTTATGTTCTGCCGTTCGACCTGCTGTTATCACCTATTTATATACCTTTTTTTACCACCATTTGATACCCCTGTTCAGGAAATTGCCTCATTCTACCCGCTCGCTATATAGATTCACTCGAAATATGTACGGAATATCTTCGACACTTGTTTATTTGGAACTTTGTTTAAGCGGATCTACGGGCTACAACGCATGAACTGCGATCGTTAGAAAGCGCTTCTTATCGGAAGTGCGCGTTGGGAAGGTGTCCATCGTGTTGAGTTATTTTTCTTTGTGTTCTTATAGGAAGTTCATCATACATTTGTCGTCTAGCAGCGGCATCGTTATGGAGGAGGCATGGATGATTCTGAGATATTAGCGTGCATTGGTGCGGAGTCAACAACGATGCATTCCTTCCCTCACACCCCATCATGTGGGAACTATGGATGGCTGGCGATTGCCATGGCAGGAAGGAACGAAGATATAAAGGCCGCGAGGCTTGTTTTTTTCGCAGGAGGGAGGGTCAGACCAACAAACAGGCGCATATGTCTTTTTACGAAGAAACGAAGATGATGAGAAAAAAATAGCATTTCAGACCTGGTGGCACCCCGCATCTGTTTTTTGCAGGTCCCTGCATCTGCATGACTACCCAATACGGCAGGAGACCTTAGAGGTTAGGCGCCAATGGCTGCCGCCCCGTACGATGGTGGGTTGAAGTATGCCAGATGTCAAGAGATCGGCATTTGTTTCTAGTCATCTTAACCTGCATAGTGGCGAGCGCCGGGTGTCCTTTCTTACTCCTCATCTTTATCGATCTACCTCTATGGTTAAGTTGCAATGCGATACCTGAGGATGCGCAATTTTGGCAACTGGCTATTAAGGTATGGTAAATGTAAACTAGAGAAGGACAAGAGCAATCTGCCTGTCAAATCACTCGAAGCCAGTTTTAAGACTAGTTATCTGAGGAATCAGAGAGAGATAGAATGGTAGTTCTTATTGCTGTATTCTTAGTGTATATATAGGTATCCACGTCTGCCTTTTATTCTTCATTTTATGTGGTATGTCCCTATGTTCATTTATGAGCTACCTGCTCACCCTATTAGTAAATCAGTGTACTTCTCAGATGAGTGAAGCGGCCAGTAAGTCAAACTTAATCCAGACAGCTCTGCCCTCATCATATGAATGAATTTGGATGAAAACTAATGGTGTCTTAATTGACGCCTGGTTCAACGTGTGAAGGGGACAAATAGACAGACAGGTATAAATGAATACCGCAGATGAACGGTTGGGTTTATTGGCGTTTTCGTACTAGACAGATACCATGGTCTATTTTATAGCATGCGCGGCTTCTACACGTGCCCGCGAGATAGTGTCTGTTTGACACGGAATAGCTGTAGTGGAGGCGTGTGTGGTCTTGCGTAAGGGCTGGTTTGATTGATAGTCATAGCTGTTTTCTCGCGCCAGCTATCTTACAGCCACCAAGAGTGTTGTGTTGCCATTGTCTTAGGATTAACTACGTTGGAAAGATGAGGTTGATCGCGACGCGTATAACCGGATCCTTGGAGGAGCGAATGGATTGAAAAGGGCAATTTTGGCTGGGCTGAGATATAATATGTGTCTGTATCTCTCTCTCTCTCTCTCTCTCTCTCTCTCTCTCTCTCTCTCTCTCTCTCTCTCTGTGTGTGTGTGTGTATGTGGAGGAATGACATAACACAGTATATAGGATCAGTCTATCTTACCTATGAACAGCCACCTAACCTAGGTACATAACAAGACTTAAATTGAGAGCTTCTATGCACGCACGCCCACTTATCCTAGTTTGTTCGCTCCTGTTATATTATTTATCTATCGGATCAGATAAGAAATGACCAGCTATGACTGTGACTGTCTCATTAGGTTCACATCATTATCGACCACTGCACAAGGTAAGAACTTCTTACAGGACACCGCTGCCTTTAATGGACGGCCCTGACATCTTGGGTATATGACGGACAGATGACCCGGCAATCTATTATATCGCTTGAGCAAGTCAAGTCGATAGCTCAACTAATTGTATCCTGAATAGCACGACGGGGTTATGAATTTATTGTGACGACTCAGTGGTGTTGAGCTCCCGTTACGAGCAAAGTACTAGTTTAGGGAGGTTTTGTTACCGGAGATGGTATCCTGTACGTCCAAGACGTAGAATAAATAGCATGATGGGTGTTCTGTATACAGATGCGTCGCCGTCACCTCAAGGGAATGCTGAGTAGTGTTGCTTCTGCTATTAGGTAGGGATTTCGTGATGAACTCAGAGATGCGGATGATGGCAAGGTACAAGAAACAGATATCCTGTGTTGCGTTGAGTAACTCACTCCTCAACATGTAGACGAGGTTACGGAAGAACATGTTGACGGGAAAGACAGCCGAGTCGCCAATAAAGGGTAAGTAGGTAGTCAGTGTCTTGACCAGAGAACATGAGCCGCGCCGACGCGTACGAGTCTCATTTCGCCAGTAGAGATGCAACATAACGCGTGCTACGGAGATATTGGTTCAAAGTCTTGGTTTCATTCAATTGCATCACAAGTACCGGAAGCGAGTGCCGCTGGGCTAACCCGCGAGCTATGATGCCGAGCGAGCACTGAGTTTGAGAGACCTTACTACCTATCTATCAGCCTGGTTGAGGCGGTGGGTAGTCTTGAGTCGCCGCCTAATACCGGAAATGGTGTCTCTCCTTCGATCAAGAGTCTTGATGATAACTTGGCCTACCAAGGACTTCCCAAGCAGCTTACCGGAGGCCACTCATTTACTTGGACGTCTTATGACACTATGTGTACAGTTTTAAGCAGTTAATACAGGCAGTGTCGAATATCGTATTTTTTTAGTGAAGTTTTATCCTGTCACGTCCTTGAGGTATGGCTTTTTTAGGCATGTATTCTGTAGCTCGGTATTTGAACGACAAGTACGTGCTCCTGTTAGCTTGGACCATTCCGTCCCTCGAAGTATGTATTTAGCCATCCACGCTTGCCCACAAATATACCTTGTTTTCCTTCATTACCTAAAATCAATACTGCACAACCGTAGTATACCATTTGTCAGGTATCTATCTATGAGGGATGCATCTAAGTATGTCAACGACGCCTCTATTATGCCATCACATTCTACATACATGTAATTAGGTTGAAGAGAATGAATGACCTTTCATTGGCCAGCAATCAATCCATGTGTCATCCCATCTCTACGCTTTTTGAGAACTTCGTAAAACCAAGAAGTTAGAAGCTTGCACGGGAAGAAAGGAGAAGTCCGTGCCAGAGTTATAGTTGCGTGTCGAGTTCGTCCTAAGTGATATATTGAACCACTTACCTGTACACTGATTAGTTTAGGAGAGAGGATAGGAAAGGTAAGCCGTAATGGAGCGGACAACTTGGTAGAGGAGGAGGTCCTTTATTCGCTCATTAGGTTAACGAGGGATTGCCTACAATACATATACGTACCTACACCTCCATCATTGCATATATTACATACATCTATGTAGGATGTGCGGTTCAGTTTTCATAACATCACTTCTCACCTTATTCAGTCGCCCGCAGTCATACGACTTTGCGGGTGATACTATTCTAAGCAGCAAATAGTTCACTGTACTAGTAGATCTTCATAAGGGACAAGCAAACACCTGGGAAATATTCCGGCTATAATAAGCCTTGTGTAATTTTCGATGTGTAATGAGAAAGAAGGACATGTGAATTGATGTCCCTTGTTTCCATAGGGTAGGTATACCTAGCCTAGTAACTCAACTTACCTAGTTTGGCGCCCTCCCCTCGGCTAAGAATCAAACAACTCGAGATATTGAAGTATGTATGCGCGAAGTTTGGGGGAAAAAGGCCCACTATTTCATCACGGCCTTTCTACGGTGGATAAGAACCTTACCAAGTACTGTCTACCTATCGTAGCCACCGCAAGACAGACAAGCATGTCACGCCTACCTGCTGACAACAGCGAGACGATGGTTGGCGTATGCCTTATTCCTTTGCCCTCGCCGCCTCAAGACTCTTGAAGATAATAGGAGACACATCGCGTGACGAGGAAGTTTTGTGTCATCTAATATCGAGATATCCGTACAGATTACGGCATTCAAACAGTAATAATCAGGTACAGGCATATTTATGCATATATGAAAAAGAGTAGGGTGGCTGTGCAAGTTAATAAGGTAAGTCAAGCGAACGCTAACCAGGTCAGCGGCTTCTTAAGCCGGTTAAAAGCAAGAAAATCCTATCGTCCCGCCTGCTAACCTGGAAAGGACGGAAATTAAATTGATAGAAAAGAGGAAAGATCGACAGGGGAAAAGAGGGCCCTAATGTAAGTAATAAGGGAACCCACTCCAACTTGCTCGCTTTTATTTAAGATTTCCCCGGGGGAGGCGCTGACTGGGATAGCTACTGAACCAGGGTGTCTTCTGAAACAAGCCGTCTGCGCCAAGGCCGGCCTGAGAGCCTGAAGCTAAGGTAAGCACGCAGACAGCAAAGCCAGCGATCAATATCCAAAATTTGTTATTCGAGAAATATTTCACAAGATATCGGGAAGGTCAAAAGACATACGGGGTATTCTACTGGATTGTAAATGGAGACGAATCTGGGAACTGGGAAACTGAAGATGACAATAAGATCGAACATGCAGTTTTTCAAGACATGGCATTCCCAAAAACGCCTCTTAGATACAATTAGAATGCTTAAATACAAAGATGCTGGGGGTTCCAACAGTTCCAACGCTGTTACCCGGATATCACTATAGAACTTTGCCGTAGCCCAAGACAATAAATTTTTTCCAGGCCCGTTTCTGGCTGACACATGAAAAGTTTGGATGCAGTGAAGTCGTCAGGTTATTAACAAAAAGGGGAAAACATAAGTTTGTTTTGAAGGTGCTCAACAAACTTCTTAGGCGAAGAGAACGGCAGCGACACCGGCGGCAACGGCGAGGAAGGCGGAGCCAGCCATGGAAGAGGCAGCACCGGTGGGAATGGGGCTACCGGTGGGGTAAGGGGGAGCGCTGTAGCTGCTAGACGGGTAGCCGGTTCCGACGGGGTAGCCGGGAGCCGAGCTGCTGGGGGCGAAGGTGACGGTCGAGTAGCTGACGCCGGTGCTAGGAACGCAGGTGGTGTACGTGATAGGGATGACCGAGGTGGTGGGGATACCACCGGTAGGGTAGCCGCCGGGGTAGGTGGTCAGAGTGGTAGGGTAAGGAGCCGAGGAACCAGGACCAGCAGAGTAAGAGCTGGGGATGGGGTAGCTGCTGTAGCTGCCGCCGCCAGGAGCAGAAGAACTGGGATAGCCGCCGGGGTAGCCACCGGCAGGGTAACCCTCAGTGGGAGTGGCGGAAGAGCTGGGATAGCCGGCGGGCGTGGACTCGGAAGGATAGCCGCCAGTAGGGTAGCCCTCAGTGGGAGCGGACTCAGTGGCAGAACCACTGGGGTATCCCTCAGGGACGGACTCGGTAGGGTAGCCAGAGCCAGAGCCGGGGGTGGTGGTGGGAACAGCAGAAGTCTCACCCTCGGTGCAGGTGGTGGTAGGGACAGCAGAGGCCTCGGAGGTAACCTCGGTAGGGTATCCCTCGGGGGTGGTGGTGGGGAGGGCCTCGGTGGTCGAAGCGACCTCAGTAGGATAGCCCTGGGTAGGGTATCCGTTGCCGGGGCAGTTGGTTACCTCGGGGCCGCAGGAGGTGATGGTGACAACGTCCGTTTGGTAGACGGTGGTGGTAGCCATGGCGGCACCGGCGAAGAGGGCGACAGTGGAGTAACGCATTTTGAAGTTGGATTTACGATTAAGGTTTAACCTTGGTAAAAACGAATGTGGGTTGAAGCTGAAAGCTTTAGAGCAATTGTAAAAAAAGAGTGGACGACCGAAGTCAAAGTTTTGTGAGCAAGTGATGCGAATTGGCGTTTGGGCTGGAGAGAGAAGAAAAAGGAAACGACTTCGACCGAGAGGGTGACAGGTATTAATAGGCTTCTCTCGACAAAGAATAGGAGGGCGATCTACGCCATTGGGAAATTACATGCTTTAGATGGATTAGGTATGTCCAGAAGACGGGTTCTGTCATTAGTCAGTTCGTTCAGGGGAGGTGAAATACAGTAACATGCACTTGTGAGCGGTGGAGGTTGAGATGCCTGCCATTTTACTGGGGTCGCGTACCATTCTCCAGCTCGGTCGATCCACATGGACCACATGGCTTCCCCTCCAGTACCTTAGCCTACATAGTACCTGCCTGTACGCAGGAGAGGGGAGTCGTTGTCGGTACCTACGGGTCTGTAGACAGAATTTGGTTTCGGCACATACGAGTATGTAGCGAAAATGCATTGCATTCAGTTCAACCTGTTGGGATATTCTCTACCTAAGAATGCTTCCTGTAACGTGGTCTATGATCGTAGCCATAAATAGAGAACGGACTGCTCAACTGTAAACCGTTAAGCCAAAATGTTTACCTGATGTACCTCGCTGCTACTTGACGCTCGACAAACAAGATGGATGTGAACGTGTGGTGGGGAAAATGACTTTATGCAGTATCAAGCTTTTATTGGTAAAGGGGCATTCTCCGCATAAACAGACGATCTTAGCAGACCTATCCCAACAAGCCAATGAGGTCCCCTGCCCAAGAAGCTAATTAGACCAGAAGACCGGGTAGCGAAGTACACACCAATACATCTGAGAGGCGTTGGTCGGTTAGCTTTTATGGGTGAACTTGTGGTTCTCTAATAAATATCGTTTTGGGAAAGTGGTTATTGACCTGTGATAGGTGACATGGCGCCTATTTCCACCCATTAGCCCGGATAATATTTGAAGGCTATCATAGTATTTTTGACTGTAATTAGAGATACGAGGCAGGACGGCCCATACACCAAAAAAAGGGCCCAAAACATTGATTGAAGCCGTCAGCCTTGCTACCCAATAAGAAGCCCAGTCTTTGTTTGTTTGTCATTAAAGGGACTGTCTCTACTGCTGTTCATACTATGTATATATACATAGTATCTCAAAGATGACGGCACCACTCCTTACACAAGAAAACTCTTTATGTGCTTCGCTTGTTTTCTCAGTCAGATTGGCTTGGAGGCTAACATAGATCGGCTGATTCCTTGTAGCCACCTCACTATGATGATGCAATTGCTGCCGTTGGGATTAGAACTTGGCATGAATGGGGATGGGGCGAGAAAACGTTTGCATACCAAGACCAGGGTCCCTGTACATATTGGCGGGCGAGAACTGAGTTCTTTGTGACACCTGGGCATATTTCTGGGTGTCTTGTTGACCAGACTCGACCCTACACTTGTCGGCTGTACGATGCCTACTGTGTGAACCTTCCGCTTTTTAGTTGGCTACATACCTCTCTGAATCGACACTGAAAGTTGCGGAAATGGATATCTGGTTCCGCACTTGAGTCGGGTTGCCAACGAGTGTGTGACGCTAATGCAGGAACGCTCTTTACCCCTTGCAATCACATCGCCCTGAGCGCGTATGCACTTACTGGGGCTTAGGATCGCTTGCTGTCCTCGGCATATAACATACTACATGTATGTATGCATGTATGCACAGCTGTACAGACGCGCTTCTTCCTTTTCTATTCTTCGCTTCAATCTTTCAGAAACCGTTCCCTACCCAGATCTCTATCATGTATATCGGTTTGCCAGGCAATTTGGCCGAAATTCAGCTTGGGGGATTGGACATATAAAATGAATAGAACCAAAATTGTCAGCTACAGACTTACGGTAGGTGTTTAGCTCCGATCCATTCGGTGAACGCGGTAATGCACTCACCTGTCGGAAACGGTCAAGAAGAATATCTACCTACCTAGAGCATATATAGTAGATACTGTGTGGAAGGGTTTAGGTAGTGAAACGTCTACTATCCTCTTTTTTGGGCACCACTTTACTTGGACTGCCGTGCTTGGAAGTTCGAGAAGCCCCATTTACGAAAACCCCCTGTGGACCTGCTCCTCTTGTCAGGCAGGACCGAAATAATGTGGGTTAGCGTGACTTACGGCACCCTGCAATTACTTTGAGAGGGGCGGCGTTGGACTAAGATTCCTCGGTATACTATGAGTGAGGGCTTATGGGAAAGCTCCTGGAAGAGAGTATAACACCAAACCTACATCTGTAGATGAGTCAAAGACAATCGCCGGTACCGTATGTCCCTCCGATATTCTAACTCTGTACTTCTCAGACTGTTTGTAGCGTGTATAAAGAATATTAAATTTCTAGCGGCCAAACTCTACCTGCATCGAATTGGAACCGGCAATATATCATCTCGTCTTTCCACTCGCATCTCTGTAGCTGAAGAAGATGATGTGTCGTATCTGAATGATAGGATCCCTGATCACAGCGCGCCCACGTACAAAGATGCGGTGGAGCTGTCAATCAAAATTATGAAGATATTGGTCCAGACTGTGTATGCTGTACAGCTACAGATACATATATACCTACCTGTATCGAAAATGGCTTGGGTATTTATTTAGCCTGGCCCTACCGCTTTATGTTGTGTCCCTCTAAATCTCTGGGACTGAACTAATGATTACAGCAGAGTTGATGAAAAGGGGATAGTGGGACGTAGGTAATCAAAATCCACAGCCAAAAATAAGCCTCCTTCTGAGTGCACCGTTGCACAGCATCTCCTTTTATTTTCGATTTTGCCACTTCAAACCGACCGAGAATTATCATGATCAACATACTAACCCAGTGGGGAGAACCTTTTCTGGCTTCTCATGCGGCGTACTTTCGAATCACCTACCACAGCTTTATCCTGTTACCTCTCATCACCTGAATACACATCGGGTTTGGGTCAACACCATAGCTTCTGTCTTTTCAAATACCGACTTGAGCTTCACCGCTCCCTGATTAAAAACACCTTGACAACTATCGGTAACATTATGAACCTTACATAAGCTCTGTTTCATATCGAACACCGAACAGTTCCATGACTCATTTCACCTCGCATCACATTCAATCGGGAGTTTGGGTTACGGCCTTGATGTTCCTGCTCTTGAACCTGTATATTCTCTGGAGGCGGCACTTCAGGGGCTATCTGGAACGAGGAGATGGTCTTGCCTTTTAACATCTATGTCATGAAATAACAACAGTTATTCAAGAGCAAAACACGTCCGGAACATCCTATTTGATCATTTTGCGGATTATCCGGAATGTAGAAACTGAACCTTTTGGTTACAACTGACCTTTCTAGATGCACGAGTACAACCATACCTCTCACAGACGAGCATGATAAGACGTATTTGCTACCTGGAACATGGGCGATATCCACCGGCCTCTGCGAAACAAGCGGCTACTGTCATTTCTACGAGCAACTTCCCATAAACCTCACAGCCGACATTGCTGCGAAAGCAAGCCGCGACAAAGCTGTATAGCCGTACTCGATTGTGTAACCACTGATTGGAGATCGGGCCTATAACGGTGTCTGTCGCAGGCAAAGAAATCATTCTGATACCTGTGGAATATTCATTAGAGCATAGGAACCCGGCATCCACACAAGCCTTGTTGAGAGGACAAGATCTCCTTAGCCGGGCTCCCATAGCATGGGCGCTGAACCTGCAGGCAGCTCAGGTCGTAAAGGTAGGCATATTGCTGGCTGTTGGCCAAATCGCCAGTTCAGACCGACGGGTCCATGTACGCTCCTGTGTACTACAGGTATGTTATAATGCTGGCTTCGATACCTTGCAGACTACACAATTCGCATATAAGCGAAACTTCTGAGACAAAGGCATGGAAAAATGAAGGCTATTTTGCGAGGTTGTTTGGATTTTAACGAAACAAGTTTCTATACAAAGCATACTCGCAAGCTAAAGGAAATTCAGCGCCATTTGTATACCATTCGATGCATTCCACCAGTACATAATGAGGGTAGTACCTAATGATAGCACATCAACTTACCTACCTGTAGTAAATAACCTAGCTTGGAGAACAAAACGGACCCGGAGTCATTAGAGTTCAATAGATAGCATTTACATAACGCACTTGCCCATTGTGCAACATGCAGTTGAATGTTAGTATTGCTGAAGACTAACATTGAAGGTCCGGGCTTTTACCGGCGGCTGTCATTGGCGCTATGAAGTGCTCTCTGTACCGATCATGTGCCGTGCCGTGGCGGGGCGGTACTGGAGTTTGGAGACAGGCTGGTATTCACCGCTCTGGGAAAACAAGGTGGGGTGTTTATTTGCATGCCACCTTTACCTACAGCATACATGTGGGATATCTTGTCCTGTGCTCTACCATACATCTCTCTGTCGTAATTTTCTAGCCTCGTCCATCCGCAATAATTCGCCACGTTTATATCCATTTACTGTTGCCATAGCGTTGACAGATTCACGGAAACAAACGAGAGAATCGTGCGATAAGATACCAAAGGAATCGGCAGGCAGCTGCGTTACACTTCTCTGACTGGCCTGAAGCCAGACCATGAGCTTGGTGTTTTGTCTTCCACAGCATCGGAATACAAGCAAGCATCATGGAGTCTCAGGTACTTTTAGTCTTTTCCCCCGGGTCTCAGTAAACTCACCGCCACTACGCACATTTGTATCCTATGTCTAATCGTCCTAACCCCCCTGTCATTCTCAGCATGGCGATAACCATACCCATTAGACAATGCAGTAATAGTCGTGCTAATTGTTCTGCTCTTCTGTAAAATAGATCGAGAATGCTATCGAGATTGCCTGGAACCCCACCTCTGACCAAGCCCTTAAGGGTCAAGCTTTCGAATATCTAAACCAGCTACGCTCTGATCCGCAAGCATGGCAGGTCAGCGTCTCCCTCTTTACAAGACCGCAAAAACCCTCTGAAGTGGTCCGTCTGGTCGCACTCGAGATAGTAAACAATGCTATCCAAACACAGTCTCTCGACCCCCACAGCATGATGTCGCTTCGGGATACCCTCCTCGAATACGTACGAGCAAATTATACCTCAAACCAACATGCCGAACCCGACTCTGCTAGCCTTCAAAACAAACTGACTCAGATCTTCACCACGCTTTTTGTTAGCCTATATAAAGATGGGTGGGAAAGCATCATCGACGACTTTCTAGCCCTCACTGCCACTCCTGGCAGTTCACATCGTGACAATCCCGCAGGCGTCATTCTTTACTTGCGCATTCTTGGATCTATCCATGATGAGATCGCCGATGTTATGGTTGCTCGCCAGAACGTCCAAGTCCGAATACATACAGAACTAAAGGACCTCATGCGAGCGAGGGATCTTGCGAAGATCGCCCAATCATGGCAGGAACTCCTCGCGCAATATGGTAACCAAAACGATGGCATTGTCGAGGGTACTCTCAAAGTGATCGGAAAATGGGTTAGCTGGGTCGACATCGGACTGATTATCAACGATGCAATGCTCGGTCAGATCTTTCCTCTTATAGGACGAACTAACGAAGCTGGCGGCGAGGACAGGGTTCGCGATGCGGCTGTTGATGCCTTCAATGAGATTGTTGGGAAGAAGATGCGTCCCGCTGATAAGACAGAAATGATTTCTTTCCTCAACCTGCGGGAGATCATCTCCCAGCTGATTGCAAGCCCACCACTGAGCGAGTTTAAGGGTACGTCCCGCTACGACACAGATCTAGCGGAGGCTGTTTCTAAGCTTGTCAACACTGTTGTTGCCGATCTTGCAAGGGTGCTGGACGATCGTTCTACTGATGATAACACTAGAATGAAAGCGACGCAGCTACTTCACGACTTTGTTCCCCTCGTCCTACGCTTCTTTTCTGATGAATATGACGAAATTTGCGCTACTGTCATTCCATGTCTGGCCGACGTCTTGCAGTACTTCCGCAAGCTGCCAGAAATGCCAAATTCCTTCATTGAGCTGCTTACCCCTATCTTGAACGCCATCATCATGAAGATGCGCTTTGATGAGACTTCGTCATGGGGTAATGAAGATGAGCAGACTGACGAGGCCGAGTTCCAGGAGCTCCGTAAAAAATTACAAGTGTTGCAGAAGAGCGTTGCAGCAGTAAACCAAAACCTGTATATAGAAGTCTTGTCAAATCTCGTCGCCAATATTTTCCAATCTCTTGATGAACGTGGTTCCCAGCTTGACTGGAGGGATCTCGACCTAGCCCTCCACGAGATGTACCTCTTTGGGGAGCTAGCGATGCCCAACCAAGGCCTGAGCACTAAGAACCAGCCCTCCGCCGAAGCGTCCGAGAGACTATCGGCAATGATGACCAAGATGGTACAGTCAGGTAAATCACCAGTCAATACCTCGCAAGTAAATTACAGTCGAGCTGTACTAACTCCGTCCCAGGTGTTGCGAATTTCCCCCATCCAGCTATCCTTCTCCAGTATATGGAAATTTGCCACCGATATTGTGCATATTTTGAGTCGCAGCCCGGAATGATTGGTCAGGTTTTGGAGAGCTTTATTAATCTCGTCCATCACGATCATGTCCGCATACGCACACGTTCGTGGTATTTATTCTTCCGCTTCGTGAAGCATTTGAGGGCCCAGGTGGGCAACGTGGCGGAAACCATTATCCAATCTATCAGCGACCTACTCCCTATCAAGGCGGAGGTCCCTAGTGATGATGCAGATGATGATATGTCTTCCGACGAGACGGATAACTCGGCGGATGCCGTCTTCAACGCCCAGCTTTATCTGTTCGAGGCTATTGGCTGTGTGTCGTCCACGTCCACCACTCCGGCAGAGAAGCAGGCCATGTACGCTCGCTCCGTTATGAACCCCCTATTTGCCGACATGGAGCAGCATCTCCCACGAGCAAAATCAGGGGATGCTCAGGCCGTCCTTCAAGTTCATCACATAATCATGGCTTTGGGCACTCTTGCGCACGGCTTTTCCGACTGGACTCCTGGGGTTCAAACCTCGAATCAACGACCACCCCCTGCCAAGGTTGTCTCGGACGAGTTCGCTAGGGCTGCCGAGGCCATTTTAATCGCACTGAATGCGCTCAACGCATCTTCCGACATCCGTGCAGCCTGCCGATCAGCATTTTCACGCCTCCTTGGTGTCCTGGGCTCCGCAGTGCTCCCACAACTTCCGGAGTGGATTGGAGGATTGCTGTCCCAAAGTTCCTCCAAGGACGAGATGGCTATGTTCCTTCGCCTCCTTGACCAGGTCGTATTTGGGTTCAAGACAGAGATCTCTGACGTACTGAACGCATTGCTTACGCCCTTGCTGCAGAGAGTGTTTGGCGGACTCAGGGAGCCCATTAGCGGCACAGATGACGAGATCCAGCTTGCGGAGCTGAGACGCGAGTATCTTACATTCCTCGGCGTCATATTGAATAACGATCTAGGAGGAGTGCTCGTGTCGGAAACCAACCAGGGCTTCTTTGAGGAGCTACTCGGATCCATCCTCGGCTTGGCTATAGAGGTTGAACCCGATTCTGGAAATCTCCCAGCGAGTAAAATCGCGTTTAGTCTTTTGACGAAAATGGCTACCGTCTGGGGCGGGCCGGATGTAGCAACCATCTCTGCAAACCCGGCTACTCTTGGAACTCCATCTCCAGCCATCCCCGGATTCGACCAATTAATTCTGATTGACAGATTTCACTCGACCTGCTGGCAAGTCATGGCCAACGAACAGTTTAGACCATCTGCGGATGCGCAAACAAGGCAGGTTTTGAACGAGATTGCTGGTCTAGAACAAGCCATTTACTTGAAAACAGGCGAGCGTTTCATACATCACCTTCAGTCGACGCTTTTTCCTCAACTAGGTATCAATGGAGACGACTTCCTACGCTCTATGACGACTTCTACCGACAAGAAGACGTTTGCTAAGTACCTTCAGACACTTAAGGAGCACAAGTCTAAATCTTAGTGTGGAAAAGGAGACAAAAAAAGAAATTGAAAAAATAACGTAGTTTAAAAAATGAAACAAATAGCAGAGAAGCTGCTTTTAAAGACATGCGCCGGATACGGCACTTCTCTAGTTATCTCATGCATACACAGGAGTTGAGGGGTAATAATACCACGACATCAAGTTTGGGTGCGTGTCTCCTGTATTTCAGTTTCAAAATAGATGAGAATATGAGAAGCGAGGTGTCTCCTGGTCTTTGCACCTTTTCAAGTCACATTTTCTTATCCTCTCTAATGCGATGTCTCTTCTGTTTGATTTACCCATACATATCCACTATAATAAGAATCAGATTAGCTTCTATCATGTTTGGCTTTGGTCGTATTCTCCGCTATCGTCTGTGTCCTGTGCCTACCTACCGCTCTGAATTTTAGAACTTGTGCATGAGGACGTACTGCACTCATCCGTTACCCGGAATCAGGAAGTGGATAGACACATCAAATCAAAACCGATCTGAGTATTAGCACCAATCACCGTGGACATTTCTTTTTACAATTATATATGATCGAGACTGGGTTCATCCCTTACCTCTAAGGTAGTGTGATGCTACTTACTGGTAGGTGTGTGTAAAAGTATCGATCTTGCCGGCAGACTAACCAAGAACAAATGCTTACAAAGGGAGTAAGCTAGATGGTACGTATATCTTACCGAGGGGATATCGAAGTGTATCGGTTTCTTGCGGCCGCTTCACGTCAAATAGGGGCAGGTCTGCCGGCATGCGCTATCTCATTTTAGTCTACATCTACAAACATATATCTGGACTATCTGGCCAAAGTGTCATTTAGTCTACGAAGATCTTAGGCTCGAGCTCGGAGTAATGAGAAAGATACGACTCGAAGAGCTTGATCGCGTGCTCCACATCGTAGGTGCCGCCCGTCTCGCGGATACTGTGCATGCTCAACTGCGGGTTGCCCAGGTCCAACGTGCGGACTCCCAGCTTCGCGGATAGCATGGGGCCGATGGTGCTGCCGCAGGGGGAGTCGTTCCTCACGACGAACAGCTGCAGGGGCACGCCCGCGCGCTTGGCCATCTCCTGCAGCAGCACGATACCGGGGGAGTTGGTGGCGTAGCGCTGGTTGGCATTGATCTTGATGACCGTGCCCTTGTTCATCTCGGGCTGGTGGTTCGACTCGTGCTTCCCGACGTAGTTGGGGTGCACCGAGTGGGCCATGTCGGCCGAGACGAGGAAGGACACGGCCATGGTCTGCTCGAAGGCGGTGCTCAGGTCGATGTCCGGGTCTGAGGCGATGTGCTCCCACGACTTGTCCGAGGCCGAGTCGCCATGACGACCGCTGGCGAGGATCGAGAGTCTGCGGACTACTGCTGGTAAGAGATCAGAGTCGGCGCCGTGTGCCGAAGTAGATCCGATCTCCTCGTGATCGAAGCATGCCACAAGACGGATGGACGACTCATGGTCTAGACTTGAGTTGTTGATGGACTCGATAAGTCCCATGACGCTGCAGTAGGTCATGTTGAGGTTGTCGAGTCTGGCCGAATAAATGAACTCTTCGTTCAAGCCGCCCAGGCAGGATTTCTGGACGTCGTAAAGTACTATCTCGAAATCGACCACGTCTTCAACTTCCACACCTGCCTGCTCGGCGATGAGCTCTATGATATAAGGGTGGTGACGATCTGTCATGGCTTTTAGGGGCTGGAAAGTCTCCTCGGCATTATTCTCAGCATCCGAAGTCTTAGGTTCTTCGGTCTTGCCCGTCCTGTTAAGCTCAGCAGCAATCATACCGGCAATAGGAAACAACTCGTTCTCCTTGTTCGGGTTGAACTCGGGAGAGCGGTCGAGGTGAATCGCCAAAGTAGGGATTCGGATAATAGGGCGGTCGATCTTGACCAGCTTCTGGACGAAGTTTTCCTCCTTATCCTTGACTAAGACTCGGCCGGCGAGGGACAGATCTCTGTCGAACCAGCTGTGCCATATACCACCACCGTAGGTCTCGACGCCGACCTGCATGAACCCGACGCCGCTCTTCTTGCTCACGGGCTTGATACGCAGACAGGGCGAGTCGGTATGCGCGCCGAGCATGGCGATCGGGCTGCCCGGCTTCCACCGTGCGCCGATGGCGAAGGCAACGATGGTCGATCCGTTCCGGGTCATGTAGTACTTCCCACCGGGTTTTAGGGTCGAGGACCAATTGTCTCGCTCCTTCACGGCAGTAAAGCCTGCCTTCTCAAGGCGTGCAATCGATTCACGAACGGCATGGTAAGCTGGAGGAGAAAGAACCGAGAATGCGTTAGCTACATGAGTCGAGTTATACGGTTTGGGTTGGTATGTGTGTGTGGTGGGCGGGAACCGTACGGGTAGGAGATGCGTTGACAAACTCAAGAAAGTCGAGAGCGGATTTCGGAGGCGCCATGGCGAAGGACGAGGTGCTGAAGGGGTATCTTGTCGTTGGTGGGACGGAAACAGACGGCGTGGAAGATGGGCGCTTGATGCGCGGCGAGATTGTGGTGGTAGTTGTGGTCCAGGGATGAGGGGTTCTGGTGACAGAGCGTCGGATCGTATGAAAGGAGCGGAGACCGAGAGGCGGTCGAGCTCCGACGGTCATTTAAGCTACCTTATTGGGGCTCTATTTTTGGGGGTCCTATCCGAGGTGGGGTGTCTCGGATGGTACAGCAAGCTATACAAGATCAATGTTGAAGTAGGTAATAAGGATAAGGTATGTGGCATGTATGTATGTGGTCTTGGAGTCGGCGAAGGTGATGTTGACATTCCATCTAGTTAGTAGGCACTCAGCTCCGATTTACATCGCCTACAGCACTACATACAGCGCACCTCCAGCTAAGATTGTCACGTACATCACCACGAGGTAGGTAAATTGGAAGAACTTGCAAAGAAATGATGCGGGCTCGTACATTCCACAGTTAAGTACCTAATTCTAGTCTTCTGGTTGCCACTTCCAGCCTGGGGTCTTAGCCTTTTGGTACTGTAGGTTGTCGCCGTTTTCGAACTGTCTACATCTGTACTCTGTAGGTAGTACTACGCTGCAAGGGGCAATACACAACCAGAACATTTTGCCATAATTGTTATAATTGTCATAATTTTTTGCTATTGTTGTTTATTGATGTCTAATTTTATGCGTCTTCATGCGTGCTCTCGGGGGCGATGTATCTAACCTTAGATACCTATTATATCTAGTTATACGTATCGTTGACTGTTTTGATGTTGGGGGCAACGGAAGAAATCGCCTTTACCTAACTCTAATACTATCTTCACTTGCTGAGTGCCGGCACAGCCACGCTATGATTCGCTCGAGCTTATTCTCCATCAATCGACCAGCCTAATAACCGTCATGTATGTATATGTATCTAACCTGGGTAACTTGGAGAAGGCATGGCCGGTAAGTAGTAACGGGGCAAGGGACGAAACAGGACGAAATGGGACTGCAGACATGGGATGTGGTGCCTAATTGGGCAATCGTCTCTTTGTTGTTCGGTGAAGCAGCAATAGGCAGAGTATGAGAGCAATGAGTAACTTGCCGATGCATAACATAACACAAGCGGGTGACCTGCTTGTTGTACCAACATAGTCCATCTAACTGAGAAGGCAGCAGCTTCCACTTGACATGAACCGTCTTCCTCTACCTACCTCTATTTCATACCTTTGGGTTTCTTCGTCATTGATGCCTACCCCCTTAGGTACCATCATGGAGCGGCGCGCACGTAAGAAGTTGTATGTAGGTAGCTAACGAGTAAGCGCCAACAGCAAAAAGGTGGAAACGCTAGGTTAGTTGGTGGCGGAATGCTTTTAGACATCATCACCAAAATAACGTGAATCATCCACCAGGTGGTAGGGTCGCGCTTGTACACGTGCATGTACTCATGCATGTCCCATGGGTATTGAAATACACATTTTTGTCCCTCCCGTCTCCAGCAGCACCTACATACATGACCCGCCGTACATGATCTACATACCTTATGTAGATACTTAGTTACAAGCTGCTGTCCCCGTGCTGTATTTAGCTCTCCATCTTATTTGTAAACCGGATCAAAACCCCAACTCTTCTATGTCGAACTGGCCAACACAAGGCCATGGGTGAGTAAGGGGAGAGACTACTTCGGGCAACATACATGCCAAACATACAGGGCAACTCATTGGAGTAGTCGTCGAGCGAGAGATGGCCACTTTCGTCAATGTGTCGCTGTCGATGCAGGGTGAGGTGGCGAAGGACTCACCGCCAAGAGCGCCAAACGGCAGGTCTGCTAAGTACACATTATAACACCATCAAACATGATTCTCTAAAAAGGAGTTAGTGAAGACTTACATACGACCAAATCAGATCGATCGAAGGAGTAGAGGTTTGCATTAAGAAATCCATCTGTCCCGGAATTCCTGCTCGGCTTCAAATAAGAACAAAATAAAGTGATCAGTCAATCGGGAATTTATGGAAAGCGAGAAGAGCTTGGCTAGCTTAGCATTGACCAGAGCGATTCACAAACTTTCGTTGATCGTATTCTGATCGGGCTGTGTGTGAGAGCACAGCATGCAACCAAACCAACCAACCAACCAACCGAAGTCCCTTGTTGATATATGAGGCTTTCAGATCAGGGAGTCCCCTCGCAATACCGCCCAGCAGAAGCCTAAGCTTTTCATCAATGAGGAATGGTGAGCTTTTTTGCGTTGGGAAGTTCCCAAATATCTAATGTTATCTGAAGCAACGAGCTGCCTTAGTTCTGTCCGCCACACCATGGTTTGGGATACGGAAGCTAAGGTCGGTATCTTTTAGCATGTCCTATCTGCCTAGGTGGGCATCACATGGTCGCCAAGAGAGAGAGAGAGAGAGCTATCCCCCTTGCGACATATATGTTATACAAAGGACTGCTCGAGGTGCCTACTTACAGTAGGTTAGGTAGCAGATTGAAGCTAAGGCGGAAAGTAGAAAAATCGTACTTAACTTTTGCTTGTCTTCACCTACCCGTATCTAACTACCTACATGGGTACTCCACCGAGTATGTCCTCCGACTCTCTCAACAATTGCTCGAGAGACCTGTACTTATCGTATAGGAAGTGAGACCCAAGATATGTAGGTACCGATATAATCATCTACGCAATGCGACTCGATGTTGCAATCTTCTGGTGGGAAAGCAAATCCCCTATATCTCTACTTTATTCGCCTTCCAAAGATGTTTGTCTGCTCGTCTGGCAGATTGGTAGTTGAGTGTGGTTGACGGACAGTATGCGATGTCTGAGTGCCATACGGTGCGGTACTTGAGAGGAACTCCTCGGTACTTGTGTGGACCCCATGTCGCAGGTCTATCTGATTCTGCCGGGAAGGCAGCCAATGGCAGCGTTGGCCCAGACACAACCTTGACAGAGAATCAGGGGTCTCGTGAGGCAAGGGGGTGCACAAGGACTGCGCCCATATTTCCTGCTATGAATATACTCAAAGTACTCCTCCTGTAGCTCCTCACCTACACTCCATACAATACATACTTGCAGACTACATCGATCAGACCGACCATTTACTCCCTGTTGGTCTTCAGCGTAGCACTTTACCATAGTACACACGTGTTCGACTGGTGCTCCTGTTTAGAGTCACTCTCTGGTTTCCTTTCTGTCATGGTGCGAAAACACACAAACAGGGTGGGCTAGTTGGTATGCTGTAGGTAGGTGCTAATATACATAGTAGTGCGCATCTTTTACGATTCCCCGCCCGCGCGCGGTGAAAGGAAGGAAAAACAAAGACACAGTCGTAGTAAACATTTGCTGTTGGACGAATGCTTCACCTTACCTGCGGCCGGCAACATTCGGATTACTAGGTAGGTATTCTTTGACAGGTAAGGGATTCTCGTGTCCACCTCAATGCGTCGAAATGGACGCCGTACGTGCCATCCCGTCTTCGCGAACGCAGAACTCGCCGGGCGGGCCGTTGATGATCAAACAGCCCTGACTTATGTCAAACCTGGGGTTTGTGGTATTGCTCTACCTATCCCTCACCGACGACATGGCAACAGAGCACACCGAACCAAAAAAGATTTGACTCCACCGCCGGGTTCCCGGATCGTTTGTCTTCTTGCGCGCATCGTGTGCTCCAGATCTTATTAGATTACACCTGTCATTTAGAGGCGTTGTTCTTCGCACATACCTATATGGGTACCTATTTCGCTTTATTGGTAGGTGCATATAGTATTTGTTAGCCGTCCCTTGTTACGGTTCTTACCGAGTCTTGGAGATGCGGTAGGATGCAGCCGTTGTAATTCAGCTAAAGATGCTGCTAAGTGTACCTACATAGGTAAATACTACTGTAGATACCAATAGCCACCCAATCCAGGGAGATGGGTCTTGTTGCTGGAGATGGCCAATTTAATTCGTACATCTGTATACCTACCTATATGGGGAGGGGTTGGAAATTCCCAAACCGAACCTTCGCTGTGTATGTCATCACATATTGCTGCTTATCTGACCCAGCTTGAGCCCAGTAGGGCTGGCTCAGCTAGGACATCTCATAGCCTCATCGTCTTCCTATCTCGTCGCTTCATCCGCTACAGAGAGAGCTAGGCATGCTTGTTATAAAGTTAGCATTTATAGCAGTATTACGCTACTTTATTTAATACACGTTTTACTTGCCCTTATCACGCACCTCCCTACATGTATATTTGAGCGTCAACCCGTGTAAACTAGTATTTCCATTAACGCAGTCAGCAATTGGCCGGCCTAAATCGATACGTTTTCTGTTAACGAGTCACCGACCTAAAGTGCTGGATAGCAGGAGAGTAAAGAAGCTATTAGGTTAATTCAAAGGGAACTATTCGGCAAGATACAGAGTGGTAAGAATTTGCCCACATTTCATATGCCTCCGCCTACCTGCGACAGGTTGAAATGGTAATACGTATTGCTTGCGCATCTCATAGGCGTGCCAAGAACAAGAGCCGCGTCACCCGTTAATCAGTAGACAGACGGCCATCAAGCTTCTAATTGCCTAGGAGAACACTGCCTAAGTTCGATGATAATAAACCGTGTTGGTATAGTTAAAGTCATTACTATCCTCCAAGTACCAACTCCTAAGAGTCCCAGAGCCCCTTAGATGTAGCCCGTAGGCTTAAGTTTCAAAGACTCTCTAGTCCAACACCAAATGGTAAGGCATCTTTAGGTATCTCGCAAGTACTCAACACCACTCTCTCGTCATTCTTCCCATGTCATGGCTACTACATTAACAAGCCTCGGTTTGCTTGGCACATGACATTATGTATCTGTTTTGATGTTTCTGGACACTCTTGGCTAAGCAAATCGCAGGGCAATTGCCTTGGTGTTTATGACCGCTTTTGACCATGTTACCAACCTACCTGGAATACTATCCCTTTTGCTGAAAAGCACAACTGGTGACGCAGTGAGTGAGCGATCTGCAACTTTGCGACCGATAAGCAATGGGTTTCCGCTACCCTGGCCAAATGTCAAGTCTGGACCACTGAGCTGGCAACCCAAAGTAAGGATCCCAAGCATCACCCAGATTGTGGAGATGGCAATCAAGTTTCCCAGCGGCCAGGGTACCTAATCCTACCTACAGATCACCGGCATTCTTATACACACCTTACATCTCGACTGTAGCTTGCAGCCATAGGTACCTACTAGGCAGTACCCGACAATCTTGACGGCTGTATTCGCCATTTGGAGCCTACCTACATGCATGTCTTGGGTACTCATGTAGATGTAGATCATGTCCCCATAAATACATGCAGACGTTAGGTAAGTACTTTACTAGCATTTCTATACATACATACATACATACATACATACATACATACATACATACATACATACATACATACATACATACATACATACATACATAATAGTACATACATGTACAACATAGCATATACCTGGTATATTGATGGGATCCTCCGCCGGGATCGAAGATGGCGACTCACAAAAAACAGAATTTGAGGAGTTGCCACGGTGATTAGCAGAACTTTGACTTCGAAGTTGCACCAATAGGTAGGTAGGTAAGTAGTATAAAGAACGCACGCAGAAGATGGAACTCGTGAATATGCTGGTAGATATGTAGATGAGGCACGTGTGGAGTACTGTGGGGCGGTCTGTGTGGGTAGCTAGTCGAGGAAGTTAATGAGACGGTCAACTCCCGTCACACCTTATAGAGGTACAAGCATGTATCTTCATCCCAATTATGACCGCCATGCTAAGCACTTGCCTGTAGAGAGGTCCTGCATAGAAATAGACCACTGGCAGGTTATCTATGTATTCATATAGGTGGCTAGAAAAACAAGGTCAATTGGTTTGGCGTAGTTATTTATATTAAGTTGTCTAACAATCCCAAGGTCTAAGAACAAGACCTACTTAAGGTCAAAGAACTTGAACCAGTCTTCAGTAAGTTGCACAGTGGCTGGCCGACACATCAGTCAAAGACAACCCAAACGGTTAGGTGCTGCCTCTATGCTGTACCGCTGTGACAAACTGTGCAATGTGTGCTAGTAAGTGCTGTGACCACTCTTAATCATTCCGGGCCTGGTTAAAACGAGGCATGGCTCATGTCTTGATGTGGCCGTAACCTGCCTATACCCATCTGGTTGTCTGCTAGGTAAGGACCTTGGGGTGAAAAGACCAGTATTTGAGGGTTATTCCCAACAACGCATTGCAATTCAGAGATCTTGGCCGGTGGTCTTCTCATAACCTGCAGTCAGTTCTTCAACCACCTGTGCTTTGGTCGGTATTAAGCATGGTACTAGATTAAGTACGTAGTAGGTTAGATCTGTACTCACTGTGGGACACAAGTAGCATCACATGTACAATGTTCACTTCTCTTCATTGCAGTGTGGTTATCATGGGAGTACTACTTAGTGGTTACCTCTGGCATTTACAGGATGCTAGACTATATTAGCACCTATAAGGTATGATTACCTAAACGCTAAGGGCTAGGATTAGCTGGTTATAGTACCTCCCAATGCTGGTAAGACTGTTGATAGCATAAATATTCCTCTATTTTTGCCTGGACTCAGTACACACGTACTATCTTGTAGATATTACTCTCTGTCTGTCTACAGCCTCGTTATTATATTATACTAACATAGGAATATCCAGGTAGTACCCACTGCATGTTTACAAGTGGCACTAGTAGTTAAGGGAAAGACGGTAAGCCTGGCGTTAGGACACTTCGTACTATTATGTACAAGGTTAATACCTAAATACATATTCTTAAGAAACTTTAAATTTCTATTCTAACCTACCTAGCCTTAGCGTGTCAAAGTCTACATACATGGATTGTTTGTGGTATGCTGTAAAAAGTATGATGACACACAAAGGGGTCTTGCTAGACAGCAGTATGTACCTAGGTATAGATTTAATATATAAGAATTCTACATTTAAGTAGTGCTATATACATAGATATGGACTGGAATCTTGCCTTATATACTGCCTCTCTGTCTGTGTATGTACTGTGTTTTGAACTTGCTAGGTTAGACAGGTAGCATGATCAAGTTACTTACCTATATTTGAACGGGGAAGTTAACAGGTATAGATACACGAGGCCGACTAGGCCCGTAAATGGTAGGCCGCTTTGGTGGGTCTAGGTCCAAGTTAAATCTTGAGAACTGCCTGCCTATATAGTAGGTATATTGGTAGGTATAGATGTATAAGGTAGTTTGCTTTATTTATCTACATACATGTAAGTAGGTTCCTACGTATGTACCTGCTTAGGTAGCCTTTCTTCCCCTGTTTGCAATAGCAGCATTATGTATACAGATGTATAGGCATACCTACTATGTACCAGTATTATTCACCCATTCAATTACCTATCCTCCCCAGCAACAAGAGAAACAAACACTTCGAGAATCTGCTCATGCTTGGCTCATTGTTCTTGGACTCGACTGCTATTGTATGAGAATACCTAAAAGTCGTCCTTACCGTCCACCTACCCGAACTCAATTGGATCGGCTTGCTTTGCATATATACCTGTGGACGTGGAGGGGCTTTTGGCTCGTTTGCCTGTTCATTGAACTTTGCTTTTAACTCCCTTGTCGTCTCCGTTTTTCCAGTCAAGACACGTCGGTTCCATCTTGTCATAGCAAGCATCATCACTTCTTGCTCAAGTCTGCTACTTTTCAACGAAATCGGTATGTGATTTTTCATTTGCCTTGGCGGTTTACTATCGTCGCCGCTTCGTCCGCAGGATGGGCTCCGTGGGAAACGGTCTCTAGAATTAGCTATATGTAGTGACCTAACCCCCACCCCCACTCGCAATACTTACTTAGTAGACTTGCGTTGTACTGCTGTATTATGTATTGTGCAGGTATTGTATTGTAAACCTTCCTGCTAACCTCGAGGCATATTTGCGATCATTACGTTAGGTATCCTCGAAAGTTTAAGCAGAGCAAACAAACAGGCATTTTTCTGCCTACACGTACATACGCACCGACTTATCTAACCCAACACTTTATTTCGCCTTCCGAATCACTCCTCTTACCTCTGCCTATTTTCACTTCTCTCACTCTTCCACTTCTTCCACTTCTCGTAACTCAACTCCGTCTCACGTTCCACATAACTGCCACTTCAGTACTCAGGCAGTGGTACTTGGCAAATTCCTTCTTTCGAAATCTTAGTCTCTCGTTTACCTTCGTTGCTCTCTCGACTCTCGATAAAGCCTGCGAATTACTCTCGTTTGAGATCTTCCGACCGTGGGATTTGCTTGAGTCTCTGCTTTCTTCAATTACCATTTGCGTTGTAGTCGGTCTCACAATCACGCGCACTACTGTCGGCCTGCGCTGTTACCATCATTCCTACCAACTACGCTCATAGCTCCGTTCCCAGGTAGGGCGACACAGTGCCCAAGACAGGACGTTGGGGACAAACCAGCATTCACAGTACGGTAAGTGTACATTAGCTATTCGCTTGTGTTGGGTGATTTTGGCCAGTCAGCTTCATGTACCTGCCCGCCTGTCAGTAGGCGTAACCCCCCGGGGGAGGGTACTGGGATGGACAATGGGATGGACAATGACTAGCCCCACTTTTAGCAATATTTGGATCCCACTATTGGGGCATCCATCATCCCAGAGCTCTGCACCTAATGGCCTTGCTTGGCTGAAGGGTATCTGAAGGGTATTCCTCGTTGTACCTAGCCCACAACCGGGTCCTGGTTCCCGCTTCCTCTCTCCCACTACCAGTGCCGTTCTGCTTCTCTTACAACACCCACCTTCTATCATTACCACCAGTTCTGCTGGGGCTCTGGTTTTCTGTTTTGTCTTCATTTCGTTCACCTTCTCACACCCTGCTGTCTTTTTGTAGTCGCGGACCTTGGTCAACCCACAGGTTGCCCGGTTCACATCGATTGTAATTATAACAACCATCTAGTTTTCCTTTCCTTGGTATAAAGGCCTAGTGTCGTCGTATTCTTGCTTTTGCTATTCCCGCGCTAACCTTCAGCCCAAGATTCCAGTGTCTGGCAGATCAGATCTTCTGTTTCGGACTCCACCCAGTCCATATTGTTCTTGGAACTTCCCATCCACCGCGAGCACATCTACTCTATCTCTTCCCAGTAGCGGACGTCATCACAGGCTCGCTTCCTCGTTCATTTGCACTCTGTGCCACCACGGAAACCATCATACCCGGCGCCGAACTGGTGTGCGAAGCTCGATACATTCACAACCTGACTACACCCCCGATTGCACGCTGGCCGGTTTCATATTTCCTAGGCAGATGAGAACGATGAGAACATAGTCGTCCGTCCCAACACGAGTCTTCGCTGGTTGACGCAAGGGGACTGCGAGTTTGTTGAGAGGTTAACTTATTGTACAACCTCTTGGGAGAAAAAAAAGCTAGACTAGCCCCATCGGCATGGTCCTGCCTGACGTGGTGTGACTGTATCTGAAGCAAAATATTTTGCTATCACGGGGTCTTACACGACTTTACCTGTTCATCTCGAATCTTGGAGTCCTTGGCGTCCTTGTACACACTTGCCGGAGCACCAACAACCGCCTCTTTCTACTACATCGAGTCTTACTATATGGACCTAGCCGAGTAGGCCTTTCATAATCCTCGTCCTCATACCGCTCTTCAGCGCGAGGCAGAAATCGAGTCTTGATTTGAAATATTCCCCAAAGTCAAGACTCCCCGCCATCGACACTACCACGGATCCCGAAAACACCAGTCTCCTTCCGAGCCTTGATTGGACCGCTGACTGCTCGCGGCGATGGCCGCAAATCTGAACGCGTTACAAATGGGTGGGGGTGCCAGTAATGTTCGGCGTCAGCCACAGAATCAACAACTTTCATCGCTACTCTATACTCAGATAATCCAGCAACAACCTGCGTCGGGCTGGCAAACTACCGTTCCACCTCATGTGCGTGTCACCAACGCAATGAACATGTGAGTCGTCTAGAACCAGCCACAAACCAACCCGATTTGTGGACGGGCAGGGGAGGATTACTAACTTATTCTACTAGCATATCAAACTCGGTTTTGGCCATGCCACAAAACGATCATTCTCAGGCAGTGTCCATGGGCGTTGCGTACGAACGTGAAGTATTTGCACAGTCTCCAGACAAAGTAAGTAGTTTTATGATGCGGAGTTCATGATGTGAGTAATGTTAGGAGATGCTAATGTAACTTTAGACTACCTATGAGCAGAGAGTGGCATCTCGCATCAACGATTTGTTCAAGAAGCGTCAAGCCAACGAGCAAACTATACACAACAGTTTGAACGCGCAGGCAGCCGCGCAGGCCCAGGCTCAAACCCAAGCACAGATGATGATGAGCCAGAATATGCAGATGAGAAACATGGGACAGCCGCTGCCACAGGGTCTTCAGAACCCTCAACAGCAGGTACAACCCCCTCCTATCAATCAGCAAGGCCAACTTAATATGGGCGTGGCACATCCTAATAATCTAGCCATGAATTCTGGCAACCCGCAAATGATGCAAATGGGGGGTCAAATGCGCCCTCAAATGCCAGGGACCAATCCCATGGCCGGCTTATCACCTCAAGACCAAGTGAAAGTCAGCAACCTTGCACACTCACAGGTCAGCCAGATGCCGGAGTCGCAGCGAGCGCAGTCCCGAATGATCCTACAGAACAGACTCGGGCGGGAGCTACTTGCTCGGTTGCGGCAAGAGAACATAGACCCGCTTGTATATTGCATCCAGAACCAGATAATACGTAGCATGCGCACTCAACAGGCTGGGGCAAACCCGGCGGGGATGGCAATGCAGGCCCACCAAAATAGGTCAATGAGCCAGCCAGGCCAACAGCTTCAAGGTGGACCGAACGCGCCATTTAGTCCCTTTAGCAATGTGGAAATCATGAATCAACAGAAGGCCGGTTTGATGGCTCAGGAAGCAGGTCAAATGGTGGTACCAGCCAGCAGTGTTGCAGGCCGTAATGCTGCGTCACAAACCCTAGGTCCATCACCCGGCCCGAACCAAGGAGCAGGCCAGTCTGCTATGCCTCATCAGCTCCAACACCAACAATTCAACCAACCCCAGCCCGTTCCGCAGCAAATAAAGCTGGAGCAAAGAGCTGCTGATCAGAAAGCTGCTAAATCTCAGGCTGAGATCCGAGCCCAGGCTCAGGCGAAACTGATGCAAGGCCAACCCGGCGGTCTAAACGGCCCAGGCGCTGTTTCGCAAAGCCCGGCCATGAATACTCTAAATGCCCCAGTACGTCGGCCACCCATGGTCGGAGCCCAGGCCGATGGCCACCCGCCAATGGGTCAAGGGAATGTACCGTTCGGGCAACCCATGATGGACCCTCGATTCAATCAAATGGGTCAGAGGCCCCCGGTAGGGCCTAATGCCAACATCAATAGGACCCAGATGTTGAACAACTTGATTCAACAGATGCCTCCCGAAACTCAACAGCATATTCTTAGTTTACCCCCTGACAAGGTACCCGAAATGATCATGAAGTGGAATGCTAATCGACGAGGTGTACAAATGCCTGGTCAGCCTCAACCCCAACCCGGACATATAGGACCTGGCGGTAATCCTGTTGGTCAGCCCATGGGTCAGTTTTCACCGGGGAACAATAATGTTGGCCAGCAGCCTAACTTGGGTATGCCGATGAATCAGCAGAGTCAACTATTGATGCAGCAGCAGCTAAACAAACTGCGGAACCCGAATGGACTCCAACAAGGCTCGGACCGGAACGCCATGATGGATAATATGAATGTCCCTGTTAAGATCTTGGAATCATTACGAAGTAGTCATGGCGGTCTTCCTCCTGAACTGAAGAAATGGGGACAGCTCAAGCATTGGATGACGCAGAACAACGTGCCTCGGCCACATGTGCAACATGTGCTCTCTATTCAAAGTGTGCAATTTCAGAGCTTCCTGAAGACCCAAGCGCAACATGTGGCAAACCATCAAGGTCCTCAGCCGAATATGCAGCAGCAAGGCATACATACTAACGGCCAAGTAACGCCGCAAATGGGCCAACCAGCACCCAATATGGCTGGTGCAAACCCGATGATTACCGTCACTCCTCAGGAATTGCAGAGTGTGAAGAACCACGACAAATTTAAGAACTGGCCTGACGACAAGATTCACCAGTGGCTGATGCAGATGAAAATCCAGGCTATGAAAAGTCGGATGCACGTGGGAGGCCCCCAACCTCAGCCGTCTCAGCCCAAGCCGACCCAGGCGCAAGCAACTCCAGCGCAAGGACTACAACCGCAAGCACCCCCAGTCTCCCAGCCAGGCTCAATGCCGGCTGCTCCTGCCCCGCAACCAGCAACCGGGGCCGTTCCACCGCAACGACAACAGAATGCTGTGCCCGAGCCCAACTCAGCCAATCCGCCCGCGCCGCAAAACCGCAATAACAAGCAGCCTCAGAGCAATCGTGCTCCGCTTAATGCGCCTACAGCACCCACACCAAAACTTGGTACTAAACGCCGTAGCTCGGACGACGTGGCTGAAATACCGAACCCCTCAAGTGCCCCGGTTCAGCGACCCACATCGCAGCAAGCACAGCCGGTTGCCTCTGCCTCGTCTCAAGGCCAGGGTTCTTTCCCAAACTCCGAGCAGCTCGCAACCCTGAATCCAGAACAACGGCAGAAGTACGAGGCAATGCTAAAGAGCCGGCAGATTGGGAATCAGCAAGTTGCCGAAGGAATAGCTCGCCTTAAGACTATTAGCCTGGACCAACATGACCTCGCAAAGAAAGAGCAATTGCCAGATATACCTATGACCCCAGAGCAATATCAAGATACGGCACAGAAGATTCAGGCGCTTTGTAATGAGATGATGAAGATCAGCAAGATCTTGGGCCGCTGGTATGCTTTGACGCGCGATGATGTTCGGGCAAAATTATTCTTCAAAATGGTAAGTTCCGGACCCAGCGCCTGTCTAAACTCGGAGCTGACATCTTGTAGCGATTAAGGTTGATTAAGCAACACGTCGACGGCGACAAGTTTACAATACTGAGGGACAAATTCTCTATTTTACCGACGGATCTAGACAAGATGCGGACTATGCTTGAGACCATGGCTACGGATGTAGCAAACCACTTCCCGCAGAGCATGAGGAAGAACTTAAGCCAGCAAAACGCGTCAGAGACAGCGTTGCCACCGGCTACCCCGGCTCCGCAACCCACGCCACTTAGCGCTGCTAATCTCGAGAAGCAGACGCAAGCTCTCAGTAAAGTGCATCATAAAAGTAATAGCAGAGCTGGGCAGCCGCCAGTAGCGCCCACGAATGCACAGCCTCTATTTCCATTCGGAGCACAATCCCCGGATGGCCAACCCACGTACGCTGGAAAGCCTGCGGTCACGCAAGATAATCTCCAGCTTCCTCCTCGCAAAAAGGCTAGGACCGGCGCTGCGTCGAATATGAACGGATCCAGTGCAAACGCCTCACCACAGGTGCAAAAACTATCATCGCCTGAAATGTCTAAGAGACCAGCGACGAGCGAAGCAAAGCAAGTAGCGGCAAAACCTCAATTCCATTGCACGGAGCAGGGCTGTGAGTCCCAGAGCATCGGCTTCCCTACTGAGAAAGCGCAGCTCAAGCACATGGAGGACGAGCACATCAAACCCGCCGAAAATCCTCTAAAATTTGCTTCGGAAAACCTTGCGGATGCGCTTGGCTTGGATGCAAATGGCAAGCTGAAAAAGACGGCTGCAGCAGGCAGTAATGTACAATCACCGGGTGACGTTTCGAAGCAGCAAAGTCAAGCGTCTCCAGGGCCGGCAAGACCAGATCTAGCAAACCCCCGGGGCTCGCCTATGGGGAGACAAGGCAGCACGGCCGGGTCCAAGCCAAATGAACTTATCAAATCAATTGCCGGCAAGACAGGGACCCCAAAGCCCGACGCGAATCTCGTGCCGACAACGAGCGGCAGCACAGGACTGCAGGCGGCAAGCAACGAAGCCATGGGATCGACAATTGATCCGGATTTACTCCGCATCCCGGGTCTCGAGGTGGGCGGCGGTGGCGCGATATCCGATATGAACTTGTACCGGTCAATTACGCCTAACCTTACACCAGAGTCGGCCAAGGATAGTGCTTCGTCAGAGCCGAATAGCGATGTTTCCGAAGGTGTCGCACTAAACCTCACATTAGACATGGGATTTGAACAATGGGACCCCTTCACCGGCCAAAATCTCGACGCGGATACAGATTTCAATCTCGATCCTAACGATTTAACGGGTATAAGATATCCGTCATTTACGAGCTGGGACGAGGTGAACCCAGACTTTGATAAGCCTTTCACGTTGGATACATCGTTATGGTCTTTGGACGTATCGTGACGGAGCTGTGGACATGTGTTGGCAGCGTCTTGGGAACATGGATTGACTTACATGAGTCCTTAACTTACTCTGCCGGGTCAGGTTAGGGCGTTCGCAAAGAAAATCGACGGATATATTCCCACATGTTTGTCATATTTTATCCATTTTATTTTTTCACAACAGCGAGACCGGGGATGGACCGGGCCGGGTTCGGGTGGATTATGGGTCTCTTTGGCGGAAAATGGGGGATGTAGGGAACGTTGCTTTCCTGGCGTCCTGGAGCGATTATCATTCTTCACTTTTTCTTTCTGCGTCCCGGCAGTTGATGGCAGGGAAGGCCCGGCAAAAAGATGAAAGGGATCCTGTAATAGACAGACATCTGCAGACGATGTAGGGCAGTGGTGCATTATCCAGGACGGTCGGATACTGGACACGTATAGATGGTTCCGTAAAAGCGATACCCCCTCCCAGCGAATACAAAGTGGTTTTTACACACACATACGTCTTTGCACTGGCCGTGAACAGCATTACCGAGTAAGCGTTGACGAGGCTCTGCTAATATTACTTGTCTCTGTCACTTGCCTGCTTAAGTAGATCTATATCCCTTGGTAAGTAGTAAAGAAGGGAGCAGCATGGTGCAGGCATTACTTAGATAAGTAAGTACGGCAGTGTCACGGGTGATCTTCAGGGTCCCCTGCAAGTACTTAAAAAGCACCTACTCACAGCCGCATATTGGGTACCTTCTTGCGTAAGATAGCACAGCATAGTACATCTACCACAGAAGAGCTGGGGGTGCACGGTTTCGGATCTTATTTGTTCCCTCCCTGCATAAAGAGCCGTATCTTGGAGTGTTTTTACCACTTGAAAAAGGAAGAAACGAGTGCTCTTCTTTTCTCTTGTGCTGTACATTGTGTCTTCTTCATACTATACATAGTACGTGGGCTAAAGAGCGACTCTAAAACATTTAAGGTACGCTGTATGTAGATCAGTTCTATACTTAGGTACATACTAGAACAAACCTACCTAGGTACATAGACGCATGCACGTGTCTGCTTTGGGCCAAGGAGTAATCTGTACATCTGTAGATGTACTAAGCATCCACTATCCGCTTCTGATTGGGCAATGGATCACCCCGCCATGACTACGCCCGCTGGAAGATGGCGTAGTGTACCTACCTGATATGTACATATAGGTGGGTATAGCATGCTGCATTGCCTTTCTTAGCTCGACATACAAGTTACCATACATAGTATAACAGAGAATTGAGGGTAATAGCGCGATGGTAAGGGCGTATTCTTTTTCTTCTTTTCTTGATATGAAGTGGCTTTAAAGGGATCAAGAAGGACTGGAGACTGTAGCACAAGAACGTATTTACCTACAGAATGCCTAACTACATACATGTATGCATATATCTGCGTACGTATCGGGATACATGCATGCCTCTAAAATCTTAGGCTGGCTGATGATAGGAGCCAATGAGGTTCCAGCTCTTAGCCCAGGTAGGTAGGTTCTAGTTGGGTAAGTGACATGGTATGTACACAACTAGAGGCTGATAGAGGTTGGTGAACTTAGTTGGGTGCCAACATGCCTGGGCATGTGAGACGTATCTTATATGCCGTATTCTGTATCCTATGGCACATTGTCCAACATGTTTATAACCAGGTTCTGTTAATGCAGTGGCACTTTGTATACTAGAAATCAATTTTCGGCTGTTGTTATGTAGTTGCTATTGGGCCCGTATGGCCATAAAGGGTAATTTGTCAATATGATGATATACCGTGCCACATCAAGCTATATCTAGCACTGTGTATCCTCCACTGAAACGCGGGATGGTGACGCGCCGCAAGCCAGCCATCGTCAACAAGCTCTGTCTCCTCTCTCCTTTAGCATAAGTCTGACTGGAAACGCGTCCTTCTATCGTCTTCCACATTATCTATCTCCCTTACTTAGCATTGAATCCTCGCGCCTTTGTCACTTGTTACTTACTGTGTAGAGCCCTATTATGCTCTATTGCCATTGAATCCAAGCTTCCACCACTTACACGACTCCCGCAGACAACACTCGAACACGCCGAAGAGTCCCACTCAAAGCATAATGAATTCAGCCTCACCAAGCAAGCGACGCGCATTAGCGCCGCTTGACGCCAATACCAGATCTCCCGTGGCAGTTTCGCGCTCGTCGCCCTCCAAGATGAACGTGTCGAAGGCAAAGCTGTCTCTAGGCACAAGCCCCATAGAACCAGACGCCATAAAGCGGCCCATGGAGCTTGATAGCAACCGAGATATCCCAACGGCGACCAAGAGGAGGCGGTTGAGCGGGACAGGAAGTGAACAGCTTTCACCTCAAAACGTAAAGCCCATCCTAAAGGTTAGAACTGCTCTGGAGAGTGCCTGCGTGTTCTGTACATAATGATTAACAAAGACGTTGATAGGAAAGCGAAGATATTCCCAGTCGGCGCTCTGCCTCTCCCGAAAGCTCATCTCTTTTCGATAACTCGATGATCGACAACTCTCACGTTACGGCAATCACGGAACCCGAAGTTGAACCCATCAACCCCATCGCCATTGAAGCCCGACCGCGTCAAAGGAGCATGACACGCGAAGAAGCTCGGCAGGTTAGTACACGATCTCTAGTTTGGGAGGACATAGGTTTAAGCTTAGTTGACAATCTGACCGTGTACGTGTAGAAGACGGAAATACTTCGGCTTCGACTCGGTCTCGCAAGCTATAAAGTCCGGACAAATCAGGCTGATGTACCATTGGAAAGGCTACAAGTCCGGCCCCTGCCCAGTAGGTTCTTGAGACCGAGCCTATCGAACGTGTCGTTGCCGCCACCAATAGCGCGGCTGCCGCCTCAAATAGTAGACGCACGAACCGACGGCGAGACTAGCAAGGCTTCGAGCGATCCGGAGAGGAGTGAAGAAGGAACATATGACCGGAAACTGCTACCGCCAGCGTCATCGCAGAAAACGATAGAACCGAATAGCTCCTTTAGCTCTCTTGCTAGCACAGAATCGAATCCATCGTTTGCTGGGGATCTGGATAAGGGGCCAGAGGCAGAGCCCACACTACCGTCCCCTTCGGTAAATACGCCAGAGCGACAGAGACAGCAGCATCTTGTGGTAGGAGAGTTAGAAGATGGCGGGCGAGATGGTGCAGCGGAGGGGTTACTGAGTCTTTCACAGAGCTCACCAGCTTCCGGCCTGAAGTGAAAGGGGAAATGAAAGAGCAGTAGAGGCGATTTATATCCAACATTCCTCACGCTACGGGGCAGGGAAAAAGAAAACTTGAGGAGCATTTAATTGGCGTTAAGGCGTTAATGCTATCTTTTGCCAAGACTAGGAGGTTTTGCATCTAATTTAGGAGTTTAAGGTCAGTCCTCTATAGACTGCGTGATCTAATTGAGCCTAGAGCTCCATATAAGAGGTCATAATGTCAAGCATTTACAACACGGATTTAAATATCCAAAGTACATGCCTTCATATCCATTGCGACACTTCAATTTGAAGTACTTCCTTTCACAAATGCAGCATGGTAACGAAGCAACCACACACAAAGTATGCGCCACAGTCATTCTCCCAATGGGAGGTGACCAAAAGTAGGCAGGCAGGTTTGAGTTCGACGTTACCACTCCTGCCTTTCAAATTGACACATCAAGACTTCTGGTAGGTATTCACCTACCCTTAACATATAAGAAGGGAGGGTACGTTAAGTAGGGAGGCAGCGACGCCTGGAAGACATGCTACTGGTGCTTGCCTGCTTGTCCGCTTGCCTGCCTTCCTTCGTTCCCTTTATGCGCCTATTCTAGCGACTCGGAATTTCTATAACAACTTGAATGGCTCCGGGTCGTTCCCACAACGGCACGGCATGCTCCATCGTACATAAAACTAATGTACGCCTGGAACCTGCATATCCCATGTGATTGTCCTAGCTAGGGCCATCTATCACAGGTGAGTAGCACCCGCGTAGTATCCCTCTGTAAGCATCTTGCACGCATGTATTCCCAGAGTGCATTGCCCGTGGTACCACCAAAGGACATCCTCTCCGCCACATCTTTCCATCTACCTGAGGCATAAAGAAGTGTTTCTGCTAGCTAACCCGCCCCTCAACGATCTTAAAGGAGCTGTTTCACCTGAACTAAACGGTATAATTCTTGACGCACAAGATAACTCTACTTTGCTCTACACGACTCGAGCCATGCTATATATCACAATATCCGTGAAAAGAAGCTGCCAAACACCTAAATAATAGCCATGTGTTCCACCGTCATTTTCCAATACAGGTGTAACTGCACTGAGAGTGTCATCTTCGAGTGCCCGTTTTCTGTCAAGGACGAAAGCTCGAGCAAACCGAAGCGCCCACACCCGTACCGCTTTGCCCGCCCACGAGCATGCCCACGGCGCTACCGCCGTCATCAACAGAAACTCCTAGAGATATCCATCACGCCGACACATCCACAGCCAACGCAGTTTCTAGCAACGAAGATGCCACAAGGGACCACGTTGAAGACGAGTGCTGCACATGCTACCGTGAAACCGAGCCAGACAAGTCAGATAACCCAGATGAAAACGTCGATAACTAAGCTTGATGAGCAATGTCATGACTGCTGGCATCGTGACATGCACCGCGCCAAGGGTATTGATGATGACGTGACCTTCCCATCAACTACAAGAGGGAAAGAAGGGCAACGTCCAGATCCCAGCCGTATATTGAGGGAGCGGTCCGTGAACGAATTCACAGTGCCATTGCTGCCACTGGACGAGGATGAGACGTCGTCGACGGAGGAGGGCACGCCAGAGGAACGCGGCTGAACTAGCTGGTCAACAGAGAGTTCTTACTCCTGGAGAGCATTATGATGGCTAAATCTTGGCTCAATAATTACTGTTCATCTACTAAACATAATGACTATGGTGATCTCCTACGGGTTGATTTTACTACATGCCCCCACGTTATAAGACACCATGTCCCCAGTTTATTATCATGAAGATGAGTCTTTGTAGAAATAGCTGTATCTATGAGCTAAGAGTAATCTGTTGCATGTCGCGTCACACTCGATCGGCGCACCCAAACGCACCGATGTCATAAATACAACAATATAACCGAACTTTCGAAGGGTCAACAACTCTATAATGCAAGATCCCCAAACTTCGAGCTTCAAAACATAACTTACGTTAACTCGTTCGGCAGCAAGCAGGACTCGGTGGTCCACAGGCTGATGGTAAACATCCCGTTCGACCCGCCAACCAGCCATCCTCACATGATACCCCGAGAAAAGAGAAATAAATAAATAAATAAATGCAACATATATTAGCCCACTCTTACAAGATCCCCATGGCCCGCGCGGTTACCAAGACTGATACGACACCCACGCAAACGTTGTACACCGAACCAAGGACAAAGAGAGAATCAGCGCCGCCTGTAACAGGAACCTGGCGACCAGGGGAGCTGGTAGATTGGGGAGCCCCTGGCAGCACCCCAGTGCCGACCGTGGAATTTACTCTTCCACTCGGGCCAGCGGTCACTGTCGGATAGAAACCCAGCGGTGCCGGTGTTGTCGCCACTATCAAAGATGTCGGAGCCGGGGTGGCGGCGACATAGCTCGGCTGTTCTTCAGTAACCGCCGCAACGGATACGGTCGCGGCCGCGGTATTCTCCGCGGCTTGGACCACGGACGTCACGTCGGTTGGTGGAACAAACGTGGCTACTATGGGCGTCGGCAACGGCGATAGAACGACTACTACAAGCGATGATGCACCGCTCTGGCTTTGGGCAAGGTAGCCGTACGCGGATGGGGCGGCTGAGGCGGTGGTAGCTGTGGCGGGGCAGACTGTCGTTGTGCGCGTCACGACCACTTCGGTCTGGTACGTCGCCGGGCAGTTCATCACGCCCGGGGCGCCACAGCGCGTCAGTGTGTGGGTGTATGTGGACGTGTATGTCGGGCCAGAAGCAGCAGCGGAGTACGAGGCATGGGAGGAATAGGGGATACTGGCCGGATAGGAAACAGGCGCGGAATAGCTGGCTGCCACGCTGTAGCTCGATAGCGGAGCAGACGAATAGGGGATACTGGCGGGGTAGGAAGCAGGTGCGGAATAGCTGGCTGCCACGCTGTAGCTCGACAAGGGAGCAGACGAATAGGACCCGGCGGGCGAGGAATAGGAGTTTGAGGCGGCTGTAGAGACGCTGCTCGAATAGGGAATCGAGACGCTGGTGATTGTTGCACTTGGAGATGAAGAGTAGCTTGGAACATCCGTCTCGACTGGCGAAGACGCGGCCGGAGACGAGTAGATTGGCGTGCTCGTCGCCGGGGGAGGCACGGGGGTTGTGCTGGGTATCTCAGTCGCCGAAGTGATCTCCGCCGCCGTCGTCGTGCCGGCTTCGATCCAGCAACTGGTTATTGTCTCCCCTGCATACAGCGTTGTGGAAACAGTTGGCACGGGGCCAAGGGTTGTGTAATCCACAACAACCTGGGGGAATTATTAGCACTTCTAGCTCGGGGCGGATAGCATATATCCGTCCCAACGAGTGTAAAGAGGGAGAACTTACATCCAGATGAGCGAATGCGCCAACGTTGAGATCCCAGAATATCTCGGTCTCCAAGGGGCAAGTGGGCGTCGTCTCGATGACGGCGACGAACTCGATAATGTTGGCGAATATGCCTACCACTGCGCCAGCGCCGATGCCGAAGAGGTCTATGCTCGCTTCCGCGCCGGCCTGCACGCGCAGGCGCAGGTCTGCTTTGAATGTGGCGGAGCCCGACGTCACGGTCACGGGTAGGGCCTGGCTGTTTATTCCATTGCTATTTTCATTTCGGCCTGGTCAGCTCCCCTGCGCTTTTCAAGAGCGGGTAGACTGAGATTGAATTTGAGCACACTCACAAAGCAGAATCATTAATATCGCCTCCGAGAATGTCAGCCTCGACGTAAGCATCATCGGGGACGGTGACGACGAAGCCGGCGCTGAGGTCGATGGCCTCGTCCAGGCTGAAGACGAGGTCGACGAAGAAGACGACACCGACGTCGAGGCCGGTGATGCCGATGCCGATGGGCGACTCAGACGCGAACAGGTTCAGCGAGAATGTCTGGCCGGCGCTCGCGGCGACGCCCAAGGACGCGTACGCCTGAACGCCCGAGAAGCTCAGCTTGAGCGACGGATGGAAGAGGTCGTGGTCGGTGACCTCAGCGCTCACGGTCCCCTTGGTGTAGCACTCGATGCACGTCACCGAGACTTTGGCGTCTTCGCTGCTCCCGGGCTGGGAGTCGTGCGATGAGCTTTGTGGTGTTATATAAGTTAGCTATGGACTTACTTGACAGGGTTGGTGTGTTCTCTCGTCAACCAGTGACGACGGAAAGGGGAGGCTATGATTAGGAAAATGACACGGAATAAGGGGCCGTTTCCACTCACTCGCCGAAAAGAACCTCGTTATTCCATGACCTGTCCAAGGAGAAGTCGGCCGAGGCACGCTTCCCAATATCCTGAGTCTTGGCAAGTTCGATACCGCGCCGGACAAGAAGCTCGGTCTCGGGCGAATTCAGGGCCGTGAGGTCCAGTGAGCCGGGCATAGGACTGGCATAACATGATGTTGTCGCTAGCACGAGCGACGTAAGAGCCTTCGAGAGCTTCATTTTTATCCCCGTACCGTGTCTTATCGCAGGTGGCCTGGGTTCTTAATGAGGAGGGACGGAAACGAGAGACAGGAAAAGACAAAATCGAACAGAAAACAAGTGAGTGAGTGAGTGAGTGAGTGTATAATGATTCGAATTTGAATCCCGTCTTCTAACCTCCTAAAAGAACGACACGAGTCTGTTGGCTGACTACCTAACCTAGCGAGTGACGACGACTAGGAAGAGAAGAAAAGCGAAGAAAAGCGAAGAAAAGCGAAGAAAAAAAAAGAAAAAAATCCTAGTTCAAGTGAAGACGAACATCCATTCATTGTCATACGGAAAAGGTGGGAGAGCGAAGAGGTTATACGTCTTATACAGTCTTGTCTCGCCTTTGCCCTGTCTGCAGCGAGGCAGGCGTCTGTCTATCCCTCCTTTTTTCCATTTCGGTTGCTGAACGGCTGTGGACAGGGGGGGTGATTTGTCTACTCCAGAGATAGATTTGGTTTCACCATTCACAACCACCGCCACGGCCACCAATGGCATAACAATTTAACTCAGGTAAGGCAAAGCAATTCGAGGCAAGGCGAGGCCCGATAATAAATAAGGCCAAGAGATTCTTCTTCAGAGGGAAGGAATCATTTCATACATACTACATATAACATGCATAACACTGCCACTGACAGACCCATCTCTTTCGCTGCCCGTGGGTAATGCGGCTATTCTGGTTGACAAACTTGACAGACTAAACACGCACAGCCAACAGCATGTGATGTAGTTAAAACACGGCAAGTTAAACAAGCGGGGGAGACAGACGGGCAGGCAGTCAGGCAGTCAGGCAGTCAGGTAGGTAGGTAAGCAAGTAATAGAATCCTGGGTCGGTGAGCGAAGAGAAGAGATTGTCACTTAAAACATGCCCAGAAATTTCAGTAGATTAGACTTATATTTTGCATGCTACACTATCACGTCTTGTACTAATGTTACTACTTGTTTTATTTTGCTTTGTTTGGATTAAGGTAAAAGTAATATATAGTATCATCAAGCTAGCATCTAAATCTATATACATGCATACCCTACATGTACTGGAGTTAGAAGAAGCCTACCTAAGATATGTATTGCACTGTATTGTAGTCGTTAGAAACCAAGACCCCCCCAAGTCACACACGGTTTGTTACCCAGTCTACCTAGTCTAAGTGACATCCGGATTGCGAGACAGATTATTGGTTCAATGACCTCTGAAAAGGGGGTTGAAGCTAGTTATTAGACTACATAACCTATGTACAGATAGTAGTGCAGAAGAAGGAAGGAAGGAATCAAAACGAAACCGAAGGTTACAGGGGTCAGGGCCATGTATGTATGTATGTGTATGTATGTATGTATGTGTATGTATGTGCATGTATGTGCATGTATGTGCATGTATGTATGTGAAGGAAAGTGAGAAAACGGGTAAGTAAAAAAACTGCCAAGCTTTCAGCTGGACATACATACCGTACCTACCGTACCTACATTTGCACATACCTTTGTGTTTTGCTGTATTGTACTCAGCTCTGACCTCATCCAGGGGAAATGACGTGCAGCCTCTTAGATCTTTTCGGACGTGGCTGTAACCGTAACTGCAGCGGTGTCGACGTTGAGGTCTTGGCGTGCGTACTCACATGGAGGGGAGCATTACAAGCATGATGGTATGGGGTGGGCATGCATGCATGCATGTATTCATCCTTCAGGTGCGGCAGAGTGACTAACCGCGATGAAACCTCGTCGCGGTTGAATTGATGAACAAACAGATGAATAAACAAATGGTTCTCGAGACTAGGAGCTGAAATGATCTGTGTACTGCTGGTAAGAAACCTCTAGATTGGTGAAGGATGTTATTATCATATGTGTTGTTTGATTATTCATGTACGTATTTACTTACTTGATCATTTCGGAATATTTCTTTTCTTTCCGTCTGCTTATCCACACGAGGCTTTGCTCCAACCCAAGTCCCATCTCCCCAGTTAAGAAAGACACAGCTACTGTATGCTCCCCAATCGAGTGTAGGTACCGACCCAAACATTTATCTATGAGCCAATAGAGAAGGAACCCAACCGTGAAACCTTCTGGTTCGTCATGTTTCTTTCACTTTAATTGCCCCCAAAATCCATCTTCAACGTGATACTCGGCTGCCCGGCATTGGCGTTGTCCCGATCGGCGCCACCGGCTTGGCGGCCAGATCGCAGCACCTCTTCCATGAAAGCCTTTTGCCCTTCACTCATTGCGGCTACGATCCCCTTGAAGGCCACCTGATCCACCGATGCCAGCTCCAGTAGCCTCGAGCTCGTCTCCTTGTAGATTTCAGGCCCCTCGCTGGTCGCCCGGGATAGGAGAGTGGGGACCACGATCGACATTGCGATCTGCCCGTGCTCTTTGCTGGTAGCAGATACGTATTGCGTCAGTGTATGTGCGATGAGCTTCCTCGCGTTCTCTGGGTCTTCAGGATCCGTGTTGGTCACGAATGCAACAAGACGCGGGAGTAGATAGCGAGTAATCGACTGATCAGCCAGTGTTGGCGAACTTTGTAGTAGGAGGGACCGGACGCAGTTGGCTGCGATCTTCGCCGTCTATATGGATAGTCAATAATGTTGATCATTAATAAGAAAAAGAACAAAGACTCACCATGCGATCAGTTAGACAATCCAGTACTTCGTCTAAGAATTTCGCAACGACGCGATCGGTAGATGCAAGCCGATTGTTACCGCCAGTGAAGAGGATGGTGATGGTAAGGAGGCAGTTCTTGACGCACTGCAAAGACTGCGGCGCCTCTCGTTTCTGTGCATTCAGGTAGATGGACAGGAACCGTCGCAGACAACCTTGCACCTGTGCATCGGTGGGGGATTTCCCATCTCTAGCACCACGGGAATTGGCCATGCTAGTGACAAAGCGCTTGAACATGGGGAGGGCCTGGGGTACAATGATCTCCTGGCAAGACGGCGTCGCAAGGATCGTCGCAAATATGTGGATGATGCATGCATGGAGATCTGTCTTGATGATGGCCGGGAATACTTCAGCCGCATCAACGATGGCGCTGAGACCTGTCCTTACTAGAAGAACGGATTCTTCGGTCAATTGATGGCGAACCGGCTGGTTAGACTCGGTAAGGTTAGGCAGCAGACCGGAGAGAACCAGGACGATGATTCTTGTCAGTTCGAACAGTTGCTCGATATCTTCCGTAAGGTCTCCCTCCTCGGCCTGACCTTGTTTTCTTGCTGATGGATGAGCAACACACAGAGCTCGTGCTATCTCGACGATAACGCCCTGCACATCGAGACCCTCGGTCAACACCAGACGATCTAGCAGGTCCATCGTCTCAGAGAAGATGGCCTCCCGGTATATCGCATGACCGGACACACTGGGATGGAGGATCTTCTTAAGAGCTTGAAGTATTTCGAGCGTCTGCTCTTGTGTAGCAAGAGAGTCGGTTTGGCCCGATCGAGTTGCAAGTGCCTCGAATGCGATACCGAAGAGTACAAAGAAGAATGCCACGGGTTCGTCACGGTAATTGATATCGGCGCCTTTGGAGTGTCCGTTAGGCGTCGGTCCATCGGTTTCTTTGCCGTCCAGGGCATCGAAAACAAATTCACTATCCTGTTCGATCAAACTTGCAATGGCATCGACAAGCTTGAGCCAGGAGTCCTGGTAGAACCTGAGTAGGGTTTCCCGGTTGAGAGCAGAATAGATCGTCTCCAGGCTGCCGGACATGGATGGCGGTCCAAGTGTCATGGAAATATCTGGTTCGAATCGAAGACGAGCAAACTCTCGCAATGACGCTAACCAGAGAGGCGTCAAGGTGTTGATGTGCGGTCTTAAGACGTCAAGCAGATACTTTTGTTCTAGACTAGCAACCTGAAGGTCTGCCCATGCCGAAAAGACCGACATCTTGACCATCACTTGAGCATTGGAGCTCAGCCCCTTTAGATCACCAATTCCTGCGTTCTCAACGTCGGTCGAGAAGTTTTCGAGCGCAGTCACGAGTGTCTTCAGGATACGGCCCATTCTATCGACGTCCGTTACGATACCAGTTGAGATAAATGCGGCACACACATTGACAGCCTCAGTTGCAAGCTCCGGGGATGAATCCGCCGCAAAGGCAGGCGTCAGCGCAGAGCTGATCTGTGCTTGATACTGCTCAAGAAGCATGGCCTCTTCGAAATCTGGATCCGGCGTCTTGCCGAACATCTTTAGAACGGCACCGATAATCTTTAAACCCCAAATCCGAAGTTCTAGTACGCTGGAGGTAGAAGCTGAAAAGGCCGTACGGATGACATCTGCCACTCGACTCTGTAGCACTGGCTGGGCTGGTGATTCCCCGTTGGTCGCTACATCCTTCCCAGTCAAGACAAAGATATCACCCAAACAACTCATGGCAAACGTTCTGACTTGCCAGCGCAGGGGTTCCATTTCAGAGCCACCAGCAGGCTCCTTGTCGTCTTTAGATGCACCAGCGGCTGCGGCGAACCCGGCGACCTCTTCATCGCCGAGGTCGATAGCAGTATTCGGCTTTGTTAGAGCATTTTGCGCCGCCTGCTCGGTGACCTTGGGTCGCGTCATCTTGAGTACATTTTGGCAGCGTAATAACCAAGCCTCAGTATCCTTTAAAGCGGTTTGTCGCAGCCAATTCCGAATGAGGTTTCGAATACCATCATGCTCGGGCACCATGTCCAATACGAGCCATAGCTGGTCCTCCAGGCCTGGATTGGCTGCTGCAAGAACGTCATACGAATCCCGCTTCATAAGATTATAGAGCCCATCGACAGCAACATCGCGGAGATCGGGGAACTCAGAATTGAGATACTTCTGTAGAAGCTTGACATAATCTGCGAAAACCATGTGGCCGGGGGCGTATAAGGAGAGATGCTCAAGACAACCCAAGCAGGCCCGCTGGGTAGATATATCCTCTTCGTTCTGGAACTGGCCCACTAGAGTGAGGATCAGTTCACGAGATTTCGTAGAGTCTTGTAAGTCTGGCCCAACAACGTTGATGAGCGAGTCTACGCAGCGAGCAATAGCCGTGACAGTCGATAGTTCCATCTCGAGACTCATAGATATAGGCGAAGCCACCTCGGTGTGGTGGGTTTCAGAGAGGTATAACTGGGCTAGCATTCCAAGACTGCCAGACACATAGGGACTAAACCCTAGGCCAGCTGCATCCGCAGCTTCCCCTAAAGCCTCTAGGGCCCAGAAATGCACCGTTGGGTGCGGGTCATTGCAGAGGGACATCAGTATTCCCGTAATGGTCTTCAAATGGTACCCAGCTCCTAGACCTCCTACTTTGGCTTGGATGCAGCCCAACGCCATGGAACAGCCAGCACGCGCACTCGGCTCTCTATTACCTACAATGGTGTCTACCAGGTACTTTACTTCGTGGTTTGTAAAAGCATTACCAGAAGCATTGCATAGCCGGGCTATCGCGCTATAACCTAGGCTTCGGATATATTGATCGGGATTCACAATGAAATCCCTGATCATCTCCTGGAGAAGCTTCTCGACCGCAAGGTTGGTGACATTCCCGGATGGAGACTGGGTTTCTTTAACAGCCACCTTTAATGTCGATAGCAAAGCGGTTGCAATATTGACGGTCATGGCCGCTTTCCTTCCGGGATCTCGTTGCAAAGACCCGGCAGATGTGTACGTAGCTATTTGCTCTAGGACGCTTTCTTGAACTTTAGCAGGCGTCAAAGGAAAGACGAAAGCAAACAGGCGAATAGCCATATTGACAACTTCAGTCGCCGGGGGATCAGCCAGATCCACCCCCGGATCTATCTCCCCAATATATAGAGCAGCAGCGTCGTGTTCAAGTGATTGACTGATTGGTGACAGAAGAAGGTTGTCGATAATACGATCTGGGTCTGTCTCGTCTATTGGCAAACCATCAGGAGGCTCATCCTTCTCGCCTGGGAGCTTCTTCGTTTTGAAACCACGTATTAGACCGTTAATGCCAAAGCCAGAGTTATCACCGACCTCCCAGATGGTCTCAAAAGTGCCCGCCGCGTTAGCAATCGATGCACTCAAGGAATTACTCCCGTAGTTCTCGGGATCGGCGAAGAGGGATATAGCTAGGGTAAGCAGATTGGACTGCAATAATGATTCACTGCCGCCTGGTGGGCTTTGGTTTACAAGCTTGACATAGCATTGAAGCACTCGTCTTTGGGCCATCATATCCAGATCTTGCAACTGCAAAGCGGGTGTCAATCTTTGCGAGATGTCATCAGTGGTCTTCTTTGAGGGAAGTAATTTAAGGAAAGCCGTGGTGCTTTGGAGCATGGCCGCTATACGCTTCGACACATCAACCGTCAATAAACGGCTGTTGAATTGGAGGAACGAAAGGATGCAGCCCAAGGCGCATTCTTTGACGTGGGTAAGGAAGGAAACCTCAAGGATGCTACGGTGGGCGAAGCTGTCCTTCGCGAGGGGCTTAGGGAGTGCATTCTTCCAAAGCACTAGTAGCTGAGAGAGATGAATTTTAACGAAGTTCGGTCCAAGCGACATCAACCCTCCTAAGAGAATCCAGGCAACTTGAACCTGCGTGCTGGAAACGCGCAGTTCCGACTGACCACTGGATTTGAGGAGATTGGTAGCCATGGAGTAAACGCGGTTGTTGATATCAAGGGAGCCGTATAGTGGGCGCGTCGGGCTGGCACTGAGAGCGGCCGCCAGACCGTGAGCGAAACCAACGCATCGTCTAGGGGAGTTCCGACCACCGGTAAGAAGAGAAAGCTCCCTGCTGAGACTGTTCATGCACACAGACAAACACGGGAGAAGTTGCTGAGGGCAAGCAAGTACTAGGGTCTTCATACAATGGGATGCGTATACTTGTACAGTATAGCTAGGGTGTTGTAATATTTGTAATAGGCCATCTCGACAACTTTCTGCGAAATTGTTTGCAGCAGAGCCTAGGGAGTCTATGAGAGAGGCAACAGCGCCGAGGGACGCAATCAACGTGTATTTGCTTGGCTCAGGTCGTTCTTTGATAACTTCCGGATAATTCTTAAAAACTTCATTGACAACGGATTTCGCAGCCGCCATTTGGCCAGACTCGCCGAGAATCCTGCGTCCAATTACTTCCTGAAGGATTGTATCTACGATATGACGGGAGATAAGCACCCTATATCGATTGTTGATGATGTTTTGATTGCCTAGAATCTCTGTTGCCAAGTGCTCAATGATTCTTGTGTAATTCGTCTCAACAAATTTCTCTCCTAGGCGTCTGACGACTCGGCCATAGCACACACCAATAGCCGTCCTAGCTCTGTTGGTTGTGGACATCCGAGTGTATTGAGTGGACAGTGTCCTCAGGATATCGTTCAATGAAAGGACCAATTCATGGTTCTTCTTTCCTCCTCCCGGTGCTGGGCTGCCGGGACGGGATGGGATATCCTCATCTTCGTCAAGCCCAGCGCCCGGGGCTATGGAAGCCCTTTTGAACGTACTTGTCCTAGATTTGGCCTTCTTCGTCTTTTGGGCGGCACCGGCGCTAGCGCCCTGTTCGGAGTGGCCCTTGACCATGGCTTCCGCCAAACAGTCAGCTGCGGCATGCCGAACTTGCGACGAGCTGGAGTCAATTATCTTGAAGATGGTGGATTTCAAGCTGTCAAAATCGCCGGAATTGTCAAAATATGGGGTATTTCTGATCAGTGATTTCAAGCAGCGGCAGGCGCAGACAATGGTAAGTGACCCCTTGTCGTTGGTGGCCGCGCTGCGTGCTTGTTTCCAGATATCTCGAGCGGCGCTTTCTTCCATGCTTCCCTGAATCTTGCCGGCGATCTTGCTAAGCGTGGTGAAGGTAGCGGCGCGCACCCCGGCATGGTTCTGGGAAGACTTGACTAGTTTGATCAAACTTCCGCAAGCAAGGAGGTGAAGATTGATGGCACTGTCGCCGGCGGCAGCGTATACATCGCCTAGGCAGGCTATGGCGGCATGTTTCGTGCGAACTTCCGAATCGGTCTTGGATTTGCCGTTTGAAATGATAGCAACAAGTTCGTTGACCGTTTCAAAGAGAAGCTTCCTGTCACCTTTTCCAAATACGTGCGCTAGAATTTTGCCTAGGTTGTTCCTTATTACCCGGCCAGGAGAAGGAGCTTGTAGGTTGATAATTTGAAAGACCTCTTTCTTGAGGTAGAACTGCTGGGCGGTGCAGTCATCGGCATCGAGAGCAAGGACATGCTTGCTTAGGGTGGCAACAAAGTCGAGGAGATATAAGTCTTGTTGTTCGGCTGATAGGGACTGTAGCTTGCTAGTGTCGAACTCGGGGTTCGTGGATGGTGCTCGTGCGGGAGCTGGAGCTGGCGGTGCTGAGGTTGAGCCACCGCCTTGGGAGGCTCGAGGGGAATTTGGTGACATTGGTGTCACGGATGCTGGTATCTGGGCTTAATTAATATGAACCGGATCGCATAAACATCGTAGTGGGATATTTGAGGGCGTAGCACAATAGTCTACACTATGCTTCCGTGCCAGTGCCAACCGCTGAGTTTGTGATCATCAGAAGAATTTCGAACTGTCCCTCTTGAAATGGGATGCATCATCTAATATTCGACAGACATGGTTTAAGGTTACTCCTGTACCCCTGAACGTTGAGGCTTCCTTGTAAGCTTGAAGCCAATCACCTTCTTTTGTGCTGCCTAACTGCATAGTATGTAAATAGTGAGTATAAAGCTTGCCCCAACGAGTTTAGTCTCTTACGATAAATTACCACTACTCATATTAGACACCTGCTAGATACTACCTAACTAAGACAGATCAATCACAAGGTAGATGGGCAGAGTACTAGGTTAGGTAAGTCAATGCCGGGGTCGGGCATTTTAACACAAATTGAAGCAATAGGTTAAGATATCCAGCAAGAGATGCGACTTTAGGTAACACGTGCACATTTTCCCGTTACCTTTCCCGAGCTTCCTCCGCGATGTCTTCAATATTTTCCCTTTCACCAATATCGAGACGAATTCTCCTGTCAAGGCCTACGCGATCTACGTTTACGATATGCGCAGAATGTCGGCGCTCTCTCACCTCCAGCGCCGCCCTCAGCAGCGGCCATAACAAGTGGTCCAAGATCAAACACGACAAGGCCGCCATAGACAAGAAGAAGACGGCGAAACGAAGCCAGTTCGCGAAACAATTGACTATGTATTCAAAACGTGCGCCGCCACCACTACCTACCTACCTTACTTTTCGATTATAAGACCTAGACCCGTCGACTCGTTCCATTGATCGCTAGCTAATTCGACTTTATCGACTCGTAGTATACGGCGCGGACCCGAACTTGAATTCTCAGCTGGCAAATGTGATAGCAGTAGCCAAGAAAGGTAGCTACCTAACTCTCTCTAATGACACTATGCCATGAATGCTACGAGATATAGATGGCTTTCGGAACCAAGACAAGCGTGCCAAGATAATCGCCTATTCGGTATCAAATGCCTAAAACCCACACCTTTGCGACAAACAGAACAGAGAAAGAGAAGAGAACGCATGTATAGTTAGAAGGAAAGAAATAGACGAATTCTGACCAGAGCCGGGAATTTAAACAGCGGGTATGCCCAAAGCCAACATCGAAGTGGCCATCGCGCGAGGCCAGGGGAAATCCGAGTCGGGCGCGGGTCTCGAGACGGCGACGCTCGAGGTGATGATGGCGCCCTCGATCGCCATGGTCGTCGACATCGAGACAGACAACAAGCAGCGAGCGCTGAAGAACCTGCGGCACACGATCAAGAAATATGGCGGAAACGTGACGCCGACGGCGTTCCTATTCACGAGGCAAGGGCGCGCCGTGCTCCGCTACGAAGACGAAAAGGGCGATTTCGACGATATAATGATGCAGGCCCTCGACGCGGGCGCCGAAGACGTCGAGAGAGACGACGAGGGCAATGTCGTCGTGTGGACGCAGCCGAACATGACGCATCAAGTGGCGCAGGACCTGGCCAAGACGTTGAACCTAGAAATCTTGAGCTCGGATATTCTATGGTCGTGCACGTCCGATAAGGCCAAGGTCGACGATAGCGAGACGGCCGGAAACTTAAAGAAGCTCATTTCGGTGATCCGAGAAGATGAAGATGTACAGGCCGTGCACATCAACGCGGAGCGAGGCGACATCTCGGAGGAAGAATGGAGCGGTATTGAGGAGGCCCTTGAATTGTAGGGCTGGGTACCAGAACGAGAGACGAGCGAGCGAGCGAGCGAATGGTTCCTAGCGACAGGGAGCGATCGTGACGACTGTATTGTATAGTATTGTACATTGTGTAATATGATTGTGCATAATGTATACATAGAAATAGAACCCTTGTACAGCATACATATACAGTTTTGACCTGTTTGCTACACTGGTCTCCTTTCGGGCGGACTTATGGTCCTGCCATTAATAGAGATTAATAGAGAGTGTTGTAGAGTTTGCCCACCTTTGAGCAACCCTAATCCTAAACTCCAAAAATCCGATTCGTAAGCACTTGTACAATTCGCACCGTTATCGAAAGCACCGTGCACTATATAGCACCCAATGCCATCGTTCAGGACGCGTGCAGATATTCGAGACACGTTCCGCAGCTCTCGCAGTATTCTCAGAAGGCTTCTCCCGCCTTTCGCCGGGGTAAATGAACGGTCACGTATGCTGATGAGCACATCGACTTTTCCTATTACTCGTCGATTCCTAGAATCTTCTTCCGCAATCGACCTGTGACCAATCATCGTCAACGCCTCACGACCGGTTCTCCTCGTTCCTAACCGCAGCAGCAGCATTAGCATCTGCCCTGGCCTTCATAGCGGCCTCCTGCTCGAGCCTGCGATCCCGGAGATACAGCCTACGGGCGCGCAGGCGTGCCAGCTCCGCCTCTATCTCCTCTCTCTCGAAGGGCACGCGGTTGGACTGTTCGGGTTTCGGCCAGAATTCGGGGACGGCGAAGCGTTGGTCCAGGTTCGTGCCGAAGTAGAACATGATGCCTATCGGGAACATGATGTACATGCCGAACTATTATTATTGATTGTTAGATTTGGATATTAGGCATTGAGTTTTTGTAGAAGATTTTAATGTTTTTGTGTTTATTTCAGAGGGAATTGGAATTGGGATTCGATTCGACTCACTTTAAATACTTCGAGGTTTAAACCACCCATTTTGTCTCTTCGCTGTTGGGACGTCGCCCTCTCTTTGCTCGGGTCGGGGCTATAGGATTGATGGTGCGAGATATGTACGCATGTAACTAGACGACAGCTAGGACAATTGAGTCCCAGAGAGGAGCAACGCAAAGTGCCTGCGCTATCTGCGATTATAACGTCAAGTTGAAAAGCTTCGTCGAGTTGAAAATGTTTAGGTCGGTCAATCCATTTCCCTTTACTTTCACTGTGGCCGCGCTCTAAAAATGCAAACTGGACATGGATGACGGATCTAGGAGAACGATCCAATCAGATGCTTTAAAACTGCCCAAGTTTACATCGATGGGGAAAGTACAGCAGTACATCTGTACATCGGAAGCTGCCTGGGAACTGGAAGTGGGGACTCTTTATAGACAGCACCGCTAAGTTGAGATAGTGTTTACTCAAGAGAACATGCCACTCAAACTCCAGACTACCTAATGGCTCTCACGATCTCACTCATTAACAAGATCAGTTTTGCTCTTTCATTGAAGTTGTCGTCAAACGGGTTCTCCATAAAGCGAGGTATACCGACTTACCCAAATGTTAGACGCTTCACGTCAAGTAGCCCTCACTACCTCGTCATTCATAATAATATTCACTTATAGGGAGAACCTTTCTTTTCATTTGTTTTTTTCAGCTTGATTTTGAGATATTTATTTATTATGGCCTTTTCCCATCACCGGCCACAGCTTTTGGTTACTCTCCAAGCCGCTAGTCCCCGCCTCCCTATGACTCTTTTGAGGGTATGCCAAACTCCGTCCTCCGCCCAGTCCAGATCGTCCAGATTAAGGTGTTTCCGATACCGCCAGACCTCCCTAAACCGTAAACCGTCTAACCCCTTGTTTTCCAGGTAAGGGTCGAGCCACGTCGTTGATAGTGGCGCAATTAGATATGTGCCGCTCCTCTCTTTAAGGTATTCCCGGCTTCGTCGGTCAGCTGGCGTGTCGCATGTCGCCATCCGCTCCAGTTCTTCAAGCAATGTATTGCCTGGTATGCCCCCCACATCTTCTGTCCGCAAGACCTCATTCTTGCCGTTCAATAGCCAGATTGGAGGCATATACGTATTCCACCAGACCGCCTGTGTCGCATCTGGCTGCTTGCTCAGGAATACCTGGGCCGGTACTATTCCGCCCTGGTGATAGACCCCCATTAAAAGTCCCATCACTGCATTAAATCCCACCCATGCACCTATCCATACTTTCAGATACCTGCTGTCTTTTGGTAGCTGTACGGATGAAAGTAGTAGTGGTATAGTCGGAAGTAAAAATCGAGCCTCTTGGTGTTGGAAACTTGATAAGACGAAGATACCCGATATGGCCGAGTAGAGTCGCAGAGATAAATGAGGTTTCATAAACAGAAGCCCGACAGCTGGCCCGATGAGCAGCGGGAGATTGACAAGAAGATGTTGGTACCAAGGATGAATTCCATGCTGAGCCAGGTTTGAAGGTGAAATGTTATATCTCAGGTTATTCCACGGTGTAATCACGGGATTTCGATACAGGTCCGACCAGGAAATTGAATGCGGCGAGTAAAATGACGTATCGAGAGAGATGGCGACTAGAAGTGTAAATAGTGCGGAGCCTGCCATAACAACAAGTGAAATCGGTCTGTGATTGAATCTCATGTCAGAATGCATATCGCCAAAGCTATGGGTACAAGGCTTCCGTCTTACTTATTAATAAAATGGGGTATTAAGCGAAGCCCAGGAATTAGTAAGAAGGCAGGAAACGTGATCCTGTTAAAAACGCCAAAGACGGCGATGATGCCAAGCAAGGTCGAGGCTAAAAGAGAAGAAGATTGCTGCAAGATCATATAAGTATAATTGCGTAGTAGGAGAACTGCGGTGTCGCTAGGAGGAAGGACTTACAACAGAGGTCTCCAGGATGCGCTCAATCAAAACTAAACTCCATAAAACAACGAGCGTCTCTATCGAGTTCGAGAAAGTATGCGTTTGGAAAGTCCATGTGACATAGGACGAAGCGACTACTAAGACGGCAACCTGACGATGTCGCCGCGATTGCACAAGCTCGTGTATAGCCCAGTCCTCCAGTACGAAACTAATAATGAACATGAGGACGCGCAAAGTCCAGAACACAGCGATCGGAGGTATTTCGCCATCGTTGCCGTTACCGATCCATAGCCACCGCAGCAAGAGCATGGGCAGCCCGTAGACTGGCCATAGTGGGAAGACGCTTCGAATGGGATGGTCGCTCGTGAACTCCCATGTAAGTCGCACGGGGTATTGAAAGATTTGGCCTATAACATCATGCGCGGGACTATGTTAGCGCGATTTGACATATATCCAAAGAAGCATGCGTGGTGTAAAGATGCTTCTGACTGCGCGGTGCGCGAAAAGCTGCGCGGGACGCATATGCGCGAACATATGTTTCTGCTTCCCCCTTTAGTGTATACGTACCGGCGATCACTTCCGGACCTTGGAAGTTTTCATCGGGATGTAAATAGCTTGACGACAGGGCAAACCATAATCGAACTAGAACTAGAAACAAGTATGTGCGTCGCCACATGATTCCTCTTTCTCAACCATAAACGTCCATGTGTGTGTGTATTTGTATGTGCCATGCGCAATAAGACACGCTATGTAATATACCCAAGTCGCGATGCTAGTAAAAGGCTGACAGGGATGTCAGATAGTGGGAAAGACTCTCGGCGGAACGAACTGGAACGACTCTTCGCAATCGACAGAGCATCTATTGTCGAGTTCACAATCGAGTTACGGGTCGCATGATGCCAAACAGCGCGCTAGTTGGTGCAGAATTATGCGAGAAACAGAAAAGTAAGCAAGGGAAGCTAAGGCTGTAATGACGACAAGTGGGCTGACTTTTTTTCGTTTTTGTTGACAGGTTCGCAAGAATGATTAAAAGGTAGTATTGCAGATGGGGGAAATAAAAAAATTAAAAAAAGATGTACCCCTTGTCGAGGCAGAAGGAGCCGGTCTCATACAAAATGACACTACAAGAAAGACAAGACAAGACAAAGGCAAGTCGAGAAAAGTATAAGCAGAGGAGGGTTATTGCTGTAATAATGGAATACAAAATCAAATGTTGTCGATGCCCTGGAGCGAGCGAAAGCTGGCGTGAGCTAGGAAAAGGCTAGGAAAAGCTTCACATATTATTACTAGCTTGATTGGCAACGCTATGTACCCAGGGCAGCTAATCAGGTGCTAAGTATGTGACCATGTGCTAGGGTCCTGTACTATTATGACCCGTGTCATTTTAACATCGCACTCTCCTTTGGGATAATTGAGAACATGCAAGTCATTAAGCTTATCTAACAGGACTAGTCGGACCCGTCGTGACCCAGTGCCGGATACGGTACTATGTACAGCCCACATGCATCTGTATTAGTGCACAGGGCAGATTCAGGCGTCAGCCAGGTACGCAGCGTAGATTGCATTGTGTTTGTCATCACAAACCCCCCTACTCAAATTTCAATTATTTTCACAGCTGTACAAACAGTCCTACGTTTTGCTACTACAGATGTACGTATTGTGATTAAACATACAGGCACAATGAGTTCTGTAAAATACCTGTGTGTTTAGGTATTTCTATGTATGTACATCTGTACGAGGCCTCTAGCATCAAGAGCCTCGTTCATCGGGCTGGGCATCTGTGTGTATAAGTTGGGCAGATCCATCGGACGAACCGGGAAGTCCGGTCTTAAACCCGCGTTTTCCATACATACACAAACGCGTTATCCAACATGAAGAGGCAAGATCCTTGTTGCGTCTCGAGACCTCTACCATCCCTCCCTCCATCCTTCCAATCATCCATGTCCAGATTCAATCATTCGCATTTCGCTACCGACAATTTGTATTCCTATCTGCTCATTATCTGCAGAAAGCCGCTTTGGATTTCTTTTTTCCTATGTACAACAGTACCTACCTAGCCTTATGTTTTTAGTATTATCTACAAACGTTAGTAGTTCCGTTGCATCCGGCTGTGTTTGATAAGAAACAGATCAACTCCAAGGTCTTGGGAAATGGTCTTGTTTTAGAATCCCAAATTCAGACATGAGACACACACGACCCGCAGCTGACCAAGCCCATCACAATAGACAACATGCCGTCATAAGTTTCTCTTCTCTAGGCATGCACATACCTACTGTGCATACATGCTGTACTGTAACCTTCTTAGTTACTATCAATGATTTCACTTGAGGGGTTACAGCATACAAGGCTATATTGTATATAAATGGGATCGGATCGCGTGCTTGGGGCCACATGCAGCCAGCAGCAGGTCTCACTTGCATACATACTGATAAGTATAGATTTGTACTTACTACTATATGTATTACCGTGCGCAGTTTTTCTGTCTCCCTTGTAAACTAACTACCACGCACTTCTTCTGTAATAAGGACTTCGCTCTACCGTTTTTTAACTTGCTTAACAATCAAACACTATCTTGTCCATCTACCCAATAGATTTCGTCAGACAACTTTAGTGCATTGTAACGTAAGAATCCAAAACATTTAGTATGGACTATCTATGCTACAAAACTATCACAAAACAACAAGGAAGAAAGCATGTAAGACCAGCCTTGGGCTAAAAGGCTCTAATTAAAAACCAACTTATTATAGCGTCCCTTAACGCGTAGGTCTAACCTAGTACTTACTAGATACATAAGTTACTTCCGTGGGTATACCAGGGGTTTGGGCGATCGCTCTCATCGGTTTTGATTAGCACGTTGTGCCTTACAGATCTAGGGCCTATACAGTACATGTGAAAATATATATCTTACTATTCGTATACAAGTCTCTATAAATATTATGCCCGTCCTGCCCAATACAGGAAGCTCCCCAGCCCCATATTGATAGCAAGGTGTTGCCCCAAAGTCCAGGCCATGCTATAAAGGTACTTGGGCGAGAACACCGTCCATATGAACAAGTGAGTTCTCAGCACTGTGCATGCTACCATAACGAAGCCCAGGCTGGCCGCCACATATAGGGTCAGAAGAGACGCATGGTGTGTGAAGCTATTTCCACTTTTCTCTCTGTTGCCGTTTGACAGCAGCAACAGGTTCGTCGCCGACGCCCACCACACGGGACAGGCCCAGTTACTAAGAAACGTCAGGACGCCCACGGCAACAACATTAAAGTTGCTGATACCATTGTAGGCGCTGGACAGATCAATGCCGGTGAAAGCATTGGACCCTCCCATGGCAAAGAATGAGGACAGCTGAAGGAGCAATGACGAAGTGGTCACTTCGACAGGACTGAGGTCAAGTCTGCAAAGGAGAAGATATATCCCATGGAACAACAGGAACAACGGGATGTTAGTCGCTCGTGATTGCGTGAGAGCAAACAGTGTGTATAAATGGTGCAGCCCTTGCATAGCTGTAGCATTGTCAGCAAAATTATGTTTATGCCGCTCCGTAGACACTTACCTCGCTCCTTCGATAGCCTAGTGGGTTTGAAAAATAGCAGATACGCAGGGTACAAGGCCGTAAGGCTGATCCCCATGAAAACCGAACGAGCTTGTGTCACTAGGGAGGGGCCATCGAACAGGTCGGCAAAGAACCTCGCAAGTCCAACAACAAGCTCAGGAGCATCTTGCTTCGTAAATACGAGTTTAAAGGACACGGCCGAAGTGACCACTCCAGTAACTACCGAACCGGAGAGCATAGTCGGAAGCATATCCATATCATTCAAGAGTTCCCAGGCTACCCAGGAATACGTGGCCCACACCAGAGCCCAGAGTAATGTCGGATTGGGCAGGAGAAGTGTAGTGACAATATCAGGTTCGCCGGCAAACTTCTGGCCGGTCTGGTTCCAACCTCGTAAGAGCCTCATCAGTCCAAGGCCAAAGAATACCATAGTGCCAAGTCTCCTAGCTGGGTACGGCGCCCTGCAAATACGTCAGGAACCAAAACATTGCGCAGCAAGTCTCGATGGGCATTACCTTTTCACAAGGAGATAAAATAGCCAAGCGGTCGTAGACCAATACCAAAAATGCTGCTCTTCCTCAACATAACTACTGGCAAACATCATCACCCCATAGAAGAGTGTCACCAGAAGAAATGGTATCGACTTGTCAATGGTAGATGTTGCCGACCCCAAGGCAGCAATCACAGCGGCGAATACAGCAACTATCGCGGTAACACCGCCGAGAACGAGCTTATCAAAGTTGTAGTTACTAGCCATGCCGCTCATTAGAGCTTGAGCCTCATGTAACCACTATCAAAGGAAGCGTAAGTAAACACGCTAACGTCTGGCTGACTTGAAGGAGAACAAAGCAAGACTTAAGCGAGGGGAACTCACTCTTAAAATATCTAGTACCAATTCTTGATGCTCGATAGGATCGTTAGTGGCCTTTTCAGTAGCCCTAGCGATCTTGTGCCATCGGCAAACCAAGTTGGAAGCTGACGAGCTTAGATGAAAACAGTCGTATTCGATCACCCTAGTGTCAGTGAATGAAGTTACTATTGTCGCAGTCACAATGGCCAGGATCTGTCTAGCATTGCGCGTAAGAATCTGCAATCTGTCGCTAGCTAGTTGTCCGGGTTAGTCCGAGCAAGCCAAAGACCCGTGGATTAGCTTACCAGCTGGCCAAAACGGCAAAAAGTCAACGATGAAAGACCCGAGACTATTCTTAGGCACAGGGAAGCCGAGAAGGCCCGCAAGAGTCGGCGCCAGGTCGGATTGTTCAACAGTGTGATAGTACTGGAAGTCTTCCACAAAACGTGCGGGAGCTTTGACTTCTTTGGATATTCCCTTAAGTTTCGGAGACATAAAAACCAGAGCGGCGGAGGTCTCTCCGGGCGACGAAGCTCCATGATTGCCAGCATCATTCATGCCATGGTCCCCACACAACACGAACAAGGTGGACCGCAGGTGTTTTTCAGATTCCATGGACCCATAAATTTGACGAACTATAGCGTCCATCTCACGCTGTTTCGGGATCATATGAGGCCCTCGAGGACCTGTCTTGTGACCAATGTGGTCTAGGCCAAGGTAATGCAGGACCATAGTGTTCCAGTCATCATTGCGCAATTCGTGGGCGATGTGTCTTGTTACATTGTTATCTACTTCTGTAAAGTCGGAAACGAAAAAGCTCGTAGTGCCATCCGTGCGATCGAAGATGCCAGGGAAAAGTTTTAGCCAGGTGTCGTCACCATACATGACAAGTTTCCCCGTGTTCTTAGCTTTCATCTGAGCAAGCCAGGTATCTTGTGAGGCGAGGGTCGAGGAAGTATCGGCTTCATCGAAGCTAAGTATGGCATCGAGGAAGGAGGGAGTCGAACCCGTCGTCATAGCTTTGATCCGGGGCATGGTAATGGTAGGGGATGTCGCATGCGCGGTGAAAGGAATGGCGACGCCATTGTTGATCAGGCTACATGGATATCAGAACCAGACAAGCGTTGAGGTGTCGGAAGAGCTCTTGACCTTTGCGTATACTCGAAGCCAGATCCCTCCAGGTAAACAAAATCACTGGGGGGGCTTACGTCAGACTATGATGAAGCCAACCATGGGTGCGGGTTTCCTACCTGCGCAAGGCATCTACGACCATGAAGACAAGTCTATCGAACGGCGCATCTGGATGCGATCCGGTCTCCAGATCGTCATGTTGTGCTAGGCCGAGCAAGAAGGGTTTATAAGGGAAAAATCCGGTAGCAAATATCAGGATTGCGACAGGTAAGAGCAAGTTGGCTGCGACAAGAAAAATCGTCGAGGTAGGAAAGACATGATGTCGGTACATGTCCAAAGTCCGAAATTATACGGTCTGGTCCTATCATGAGTGGGAACCGAAAAGAAGACTCATACTATACTTCATCGCTGAGATGAAGCGTGGTGTGTGAAGTTACGTAGTAAGTTAACAAGAGCTCGTGAAACGAATTGATTGCTGACCTGGTAGCTTTAAAGTTGCATTTGTGGCGTCGTCGCGAATTGTCCTGGTAAGACCCCTGGATTTCCGGGGTCCCCAGCCCTGCCTGACACGCTACAGGGATCTGGATCCGCACTTTTACCAACACTGGTTAGGCCCGCTCATGGTGCCATGGATATTAATCAGATAGAGAGAGGGTATATCATTATCAGGTGCTCCACAGATGCATGTGCTTCCGTACACAGGTTCGAAGAGGTAGAGGATAATATATTCAATATATGCAACAGGTTATGTGCGCCTTCAAGTAAGCCCCCTTTGAACATTACACATATCTAGTAGGGTCCCATGGAATTTTCGTTGCTCGCCGCGGCCAAGCTCCGAGACACCCTTCAGTTCGTTTTCAACACGCATATATAATTGGCCTCCACGGCCGCATTTCACAAGCGCAGAAGCGCAAATTACAATGCGGGCACAAATTGTAAACACCTGAGGCTTTGACGTCCAACCTAGAGAGCCATCACACGCGGTGGGGGACTCGGGCTGCATAAGTTCGGCCAATGTGCGCAAACCCTCGAGCGTCCACTCCGCAATGAAGTTGGTCACGTCAGGCATACCACCATTGGCCTCCGCCGTGGCGGTCGAGAGAAACGCATCTGTCCACCGTTTCACCTCCCGGACCTCATCGATATACTGGTTATGTTCCTCGATAACAAACAGCGAGCCATCGAAGCGCATGGCCTCTTCAAGCTCGGCTTTTGGGGATACCCAGCCTAGCTCAGATAGGTTGGAAACCGATTCCTCTCTTGTGGAATAAGTAGCATAACCAAATTCATGACCAATCATGCGGCCTGCCACATGAGCTCGGAACCCAGCATCATGCCCAAATTGTGCGGCAAGCCAGCGCGAGAGTCGGGCACCGGCTTCTACTGGAACGAGTGCCAGGCCTAGTATGGGCATTGCGGCTTCGGAAGCGGCTTCTCTGACTTCGACATCATCGTCCGTGAGTGCGTCGTACAGTGCGAAAAGCCAGGGCAAATGAGCGTGATGAACTTGAGGTACGCTGCTCTCCGACTTGTCTGCGACTAGTCCGGCGCTACTGCATACCGACTTGATAGCTTCCACGGCGGCTACACGAGTATCAAAGGTCTGTTGCTCAGTTAGCACTCGTGCCTTTTTCTTCGTTGTCTGTGGCTTAATAGAAGCTAACAAAATTGAACTTACCTGGTCCGCCAGCCCCGCCTTGCTCATCATAACGCCCCAATTACGCAGTCGGCTTGCTAGGTTTTCATCAATAGATCCTCGAACCCGAGCGAGAGGAACTGCTATTAATGGTCCACTAACACGTATTATAGCATCTGAAAGGCTCGCGCTTAAAGGCTTCTGATAAAGGTCAGACCATAGAGCCGTCAGTGTCTCTTCTGGTGGTATCGCAACTAGATCACTGTCTTTGGGACTGGTTGTCAGAAGCACGTCCAATAGAGATGCCAAAGCCTCTAAGGCTATTGTCCGTGGTTCTGGCGCATCAGTAGACAGGCAAGCGTGGATATATGCATCAGCTAATTGCGAACGCGCAGCTTCCGTCCGCGGAAGACCTCCGTTTGAGATGGCCTCGAGCAGCGCACAGGCGACATTGATATCAGTCGCTAGAGCAGCGTTGAGTTTGCTAATGAGAACCTCACTTTCTTCGCCGTTATTCTTTAAGGCTTGTTGCACCACGGTTTCGCCAGTTCTAATACTTAACAAGGCAGAAGGGGCTTGATTTGCATCGCGATGTTTGAACTGCCCGACATCTACGAGCTCCAATTCCATCTTATCTGGCAAGGTCCTCTCGATGAAGTTGTATATATCGATATAAACGGCCTGGGCCTCTGCGCATGTGTGCAAGCAATTGCTAGTACTCGACAGATCACTTAGTAACGTGCAGAGTCGATTGATATTTTCTTCTGTGCACAGTTAGCTAATGAGTCATAATGTGCGTGGGCAAATCTCACCAGAAAGTTGATTTGGCATAACTTGGAAGAGCCTCTCTAGAAGAAATCTGACTGTAAGCAGCGCCCCATGTAGCTTGTTAGAGCTTCCGCCTGCACTAGTAACAAGCAGCTCGACAGAATGAAGCCAGGTAGGAGTCAATAGCAACGAGCATAAGGTCCTTGCTGCAATTTCCCTCACGTGCCATATATGGCTTCCCAAGTACCAGGAAATGATCTCATAGAGTTTTGTGCGATACCCCTCCGGCGGGCCAGCCCGGCGAATAATATCCAATGCTGGAAATACGGCCTCGGCTGTCTGAGTGCCAATCATAATGCCAGATGATTTTTTACCAAGCTCTAGCAAGTTTATTAGGAGCGAAGGGAGAGCATCGAATTTATGATAGGCGATTCGCACAGATCGCCCATCCCAACCCGCCTCCATGGCTACTTTATTCTCTGTTGTGCCGAACAGGTTATCTATTAGACTCCTCAGGAGAAGCAAGCCGCAATTCCGGATCGCCCATCTATACCACTTAGTCCACTTACTGAAGGATGGGCACGGGTGACTTACACTTCTGACTGGAGACTCTGCGCAGCTAACCGCAAACAGTCCGTTAAATATGGTTCGGCTCGATGGCTCAAGAACGACGTCTTAAACACATCTTTTAAACAGTTGAGGGCGTGTACTTGAGCAAGGTTAGACCCATCCGTCTCGGAGACAAAAGCCGGCTGCCGCCCTATCTCTTGTAGTTTCGAAATCACATCTTTGAAAGAGGGGCTTTCGGCCCTAGATGCCAGAATGCCTACGATGATGGCCGGTATTCCTGCTGAACGCCTAGTCGTCGAGCCTTGGGTATATATACAGTTGAGTGCTCCCTGTCCGAGTTAGATTGTTCTACACTGTGGTTTTAGTACGAATAACATACATCGTACCACTGATTCAGCAGAGTGATTGCATGATCTTGATGGGCTGGTATGAACTGGACAAGTTGACAGCAAGCCGTGAAGGTCTGAGAGACAGTAGAAAATGCACCTCGGTGGCGTAAATTTGACAACTCATCAAACGTTAAGTTTCCGATGTCCTCAAAATTCTGCCAAGTAGGAGCAAAGAATCCCAATGCTCGGTTATTGCGCGCATTCTGTGCAATAATACGCATTAGATTACTGGAAAAAGTCAGCAGTGGTACTGTCACAATTAGCGTGGGATCTGACCTTGACTCATGTATGGCTCTAAAGCTGTAGCTCAAGAGGTCCTTGGTATCGAGCCCTTCTACTTGTTGTAACTCTTCCGGTAAATGGCCCTCAGGGGAATCATCACATAGAATGTGTCGGACTGCTCCCCATATTCGCCGACAGCAAAGAATTGCACGGTTTTGATACCTATCGAGGTCTGCAAGGCGATCTTCGGAGAGTTCAATACCAGCAAGCGAACCCCAAATATAGCTAGAAGGCGGTCAGCACTGCGTTATAGTATCACATAGTGATATGATTATCTTACCCCAGAGAGGCGAAGTCGCCATGCACGGGTGCCTGAAGAACGGCTGTAGCTAGATCTCTTTCCGCCGCGTACAGCTTCTGTTCAAGATTAGTGAGCACGGCCTCCAATACCTCTGTCGCTTCATTAGCATTGGAGCTCCAACGGCATAAAAGTTCTTGGGATCTCGCAGCACCATCACAATGGTCCGCGCGGGCAGTCTTTAGAGCCAATTCATTTGCCTTCTGGCAGAATATCTGCAGTTCTTCAAAAGGGCAACAGGATAACCCACGAATCTTCGCGGGAGGTCCGGACATGGGTTTCCCCGGTACTATAAGTGCGATTAATGATGCAGCAGTCTCTCTCACATCGTCATAAGGGTCCATAATGAGGTCTAGAACAGATCGAAACCATGTATCGTTAACCAAATAGCATACCGGCGGCTGGATGATAGACGTCTCGTCACCATTAACTAGACCCGACTTCAGGAAGTAGTACATGGCTCTTAGGGATGTTATATGGCGTTGATACGACGCAGTGGGCACGAGTTCTCCTGTGAGGAAATCCGCATACCATTCAATGAACTGTTGGTGATCGCCTAGCTTTTTGAGTGAAGACGCAGCCGCATAGGTCGCGGGTGCTTCTTGGATCTCGTTCAGGTTCATTCCCCCAGCCTTTGATACAAGATCCTTATCGTCGGAAGTCAGTCCCGATTTCTTAACAGCCGCCATGGACACGCGTACAGATTCTTTCTGCAAGGTGTCAATGGAGTTGAGTAGACGGCGGATTATGTTTCTCGAGTGGCCCAGTACGTCATATCTGATCTTTGGGTCGACATCTTCATGGAAAGAGGAGAGATGCTTCTTTAGGAGATCGAGAGTCCCTGTCGCATAAGGTTTTGTTGTGGACGGTGACGCAACAAGAATAGACAACCCAGAAGCACGTGCTTCATGAGAGCGGTGGCAGAGTAGCACATCCAAGATATCGATGGGAAGTTTACCGACACCAGCAACTCCCTGTCCCGAACCTGGTTCGACTTTTAATACGATGTTAGAGGCCCTTAGGAGAAGTTACTAACCATCATCTGGTTCACCGACTACCCCGGTCTTTTTTCCTGCTTCAAGCAAAGCAACCCAGAGTACTGCATTCAGATCCCAACTTCGACTGTTGTTGATTGTAAGCTTCTGAAGTGAGGTTAACCTATTAAGATATGTCAAGGTTGATATCGGATCAGACTTGAATAGGGGTATAAATATGTAAACTTTTATTGGTTCAAGCAGCTCAAGGTTGTTCTTAAAGCCACCCAAGATGAACCTATGCCAAGTCTCCGGTTGGTGCCTGGAAGATTCATCGTCCTGATACCAAGATTTGGTCAGAATGGTCACTAGAAGCTTACCAGCTACTGTCCACACATTTTGTGACTCCATCCAGGCGAAAACCCGAACGATGAAGGAATCCCATGAATTCTCTCCATTAGAAGTATCCCCTTGGATACGCTGGTAGTGTGATATAACCTCGCCCAAGTACACGACCTTTTTCTGTATGAGGTGGTCGAGCACAATCATGGAAGACTTTGTCGATGGTCGAGAAGCTTGTAGAGTGATGACAGAGATAGTGTCATCTAGAATGCTCTTTTTAATCGACTTTGCCGTGTTCGCATCAGGATTCCATCTGATTGCAGAGACGATGTAGTCGAGAACAAGGCGCATAGACCGGTGGGAATCCTGCTCATTCCACTCGATGAAGTAGTTGAACAGCTTGATGCTCGTTTCTTGAGCAAAGGCAAAGTTCTTTAGCACTGATGAGCCGGACTTAGAGCAAAGCTCAACAAACCCACACAGCTTGCTACAAGCACTACCAGAAAACTGCTTTGGCTGTGCAGCAATGGAAAGAAGCTCTTTGAACACATGTTCAACTAGGCTATCGCATTTGTGAGTACGGTTGTTTCCTTTTTCTTGGGGGGAAAAAAAGGACACATATAATATAAAGATTTCAAGTGCGAATTCATGTGTGTACTTACAGTGACTGTTGATCTTCAGACTGCTTCTCAAGCCACACTACTGCAGTCTTTTGGTTGAAAGATGTGCCCCCAATTCCGGGGAGCCCATTCGATTGCATTGTGATAACCTAGACGAGACTACCAAGTATTATCTCAGGGAGTGACCTAGACAAGGGGATAGGTAGTTTTAGTTATCGTGGTTCCATGAAGCGAGGCTATCGCAAAAGTCTTGTCTTTGGAGCTCATGTAAAGAAACAAACATTAGAAGAGCATCTGATATATATGCCTGGCTATTCATTCACATGCAAGATTCTCACAGGTTGTAGTTATAGGATCTGTAGGGTATGTACTATAAGTGGTAGATGCCAAGAAGCACATCTTGGTTTTTCAAGGGTAAAGGAAACCGGGCATATTCAACCAATTAGATTTTTAATAAATGACCACTGATGCCCAGCATCTCATTTTAGGTACCTTGTACAGCAGTACGTACAGCGGCTTTTAGCACTTGAACCGGCGCACGGACCATGTCAGATAAGAAACCTAACCGGGGTCGAAGGTCATTTGCAGATGGAAACATTTTTTTAGTCGGCCAGCAAGCTTGACGCTCCCTCATCTTCAAACTCAAGTATTGCGACACAATCGCCTACACATTAACCAAGGTCATCTCCATTCTCGATTACCCGCCGATATATCCAAACAGGCCTCCCTTTGGCCACTAGACCTCCCCATCTATCACTTCTCTTTGTTTTTCTGTCTTGTGTTTATACCTTTATACCTTTTATTTTATTTCTCAACATGTCTATTTGGGACGCGCTCACGGGACGCAAGTCTTCGTCATCCTCTCAACAGCCCGCCTCTCCAGCACCTGCCACAACCACAAGTACCACATTTAGCTCGAGTCCCTTCAACACGTCCGAACCGCAAGGCGTCGAGGCCTTCCTCAATCCCTCTACTTTTGCCGACCCCTCCCAACTACATCCTCTAGCTGGTCTGAACAAGGACAGTCTCGAGTACCTGAGCTTAGAGGACTCGGCTCTTTCTGACTTACCTGGGGCACACACTGCCATCCCGTCTCGTGGCTTTAGCGATGATTTATGCTATGGAACCGGTATCACATATCTCACTGCCTTATCAATAGGAGGCGTGTGGGGTCTCCAGGAAGGTCTCAGAAAGTCTGCCGGTCAGCCGCCCAAGTTACGCCTGAATTCGGTTCTCAATTCAGTCACAAGGAGAGGCCCCTTCCTAGGCAACTCGGCTGGTGTCGTAGCTATCACCTACAACTGCATCAACTCTCTGATAGGCTATGTCAGGGGCCAACATGACGCGGCCAACACAATCATAGCGGGAACATTGAGTGGTATGATTTTCAGGAGCACTCGGGGCCCCCGGCAAATGCTGATTGCGGGTGGTGTTGTTGGCACTATTGCTACTGTCTGGGCGGTAAGGCCTCTGCTATTCCTTAACTCGCTGTCGGCGCATCTGACTCCTCGTAGATAACAAAACGGGTGGTCATGTCGGGCCCAGTGCCCGGAAGCCAAGAGAAAGAACATATCTGATCCCCGACATCTGTCGCGGCATCTGCCGTACATCCACCCACAACGCCGATCATCGGGGCGTGCCATCTTTATAATCAATAATAGTGTAGGATATTGGACTTGGCGTTGACGATGACATCGGTCAACGACTATTTCGTCCCGGTGGCGGACAAGTTTGTTCCGCTTGACGAGAATGCAAATAATAGATGATCTCTCCTCAGGTTGGGGCATGTGTATAAATCAGGGGGTTAAATGCATAGACAGCCTCTACGGTTGCGGTATGGTAGGCGTTGACATCACCGTCTAGGCGGCAATTGACATTTGTTTGACTACCTGTACCTTGTACCTATATGTGCTTATCAACGTTAGATCAGTTTCTCTAATCTTTGGCCTCGTGCAATTTGAGGTCAACCCAGGAAGATACACTTACCTACCGGGATTCGCATCTCGACAGCCTTGACTGCAGCATATTTGGGTTCACATGGGGGCGACTTCTCACATTATTGACAAAGTGGTACTGATCAGGTTACCAACTGCCTAACATAGCTGCTCAACGTGCACGTCATGTCATATAGTGATCTGAGCACTGCTAGGCTCTTTTGTTGTTCCAGCATTTCTAGCATATTTACGCATATGGGTAGATTGCAGTGCGAATCATCGTTCAAGACCCCCGGCTACTTGAAAGTAGAGTACATAGAGTATTTGTTCGAATAGTTACGACATTGAGGTATAGACATGTTTTGGCCCACAATTCGATTTCGCCAGATCAACAGTTCATTAAACTCTCAATACTGCGCCTTCTAAAATCGTCATTCCCCATGTAGTTCGTCCTCAAAAGGTTGTGATATAGATACAGATACAGCCATCAGCTCTTCTTCATGTTCCCCGTGGAAGAAGACGTCTGCTTCTTCAGCGCCGCAAAAGCCCTCTTCGTCTCGCACGCGCTGTGAACAACGAGACAAGTAGGGATGACAATCCAGAACGCGTTCAAGAATACGTAATAACCCCAGAAATAGGCCAGTTCGGGCCGCGAGTACTCGACCCCTAAATTGACGTAGTCGAAGGTACAGGTCGCGTAGTAGAGCACGTCGCCGTATAGCTGGCCTAGGCTGATGATGGACTGCAAGGGATGTCGGAGCGGGTGGTCCGCTACTATGCACCATGCGCACACGAACGATAGAGGCCCCCAGAAAACGGCCGTAATAGTTTCCATGCAAACGACGAATGTGTCTGCGGTCAGGTAACGCGAGTCTGAGAAAGAGTACTCTTTCCATAGCTGTGCTAAGATTGTCGATTTGCTGGCGATGGTGTGCGCGTTGATTGCGAAATAACCTGAGAATTTTGGGGGCGGACAATGTTAGTCGCGAGGAAAGAAAGACGAATCGCTGCCTGCATGAGGAGAGAGTGCTGGAACTTACCCTCTAGACCGAGATGAATGAAACCACACAGAACGAACCACAGCGCAGTAAACACCTGGCTCGATGGGAGATCACGCCGTACATGTCGGATGTATAGCCAAGTCGGAACAAGAATACTCAGACATGTTGCAGTGAATATCCCTAGAATTTCCTGCGTTGTGAGGATCTTTGCAATGTAACCGGGGATTGTAGCGCCCAATGGATAGTAAGGGTGTAGAGGCGACCCAAGGACATCGTCTGTTGTTAAATTGAGGCTATCTGTGCCGGCCATCTTTGATCGTGAAGGATAGCGGTATAGGTCAGGAAAGTTTATGAAGGTGGTTTAGCATTGTGGAAAGGGGTTAAAGGGCGTGATGCTGCATTTTATAGGATTCGGGTTCGTGAACTTTGCAAATACGAATACGACCTAATCATCGAATCGAAGTGATGCCAAGGGGTTGTTAAATACCGATAGGCCTTGATTGGACCAGGGCACGCGAATATACACCTCATGATGACATTCATGGACTTTTGTTATCACTAATATGAATTTCCATGATATGAAACTGCATCAACATATACTCATTTTCTCTCCAGTTGATAGCGTTGTTCATACGTAACTCATCTGGCATATGTGAGCCTGATTTCCCAGATTGATTACCTAATAATGGCCCTTCACTCGATTATCCTACCTCACAAAGTGCAGGCACCTAATTTGCATCCGCATAAGAAAGTTTACTGGTCATTTGAAGCTAGCAGGTATCAGATAGTGATCCAACTTGTTCTCGCAACCATGCCCATCTTTGCACCGACCGCGTATAAGGGCACAGGAGCATTTGGGGAGACAATGCCTTCGTTGCGATACTTCTCCCGGGACAGTTACTTGACATGTTTCGTTCACATTCGGCCTTGCAACCGGGGTTAGATAGCAGCCTTCTTCTATCGGCCAACTATGAGCGGTGCCTGATATACTCTGGACTACATATCTATATACTTTGTTTCCACGTCGGTAGCTGCTAGAGTGTGACTAGAAACATGCATATCTGGCACAAAGACTCTGGAACTTGCGAGTCTAAAGGACATACGCGCATGTGAATTCGAACATGGTCGCCTTTTTGATAGGTTTTGTGCAAAGAAAGAGGACAAGGTAAAGGCAGCACCCAGTAGAAGTGCACCTGGCCAGGATAATTACTGTTGGAATATACCAAAGTATTCCAATCATGTCCTTGGCCTACAGTCTCCACGAGTTGTAACATGTGATTCCTCAGGACTAGTATTGTTTCAACACATAGAAGGTGCAGATTAGGCCATAATAGCTGGGTACTTGGTAGGTAGGCGGTAGGTAAAGAAGTTCATTGTCCCCATGATACAACTGCATGCCTGCCTGAGATAAACTCGAATGAGCAAACTCCCATGTGACATTAATGAAAACTTGGACCCGCATGCTTGAGTTTCCCAACTTGCCCCTTGTCTATTACCACAGGCTCTGCTTCTTATACAAACACTCGTAATCCGACTTCGATCTCATCTACTGTGTTTATCACCTGAGTCATTCTTTATATCATCCCCTAATCGATCTATTCTACCGTCGTCGCCTGGCCAGGCAGGAGAATCAAGATGTGTTGCTTACCGTTCTGGCCGGTCCGAGATATCATCCTCGAAGATGTCCCCGACGACCCCATGTTTCAATACGTCTGGGACGGGAAGAATTGGGTTCCTACTGTTAGCGGTAGTGTGAGTGTGCACACTTTCTCCTTGTTTTCCTTGCCCCGTCTACCAAACCCCCTGCCCCCTTCTCTAGCCAGCAATTCTCTGGCGGATTCTGGAGCCCATTGTTTGCTTGATTTGGCCCAAACGGGGCATATGACACTGGAGTGATATGTACCAAACTGTTGGGAACTATGCGGTACTTCGTGAAGTAGGTACTTATTCTAGTACCTGCTACCATTGGGTCCACATTCAGGTATTAGAGTCTTGAATGCAGCAAGTGCCTGGAACCTCACATTTCTAAGCCACGATGTACTAGGGTCCTGCCTGCCTGGTACCTGCCAACTCACTTCTATTAAATCCACAACAGCCATATCATACAGAAAAAAACTTCACTTTGGCAACAGTGTTGCCAATGGTCAGCAGCTAGAAGCTGGTGCCTTGGGTATCCAGTTACGCACCAAGAAGTATTCTACCTTTGATTCCCACCTCGCTGCATTGGGATACACTTGCACAGGTTGTCTCCCTCTTTCCTCTCCACCATTATTCTTAAATTAACCAGCCAAACGTCGGTTCTCTCCTTTCTCACTTGGCAAGTCGGTGCAGATTACCTATTGCTGCGTGCGAAGCAGGGTGTGGCTGTATTCTCAAGCATCCTACCAAGCTTCACAAAGTGCTTCCTGATCGGCCTTCCCTCTACTAGGTAGCGCCCCGGTGGTCTTTTCATGAGCCTTCCTTGTCACACTTGAAGCCTGACGGCTGTTCGCCTGGGTACCTTCAGCACAGGGGGCCACGACTTCCTGCGCTTGCCTGCACTTCGGGTTTGCCCGCCATGCCCGGCACTGATAACGATATAAAAAAGTCCAGGCGTGTTTCCTTTGCTCTGCCCAACTCCCCAGGTTCTAGCGCCTCACGTTCCCGCACTTTCTCTTACTCAAATTCCTCCCCTCCATCCAGAACCAACAAGGCTGGCAATACTAGCAATACTAGCAGTACCAGTACCAAGAATAACTACCCTACTACAGCACCTGCCCCCCAGACTGGTCCAGTGCCAGACAATACCACTAAGGACCCGTTCGCTGGAGGACCCGACCCATTCGTCCATACAGTGACCAATACCCCACACGGACTTGTCATTGACGGTGTTCTTCATCCCCGTAATAAACAAACTGGTGTTTCTGATATTTCGACACCTCACCAACCTCAACCCTTCCACTATCCCCCACACAATCCATCTCTCCCCCCGTTTCTCCAGAGTGCGCCGCATTCCTATCAAGTCAACATGAGTACTGTCGGTGGTGGGGCTATGCCCGACCCGAATGCGCAGCATTTCCAGCCGCCCGTGCCCGACACGACCTATGGACCTTACCAGTACACTTATGTGCCTCGCAGCGATCCTGTCGCACCACAGTTTATGTATCCGGCCAACGGCAGTACGGCATTCTGTGCCCCCGGTGCCGTTCCTTTCCCTCAGGTACAACCCCAGACTCCTTCGCCTATGCCTGCCCCGGTCATGAGCGGAATACCCATGATTTTCTACATGAATGCAAGTGAAAATTCCTCGCTCATGGGCGTCTGAACTCGGCATCAAAATGGGGCACATGGCATCGGGCATTGCTCCGTGCGAACGACTTACTTATCTGCATACCCGATAGCTGTTGTCCCCTCCACACATAGCACTTGGGCCATACAAAGAGTGTCAACTTTGCTAACTTTTCGCACGTCATAATAGGCTCAACCCGGAATGGCTACTGCACCGATTCCTGTCATGGTTCAAGGTTGTCAGCCACCTCCTATGCAAGGTTATCCCATGCAGGCCGCAACTGTCAACGTTCAGCCTGGCGCGGTCCCGGCCATGGCCTGTGCCCCAATGCCCGGTGTACCGCCTGCCGGACCGGCATACATGGCCGCCGGTGTTGGACAGCCTGCTCCTTTCGCGCCACCCGGTCCAGGCCTCGTCGGTGGTGGTATCGAAATGGGTAAGACCAAAGCGGAGGTTGATGCGGAGAACCAAAGTAGTGCCCTGCATAACCAGATGAACGAGCCTCAAGATATCAAGCCAGCTGATGATGATCCAAGCCGCATGTACTGGTGCCGCGAACATGATGGCGAATGGATACCCCGTGCTCGTTTCGCCTTGGACCGCATGGGCAACTTCCGCTGGTACGTTACCGAGAATGGTGTATTCTATGCGAAGATGCTCATAGAATAGACGATGGTAATCTGTAAGTGTTCCTCTGGTGGATTTGACACTGTGCAGTGACTAACGCCATCTGAAGACCTCTTCGCATTGTGTCTGCACGACGTCGTCCGATTAATATTAAAGCTGCATGTGTCATGCAGTGTGTCGACGTATCCAGCCTGCTGGGTTGGGGTCTTTTCATCTTTTCATTTCTTGCGTCTTCCTTGCCGAGCTTGACAACCATAGCCTCCGACAACAGTATGTCCCTTGGTGTTCCTATTTGAAGAAGCTGCCGACTAAATATACCAAAAGATAGTCCTTTTGTTTTGAAGTCTACCAAATATGACTTTAGCCTAGCCCTTCTCTCACCATACTGCAGTGAGTTTCTATGATGCCTCTGGTTTCTAGAACACATGGCTTACCTACAAAATATAGGGGGAATAAAAAGAAAGAAAGAAAGAAAAAAAAGTAATACAGCCTGGAGTCTCGGAAAGGATCACAGCTCTTGTATATGAGATGCGATGCAATGCAACGGCAGTTTTGGAGGGTTTCACCAAAAAGGGCAAGGAAATGGAGACGATACCAAGGATCGGACTAGTGATACCGCTTGCTCTGCTCAGCAATAATGTTGTATAGTCTGTTAGGGACGGTGCAAATCTTTTATTTGCTTCCCCGTCTAGAGAAAAGATAATCCTAAACGAAGCCCAAATGATTCATGAACAACCGGCCTGAGAATAATCCCTTGAGTAGGTACTCGACGTTGACGGGTTTCTTGTACATAGTTAACTTGAACTTGAAGGGTTGTCTTGCGACAGGGGTAAATCGCAGTTGAGCTGTTGCTCGAAGCCTCTTCCACTCACTCTTGAGGGTATACCTTTTTGACGGTCCCTCCTGATATTCTTCCTTAGCCCAAACCTCACCCTCATCCTCGATTGATTGGCCTTCCATTTTCAACTGCTAGTAGTAGAGCGCTTTCGCTTTCGCTCGTTCAGTCAATCTTTTCCGCACAATGTCGCTGCTTGGGGTTACATTTACCCGGAATCTGGTGTTGAGGGCACTCCCAGAAAATACCAGTTGGCATTGCTGTATTGTATCTTAAAAACTTATCGCAGTGTCAGGACTGTCGCGACTGGCATTTTGACCAGCTGGGAACAGCTGCGAACTCCGATCACCAGGGACCTTCCCTACGCTTTGGAGTTAGCTTCGATCTACCAACCGGAAGGTATGATAAGGTAAGCATGCGATGCTTTTCAGTACCAACATCCGAGTACAATTAATTATTCTCGCATTTTTCCTGCTCTCAATCAAAACCCACCTAGGTTAACTAGCACACAGGGCTCCGGATAAAGCTCATCTTACCCTACGTCAGATGCTCGCGGCCCTCCCACCGTAGCTTTTTACTATATGTTCTCACCACGGTTCACATCTGCTATTAGCGACAATATGTTATGCTTCCAGTGCCGTCGCATTGCTACGTCTCTACTTCGTCGGGGACCTACAGCTACACAAAACGGTCTTGCTAGAATGTTTGCTTCGCAGGTTGAAACAAGGGCCTCACTACCAACAAGACCCTCACAATGGAGCCAACTATCAAACGCTTTACGATACTCGACCGCTACCAATACAGCCTCGAACACGGCCGCAGACCCGGCGAATGCACCCGACACCGCCCCCCCAGAGAAACCGGACTATCTTGACGATGCTGAGTCGGCAATATGGGATAGGCTTGTGGCCGAGTTTTCGCCAACGGAGCTGGCGGTGCAGGACATCTCTGGTGGTTGTGGCTCCATGTACGGGATCGAGATCACGTCAGAGAAATTCCGGGGCGCAAACATGCTGAAGCAACAACGAATGGTCAATGCTGTGCTAGGTGACGAGATGAAGGGTTGGCATGGTGTCCAGTTGCGCACCAGAGTTCCCTGACGGGTGTGAATCCGAGTAGGCCCTTCATACCTAGCAGCTTCGGCTGGGGCCTGGCGCTCTCAGAATTGTATTTGGATGTCGTATACGCGCTATTATCAATTCGAAACAAACTTCCGTTTCGAATACGCCTTCGGCCCAAACCTCGTCTTGAAAGCGGAAGTAGGTCAATAGGTCAAGCCTCCCCCTTTGTACATAATCGAACCTCAATTACTGTTTTCTATTGTACAACAATGTACCTATATAGCTACGATACCAGGCTCATATCCGGGCCTGACCTATTATAACAGAACTTCACGACGACTATCGGTATCAAGTTTTATCTTTATGGACTGTGGTACTATTGGACCATACGCCCATTGATATGCGACACTGTTTCATATTGATCAGGAGGGGTGTCTGTACCTAAAGTACAAAATGAAGCAAGCCAGCGCGAATATGGGAAAACTCATCTAGGTCAAATGTTCGACGGTGTGGTGCAGACCCATGCGCACCGTCCCAGGCATCCAGCTGCGTAGCAACATCGTATTGGAAGCAAACGATGGGGAGCCATGGGGTACCTATCCAGTAAGTTGTCCCAAGGCATCGCCCTGGGCAACCTATACTCTTTACCCGCATGGTCGAACTACGTTTTGAACAAGCATTCAACCCAATTGCATAGAGAAGGCTGTTTTTAGGGGTGACCTCGTCGGGACCGATCGACACTTTGAATTCTCAAGCCGATGGTCGCCTCGTCATTCCCCGTATTTCGTATGACATGCGAGTCTTTGACTTCGGACCAGTAAAATCTCTGTCTATCAACTCGATTCGCCGTCGCCCCAGGTCAGACTCAGATCTCTACAAGGGCTTGATTGTGGCGCCTTCCGGGTCTTGCATCGACTTCCATGCATAGAAGAATCTGAATAAATACAGATATCTGCACGGGGCTCGATGGGCGGATGCCTCATGGCTAGTGATTGCAGGGGTAGCTTGTGCGATTCGGGGCTTGGAGGGCAGCCGGCTGGTCCTGGTTGGTCTGCTCATGACGTTCAAAGCAGGGTAACGATCAGGAAGAAATCTCTGGAGCTTTTGCCAAATTGTACACACCGCCCATCTGTTAGGGATCAGAGATGGGGCTACGGCTTGCAAGAAAGATCCGAGACGATGTAAATTGGCACTTGTTTTCCAATAGTCAGTTTCGGGTCAAGCTTATCTGGGATACTGGGCGGCGCTGCTCCAGCCACAATACTGGCCAAATCGATCGCAGAGTCGCTTTTCTTGCTTGCGGCGTCTGGCTTCCCGTCTCACTCAAGACTTTGATGTAATAAAGGGCCTCGTATTTGTCTTCGCTTATCTTGACTCGTTGCAAATAGATCGTGATGGCCAACGCCACGGTCAGACGCCAGATTCTCACCCTAGAGTAAGACGTAACAGCCTGGTCGAATCATAGGCACCGGGTAGAGGCAAGTTGAACGCAACGGGAGGACTTACATTCTTCTCGCCATCAGGCACTTTCAAGTAGAGTCATGTGCGACTAGGCTTCTGGATGTTATATCCGGGGAGACGCGTATGTAGACACGGTGGTGGGAACTGCAAAAAGAGAATGCATCAATTGCGGTCAACTGTGGACACCAAATCCCCCCTGACTTAGGACCAAGGAATACCTATTTGTTTCCACTGGGCCATACCTCTCTTGCCAAGATTGCACGGGCGTGCTGAGTGTGTCTTCTCCATACTAGCAGTGAGTTTGAAGTTGTTATTTGCTGTGTTACTCACAAGTGAGATAAGATGCTCCCTGATCTGACCAACTTGACCCTCCAAGCTGCCCTACCTCGATAGGGAGCCGTTTAGGTGTTGTACCGTACTTAAGGAGCATCGCGGAAGCGGACCAGAATTCCCGCTTCGTCGCTCGATTACCCTCATACTTACTGTACTTTTATTATCCCCCCTCCCACCACCCCCGAAGACATAACCATTGTACAGTAGTAACAATTATGGGAAGATTCAAGCTTCCACGTGGGTATATGTACAGTTACCTACATGCACAATACGACGGAGGGGAATGAATGACTTTGTGGGATCACCTACCTACATAGGTACATAGGTATACATAGTACATATGTGGATATTCGTTGACAGGGCCGTATGCGCCTTACGACACTATTACAGATTAAGCTAGGTTGTACAGCATCCCCCGGTATCAAGGCGTCCCGGGGACTTGGTACCATTACAGGAGCAGGGTAGGGAGCCCATGTATGGGGACAGGAGGTGCATATCGAAGAGAAGAACAGACCTTACTTACTTTTCGGTGGCAAGTTGTAAACAGGAAACAATTCCTTTCGCTTGACTATCCCCACCCCGTCTCTGATGCTAACTGAGGGTGATGAGAAAGCAAGATGAATCCCCGACAGATCCAGCTTCCAGCGTAAGGAAAATAAGGACAGTGATTTTCAATAAATCCAGGCCCTGGCCAGGTTCCTCCAGGGTTTACCCAAGGTCCCTAGAGACCCTGCATGGTGGCATGCATTCATTTGATTACTGAACCAGAGAAATGCATATGTACATCACCGATACATATTAGTACAGCCAAAATACAACATACCTACAGACGATTCCTGACCCATAAGATAGCCGTGACATGGCTCGCAGGCCAAATTAACCCAGTGATGTCACCGACGACCAGGACGATTTCGAAAAAATGCTTCTGCCATCGCACCTAGCCTATCACGGCCCAGGCGCCGTGCCAATGGGAGACGATACTTACCATTCCGGCATCGGATTCAATGGATGAAAGATCAGACACAAAAAAAGTTAGAGAGGGAAGGAGGGAAAAAGAAACAAAAACAAAAATAAACCCTGAGCGTTCTCCTATAAGCGCCACAAAACCCAGCTAAACGGATCTAGCAGCAAAGCATATGTCATGCTAGCCTCACGATTATCTGTCACTGGAGCAAAACCCGGAGAATTACAGCCTTGTTATTTACCAAGAACCAAAGCTGAAGACCAGAGGCTAAGCATTCGTGGAATATTCTAGGATGCACCGTCCTTGTCTACAGAACGGCGCGAATTCTGGGGTGGGGGGCTGTTTACATACACACACTCTTTCAGACAGATACACACCTGGGGGAAGGGGAAGGAACGTGCCTAGGCCATGTCACTATGTGTGAATAGCAATGCTATTTGCTACTCTCTACGACTTGCGCCTATGAGTGCAGTTGACATCGGCTCGCAAGACCTATCCTGATACGGAATACAAGGCCCCAACCTAAATTGATACACATTTGGCAATCCCTTAATCGGCTGTATCGTCTCTACACAGGTGCCGTGTGCGCGTCGGTGTGGACGTGCGTAGGAGTGCCCGCTATCGATGTAGACAAGTGAGCGTCCGTCCGGTCGTGCGTGTGACGCTCCTTCTTTCTCTACACCCACGCTGAGACGTGTTTCTAGACAGCCTAGCAGAGCCTTCTGATGGGTAACTGGCCCTTTCCGTCAGCGACCTACTCACCTATTGCTAGACTAGGTAGTCACCGTCCATTGTCAGATCTCCTTGCCTCTCTCCTTGAGCAACTGGAAGTCAGGGAAGGAAGGGCCAAGGTGAATCAAAGCGGCCTGGCCGAGAAGTGAGGCGTTCAACCGCTCGTGGGCGTTTAGAATCAGAGTATAAAGCAACTCGATATTCTCGACTATGGGCTATTGCTGGAAGACAAAAAAGAAAACACTCCAAGCCTTCACAGCACAAGCAAGTCTTAATATATCTTTTGAGTTTCTATTCATCACTTTAACCGGAAGGAGAGACCGAAAAGGGACAATATGGCCAACATCGTCGTCCAGCCACCTGAGCAGATCCAGGTAGGAGTTGTTCTTTATCCTCCCTTAGTCATCCGCACGCCCGAGACTGAAGGCACCTTCCTGCAACTCGTGGTTTTCGACTCCCATAACAACGTACTCGGCGGCGAGTTCGTGCAAGGCTCAATCATGAAGACTCCGACGTCGCTTGGGGCCCCCGCGGCAGAGAGTGCCGGCGGCAGCACCAGCACTGCTGCCAACCATGAGTTCACAGTCTTCGACGACATCATCATCATCAAGTCCGGGACATACCGGCTCGTTGTCAACCGCTGCTGTATAGACTATACGGCCGGGGAAGCAGTCCATGTAGACCGAGTTGTGTCCCGAAATGTTCGCGTCCGCCGCCATAGTGTTGCAGCCGAAACGCCGTGTATGTACCCCTTTCTCTTCGGATCAATGTGCCCTCTATCAAGCTCTAGGCCTACCTATGTCTTGCTTTACCATGGCTGATCCTTACGGTCTTATAGCAACCCAAGAACAAGCTACACTCGAAACTCTTCGCAACGGCGGCATCATAACATAATGAATTGACGATGGGAAAAGAAATCGGATAAGCCGGTGGATTAGTCAAGAGTTGGGGGCTACCAGATAGATGTTAGGGGAATGGAATGCCGATATCAAACAGATATACTGGATGTTACCGTTGTTACCGCATGAGTACTTTTCTGAGTCCCTTTTTCGGCTGTATTATTGTGTCCTGGTTCTTTGTCTTGCTATTCATAGTTCATGTAATCTAGAGACATTGTTACAGTCTTATAATAGATGATAAGACTCTCTTTCGGTTTCTTCTCTATTAATTCCCTTGCTGAGTTTAGCTACAATTGGGTTTAGGAAATACAAACTAGTGATGACCACTGTCCACAACAAGGCTAAAAGATGGTGATTAGAGTTGCGAAGCTGAATTGCAACGTGTAAATACATGGGTATGTCGCTTCATAGAGCATTATGGCCGTAGTAAAAGTATGGGGAGTAGCCAAGTGCCGTCAAGAGCAAACGCTCCTCCCGAGTTGAAGTTATCTCGTCATATCGCGATAGGGGATCTTGACAAAGCCGAAAAACTCTCCAAGCTTAAGACGCACTACGTCGCGGGAGGCCCCCGACTGGAAACATGTTGGTTGTATGTTGAAATGGCACGTTCTAGTTCTTCCTAGTCGCCACAATGTAATATTTTAGTGTTCTTTTCTTTGTTGTGTCCGCCCGGATGCTTTTGCAGGATTCCTTGCCCCCTGAGTGCTAAGCAGAGTCTTTATCAAGAAGCGAGGCTCACCCTGTCCCGCCTAGACACTAGCCTACGCGTAAAGGGGCCATACACACGAACCCGAGGGACGCCTTGAAGAAATGATCGACAAGTTCGCTTTAGCAGCAAGAATGCCATTCACATTTGCAATTTCCATGTTCCCAGAAGGGCTAGATCCTATCGTGATCACGGTTAAAGTTAGAAATAGGTCACTTTACTGTTCACCTTTACTGCTGCCATCAGGCACATACATGCATTGATGATACTGATACATATTGTCGAGAAATGCATCGGGCACTGTATCTAATTTTCCTTTGCAAAGGCTCTACTATGAGTAGAGTCTGGACTTATATATGTACACAGACCTCTATCAACCTACCAGTATTGTTTCAACAGCCTTGATACCACTCCCAATTCTTCACAGTGTTACCTGGGCACCTGCTCCTCACCATCTGAGTAACAAGGCCGAGGCGTAAACCAGAGCCACAGTGGACGAAACCATGTTTAGCTAGTCCATCTCTTTTGTCAGTGAGGTACCTAACATAGGTAAGTTCGTAAGTATGTGAAGATACCGGCAGGCTGCAGCACATGTGATATACCTAACCCATGTCTTAGGCCAATACTTTGTGTGCAGTACATCTGTAGTAGTACTGTTGCAGGTATGGAAAAGCAAAGGGAAGAGCACATTGAGGCACGCACCACATACATGGATATCCCCAACAATATATGGATCCTACTATGATCTTAGATGTTGACAGCTGTACAGCAGTTGGGGCCAAAATCGCACATTCCTCGTATTACATAATCCTGTTAGGCGCTAAGTACTGCTTTGAGCCCCTGGAATCTAGCCTCCTGTGTGCCACAGTGAGGTGAGAGAAATCTTCTACACACGTATAAGCATACAAACCAAGTGAGATGCCCTTCGAAATACAGTTTCCTTAAGCTACTCAGACTGTACAGTCCCTCAGGTCTTGGCAGAATGTGTGATTTTGGCCCTAACTAGTTTACCTTTTCCATGACATAGGGAGGCGCTGAAACTGCAGAGCCAAAATGGAGCAACAACCCACGATCTGGGTAATTAAAGTTGTTTCAAACCTTATTAAAGCATTCATGCCAGATCAGAGCGTGAGCGAACAGATATCAAAGTACAGCCCTGCAAAGGCAGGCATCACTTAAGAGACGTATTAAAATACCATGCGCTTTTACTGTAGGTATCAGTCTTGGAAATATATATACAGCCATCATTTTTCAACTGGGTGCGTTGAATTATCGGGCACACTGGATAGGAGCTATTGTAGATAGATAGGTAAATATTTGTATAGTTAGATGCTTAAGCAATATCCCCACCTACCTACATAGGTGCGATGATCAATGTCTCACTATGTGCAGTTTATTGTAGGTTCATGCAATAGATATGTGACGAGCAAACGAACTACCAAGGTATTCTTGCAAGTTTGGTAGGTCTTGCGCAAGGACTTGTGGATGAGAGGCGGTGAGAGTTTTGCATAGGTAGTCAGAAGTGCAAAGGCTAATTAGGATCACAATATTTATCTTCTTATCCTTTACAGGACTCTTAACGAAAAGGACAAAATCTTATTCTAAACGCACTGCTTTTGTACAAAGAAAGCTTTATATCTCAATACACGACACACATATCAGGATGAAGAGTGAATAATCTATAGCGTTCTGACTGGCGCGTGACAGGTCCACGCATTTAACCCTTAAAAGCTCGCCCTTATTAAGAGCTGGGGGCAGAGCTATGCTCTGAGGTACAGATGTATCTGGGTGCAGAAAGAAACATGATTGGCTCCCCTGTTCACATGGACGGGTTGTCATGGTAGCGCAGCACATGCCCAGAATGCGATGCTAGTCCAAATATCGCCTAGCGCCATATATCCCTAAGGGAACAGCGCATGAATGGGGGGATGCTTGTTGACACACCCGAGACAACAAATACAGGAGATGCTGTCTGGTCGAAGGCGGGATGAGTGGTCCGTCTTCCTCCAACAAAAACATCGCCATCACCTACGCCCAACGGCCGTTCGACTAACCAAATAGCACAACTCCTCACAGATCAAGGTAAGTGAAGACGACAATAAAGAAACATCGACGGTATTTGATGAGGACCGCTACGACAATCAAAAGCACCACGCCACGTAATTATCACGTTCGCACGTACCGTATCCCTTAGAAGCCGATGGTTACTCGCTTCTCGCAACAGATACGCACAGGAGGTTCACGACAATTAAACATCAGAGAGCGACACGATTAACGCAAATAAGAGCCATTGTCGATACTTTGTCGACCCTCCACCAGGCAGCCTGCTGACACATGCGATAATAATCAAAGACCAAAGGGCCAATACCAAGGTGTTGCTAATACCTCAAAAACACTAGACCTGCAGAACAGACAATGCATGCCCGTATCTGTTTGTAAAGCAGGACAAGGCTCTTGTTCCATTCTTTCTCCTTTCATTTGTTTATTTACAAACTGTCAACTCTACCAAAAAACCATCGCGCTCTCTTCGACTTCGCCTTTTCCCGCCGCCAAGTTTCAGTGCAGTGGATGCTCTTCATCATTTATGCTTGTTTACGGTCACGTCGCAGACTGGAGCGATTCTAAACTCCGGCCAAAAGGAGGCAAATCTTGATATTGTGCGTGCGCAACCTACAAGAAAGATAGATAAGAGGAGGAAATAAAATGGCCGAACCACCGTCGTCTCCCCCAAATGAGTCGTCCACTGTGGAGGATTCCCTCGCCTGGTACAAGAAACAGTACGAACAGCTATGCGACGAGCTCGCCGAGTTTCGAGAATCCAGTCATGAGCTGGAGGCCGAGCTTGAGAAAGATCTGGATGCAGCTGACAAGCGCCAGAGAGAACTGGAACAGAAGGTGGAAAGTCTGCAGTTTGAAGCTGACGAGTGGAAGGTGCGATCGCCAAAAAGATGCCTGTGGGCATTACACAATTGCCGGAAGTAGCGCGCTGATATATCGTCATCTAGGGAAAATGCAAAAAGGCAAAAGCCGAGTCGAACGCCGCCCAGAATGCCTTGGAGAAGGAGATCACCACGCTTCGGGAAAGCAATCGTACCCTGCAGCTAAAGTTGCGAGACATCGAAGTGGCCAATGATGATTTTGAGCGCCAGGCCAGGAATACAACATCATCTCTGGAGGATATGGAATCCAAGTACAATGTCGCCATAGAAAGAACCGTCATGATGGAAGAGGAGATCAAGATCGGTGAACAGGAACGAGAAACCCTGCGGATCGAGGCCCAGAGGTTACGAGAGGAGCTTTCAGACTTGAAGATAGAAGCCGAGATCATGCAAGATAAGATCAAGAAAGCCGAAAGCCGGCATCTGTCTACCCTATCGACCGATGTCTCTGTTCTCGACTCGCCTACGTTTGCGAGCTCCCCTCGCTCAACGGCCAGCTCGCCTTTGATCAGCACACCTCCCAACGAAGTTGCTCTCCCACCTGCCGGCAAGCTTGCGACGTCGCTTCATGAACCACCCTCGCCTCCTATGTCTGATGCATCCGCTCCCCTTCCTAGGCCATCCTCAAAGCTTAAGACTCCAGCGCCTTCTCAGAAATCGCGCATACCCTCCGCCGACCGTAGCACAACACCGAAGCCCAGGAGTCTCGCAGCGACCGGCATACGCCAACCAGGCGTGCGTTCTGTTACTGCCACTCGCACGCCAGCGCCAGCTCGTACAAACGCCAACCGTGCGACTTCCTACAAGGTTCCGCCTTCCACGTCTCTGACCCATATTCGCTCCCTTACTGCCCAGATGCAACGCCTTGAAGCCCGCGTCCATTCGGCTAGATCCAAGCTGCCTGCACCTGTCCATACCCCGCCTCGTGCATCACCCAGGTCAACCGCGCAAGGAGTCATCCCCATTCCTTCGACCGTTACCATGCGGTCTCGTAAGCGTACCGTGGGCTCCGTGGCATCGTCCGTAACAGAGGAAACCTCAACTCAAGGGCCGAATACAGCTGGGACTAGCAAGCATGCCTCGCGACTTAGTACGTCCGGTGTATCGCGGCTCTCCTTCGGCCCCCTGCCGAACCGGTCCAATAACTATGATCCGGATGGGTCAGCCATGGGTATTTCACGTCCAAGCAGCCGAGCTAGTGTTTCGAGCTATGCCAGACCAGAAAGACCTCCAAGTCGAAACGAGATTATACGTCCTCATTCCCGCACGAGTCTATCTGGCGCGAGGACGCCGATAGGTGTTCGCCCGAGAAGTTCTATTGGTGGCAACATGCACGGGCACTCTCAGAGCATAAGCCATATCGAGTTCGATGAGATGGACGAGCGCACGCCTAGCCGCCGCGGGACCTACAGCAAATATGACACAGATGGGAGTGCTAGTGGTATTCCAGCCCCGAGCGGAATACCGCGGCGGCAAAGTGGAGGGCTTAGTTCATCTACCAGGAGAGTGAGCGGTGGTGTGGGCCATGATGGTGGAAGGCCAAGGAAGCTTAGCGACCTAGGAGAGACGTATTAATTTTTCCTTTATCAATTTGACGACTACTCTCCACTTCGACTATACAGGTCTCGTCGATTCTACACCGGTTGCCCTCCGTGCACATGGGCGTTTGTTGCATTTGAGAACGGCGTCCGGTCTAGACTGGTGAGGTGCTCACGGCGTTACGAAGTTACGAACAGATACCTAGCACATTTCGTTCAGACTTATCGGTCCTCGTGCGTCCATTCCTGTTGTGATATGGGCTGAGTTTATCGGGTTTGAGGTGGATTATCTGTTGGTTGTTGAATCAGGTTTATTATATCTCTTTTGCCACGAGAGAACCGTAATATCCGTGTTCTTTTTCTGATTTCGGAAAGGAAAGTTGGCGGGAGGTCAGAGCGGACGGGGCTTTGTTGACGAGAAACCACAAGCTTTTATTTCGAGGGCCCGAGGATGACAGAGACATTACTCGTTCCTGGCCACAGATTGAACCTTGGCCTGACCCGTATCTGATGGTGGTTTTGTACATACTAATATTTCACTCATGTTTATGGAAGGGGGGTTGACTGAATTATAGCGCGCGACAAAGTGCGTACGCAGAGAGAGAGAGAGAGCGGGGGGGCTGGAAAAGGAGGTCAAAGAAAGCCGTGGATAAAGGGACTACCTTGTGAACTCTAGATAGTGTCCTATTAATATTAGCCGAAACGGCACGTCAAGTTCTTTTGTACATGCGAAGAAGTACTGAACAGTGAAATTTGTTCGTTGCTTCTTATATCCCTTGCCGTCACCTACTTACCAGGCGAAGTTGCGTGACTGGAGGATGATGATAGAAAGTCTGCCTATTGCTGGGACCCATATCCATCAACCGTGTCAAGAAGACCCGAAGTACAATTAAGGTATGTATGCATAGACCGTTGCAAGGGGGAGGGAATAAAGAAATAAGGTGTGGCTCCCGATTATCTTCATATACATGTACGGATCTATATCGACGTCAATTACAATACTCTGATAGGGTCCAGCTTTGTTGTCATTACTACCTACCTACATAGGATAAGGTAAGTACTCGTTACATGGTATGTATTCCGAGCCCCAGGTGCCTGGAACGTAAAAATGCAAGGAGGGTTCATAGGGCTGGGGGAACTGCAGACATGTATGTATGTACATAAGTGAGGGTTTTTGGCGAGTGTGTTACTGGGGGAAGGAAAGAAAATCGTACGATGCCAAGAGATGGATACCTACTCATCATTGCGGCAGCACCCGTTTCTCTTGTTCCCATGTACCGTTACGGGATTTACTATCTAAGTTAACTAGGCTATCTACTAAAAGATTGATCTAATTAGGTAGGCAGGTTAGGTGGGTAGGTAGGTAGGTAAGGTAAGATATGTATGTCATGTAGGGAGGCGAGCGAAACGAACCACTTGCTTGCGAATGCACGTCATCTATCAAATGAGATCTCAATGGTGTTTGAGATAGTTACACATGTATGAGCGTACCTAGGTACCCCCCTTACAGCTTTATTACCTTACTCACATGAAGTCTACCTTTTTATATTATATTATCTATTGCCACCCATTCATCTGCATAGATAGTATGGTATCTTGTTCGTTATTGCCTTAATAGAGTTAGATAGTTACGAATGTTATGGGGAGATCAAGGCTTCAGGCTATGAATGCTCTGCTTGGCTTACTACTTCGAGGACGGGGAGCGAGGACCAAAGCAAGGATTTGGCTGTGGATGAGTTATCAAACCTAAACTTGTGACGTATGCTTGACAAGCCCAATTGCGGTATATCACATCTCCCCAGCCCTGGAGTCAAAAAGGCATGGTTATGACGCTGTGCTGTTTGTTCAGAGGCGTTGACGACAACAAGGTATGTAGTGGGCAAGAAACGTCCGGCAAGAGCACCCATCCAATCGGGGCTCGCTTTCGGAGCCCGAGCTCACCCACCTACATACGCACCTCGTTCACTTCAGACAGATGGAAATAAATAATTTGGCCAAGGATTGTGTCTTGCATGGTGTTCGTTAGCCTTGTTCCGTGAGAGTGGTTTCGGGAGAGAATGAACGACGTCCGTAGGATTGCGGAGAAGCTACGTTTACCGAAGGTTAGAAGATAAGCTGACATATGGGTGGTATATATCTTGAGCGAGCAAGCGTGTTTTCATGATGCAATTCGATCGATGATTCAAAAGAGAAAGGAGGCCTGGAACTCGGCGCGGCGATTACCGAAAGTGTGTGCAAATAGTAGAGTCGAAAGGTGTCAACTTTCGATTCCAACCAGAGCTGCGATACTACCGCCTATACAGAATACAAGGATGTATACAGCAGTATTGTGCGGCGATAATTCGAACTGGTTAAGCTTTGTTCCCGTATTGTGCCAAATAAGGCACTTTTTTTGAGCGCCGGCCTTTTTTCTTTCTTCCCCCCATCATTTTCCTCTCCAGCGTGTTCTATTCTGCGGGTGGCAAGCTGAACTAACCGGTAAACGGATATATGGTTGGGGAACATGCGTGCCCACCTGTTGTTTTGCGACCATAACAGGCTTTGAGTATTGCCTACTCCGGCCTTTTCGGAGTTCAGAGAAAAGCCGGCGGAGGCTTGGAAAGGACTGAACCAAAACGGATTGATACGCATTCCTCCTGAGTGATACGATCGAGCATTCAACTTTGTGATTCCTACCTAATCAATTTCTTTATTCCTCTCATTCTCATTGTCTGGGTAGGTATCTTGGTTTCTGTCTCTACGACAGAGTACCCATCGTTTCAGCAAGCCAACAATACAGGGTTCCCGGTAGCATGTACCTCATCAAAGCCCACAATACCTCACCTTGTACTACGTACCTACGTCTACTATGTATGTAGATAGAAGTTTTACGTATGCTGTAGGGGACGAGATTATTTTGCGGGTGTACTAGGTAGATAAACGGTGGGCTTAAACAATGCGCTACTGGACCCAAATCGAATTGTGTGAGATGGCCCCAACAATTGAGCTCGCCCAGTCTAAGTCCCTTGTCCTAATTCCCGCCAGTACGCCTCTAATATGTAAAACATTTAACCTCGAGTCTGCTCAGATTTTATCAAGTTAGTGAGATAATAATAATTCCTACAAAATGAAGAATTGGCAGAAACTACAGTTGCGTGATGCATCAAAAACTTGTTATCCGGGTTCTTCGGCGCCCCCTACCCCCGTTTCTAAAGCACAGCGTTAGCGCCCGTCCTCTGGAATTATTAGATAGACTCGGCCCTAAAAGTTCACATGGCTCCGATGTTGTTGTGCCAAGGATCAATGAGAAATCTAGTGGAAGCATAACTTCGGGGGAGATAGAATTCTGGACAGGATAATTAATTTGGCTTCCCAATAGTTTCTCCAATACCTACTATGTACAAACCTACTAACATCGTACCTACGATAAAAGAAACTTTGGAATGCCCTTTGTCGGGACTCGGAATCCGAGGGCGCCAACATCGGTGGGATTAGCATGTCTATCCCCCCTAGTAAGCAAGGGACTAAAGATTTAGTGTCTCCTAGTATACTCAATCAGAGGTGAGAGAATATAATTTAGGTAGAGATTTATGTACACGATCGTGGTTCTCAGAGTTATATTTACATACATATCTGATACGGGTACTGCTATAGCTAGGTATCCGGGATCCTCTGAATGTGTAGGGGAATAATCAACTATTGGCTGTCAGTATATATGTAGAACTTGATGGTGCGGGTTGAATGTATTGTAGTACGCAGACACGTGCCCGCCTCGGATTAAAATGCATTGTGGGCAGGCTTTCCTCGTATATACGGAGGAATACTATATATATAGTAAGTGATGACGGCCATGCTGAGGCGGATACATGAGGATCTTTAGTTCAGCTGGAAGGTTTCGGCATCAGGTATCACCATCACGATCTTTTTTCGGTGGCGTATGCGGGAGATGAACGGAGATGGACAAGAATCGCATCGTCGATTGAGTGCGAGACAAATTGATTACAGTAAGTCAATTGATGCAGGAATCCAACCTTCGGATGACAGTACATGCAGGTTGACGTCCTTGTTCGGCGGTTTCCTTCTTGGTTGGGGGATGGTGGGTTGTTGCTTATTACCCAAAAGGTGTAAAATATTATGGAGATTCGCTACCAAAACATTGAAACTAAGCTGACTAAACCTACCGGGGTTGTATTTTCTTACCGTGATATACGTAGGTACGAACGTCTATTGTTGAATCCAGAGATTGACGTTCAATTTTTGGCGCAGGTAGGTATTGACATGTATGTAGGCCCCTGCCCAGAATTCTCCCATCGCACTAGCCGTTGTCGTAATGGGCAAATATTTTGTACAGCGGTACATGGTTGCGATCCATCTATCAGACCTAGGATGCGCTAGGTATCCCTACCAGCTTTTTTTATTCTGGATGAAACCATAACCAGGAGGAAAAGACGATGGAATAGGGAAGGAACAGAGTGGCCAGGCAATGCAAGAATTAGCCAAGATAAGGTACAATACGTACGGGTTATATACAGTACCTAGATACCTTGCCTAATGTAAAAAAAGACTTTTGGATGAAAGTCCCAGCAGACTCCAGCTGACAAGATGGTTGGTACATACTTGGTAAGGTGTGCTATACATATCGGGTATAGGCTTCGCTCCCCAACATGCCAACATGAATCAGCCTAGAACGAAATCTACACTACCACAAATGTACATTGGCGCCGATGTACCACTCTCCGCAAGTACTACATCCACCGGCAGGTACGAAAATCTCATCTGGTAGGCTGTTGACATTTCCAAGGTGGCTCCAGATCTGCTGTGTATGTCCGTGAAGTTAGCAAAACTTGGGGTTTTTATTAGTGCCGGCCGGGTTGAGTATCACTGCGGTGAGAGAAAGTATTAGGTACTAAGTATCCACACTACATCCCGACGCAGACGGGTACCGCTACTTTTTGTCCAAGGAGCGTTGCGAAATCTTGCGCGCGAGCTTTTAGTGGCTCCTCGGCCATGTACTGTGAGATTATTATTTTATTATTATGAGGATCCTGTCCCGTTTATCTCTCCACGAGACTCCCTTCTCTCTTGCCTCTCCTCTCAAGATCTCTCCCAAACGCTCAACTGCTCCCCTTCTCAGCCGCGGCTGTTGCCTGTCGTCTTTTCTATTTAGCAAGAGTTAATAATTCCCACTTCAACACCATAACTTGGGTTTGCTCTTCAACCGACTATATGACGGATACCCGTCAAGATTAGATTTGACTGGTACTTGTGTAAGTGCATGCACTGTTCGCCGCGATCAAGTTTTAAGGTTTGGCACAACGTGGCTGCTTCACAGCTGGAATTCACGGAACGGATATTCAAGAGGACAGAGCACACTGGGCAGGCCCGGGTTTCTCGTATCGCCACTGTCATTCTTGGGGACCGACTTTTGCTCCCTGAAGACGTCTGATCTCGATACTAATTGGGAGTCAATGTTAGACAATTGCGCTTCGATTCTGCTTGTACTTGTTTACCGGCGACTAGATTCCCATTGTAATTCATTAGTTCAAGTTCTTGGACTAGGAACATTGGGAACGTGGCCTACCCCTCGAATCTTATTCTACATATAGAATCTCGCCGAACGCGCGGTCAGCATTACTTCTGCATATCTATCAGAGGACTGCGGTCTTATCTACTTATCCCCCCACTTCCGATCACAATTACACGACTCCCGGGCTTTGTAGGAGCTCTGCTCTCAACGGGCATCCCTGATTATTTGATGATCCCCTAAGCATACTGTTTCGCAGTAGCCACGTTACGCCCTCCCACTACCCCTCCGGGCTCCCACCATTTCCTCCCATCTCCGACGAAACAATGCCTTCTACAACAAATATTAATGGCGTCGCTGCCGCTAATCGGACCGTGCCCGTTTCTAACGGCAAACCGACCTGGGCTGAGAAGCACAAAGTCGCCGACCACTTCATTGGCGGTAACCGACTAGAAAATGCACCACCGTCAAAAGTCAAAGATTTCGTGGCCACCCATGACGGACACACTGTCATTACGAACGTGAGTGACGGTGAACCGTAGAATAGGGGGACGTGTAGAATATACAACTAATTGCTGCTACAACCAGGTGCTCATTGCCAACAACGGTATCGCCGCCGTCAAGGAAATCCGATCAGTCAGAAAATGGGCCTATGAGACGTTTGGCGATGAAAGAGCCATTCAGTTCACTGTCATGGCTACGCCCGAGGATCTGGCTGCCAATGCGGATTACATCAGAATGGCCGATCACTATGTAGAAGTTCCTGGCGGTACCAACAACCACAATTATGCCAACGTGGAACTGATTGTCGATGTCGCTGAACGAGTAGGCGTACATGCTGTGTGGGCAGGATGGTAAGCTGAATTTTGACAATTCCCGATTTAGAGTGCTGGTTGATTCTAACTGGTTGTCAGGGGCCACGCTTCGGAAAACCCCAAATTGCCCGAATCATTAGCCGCATCCCCTAAAAAGATTATCTTCATTGGCCCCCCAGGTTCGGCTATGCGATCCCTAGGCGACAAGATTTCTTCAACAATTGTTGCACAACATGCCAAGGTCCCATGTATTCCCTGGTCTGGAACCGGTGTGGACCAAGTAGAAGTTGACGAAAAAGGCATCGTCACAGTCGCTGACGATGTGTACCTGAAAGGATGCGTCAGCTCGTGGCGGGAGGGTCTCCAGAAAGCAAAGGAAATTGGGTTCCCCGTTATGATCAAGGCATCCGAAGGCGGCGGTGGGAAAGGTATCCGCAAAGCCATGTCTGAGGAAGGGTTTGAGCAATTGTATGACGCTGCTGCAAGTGAAATTCCAGGCTCGCCCATCTTCATCATGAAGCTAGCTGGCAATGCTCGGCATCTGGAGGTGCAGCTGCTCGCGGATCAGTATGGAAACAACATCTCGCTGTTCGGGAGAGATTGTTCCGTTCAAAGAAGGCACCAAAAAATCATAGAAGAGGCGCCTGTAACCATTGCCAAACCTCCGACATTCAGGGGAATGGAAGAGGCTGCAGTACGTCTGGGCCGGCTCGTAGGTTACGTGTCAGCTGGTACAGTCGAGTACCTCTACTCGCACGATGATGATGAGTTCTATTTCCTCGAGTTGAATCCCCGTCTCCAAGTTGAGCACCCAACGACGGAAATGGTCAGCGGCGTGAACCTGCCTGTCGCGCAACTCCAGGTTGCAATGGGCATTCCTCTGCACCGAATCAGCGATATCCGGCTACTCTATGGTGTCGACCCCAAGACATCGACTGAGATTGACTTTGAGTTCAGGACGCCCCAGAGCGAGAAGACGCAGCGCCGGCCACAGCCCCGTGGACACTGTACGGCTTGCCGTATCACGTCAGAAGACCCAGGTGAGGGATTCAAGCCCTCGAATGGTGTCATGCACGACCTCAACTTCAGGAGCAGCGCCAATGTGTGGGGTTACTTCTCCGTCAGCACATCGTCAAGTATCCACAGTTTCTCTGATAGTCAGTTTGGTCACATCTTCGCCTACGGAGAGAACCGTGCGGCTTCTCGTAAGAACATGGTCGTGGCACTGAAGGAGTTGAGCATTCGTGGAGATTTCAGGACGACAGTCGAGTATCTTATTAAGTTACTTGAGACTGAAGCGTTCGAAGAGAACACGATTACGACGGGTTGGTTGGACGAACTGATCTCCAAGAGACTCACTGCGGAGCGTCCCGACCCTATTCTTGCCGTCGTCTGTGGCGCAACAACAAAGGCTCACATTGCTTGTGAAGCTGCTATCGCGGAATACCGGTCTGGCCTTGAGAGAGGTCAGGTGCCATCCAAGGACATTCTTAAGACGGTGTTCCCGATAGACTTCATTTACGAAGGCCATCGATACAAGTTCACGGCCACGCGTGCTGCCGTTGACAGCTATCACCTGTTCATTAATGGATCAAAATGCCAAGTCGGGGTCCGTGCCCTGAGTGACGGTGGTCTACTGATCCTGATTAACGGACGAAGTCACAGCGTCTACTGGAAGGAAGAAGTTGGTGCTACTCGCGTTTCTGTTGATAGCAAGACCTGCCTTCTGGAGCAAGAGAATGACCCTACTCAATTGCGCACACCCAGTCCTGGTAAGCTTGTCAAGTACACTGTCGAGAATGGCGAGCACGTCACAGCCGGCCAGACTTTCGCCGAAGTTGAGGTTATGAAAATGTTCATGCCTCTTGTCGCGGAAGAAGACGGTATTGTCCAGTTGATCAAGCAACCCGGCGTCACTATTGAAGCTGGCGATATCTTGGGTATCTTGGCTCTTGACGACCCCACTCGCGTGAAGCAGGCACAACCATTCCTTGGTCAGCTCCCAGATCTTGGCTCACCGCAAGTGGGTGGTAATAAGCCAGCTCAAAGATTTAACATGCTGTATAATATCCTGCGGAACATTCTAATGGGCTTTGACAACTCGGTTATCATGCAACATACTCTGAAGGAAATTATTGAGGTGCTGCGCGACCCTGAGCTGCCCTACAGCGAGTGGGCTGCTCATCACTCTGCCCTTCACTCGCGGATGCCGCAAAAGCTCGACGCAGCCTTTACACAGGTAATCGAGCGGTCAAGAGCGCGTGGCATTGAGTTCCCGGCCAAGGCATTAGCAAGGACCTTTACTAAGTTCCTCAGCGATAATTTGACCGCCAGTGACGCCGAAACATTGAAGGCTACCCTACAGCCTTTGCTTGATGTCTTAGTGAACTATGCCGAAGGACAGAAAGTCCGAGAGCTTAATGCTATCTCGTCGTTACTCTCACTTTACGCAGACGTTGAGGCTCTTTTCGCCAACAGACGGCTTCAGGACGAGGACGTTATTCTCAAGCTTCGTGAAGAGAACAAGGATGACTACATGAAAGTGATTCAGATCGTCCTTTCTCATACAAGAGTCGGCTCCAAGAACCACCTGGTTTTGGCTCTCCTCGATGAATACCGCCCCAACAAGCCCAATGTCGGCAACGTGGCCAAATATGTGAAGCCCGTTCTACGAAAGCTTGCAGAGCTGGACTCTCGATTAACCGCTAAAGTTTCGTTGAAGGCAAGGGAGATTTTGATTCAGTGCGCTCTTCCATCTTTGGAGGAGCGAACGGCGCAGATGGAGCATATTTTGCGTTCCTCCGTTGTCGAGAACAAGTATGGTGAGACTGGTTGGGATCACCGCCAGCCGAATCTTGATGTGATCAAGGAGGTTGTCGATTCCAAGTACACCGTTTTTGACGTGCTGGCATCCTTCTTCGCTCATGAGGATCCGTGGGTCTCGGCCGCCGCTCTTGAGGTCTATGTCCGCCGCGCATACCGTGCCTACAATGTAACGAAAGTGGAGTACCACGCGGATGAGACCGATACAAACCCGGCATTCCTCTCTTGGGACTTTGCCTTCCGCAAGGTTGGAAAGGACGAGTTCAACATTGTCCCCCAGTCCACCAACCCTTCGGTGCCTGGGACACCCCAGCAGCAAGAGTTTGGCTTTAATCGCATAAGCTCTGTTAGCGACATGAGCTACCTACACCAAATGTCCGAAACCGAACCTGTACGCAAGGGTGTGATTGTCCCATGCAGGTATCTTGACGATGCTGAAGAAGCCCTCCAGAAGGGTTTGGAGACGCTTCCGACCAGAAAGCCTCGCACACCCAGTGTTCCGCTCGATATTAGTGGCAGGCGTAGACCCGTAAGAGCCGACGACGAAGAACTTTCTAACGTTATCAATGTCGCTGTCCGAGACTCAGAGTCGCTGGAAGACCATGAGCTCACTGCCAAGATGCGCACGATGGTTGAAGGTCTCAGATCAGAATTTTTCGCCCGCCGTGTCCGCCGTGTCACATTCGTTTGTGGCCGTGATGATGGTTCTTACCCCCGTTACTACACTTTCAGGGGCCCTGAGTACCTCGAAGACGACAGCATTCGTCACGTCGAGCCTTCACTTGCCTTTCAGCTTGAGCTCCAGCGCCTGGCCAAATTTAAGATCTCGCCTGTGTTCACTGAAAATAAGAACATTCACGTGTATGAGGCTGTCGGCAAGGGCGTAGAAACTGACAAGCGATACTTCACTCGGGCTGTCATCCGACCTGGGCGCCTGCGAGATGATATTCCTACGGCGGAGTATTTGGTATCTGAGACCGATCGGGTTATCAATGACATCTTCGACGCACTGGAAATCATTGGTAACAACAACTCGGATCTGAATCACATGTTCCTTAACTTTTCTCCTGTTTTCCAGCTAAAGCCTCAGGAAGTGGAGCATTCTCTTCAAGGCTTCTTGGACCGCTTCGGCCCCCGTGCCTGGCGCCTCCGTGTGTCCCATGTCGAAATCCGTATCATTTGCACCGACCCCACGACGGGAATGCCTTTGCCTCTGCGTGTGCTAATCAGCAATACATCGGGTTATGTAGTCCAGGTTGAAATCTATGCTGAGCGCAAGTCTGAGAAGGGCGAGATGATTTTCCACTCTATTGGTGGAACAACGAAGATTGGCTCCATGCATCTCATGCCCGTTTCAACCCCTTATCCTACCAAGAACTGGCTTCAGCCGAAACGTTACAAGGCCCACCTCATGGGCACCCAGTACGTGTATGATTTCCCGGAGCTCTTCAGACAAGCCGTCGAGAATAGATGGGTGGATGCAGTGAAGGCACAACCCAGCCTCGCCGACAAGAAGCCGCCTCATGGTGAATGTATTAATTTCAATGAGCTGGTCCTCGATGATCATGACAAGCTTGCCGAGGTTTCGCGTGAGCCTGGTACTAATACCTGTGGCATGGTGGGCTGGGTCATCAATGCTCGCACTCCAGAGTATCCAAAGGGTCGCAAATTCGTTGTCGTCGCCAACGATATCACATATAAGATTGGTTCTTTCGGTCCCAAGGAAGACCACTTCTTCAACAAGTGCACCGAGCTGGCTCGCAGCATGGGCATTCCCCGTATTTATCTGTCTGCCAATTCTGGAGCCCGTCTAGGTATAGCTGAGGAACTCATCCCTCACTTCAAGGTTGCTTGGAACGATGCCAATAAGCAGGAGGCCGGATTCAAGTACTTGTACCTCGATGAAGCAACGAAAAAGAGATTCGAAGACGGATCCTCTCGTGACGTCATCACGGAGCCCATCAATGAGGATGGTGAGGAGCGACACAGGATCGTCGCTATTGTTGGTGCCGAAGACGGCCTTGGTGTCGAATGCTTGAGAGGTTCTGGTTTGATTGCAGGTGCCACAAGCCGGGCCTACAACGACATCTTCACCGTCACGCTAATCACCTGCCGTTCGATTGGTAAGCTTCGTGCTTCTATTTTTTAAAAAGGACTCTTTGCTAATGACTGCAGGTATTGGTGCCTATCTCGTCCGACTTGGCCAACGTGCTGTCCAGATTGAGGGCCAGCCAATTATCCTTACCGGTGCTGGTGCCCTTAACAACCTGCTCGGTCGCGAGGTTTATACATCTAATCTGCAACTGGGTGGAACTCAAATCATGTACCGCAACGGTGTCTCACACATGACAGCAAACGACGACTTCGCCGGTGTCTCTAAGATCGTTGAGTGGCTGTCGTTTGTCCCAGCTCAGCGTGGCCTCCCGGTTCCCGTCTTCCCAAGCGTCGACTCCTGGGACCGTGATGTTGTTTATACACCACCCAGCAAGCAGCCACACGATGTGAGATGGCTAATTAACGGTAAGGAGGACGATGATGGATTCCAACCTGGTCTGTTCGACAAGAACTCCTTTGTCGAATCCCTCGGCGGCTGGGCTCGCACTGTTGTTGTTGGTCGAGCCCGCCTCGGCGGCATCCCCATGGGTGTTATCGCTGTCGAGACAAGAACCGTGGAGAACATCACGCCTGCAGATCCGGCCAACCCCGACTCCGTGGAGCAGGTTGTCAACGAAGCTGGTGGCGTCTGGTACCCTAACTCGGCCTTCAAGACCGCTCAAGCTATTAATGACTTCAATCATGGTGAGCAGTTGCCACTCATGATCCTGGCCAACTGGAGAGGCTTCTCAGGTGGTCAGAGAGACATGTACAATGAAGTGTTGAAGTACGGTTCGTACATTGTCGATGCTCTTGTCAAGTACGAACAGCCCATCTTCGTGTACATTCCGCCCTTCGGTGAGCTGCGTGGCGGTTCGTGGGTTGTGGTCGATCCCACTATTAACCCCATCGCCATGGAGATGTACGCTGACGCAGAATCGCGCGCTGGTGTCCTCGAGCCCGAGGGCATTATAGGTATCAAGTACAAGAAGGATAAGCAGCTTGAGACCATGGCTCGTCTCGACCCAACCTACGCTGCGCTCAAGAAGCAAGCAGCCGATAAGAGCTTGTCCAAGGAGCAGTTGGAGGAAATCAAGGAGAAGATGACAGCTCGCGAGAAGAAGCTACTGCCTATCTATGCTCAGATCAGCATCCAATATGCCGATTTGCACGATCGTGCCGGTCGTATGAAGGCCAAGGGCACGATCCGAGAGATTCTCGAATGGAAGAATGCCCGTCGGTTCTTCTACTGGCGTGCTCGGAGACGCCTGAATGAGGACTATATCCTCAAGCGAATGGCAGCTGCAGCGGGCATCAAGAACACCGACTCGGCCAGCCAAACGGCGATAGAGACGAGGCGGAAACACTTGGCCATGCTTACTGCATGGTCGGGTATTGCTGACTTCTCCCGCAATGACCGGGATGTAGTTACATGGTATGAGGAGAACTCCAAGACCATCTCCTCCAAGGTAGAGCAGATTAAGGCCGAGGCTGTATCTCTGCAGATGGCAGAACTCATGAGCGGGGACAAGGGTGCTGCTCTCAGAGGTCTCAAGGACTTGTTGCACACAATTCCTGTTGCGGAGAGGGAGGAGATTATGAAATACTTGAAATGAAGAACGACATGATGGAAGTCAACCTCCGTGATGAGAATAATGCTATTGGGGGGGGGGGGGGGGGGGGGGGAAAAAAAAATTTT
>Ga0247782_1000106_pt1 | contig 114765 bp, 100 predicted proteins | sample UWRJL019104C5_FD_179928 | JGI IMG/M metagenome (GOLD analysis project Ga0247782, IMG submission 179928) | Plant litter microbial communities from Arlington Agricultural Research Station in Wisconsin, United States - UWRJ-L019-104C-5 | ecosystem: Environmental > Terrestrial > Plant litter >... | reverse complement strand
TACAGTGCTAATAATCTTGGTGGGCCTTGTATCAGATCCATTTCTAGTCTGCCAGGCGGCACTAGTTAAATTCGGGCTATGGGTGCCGCACTAGTAATTTTATGGGTGCCCGGTTAATAATTCTCAATCCATATACTGACAATCTGCGGGCCAGGGGTAGTCACCAAAAGTAATCGGGAAACTAGTATACTAGATTGCCGGTTCATAGGCCCCGGACGCTTCATCTTGGCTGCTTCTTACGACTTGTTGTTACCTAAATGGATTGTGCCTTTCTTTATACGATGATTCAGCAATACCTAACAACTAAGGCTCAAATTTTTCAATAGTTCACATGAATATCACCATCGATGTCGTATAGATGCATTCTCTCACATTACCAATCAGGTATTCAAACCCTATTCTCTTGGTCCTGTAATGATTCTAGAAGAATTACTCGCCGCGCATTCATAGGCCAAAACGGCCTGCCACACCAGGCAAACTAAAAGCGTATTTACTATGTAATAGATGGCCCACCAAAATTACTAGCACACTGCATTAAAATGCTCTCTCCTTGCTACTAACTTTTCTAACAGCCTTCTTAAAGTCACACACATAAAAATAATAAAAAATAAAAATAAAAGCCAATCATGTGACAAGAAGGGGATTCGAACCCCTGCGGATTTCTCCAGTGGCATACATCGCTATTTGCTAGCGCAAGCTAGTTTTTCTTTCAAACCTGCTTGAGACCACCGCCATAACCACTCGGCCATCTTGCCATCCTCGTGCTTGTACGAGCCGCCTCGGGAAGCTACTCAAGTACGAGCAAATAGCCGGAGGTAGAATAGAATCCCAAACCGAGGTATTGCAAAGAGAAGCGCAGGTAGGGTTGGTGCTATTCGCGCCCGTTACTTGTCACGTTGGCAAATAAGGGTCCTAGATTGTTACCCCACGGTTACAAACAAGTAATATGCAGTTACTCGCCTTTGTCTGCTCCACAGGTACATACATCCGATGTTACACTCTTACATCTTATATTTTCTGTTCGGTAGTGCCTCATATATCTCTACGTCTGTACTAGGCCTCCGGTACCCCATAGTATTAGTAACTTACGTTACGCGAGTATACAGAGTTTATACTAACAAAGAAAGGATACGGACCGCTTGAGAACAAGAACCAGCTCCTATGGGCCTGCTTGTATACCTAAGTAAGTACCTTATAACAGCTCCTACACCTATTTAGGCATTTGAGTCTATTGCTGAATGATAATATCGGCAATAAGAGCGAGGTAGAGGTATCGCGATCTCTAACCTAACAGTTTATGCTAACGTCTTGGCAAAGGAGCAACCTGCTATATCCCCCTGGGCCCTGGGTTGTGGAATATTCAGGATCCACGTTTCCGATCCATTGGTCAATTACTCATAGTAGCAACTCTTTCCCTAGCAAATTCACCTGCTGCACATACAGATATACCTTCGGCAACGTTCACCCGAGATGGTCTTTGCTCCAGCCGTAAGACGCGTGTGTTATCTACCTAGATAGACTCGTAGGGAGCCAGCAACAAACCCATCAGACGCTATGTCCCCTTCTTCGCCGCATCCCCATTTGTATGTATAGAAACCGGACGCACGTGCCTTGAACAGAGATTTTTGGAGAGAGGTTGGGGTCGTTCATCCACACTATCGGGTTTGTCTGTTACGTTGTTAGTCTATAGACCACCATCTAGAATCGGCAGGTCGTCAAAAACAGTGAGCGGATCCTAGTAGAGAATATAAGACTTCAAATCTCCCACTGCCGTGTCAGGAAAAGATTGTTGCTGTTGTGAGCAGATACATTCTGATCTTCTGTCCTGCTGTACATATTGGACGTCTAATAAAGGGGGGCTAATTCGTCCATCACGCCCATCACAAGGCCGACATGTTAACAAAATCAATCATCAGTTTCCTTTCCCTGAGCGCAGCTACCCTAGCTTCGGGACTGCGTAAGTCCGGGCAAGATGACCATAGAGCACGACCAACATGCCACGGACATGAGTCAACAATCGGCTACACCACAATCCCCGGCTTTTTCCTTCAAGACGACCCGGCTACAGACCCTAAGACCTTCGACTATGTAATACTGCTCTTTTCTCTCGCCTCACCATTTTATCGCCTTACTTAGGCATGCCGCTGATGTGATATGGTTAGACATTACGTAATTATGGATTGATCAACAGGACGTATCCCACAGATGACGAGTTCGACTTGCATAAGAGGGAAACACAATGGCAGCGTTTCGAGCATTACGTAGAGACGTTGAACGAACGTGGCGGCAAACACACGCAGTACAAGGTGCTGTTCTTAGCACGCCACGGTGAGGGCTACCACAACGTTGCTGAGAGCTACTACGGAACCCCTGCATGGAACGTAAGTGACCGGCTTTCCCCTTTAAAACACTGGTATTGAGTTATATGCAGTGCTACTGGGGTCCGCTGGAAGGAAACGGCACTTATGTCTGGAGAGACGCGCATTTGACCGAGGCCGGTTTGGCACAATGCACCAAGTCACACGAATTCTGGAAACACGCGCTCGCTGTCGAAAAAATCCCAGCGCCGCAGACGTACTATAGCAGCCCGCTGATCCGGTCCGCAACAACTGCGAATCTGACATTCGGCGGCCTCACTCTGCCTAAAGACCGCCCCTTCGCGCCGACTATCAAGGAACTGCTGCGCGAGGGGATCTCGATGCGCACATGCGATATGCGGTCCAACAAGACGTACATCGCGTCAATGCTGCCGACCTTCCGGTTCGAGGACGGCTTCACGGAGAAAGACGAGCTCTGGAAGGGTTTCGAGGGCGAGACGGCCGAGGCAGAGTTTGCACGTACTAAGGCAGTTATGGACGAGATTTTTAGCCATGATGACAGCACCTGGATTAGCATCACGACGCACTCGGGACAGATTTCTGTGAATCTCGAGGTCTTGGGCCATCAGCCGTTCAGCCTCTCGACAGGCCAGGCGATCCCTATCCTCGTCAAGGCGGAGACACGCAAGGTCCCTCCGCCGACTACGACTATCCAGTCTTGGTTCGTGGAACCTACGTGCACCTTGCCGCCTGTGACGAGTATCTCGGGGCAGGGATGCGTATGCTCAACGGCATCTGCAGCACTTGTTGCTGCGACGCCTGTAACCACTGCGGCTTAGATTGATGAACTGATGATTTCAGATGACCCTCTGTGGACATAGCCCGTGATAGAAGGTAATTTATCATTTTGCACAGTTTAGAGCGCAATGCGGTCTACAGGTTGGATGCAAATGCTGGGAGTCAAGGAGCTATATCGGAGACAGAGAATACCGACTTTAAAGGAAGCGTGCACGTGAACGCTGCTGAGTGGTATAACCAGAGGGGTCGAATAGTATCTGCGTCTAGTGAGAAGTGCAGGTTCAGATGGGGCATAACACTATACATTATAATTTACAGTCCCTTTCAAGTCTTTTCCCGTCGCTATATCAAAGTACTTCGGTGCTTTAATTACTTCCGGATGAACGGGACCAGCGAAGTTGGATATCTCCTCACGTTCGTTGAATGTCTACGCCTTCGTCTGGTCTTCTCTTAATTTTCTTTTCGGCAGCACTAAAGATACGAGAAGATCCTTGCGGCTACTAGCTCTCCTCAGAGTATTACTCTATTCGGAAAACGAGCCAGATAGTTGCATCATGATACAGGTAGCCGGAGTTTCGGTAGCCCTCTCACCCCGCAATACAGGTACTACAGCATCGTCTAGGTAGTGTTCATCTGAGCTCGGCGGCTACTATCAGGCGCCAAATTCCCGGAACCAAGGCTGCCCTACTTGGCGGCATCAGCTGAAGAGAGTTGCGTGCTGGGGAGTGCAACATCGGCTGCAGCTCTACCCCGGCTCCCACGGCTTGTCATAAATTATCTAAGTCCCCAGCCCGGATTCATAATCCATCTCTCATGCAGCTGCTCTGCTGGGGAAATAACATACAAGTGCCTCGGCCGCTCAAACCGTGCCCAATGACTCTTGTACGACAGTCCTTGGACTCACTTCCATTGACTATCTTGGGACATTGGCCGATAATGGTCGGCATGAGGGAGAACTTGTGCGGGGTTCTCTCATATTTCTATGATAATCGTGATAATTACCTAAGCTTAATAGGGCCGACAACTCGGAAATTCGGGCTCAGCTGAAGAAGGCCCTGTGCTCTCTGCCTTTCGTGCGAGTTTAATTATGGTGCCTGGGCGGAAGGGGATAGATCACTGCGGTCCTGGTTCCCGGTTTGTGGTTGCACAAGATGCTTACCTCGCGGGGGAAAGACCGAGCAATAGGGTATGGATAGATTCAGCAACTAGAAGACGGCAACCCTGAAGATGATATATAAGTGGACAGAGACGCCCTTTCGTCGCCCCCATGTATCGGAGACAGAGTAAGGCACGATACCGGACCCATCGTAGGCTCGTAACAAACAAACATGCGTCTGTCTATTCTCGCAACTGTGTTGGCTCTCATCTCGCGTGCCAACTGCATCAACTTCCCATTCGAAGCGACTGTGCTCCAAGATGAAGACATTGTCAACTTTTCCTCCATCGCCTTTGGGGACAGGTCAACGGCCAGCCCTGTATACGATGGACCGGAATGCAAAGCATCCCCAGGCACGGCGGCGTGGCCCTCCAATGCAGAATGGACACGGCTGAACGGCACTCTTGGGGGTGCCTTACTCCAGCCCAACCCACCGGCTGCTGTTTGTTATGACGGCCCTGCTAAGGACGCAACCCAGTGCAATTTCTTGCTGCGCAACGCAAGCTCTACGCGTTTCTATATCAATGATCCGCTGACAGTCCTCGCGACTTGGCCTGAGGGCGACACATGCTTCGCGTCGGCGAACACGGCAGGGCTGAACTGCACGCACGGCGGCTACCCTTCGTACGTTGTCAACGTGACGACTGTGAAGCAGATCCAGGCCGCTGTAAACTTTGCACGAAACAAGAACCTGAGGCTAGTTATAAAGTAAGGATAGTCAGTGCTGTATCGTAGGTAATCCAATGGCTGCTGATGATGGTTTGATAGGAATACGGGCCACGACTTCTTCGGACGGTCTACGGGCTTTGGTGCTCTGAGCATCTGGACGCATTGGTTGAAGCAGTTCGAGTTTCTGCCCAGTTATAGTATCGGCGAATACCAGGGCATGGCTGCTCGAGTCGGGGCAGGACTCGAGAGCTGGGAACTATTTAGCTACATGGCACAGCACAACATGACGGTTGTAGTTGCGGCTGGCTACACTGTCGGCGCCTATGGTGGTTGGTTCCAGGGCGGTGGACATTCGGCAATGGCCTCGACTTACGGCATGGGGGCGGACCAAGTGTTGTCATTGGAAGTGGTTACCGCAGACGGACGTTTGGTGACCGCAGATCCAAACCAAAACACCGATCTCTTCTTCGCACTACGTGGAGGAGGTGGAAGTAAGTAATGCCTCATTCTTTTACAACCCTAATTACCCACTTCGTTTTCGGATAAGGGGGACAACTAACGAATGGTGCGCGGACCCAGGCACGTATGGCATCGTGACATCAGCTATTGTGAAAGCTCATCCTTCAACCTCTCTTTTAAGCACTTCACTTAGTTTTTCCGTCCGACCCGCTAGCAACACTCCTGCCAATGCCACGGCGCCCTTTTGGGCAGCCTTCGACGCCTACCATAAGTTCGGACTAGATATCGTCGATAATGGGGGCACTGCGTATAGCTCCGTGTCGCGCATTGCACCTCCGGCTGGTAGTAATGCTCCAGTGGGAGCCAGTTTCACGACCAGCATCGAGATGCCAGGAATGTCAGCTACCGAGATTGTAGCCTTTGTTCGACCTTTGTACGATCGCATCGCCGCCCTCGGTGTCAGCGTTCCCTCGCCAAACGTAATGCAGGCCTCCAATTGGATGGATTCCAGACACGGCGTGGGAGATACGCCTGGCACTGGCGGACGCTTCGCTAGCAGGATCTTCCCAAGGGCAAGCTTTGAAGCCCCAGATCGATTTGTTGCCACGCAGACGGCCATACGCAACAGCATAGAAGCCGGGTACATGTTTCACGGCATACATATGGCACCTGGACTGGACGTCGCAGGCTACCCCGGGCGCGATAGCGCTGTAAACCCGGCGTTTCGCACAACTGGTAAGTCACATCGTCACCCGATTTCCCCTGCTACTGTACTCTGTCTTGAGGACAAGAACTCTTTCTCGACTATCCTGCTGCCTACGGCCATCTCCCGGAATCCCTATATTTTCGAAACCAACACAGACTTCGCATGAAATGGCGTCTCAAATGGAAAAATATCGGCTAACTATCGTCATTATAGTCTTGTTCGCGGACGTCTATGAGAATACAGCTCTACGTGGGTCCTCGCCCCAAGCTATAAGGGACGCACACGCGCGCTTCAACATATATATGAACCAAATACGCCAGGCCACGCCTGAGGGTGGGTCGTATTTAAACGAGGGCGATGTCGAGGAACCAGACTGGCAGAGAGCATTCTTGGGAACAAACTATGGGAGGCTCCGGGAGGCGAAAGCGACGTGGGATCCCTGGGGAGTATTCCATGCCCCGGTAACTGTCGGAAGCGAAGATTGGGAAGTTCGGGGAGTTGACCATGGCCTGCCAACGCAAGATGGGCCTCTTTGTCGAGTGGCGTCGTGAGCTTTAACATACGTATGCGATGAACCTCAGCTAACGCCATATAAGTATCGAGAAACTCAAGTACCCGTACATCAACTCTTGACGGAGCTTCAGAGTTCAAAGTGAGATTATCATTCCGACAGCCGCGCTTCCTACGATTCCAGTGTCTGTATTAAAGGAGTGACAGCAATAGCCTAACCAACACATTGAGTGTACGTCTTGAGCCTGTTTGAAGTTTGTAGATGACTCACGGACACCGTTTACACAGTCAGGCAGAGTAACGCCTCTCGCTGAATCGTGGTGGGAACCTTGGCGTTTCCATCGGCAACTCACCCCTCTATAGCACATGGGCACTAAGAATCATGCCGTCTTGAGTTGATTATTCTTATCTTTATCATAATGAGTCCTTCAGTGGCGGGGCCCAACAAATATCTCACTGCCCTATAGCAGATGAAGTCTGGCGAGACATGACACTGGCAGTCAGAGTGTCGGTTGACATAGTGTATTACTTTGTGCTAGAGTAAGACAGCCTTACGGAGGAGTAGAGCGTATGATAGGATGGAAATCAAGCAATGCGCTCAACGTGGCATTGTATGTACCTTATGAAACCAAGCATCTCTCGCATCGGCCATCCAAGGTGTAGAATAAGTGTGTGATCCGAATCGCCGAGATTAGAACTTCCATGATAGTTGACCCATAGCCTCAGTGAACAAAGAGGAATACATACAAAGACATATCATAATGAGTCTCATCATGATACCCATTGACATTACCTACCTGAGGTGGGTAGTTAGTCCCTAAGGTACCTGTCTGCAAAACTGTACCAGTGCCCCCCAACTGCTCCTGCCACCTGGGCATTGTTACTGGGAGGGAGCTATGACCAGGTGGCTGCCCAAATGCCCTGACAAGGCTGTCTATCAAGATACGGTGTTTGATTGGTTGGGTCAACGCACTAAATGAAAGAGAGGGACGAGCCCCACCTCAGCGACAGCCCATACAGTTCTCAGTACACTGTAAATGGAAGAAGCCCGAGACCATTGATACGCTGGGGCGGTAGGTAGGTAGGTACCTAGGTATTTGCTAGCCCTGTGGCCCTGTGGCAGGTGGCTCATTGATCTTGACAGTCAGACACCTACCCTTGTAAATGTATCGAACTCTGCTTCTTCCTCATCCGACAACATCCCTCGCCCTTCATTACCTCTAATCTCAGCACCCATAATCCCTTCTGCCACTGCAAAGTACAGAACATTATACACTATCCGATTACGCCACCGCATAGACAATTACTAGACGTTGCCCTCTGTGAACATTGTCGCAACCCGACGCTTCGTTCCCTTGTACTGAGATACATAGGTACCCTAAAGCTCTCCGCCTGAAGAAAGAAGCGAAGAGGTGCGCGGACCAAAACGGCGTACACGACGAATATCATCGTTGCCGGCCCCCTGTCGACGCTTAACCTAGTGAAAGATCTCCGACCGATAGAGCGCCGACGAGTTCAAAACCGACCGTCTATTTTGCCATATCAACTCCCCTAATTTCTCCGTCCCCAAAGATTTAAAGTCTTTAAGGGCCCCGAGCACGGTGACGGGTTGTATCTACCTAACACTCGACGATCCTTCAGCTAGGCCCATGACCTCAACGCCCAGTGAGAGAATTATAGCCTACGCTGTCTGTTCGTCATTGCCGGTTAATCTATACCCTTGCAGCCGGTGGTTTGCATCTTTGCTTCCGTCAGATAAAGACACAATCCAGTGATTTTGCGAGGGGTTCTAGGAGATTCGCATTTCACTTCTTTCCTATCTGATCTCCTTCTTCCCCCTCGACCCCGTGACCACCACCCTCATGGTCCCTCCACCCTCCTCCCATTCACGATCTGGAACCTTTTCCCCTGCTCCTGCTCAGGGTTTGCAGACGGGCTTGACCCATTCGCCTCATCCGTCACAGGCTGGCCCCTTGAGTGCTGGCGCAAGCCCCAGTACCAGCAGCCCGACTACGGGTAGCAATAACTCTCTTACCAAAATTGTTGTCGCCCAGGTCTATCTTCTGCTGAGTTCCATCAACAAAGATAAGGACCGCGCAAAGTGGGAGCTACAGGTCGATCAACTGAACAAGGTTAGTACACGCCCACCCCTAGCGCATGCACTCGAGGGATGGAACTAGGTATATATACATGAAGTGCGTGGAACACTGAGGCTTACTGTGTCTTTACTCTCACTAGCTCCTCGATGATCACGGAATGGAAGTCTTTTCGCGATACTTCACCCGGCTGGTAGCCGGCAATGCTGCTCAAATATTCCCCGGCCTCAGCAGGTCGACTGCGAACCCTGGCAACTGTTCGTTGTTAGTAGGTGAAATGGACAAAATATCCCACGACCTCGATCAAGCATCTAAGATCGCCGAGTCTATTGAGACCGCTAATGAAGACATATTCCGCGACTTTGACCTGTCTACGTTTATGGAACATTTTAAGCTCGATGCTCTCGAGAAGACCATCTTAGCCCTCGCTTTTAAATTTGGGTCGCGCTCGGATCTAAAGACCAAAGGTACGTCCACTGGTTTCCCCTTATCCTCACCTACAGAACGCTCGGCGCGTGTCTTAACCAACCTCCTAACAATTTTACAGCCGATGCCATCCTGTCCGCCAATTTCCCTACTTTTGTTAATATCATCTCACGGCCTAATTACCCTGACCATGCTGACTTAACCCCGTCCTTCATCGCCGCGATTGTCGACCGATACATCCAAGGCCATCCGCCAAATTTTAACCCAGCCGCCAAGCATGAGCTCAGCCATAAAGTCCAGTTACGCTGGACTGTCTCGGAGATGGCCCCTCCCCTGGATGTGTTGGCTGCTTTGGACCTGATTCGCGTCTTGGGTGAGAAGCCGCCAAACGCTCTAGCTCTCTATATTCAGAAGACCGGGACCGACTTCACTCGTGATGAGGAGACCTGTTTAGGCTATCTCCAGAACCGGCCCCCAAATATACAGTTGAGCGAAGAGCAAGTTTCTGCTGCCTTGACTTACACCACGGTTAGCATCACGTACCGGCATAACCCCTCGGTCCTGGTCGCTGCGCTTCGCCGCATATTGCCCCCGACTTTCAACTGGCAGGATGTAGTCGCCTACTTCGATCAACGCGATATACGTGTCTCGTCCGAACAATTCTTGCGGCTATACAACGCTATTCTACCCATCGCCCAAGCGAAGGATGAACAGTCTCCACCTTTTGATATCCAATGTCTTTGGGGTGGGACACATTGGGAGAATCCGGAAACACAGTTGTCCTTTATTTGTGCGTTCGCATCCTTGACGCCGGATGATCTCGACGCCAGCACTATCCCTGGCCTTCGGCCAACCTTCACCATTGAAGACTACGCTCAATCGCCGCCCGAAGTTCGTGATCGAGCCTCCTTTGCTGTGAAGCACCCACTTGTTTCGGGCCCCGCACTCTCGGCCATCTTTCAGGTTGCTTTACATTCCCTTCATGCTTCACAAAGCACAGAAGCGAAGCGTCTATTCCAACAAGTCGTCGTTCCTAACCTAGACATATTCATCGTCTCAGCTTTTGGCGTGGCAAAACCGTGGCCGCCAATGGCTGTCGAAACCCTCGCGTCACTGTTTGATAATTTCCTCCATCGCCGGGTTTATCACGAGTTTGTACTGGATAGCCTGTGGAGGAAGGATAGGGATTGGGTAACCCAGAGACTCGTAGATGCACATGCGATTAAACCAGCGGATCTCCCCCTAATCTATGGACATGTCATCAAGCATAGTTGGTTGGACGATCTCGTCTACCTGCCCAATGGCTTTGGGTTGGATCTCGCATCTTTGGCGCACGGTGAGGGTCAACTTGATCTCACCCAGTGGGCCCGCAACATTGCAGAGGCGACCCCTCCCATATCGTCAGCATTGACGCAGTTCTTGCTCATAAAGGCCAATCTTGAAATCCAGTCTCAGAAGGCCACGAGTGGCCAGGTGCCCCAGAACACAAGCACCCCGCTTCATCTGAAGACTGTATTGGCGCTACTTCAGATATTAGAGGATTTCCTCCCTCGGGATCCACTCCCTGAACTTATTATGGTTCAGCGTGCATGTATCACCGCCTACCCCCGACTCGTTAACTATGGCGAAGGCTATGACGATATCATCGACGCGAACGGTAAGGCTGGTCATGGTCTGCCGCCTGCTGCTGTGGTTAAGATGGAAGAGCAGTACAAGAAAATGTACAGTGAGGAGAGCGAGGTCAAGGCTGTTGTCCAGAGGCTTCAGGCGTTCAAACAATCCCGGGATCCACTGGAACAGGACATCTTCGCCTGTATGATCCATGGGTTGTTCGATGAATACTCTCACTTTGTTGGCTACCCCCTTGAAGCCCTGGCTACTACCGCAGTCTTGTTTGGTGGTATCATCTCGCACAAGCTCATATCGGAATTACCATTAAAGATAGGGCTTGGAATGATCCTCGAAGCGGTTAGGGACCACCGACCGGAAGACAACATGTACAAGTTTGGTCTTCAGGCCCTGATGCAACTGTTCTCTCGCTTCAGAGAATGGCCCGGTTTCTGTAAACAGCTATTGAAAATCCCGGGCCTTCATGGTACGGAAGCCTGGAGGAAGGCTGAAGAGGTTGTGCGTGAAGACGAGGAGGAGAAAGCGCGCACCCAGAACGGCAATGGCCCTGCGAACCATTTACCAAGCGACGCCCATATCAACGGCAGCGCCGATGCTTCCGATTCGCATGCACCTCCTTTCACAGCCATCAATGTTGACCCTCCACCTCCCAGTGCCATCTTTGAAGACCCCGTTGTTGAAGTTCAAGACAAGATACAGTTCGGCCTCAACAATCTGACCGCGACGTCCCTCCAAACGACTTTCAGAGAGATCTGCGAGGTCATGGACGAGCGTCATCAGCAGTGGTTTGCAAGCCATTTGGTTGAGGAACGCGCTAAAATGCAACCGAATTATCACGAGGTTTACCTTGACCTTGTGAAACTTTTCCAGCACCATGGACTTTGGTCCGAAGTCCTGAGGCAGACCTACATTAGCGTGTCCCGGATGCTCAACGCAGAGAGCACGATGCAAAGCTCCACAGATAGGACGCAACTGAAATATCTAGGCGCTTGGTTAGGACTCCTTACTCTGGCGAGGGACCAGCCAATTAAGCATAGGTACATCGCGTTCAAACAACTTCTTATAGAAGCTCATGACACAAAAAGGCTTGTGGTGGTGGTGCCTTTCGTTTGTAAGGTGCTCATCCAAGCCGCTAAGTCAAGTATATTCCGGCCACCCAATCCTTGGCTGATGGATATCATCCATCTTCTTATCGAACTATACCACAACGCTGAGCTGAAACTCAATCAAAAATTCGAAATTGAGGTGCTTTGCAAAGATTTGAATCTCGACCATAAGAGTATTGAACCCTCTAGCGAGCTTCAAGATCGTGAACCTATTGATGAGGTGGTAGAACTGTCGGTGCCAGAGCTCGACCAGTTCGAGAGTCTCTCCCTGAACGGCTTACCCGGCCCAGTTGCCCCCGGTCTGTCGCCACCGAGCCTTCCAGTGTCGGTCCCTGAAATCGGTAGCCTGTTGTCCATTCCGCCTACCAATGAGATGGTAGTGAATCCTGCGCGCCTCCACGAGATGGTTCGCAATGCTGTCACCAAGGCCTTGCATGATATAATTCAACCAGTAGTAGATAGGTCTGTCACCATTGCAGCCATCAGTACTCAGCAAATGATCCATAAAGACTTTGCTACCGAGCCCGACGAGAATAAACTTCGAACAGCCGCCATCAACATGGTTAGGGCTACTGCGGGTAGCTTGGCGCAAGTGACGTCGAAGGAGCCTCTCCGAGCAAACATCACCAACTACCTACGAGCTGCGGCCAACGAGCTTCCTCAAGGCTTGCCGGAAGGCACTATCCTTATGTGTGTCAACTCTAATCTTGATCTCGCTTGTAATATCATTGAGAAACAGGCTGAGGATCGGGCCATCCCCGAAATTGAGGATATGATCCAAGATGAGATAGAGGCACGACGTCGGCATCGTTTGCATCGACCGAATGACCCTTACGTAGATCCGGGCCTTACTCGATGGGCCATGACGATTCCTCATCCTTTCAAGCTCGCTCCTAGTACAACCGGGCTGAACGCGGAGCAGATGGCCATATACGACGATTTCGCTCGGCAACCAAGAGGTGCAACACAGACGACCGGTGCACATGCTTCCTCCGCCTCGGACACAACCAGGATCATCGCCAATGAAGTACTTGGGGATCAATACAACACTGTGCCAAGCCTGCCCACACCTGCCGAGACACCTGCTCTCCCGCTGGTTGGCGGCGGCCAGGTACCCTACTCGCACCTCCATGCAGGACTCACTAATGGCCGTCCCGCAGCTCATCCAGGCCAACTGGACGCTAGAGTGATTGAAGATAAGATCTCAAAACTACTGGACGAGTTGAAGCAAACAGCCGAAACCTCCCCTGAGCAACATTTCAGTGACTTACCCAAGCCTCATAGCATACTCGATGTCGTCGATGCTTTCTCTCAACTTATCATCAAGACATCTCAAAACTCGGATGGACCAGCCGTCCATGCGGCGGAAAGGATCTGCAACCTTCTCTTCAGTAGATACAACCACAATACTCTCTTCCTGGAGAGTTTGGTACACATTCTCGAGTTAATCTTGAAGATTTCGGCCAGTTCGGGCTCCAACCTGCATGATCGTGTCCAGGTTAGCCTCTACAACCAGCCACCTCAGAATATTCTTCATATACCGCTCATTTCTGCTCTGCTTCAGACAGACCTTCTCGATCTGCACAACATCGACATGATGACTGCCAAGGTCTTGACTCAGCGTGAAGATTCGTCTTTGGAGTTTTTCGAGCAGCTTCTCGATCTTACGCTGTTCAATGACAGGCCGCTTGCGTTGTATGCCGATTTTGTGCATAGCTGGTTGGCTGCTTGGGAATGGATCACGTCCGAGCCGAACCTTGAGGTAGGACAGAGACTGAAGTCGAAATTCCGCAAATCAGGTATACCAAAGCCTCAAATGGAGGAATCTACCGAACAGCGAGAACTCTTTGACTACATACAAGATGAGTGGGGAAGGGCACTGATGAATTCCAGCGCAACCGACAAGACGCTAGCTGGATTTGTCAGGCAGATGCGTGCTCGAGGCCTCATCAGCAGTCTAGACGATTTTCTATTGTTCCTCCGTAGAGCGATTGACACATCGGTCAGCCACTTCGAACATATTATGCACATTGGAGGTACCAATACGGAGGCCTTTGCAACTGTAGATGGTCTTGTGCAAATGGTCGTCATGTTCGCCAAAGACAGTGAGGCCGACACCGAGAACCCCAAGGATTGTTTCTTCATTTTCCGAGCCGTCCTGTCTTTAATACCAGTGGTTCTCAACCACCATCACGTTACCCGGGGTGAACGGTTCTGCCAGCGCGTTTTCGGCCGCCTGTTCATGATGCTGATGCATGCCATCGACTCTGTCTTTGTGGAACAACTTGAGCCTTGCCGGAAGGACATTTTGCTAGACCTAGCAGATACTTTTCTGCGCCTCAGCCCGGAGCGGTTTCCAGGCTTCTCCTTTACCTGGCTGCACCTGATTGGGCATAGACAGTTTCTGCCCAGCCTACTGACGCTTGAGGACAAAGCTGGGTGGGTTCCGTATACCAAGATCCTACAGTCGCTACTGCGTACCCTCTCGGAGTATGTGAAAGGACTCGATATCCCGGACGTTATCAGAGAGTTCTATCGGGGAACTTTCAAGCTCTTGGTCCTGCTTGCACATGATTATCCCGACTTCATTGCAGCAAACGCAACGCAGCTTTGTTACACCATTGCGCCCCACTGTAAGCAGCTTAGGCATGTCATTCTGAACAGTAGCCCTAGAGCAGAGGCCGGTGAAGAGCTTGCTTCTCAGAACTCGCAACCGGCCGCCTCGGGTGACTCTTTCCCGGCGTTGAAAGACGCTGGCATGGTTGAGGTTCTCGATCAACTCTTGGAAGCCGGCCCCACCGAGGATGGTATTGCTCATCTGACGCACTCTATTAATAAACGCAGCGGGAACGAGACCAGCTTCGGCTATGTACGTCTTGCGGTCGACACGAGGATCATCGACGACGTAGTGGCGTATATTGGCAGCCACGCAGTGTCTCGATTCCGGCGGGATGGCTCGCTCTTTGTCCAGGAGTCAGCCGACATGGCAACGCTGTCGCTTCTGGTACACGAACTATCGCCAGAAGGGCGTTACTACTTGCTAAGCAGTATCGTGGATCGGCTACGTCATCCCGGCCCTCTGACCGAGTACTTCTCGCTGGTCGTGCTTGAGCTTTTTGGTCAAGACATGAACGACCCAGAGGAACTCGATATCCGGCAGCAGATTGTCCGCATCTTGCTTGAGCGTCTGGCTGGCTACTGGCCTCAACCATGGGGGCTCATGTCGGTTATCCTGGAGCTCACCAAGGCCGAGAAGTATATGTTCTTCGATCAGCCTTTCATCAAGGCAGATCGTGATGTAAGTTTGCCCGCACGGCCACCTCAATTTTCTCCCGCGACCAGTCGCTTACTAACTACCTGGCATAGATTTCCGAGCAGTTCATGGCTATCGCCAGGCAGGCGCCGTAACCCCTAGGCGAGATATGAGGTGTCAGGCAGCCAATATTAGGGCATGTAAAGCCCTAGATAATGCACATTTCACTGCACACAATGAATATTTGCCACGATGAGGTGACGATTAGAGAATTGGGCATGTGGTTGGCACGAAGGTATGTGTATATGGTACCAGAGCATGGGCACGGATGAACTCGTTTGATGATGAGTTGGGCATTCTACGGCGTCTACGGGTTACGACTTAAACCTTTGTATGCTTGTGTACTTTTGAACGAATGGGGGGCTGGCCCGACTCGGGTCCTCTTGGGCGAAGGTCCGAGGTCGTGTCGCCCCAGGTGTGTATTAATATATAGAACCTCGGTGGCCAACTATCAGTCTGTACTTATGAGCCAGGTTCACACGAGTAGTCGATTAGATCCTGGTGCTTGGCGCATACATGCATGAAAAAGCTTATACCATCTCGTATTTCAGGATTGTTTGGTGTACTCCTTTCTTTTTACCCCCGTGAAGCAATCTCCACTGCCTGCCTATAACACCCGCAGCCCAGCATTTTAGCTCCGACCCTGATAGGCGATAAAATATGTGCATTATAATAAGTGGTAAGAAAGTGTCCGTGTTGCCTTATTGCTCGATAATAGCTCCCATTCTTCCACTAGGATAACTGTTGCCCCTATCCTAGCTAGTTTCCAGATAAGGAGTGTGGAGGAAATAAGCAAACGAAGCGCAGAAAACCATTAACGCTGTTAGGAATCGAACCCAACTCCACACTCATACTAACTTCTCTGGCAGACTGTCACAGGAGGAGTCTGCGCTATCAGGGCTACGCTGAGCATGATACAAAGTATGATTACGGTACTGTAATAAAGGTACATACGTACAGATATATGGTCGACAGTTCATGATCTATAACCAACACTTGCAGCGGCGATAGATGATTCGTATGTTCTAATCCAAGTGCATATAAGGCAGCCTAACAATCCTCGATTAACTTTTCATGTCAGCTCCGTGGAAACATGTGCGGGGTCTGCCGTATGAAGGCAGATTTATTCCCTATCGTGTACATTCTCACTACACCCAAACTGTAATGCAACGATTCGCCAGGGAAAGGCGGTAGTAGAGGTACCGCCAGTTTCCATGCTGTCCCGCATCTTGCCCCAGAAGAATCAATACGACGTAAGTAGCTTACCGTAAAGTTTGTATTGGTTTCCTGGGCTTATCCCACCCCCAGACTCCCAGAACTTTCCGCCCACCCCCTCTGGATGCTTCGCTAGCCTTCTCAAGCTTCTTAATGCGTCTGACGAGGAGGCCGGTGCATACGGGACCGAAAACAGTGCAGAGGACTATAGCCCAGGTAATAATGAGAAATAGATCTGAGGCTTCTGAGGCGTCTTCATCGGGACGGTGAAATACGCCCTCGCTCTCTGCTGTAGATGAGATGAGAAACCCGATCTCGCCACGAGCCACCATGGCACACCCTATGACGGCGGCTGGATATAACGAGAGGGGTTTAGGAGGCGTGGCTGGTTCCGGATCTGAGTCGGCTGAAGATGAGGGGACTTGGCCTGGAGGTGATTGCGGAGGGGGCGAGGAATGTGACGGGGGTAAAGAGGTGGTCGAGGTTCGCGCCGTATTGGTAAGTTCCACCGGTGTCGCTTGGACTGATTGGTTGCCATTGCGTCGGGATTTGTCGATTTCCGCCGATTTTTGCGTGGTGCCGAGACTTCTGACACGGACTCGGGAGGCTATGTAATTGTACCTTGATGGCACGAATAATAACATGCTTTGCAACACACCCTGCGCAGATATGGGGAAGCGCACCAGCCAGAGCCCGCATACTAGCCTGCTTATGACCATGAGGATAGTGTAGATAATCCTGCGCCAGACAATATCGCCCACGAATAACTTGGATATCGGAACTGAAAACCCTATAGAAGCCTTTCGATTGTTAGTATTGTGGTGCGTTGTGGATGGGTACTCTCACGTGTAGCGTTCGAATGATGACTTACGAAGAAGAAAGGTTTGAGTATACGGTAAACCACCTGCCCGTAGAACTTTTCGAAGACTTCAGCGGCGTCGTGAGTCGTCTCAAAAGGTTCTCTGTCAATCGTTTGTGAAGACGAGCCGTCGTCACGCTCTTCACTTTCCCTCGGGTCAGGAACGCTGGACTCCGATTCCGCCTGCGTCCCGGTGTTGGAAACTTGGGTCTGACGCTCCGTGATGGTTGACTGTTCTGCAGGGTGTCGCGATTGGAGGTGCGCCCCAGGACCAGTCTGGTCGCCGTCCCACCAGCTGACTACAACACCCGCAAGGTAAGCGGCGAGTAGGATTGAAGCTCCAGCATAGTCAGCGGCGACAATGAGTAGGATGAGGAGTGCAGTCTGAGCCATAAACGCGGGTTCTGCCGAGCGAATCCAGGTCGTAAGCCTCGCTTTCTTCGTTCTCTTTCCGTTATCGTTTCCTTGGCTATTATTACTCCCTCCTTGCAAGACACGGTCCAGGCCCCGTTTCCCAGGCTTCGGCACATGATGGCATACTACAGGTACTATAACTGCGAATGCAAGGGACACTAGCACAGGCCGCAGAATCGTCGCCGGCTCAACTGTAATGGTAAGACAGAGTTACCAAGTAATTCTCATCAGTTTCTGTAGAATCCCCATTTGATCACAAGAAGACACCAATTCCTCAAGAACACATGCCATCGTCAGCCGCATTCCTAACTCTACTGATTTGTTTTTGGTATTATAGGACAGGGCGAAAAGAGCTTCCAGTACAGTTACTTACTACCACTGGTCCCTTTCTTGCCAAGACCAGTGATGATGCGAACCATAATTAAGCCAACCACATCATCAAGCATGGCTGCCGAAGCAAGAACGGCCCCAAGCCTTGTCCGGCTCAGGCCACTCGCCTGTAGCACAGAGAACGTAGTGCCGAGACTTGTAGAGCACAACGCAGCGCCAGCAGCAAAGGCCTGCAGCGACGAGGCCCCTCCACTCATCCCCAGAAACGGCCCAGCAGAAACAAGGAGGGCGAATGACAGGGCGATAGGCACCGCGACGCCCGTGACCGCAACAGCAACCGAGAGCACGAGGTTCTTCCTCAGCGCTCCCACGTCCGTCTCCAGGCCTCCGGCGTAGACGACGAGGATCAGCCCGAGATACCCTAGATCAGACACGACTCTCTGGAAGTCGAGAGACAACCAGCCGGCACCGGGGACCCCCCATGCCGTGCCTATGAGCACCTGGCCGACGAGCCCGCAGGCTAGGGTACGGTCGAGCGCCGAGTTAATACCGTTGAGGGCTAGTAGGAACGTGGACGAGACGAGCAGCGCTACCAGGGTGGGTTCGTGATATGGGAGGGACGAGGGAGTGGCCATGTCAGTGTGAAGAATAAAACAAAAAAAGAAAACTTGATGCGTTATATCCCAAAGTTACCTACTCTTATTCCTCTCCTCTCTTGATCGTTAGCAGAAAGGTAGTCCAGATAGTAGTTTGGTAGAGGCAATTACTAAACCATCTACCTTATAGCACCTCTGGCTGCTTGGCAGATGATGCAAGAATGCGCTTGGCAATGGAAGATAGTACATATCTAAGAACCCCTGAAAGACGTGTTTCTCGCCATCCTCTTTGTCCGTGTCTATCTGTCTCACCGTAGGTGTACATTGCCAGCATCCTCTTCTCAGCTGCCTGTAATTGAACTGGACATATACTGTCCGGTGTTGGTGTCCTAAGCCCTCGAGGGTGTCCCGTATCATGTCCTCTTCAACACTATTAGCGTTAGTCGCCCCTTATCGCTCCCATCTAAATGGGGCTAGCGTCGAAAGCCTTCCCATCGCTTAGCGTTGTTTTCATTTTTGTGGCTACATAGCCAAAGGGGCCAATCGGCTAAACTTCGGCACATTTACAACCACCATGACAGATAGCCCGATAATAAGCCGTGGTGGGGTGAAGATAACGCGATAACGTTAGCGCCAAATGTGTCTATTTTAATCCCTCTTGTTTTAGCCACACCTAGTCCAGACCTTTCTTCTTCTCCACAGAACTTCCCTGTCCACGGGTTCTTGATCCAACGTCATCGCATCCCACCATGCATCAAAGAAACGTGGGTTAACATTGCACAACCTTGTTCCGGCTTCACTCCCTTATGTGACAGCGAGTTCAACTTGGAGCAACAGTATGCAAGGACTCGAGTGCAGCTTGCGCATCTGCCTGGTAAGGTCCTCACTAATGTTCGGCTCCTCTTAGGCTTGTTGCTAATGTGTCTGGCCTGACTTTGGCAGACCCTGACCTCGACTCTTCAACTTGACCTCTTAAATATATGGGTATCGCTGTCGCCTTCGGTTTCTAATGGTGCATAAACATGTTGCCCTATCTTCAGTAAGCAAACCCTGCCTCGTATCTTGTATGTGTTCTATGCTGACTTGTCTCAAGGTCATGCCACCAGCAAGTCCTCTGTCATACACTGCAACGGTCAAGATATGCTGTCATAAATATGGCACCGCACTTGATCGCCTTCTAGCTTCGATGGGTGGTATAGTAACGCGTCTTCCCGATGTTACGGAGTCCGTCATGCTGCATCAGTGGCCTAGCGAGCGAGGTGTGCTTCGTGTTGCCGTTGGTAATTTATCCATCCTGTCTATGCTGCCGTCTGTGTTGACTGAGTATCTGTATACTGATTATCTTGGTTAGCAGTGTCATATGGGAGCTCTTGGTTATGACGGCTTACCGGTCGATGAAAACGAAGACGAAGACAAACTCAAGGAGTTCCTACTCAGTGTCCTCTGAAAGCTAGATAGTCTACCGCCGCCTTACCAGCAACTTGCCTGACATCAGCCTCTGCAATTGGGATCTGGAACCCTTGACCTGGTGGACCAGTACTTCATATACCGACGATACGTCTGGCAATGTCGACGTGGAAATATCACCGTCTTCGCCACAGCTTCGTTAAGGTATTCACTTGTCGTTCAAGATTCTGTCTCTGTCACCAGTAGACAGCGAAGAGCTCGCTTCGCCTCTATGGCAGGTGGGACGACCACTGGCCAGTCTGGTCCGATTTCAGCAAACGCTCTCGTCCTCATTCCGAGACAGAGTAAGGTCAGGCTTTGTTAACAAGCTACAAGCTTGTCTTACTCCTACATACCGTTGGAGTTTGGAGTGTCAGCTCTTTAGATTGGGGGGGAGGAAGGGAGGGAGCTGGCGAGGCTGGCGCTTCTGATTGGCCGAGCCACGTCCTCTCCTTGCGCTTTGTTCATCTTGTTTGGTGCAGTGCTCAGTGATGGGAGTTGGGGGTTGTTGTGGATGTAATGGGTGTGGTGGGGCAGATGGGGGGTTTCTGGGACAATAGGGTCCCAGCTATTGTCCCAGAATGGCGGGGTTGAGTGCTTCTTAAACCCCTTCCCTCGTGTTGGTGAGTCGCCCCACCACTTTCATTACAACACAACAAGACCTCACTCTCAACGCCGTCAGTAAGTGCTGCATTAAAATCAATGGTAATCGCATCCGCACGATAGCTGGCCGCTGACACAAACCACACGCAGACAAACAAAATGAACAACGCACAAGGAGAGGAGGTGGCTCGGCCAGCCGGGAGCGTCAGGCGGGAGCTCGAGGGTGTCGTCTGTAAGTACCACGGAAATCACAGCTCAAGGAAGTTCTGCGTGCAATCCCTTCAACCCTAGAGGCAATCTGCAGTACTCACAGCTTTTTTCTCATGGACCCCGTTAACTCTCATGCGCTACAGTGCCTGACGGAAGATGGCAATGCCTCCTCCGGGACAGACACGGCGAGCCAACCGAGGCGCCGTGCAACTCCGTCATGGCAGACGAAACCCGGAGCAAGAGCTCACACATGAGCAAGATGCACAAGGCGGGCTCGAGCTACCAGGAGGCCCAGGAAAGCAAGGCACCGCTCGTTTGCGACCGACCGCCTGGACCTGGCCAGAACACAACTTGGTGTCTCCTGACATTTAAGAACCTGCACGGCCTGCGCGCGCACGCGTCGCACGTGCACGGCTACAAGGGCAAGACCTGCCATCTTGAAAAGTCGTTCGAGGACCTCCAGCTACACCAGCGCCTCTTCCTAATCGAGAAGCATCTCCTCGAGTCGACGCGCAACGAAGATAAAACCTTCGATAGCCAGACAGATCAAGAGCGCTACCAGGAACTCGCAAATGCGAAGTTCCCTGACGAGATATAAGACCAGCAGACTCCAAGATTCTCAAGCGATACATGCGTAGACATCGCTCTACTACACCTGTCATTAAAGATACGGAGGAGCGTGCACAAAGACATCCTCGAGGCATGCATGGTACGTCGGAGCTCGTTTGCTAGGATTACCCACTACGATACGAAAGGATAAGGTGTGAGGGAACAGTATGATGGAGCGAAGTCACGGGGTGGATGGGGTTGACGCAGTATATGGAGGGGACGGAGTGTGATAGAGTGGACGGAGTCGCCGGGGTCTAGACAGAACGATCACTCCATGGTCTTGACGTAACAGGAAGATAAAGGAGTAGCTGATATGAAAAGAGAAAGCATCAAAGGACCTTGGAAACGAATGTTTCTTTGCTCTTTTGCTTGCGGTTTTGCTACGAATAAGTCGGTCTGTTACAATCTCGGCAGCCACAAATCACATGTGCTCGTGCAAACTCGACGACGGAATTCTAGTGTAAACCCCCAAGATGCCAGCCTCGTCTCAGGCGTTGTCTTGTCCACAGACGGCGATGTCTAACAGCGGCCGATGATCTGACCTAATCCCTCAGTCAAGCCGACCCGGCAAGGCTGGATACATAGCTACATAATACAGATAGAGTCGTAGTAGTAGTAGAACGTGGGTGGGGCATAAATGCCGGTGATTAATGCTGCAGCAAGCACAGTCCAAGGAATTAATAAAAGTAGGGTAAGCAATGCAACATGGCGTCGAGGGGTATGTCGGGTGCGGGGAAATGGCGGTTGGCCTTTTTTCATGTACCATCTCAGGCATCTGTAAGCTGTTAGTATCTAACCTAGTGGTTGGTAGATAGTACTTCATACCCACCATGTATGCGCACTGCATGTAGAACATTTATGTAGGTACCTACCTAACCCGATGGTAGAGTACCATTGAGACGACAGTGCCTACAATATTATCTACCACGGTAGAGGTAGAGAAGATTCAGGTCTGCATAGGCGCTATACCCACTGGATGAGATTAGACACCTCCCAAGGTACGCATGCCTACCTCTACCACGCAGGTAGGCGCTCTGGAGCTTGTAAGCTTAGAAGCTCAGGTGAAATGAAGAATAACACGAGCGGGGTCTGTTGAAGAAGAAAGCTACTCGACTACTATGTGTAGTAGAGGTAAAGACTAGGTAGCATTTGCGCATCACAAAACCAATGGGTGGGGCTACGCCATATATGCATCTCATATAGGTGCATCTGTAAGCCGTTACTGCAGCAGGTGAAGACCTACGTACTACACGTGCTTGTTGAGTGATCCGGTCAGACAAGACGACGAGCAGATAAGGTGCCGAGGGCAACAGTTGACCAACAACGTGATAAACAAGGGTGGTTCCGCACTGCCATGCAGGCACACATATTCAGTAACCCCCGAATGTTGGGATCGCCACCCGCAGGACTCGCCCTATAGGGTTTTCCTTTATTTAAAGCTGCCATCATCGGTCACGAACTTACCCTCGTAACTCCGTCCGCCCAAGTGTCATTGTGTCTATCTGACTTAGAGAGTTGCGTTCGCAACCATGACTAGCGAAGACATAGAGAAAGCGAGTGTCGGGCCAGTTCCTGCTAAAGAATGCCTCCCCGAGCATAATATTCACGAGTATCAGGAATCACTCGGGTATGAAGTGAACGTAGACGCTGTCGAAGGAGATGAGACGGTGAAGCTGGCCAGCGACGGGCAGACCCGACTGATACCCCAGCCAAGCGACGATGCCGCAGACCCCTTAAACTGGTCTCAGCGGAAGAAGAGCTTGATTTTATTTGTCGTCGCTTTTGCTGCCCTTTTGCCCGACTATGGCTCTGCGACCGGGGCGGTCACTCTCATCCCCCAGGCTGAGTAGGCCTCCGTGTTTCTTGGTGGCATTTCGTACGCTGACATGCATGCAACCAGGCAGTGGCACATGTCCCAGGATGAGGTGAATCATTCCCAAGCCGGGAACGTCTTCATGCTGGGTGCTGGCGGTATCTTTGGTGCGTTCAGATACCCTCAACTGCCTGGAATAACCTCATAACTGGCGCGGCTCATCACTAACGATATGGTACCTTCTTTTACGCAGTTGTTGCTTTCAGTGCTTACTTCGGTCGTCTGCCGGTGATGTTCTATTTCCTGGTCGTCGCCCTCGCCACAGCCGCTTGGTGCGCCGGGGCTACCAACTTCGAATCGTTCGAGACTGCTCGCATCCTCAATGGTTTTTTCTCGACTGTGTCGCAGGTCAATGGCTTGATCTTCATCCAGGATATGTTCTTCTTCCATGAACGTGCTCGGAAGATTAACATCTGGGCGTGAGTGATAACCCCGCGATCAACTGCATGGTTCTTGAAGATACTGACGCACTTCTTGGGATATAGGTCTTTCTTCGTTCTGAGCCCTTATCTCGGGCCATTGCTTGCTGCTTGTGAGTAGCCAACTCCACCCTTCACTTCTGTCTGCTTCGAACCTCGAAATGTCTATAGTGGAATGGACAAAATACTGATAGTCAGCGTTAAAGTTCAAATTACAACGAAGCCATGGCCGACACCTTTCTGGGTGTATACCGCCGAGACAGCTCTAGCCCTCGCGCTGACCATAGTCTTCGTCGAGGAAACCTACTACGACCGCAGAATTGCTGCGTCAGACCAGCCAGACCGCGGCAACCGAGTCACCAGTCTGCTCGGAATAGCGCAGTGGAGGTCAAGGAGCCGGCGGAATACGTTCTGGCAGGCGTGCATGAGACCAGTCCGCGCCATCTCCAAGCCGACCGTCCTGATTTCATGTCTCTACTACTTTCTGGTATGTCTAACTCCTCATTATCATATTCTCCCCGTCCGCACAACTAGCGTTGGATACAATTGTTTTTACATCCGATACTGACGGTGATCTTTCTTCTACCCCTGCGGCTATACAGACATTTGCTTGGGTCGTGGGCATCAACACGACGCTCTCTATATTCCTTCAGCCCGTGTACGGATTTGGCCCGAAGCAGATCGGGTACTTCTACTTCACGCCCATCGTGGCTGTGCTCTTGGGCGAAACGGCTGGGCACTGGCTGCATGATATGTTCGCGAAGCAATATAGTAAGCAGCTCTATGTATTTTTTATCATTCGCCCTTCGCTTCCCTTGGGACTCACCGCGCGTCTTACTTCTCGGTTCCATCTCTGGCTTAAAGAGCCAGTAGAGATATGTGATAAGCGCGTAACATACTCTAATTTTGACACGTACCATGAATGTTGAAAAGAAAATACCCTTACTAACATATCGTCCCTTAATCAAAAACAGTCCGAGCTCACCAAGGCCGATTCGAGCCTGAAGTCCGCCTGCGCGCCATCGTCGTGGCTCTCCCGTTCATGGTCCTCGGCCTGGTGCTGCTGGGCCAATCCCTAGAAAACGAATGGCACTTCATGGTGACATCTGTGTCATGGGGTCTATACGTTTTCAGCACCATGATCACCACGGTCGCCGTGTCGTCCTACAACCTGGACTGCTACCCCGAGGCCTCGGGTGAGGTCTCGGCCTGGGTCAACAACTCGCGCTCCCTGGGAGGCTTTATCGTCAGCTATTTCCAGGTCACCTGGGCAAACGCCCAGGGCACGAAGGCCAGCTTGGGGATACAAGCTGCTGTGTGCGTTGTCGCGTTTGCGCTCGTGGTGCTGCTTATGTGGAAGGGGAAGGCGATGAGGATCTGGTCGGGGCCTTTGCGTTTTGCTACTGCCTGAGTGCTTCTGTCCCATTTATGAATGAATCATTGTTAGAGCCATGGATTACGCGCATTCTTTGATTTCTTTTTTTGTTGTATGATTTTTGTTTGATTTGGTTATAGATAGGCACACATATAGGCACACATTTAGAAATAGTTGCAATCCCTCATGTCAGTTTGCAGGAGTGCAGGAAACAAATTTGAGAACCAAACTTTCTTACTTGTTCCAATACCCGTTCAATCGCCCCCGTAGCCAATATAGTTGGAACAATACCTCTCTCTCTCTCTCTCTCTCTCTCGTACATAGTCGGTTGGGTTTGGTTAGGCCGCATAGAAACGACATATTGAGTGGAGTGTTTGTTCCACCATCAGTTTCGAAATCTCTCTGCTGGGGCATTTGAACCGTCTCGTCGGTAAGACTGACAATGGGACAATGCCAACACCTTGCAGACCAACACGGGTCACAACTTAGATTAGGTATTATGAGATCTCGTGCTTGTAAACCGATGTAACACAGCTTTGACCTCCCTGCATATGATTGACTGATGAAAATGCAGGTTGCAGGTAAGTATGTATGTCTGCACGTATGTATGTAGTTTGGTATGACAAGCAGGTCCATAAGAGTCACACAGCAAAAGCCCAGAAACCAGATGACTGGCACTTACTAGCGTGAGCCATCTGCAGTGCTCGCCCTACGGAAAATTATATATTAATGCCCATTTCCCGGTACTAGCTGTACAGGAGTAGGTAACACCAGATGGTGTGGTGCGGTATGGGTGTGACTGGAAACATGCCATGCAGATGATTGGTGACTCTCCTGGGATGCCGCTGCGTTTCTCTAGCTCTATATCATTCATTTCTCATCTATAAATTTGCACCCTCGATGCCTCGTTGAGTTCTATCCTTCATTTTTCCCTATTGTCTACCGGCTCACCTCTCGGTACCATTGTCTTTGCATTCATAGATCCTTGAAACCCCGGGGGTTTGTTCTCATTCTCAATACGCGGGCACATCCATACACGAATCTTTCGGCGTCTACTTGGCCTATTGTTCTGTACAGCTTCATTGTTGTATTCATACATACCATTGTAGCAAACCACCACAGCAACACTACCCATTCATAGTATCCCGCAGGACACGGGCACAATGACGATCCGGGTATTCCAGAACAATGTGGCAGGCCAGGAGAGGGATGGCGAAGGATATTATATATCGATGTGTCCCATACCGGTCTTTCGTCCCGGAAAACAAGACACTCAAGCCAACTTAGATGATCATAGTCAGGACCAAAGAGATATAGACTCAACCTCAAGTTCATCATCAAGTGGCGGAGAGCAAGAATACGACGACATGGCCCAACAAAATAACAACGGGGGGTACCATTACTATGGACACTATCAACAACATCCCTTTAACGGTCCATCCGCAGGCAGCCAGGGCCACCAACCCTGGACATATCACCACCAGTTCCAGATATACCGTCAGAACCAGCACCAGTACCAATACCAATACCAGAACCAAGGCCAGGGCCAGAGCTACGCGCCCAGAAATACAGCGGCCCAGGAGGTGACACCGCACTGGGCGATAAACCGGAACCCGATCCTGATCCCAAGCCAGAACCAGAACGGCAACGGGATCATATACGAGGGCGAGGGCGTGGTGCTGGCCGGCCAGAGCAGCGACCACTTCCAGGATGAATGGTCGCTTGAGCTCTGCTACCAGTGTTGTAAGCGGTGAGTAATATTTTCTCCTTTCCCCTCACTCTCCTTCTCGTTTTCGTTTGCCCATCACCTCGGGGGACCAATGTGGCGTGGAAACATATATTTACTGACCTCTTATGCTCCACCTATAGCGTCCCTCTGGACATGATCTACGAGACGCGCACACAGCACTGCGGCGCTGATTCCTGCGAACGCGTCGAGCGAGCTGGGTTGGGCTTTATGGCTGTGAGTTTCTTTCCTTCCCCTCCCTTCCCTCCTCTTCCTCCATCTCTCCATATATAATATCATGACATCAACAGAGTCTAACCAACCCAATTTCGATGGAATATAGATGCCCAACGACGCCCTCGACACCTGCGACGAGTTCAGAGCTCTCGTAGTCTGGTGGATGGACAAGATCGACTGCGGCGCAGTCGAAGACATCAGTAACAGGGCCAAGGAACGCGTCCAGGAGGTTCGGGATGATATCCCTCTTCATGGGAGGGGGGATTAGACTTTCTCGACTTCTATTTTCTTTTAGCTTTTGTGCTAATAAATAAGATATCTTGTCATATGGAGGGACGGCGAGCAAGCGAGTGGGCGGCACGGATCTAGCGTTAGCATAGCATGACTACGGCGTCTAGGAGTAAGTCTAGTAGTGATTTCATTTTATTCTCTGCATTACCTATATATTCCTCGGCCTCATTAGTAATGGGGATTATCGCTTTAAGTGAAGGCCTGGTGCTACTTGATGTATACCATCCTGGACCGGGCCAGGTGTTGAAGTACTGGGAAGTGCTGGGATGAGATAGAGAATATGGCTGGTGGAAACAGGTAGCCATGAGAAGCAGGTAACGTAAATCAGCAATATGATATTTTCCTCGGGCGCGCACCACGGCAAACAGACAGTGTCGTCAACGAATGGACTCCTGATAGCTATGTGACAGCTCGGAAGTGGCTTTTCTCTAGGGAGATGAGTTGCTAATTTGGACGATAAACCCGCACGAGAACGCTAATATAATGCTATCTTCGTCAACCTCGTAGTCAGCTAAGTCACTTATATTTGGGTTCACAGGTGCCTACAACGGCAAGACTCATCTTGTTCAAACTATTTGACGCTGACTGGAACTTTCTTCTTTCCGCCGTACAGTAAGTAAACGCAACAACAAGTTCTTGGATATCCTATCCTAAAATAAGGCTCCGAGCCTAATTTGTGGCTATTGTTGAGGCGCATCGACCAAACTATCTATCGCTTGCACTGCACAACCAAGACGTACATACTTACACATGCACCTTTAATATTGCAGTAACGCATAGTCGTGGTAAAACATGGATCGATAATGATTACTGATGCATATGGCATACTACCTAGAGTACCTACCCATCTATCAAGACTATCCGAATTAGACAAAGCTTGTAGTAGAGTTTCTAGGCAACCTAGCTTCAGTTGCTGCTACAAGTTGGTAACTAATCAATCGATAATTTCGAGGGTAGGATAGCAAGGTTTTCTGGAGAACTGGTTCGTACGGTACGTGTAGGTAGGCAGCGATGTGCATGCAGTGCAACAACAACAACAACAAAAGGCGAGAAGAATCCAAGCTTTCAAGATCCGGGGGACCGGCGGCAGCTGCACGTGGGGTCTCGTGATAGACCGAATATGTATGTACGTATCCTACTTACGAGTTTACCATACTTATGGGCAAGGCGGCACCAACGGCTATTTGTTGTTTGGCATATGCGAACAGAATTTTGCTGAATTAATTCTATCTGTCCATGTATATACGCTTATACTTTTGTTCTCGCAGGTACTTATCCTTGATTGATAGATCATTGGCTTGTGATAGCCCGGAGTCCGCGGAGCTAGAGGTCGAAGGAGCGAGGAAGCGATTAATGCATACAATTTCATACAATCTCGGTCGACTAGCTATACAAATTTAAGGGTTGTCTCCTAATCATTTACTTCTCGTTTTCTTTTTCTTTTGCTTCGCGCTACGGGGACTCACGTGAGGTTTAGCTTGATGCTATTCCTGTCAACAATGATGGCTGGCTACTACAGATGTACTAGCTAGCAATATGAGATACGTGGTGTAGGCAGGCTTAAATGTTAGCCTGCGAGTCCGTCGGTATTCATCATGAGTGGTAGCGTCGGTGATGATGTAATCTTTTGACTCGAGCCTCCATCCACAACTCTGGGTACTGTGTATGTAAGTATGTGTGTATGGCCCAGAATATAGTCTTGCCTAAGTAGGAAACGTTCGGGTCGTAGAGGCGAGAGGGCGATACGTATCATTTATTTTTACTCTTTTGAGATAAGACTGACGGTCTTCTTAAGTAACAGCATCATCATTGATTGCGTTCAAGTGCGCTGTTGATCGTCGGGTGTTCCAACCAAACAATGCTTTGTCTGTCGGCAGTTTCACTTGACCGGCCGACTGGATCCCGCGACTGTGGATTGCGTATGCCACTGCGTCGAGACTCTCTGCAAGGCAATGGTATGTGATTCGTCCGTCATGGCTGGAAGAACGAGCCGTTTGAATTCTCGGATTTTGATAGGCAGGGTCGGTGGTGCCCACCCCCTTTAAGGTTAGCTCACATTGCTTCTTTTCATCCCTTTTCCCCCTTAGATTTACCCTACTTACTCGAGCTGAAGAATATACCTTCAGAGCGCATGTCCAGGGGCGACCTGTCGAGTCAGCTACGTGCTTGTGTTGGTAACGAAGTAACACCATTTTTAGAGGATATTCACTGTAAGTATTCTCGCAGTGTAGGTAGCCTTTACGGCACATCTCAATGAATTGAAGCAGATCGCTGGTTTCGATTGCCCAACTTGCGTAGCCTTGGAGCCTCGGGGACTTTTTGCGTGTAGAGATCGACTTCCCATGTGCGTCAGAACCGTGGGCGAGGCTGGGGACAGAGACAGAGCGATCGCACCAATCCGGTGGCAATACCGCCACTTTTTGCATATTGGACCCCGTCCATTGGAATACATAGTAATTATGATTGTAACGGCCCATACGGAATGCAAACACTCGATCGCAGATCCCGGTTGGCGGGTAACGTGGATGATGAAATCGAAAATTCATGCCGACATGTACAACCCAACCACCTCCACATGATAAGTACTGCAGTAATCCGGTGGTCACCTCATAGTACAGCATAGTATGCAGTGATATGCATTGGGGGAAATTTCTCGCGTGAAGGAGGGTATCTGATGCCTCGTCTACTGCTGCTTCTCCCCTCCTGTCCATAGCGAAGTTTGTCACTGACAAGTCCCCTCCACCGACCAGAGTAGGAAAGAACTCAGCAGAGCTACTTAAGCGCTTCTGATTAGTCGCAATCTTCCGGCCAGAGTATCCGGCCACATACGAATCTCGAGTTGGTACCATGTTAGGATTAGCGCGCCATGCTTTAACTGCTAGTGCATACGTGCAGTAGTCTGCCGCACAGTAACATTGGGTAGGAAGATGGTAGTATTGGACCTGTCTTAGAGGTAAATGGTAAGAGACCGTGCACGACATGGTCAAACGTCGAAATTTTGTTTGTGATTTGATATTCGTGACTTTACCCGGCAGTCATTACGTTGAAAGCTTTTGCAGCTTCGCTCTTAATTTTGCCCATCAGTGAAATGGATTTTTTCTGTTGGTAAAGGCATTCTATTCCGTATACCTATTTAGGAGCTGCCTATAGGTACTAGGTTAGGTGGTATGCTGAACATGCAATGACAGTGTCATTATACATCCAATTATCAATAACCCCACCCGGCAATGTCCACTAGCAATGTGCTTACTTTGCTGACCATCTCTTCATCAGGAAAGGAGCGTTTACTTTTAAAATGGGTTCAATTGCATTTTTACTCAAGATATCTCCGACACTCCCTATCCCTTCAAGTTGCCCGGTCAAAAAAGATTATGGGTCAAATTGAACAGGACTCTAAAACTATGCATATATATCTGTGTCTAACAACAGACGCAGGGGAACAGCTATAATATGAAACCATGTCTCACGATGGCGTTCTTTTCGCGCTTATACATAACTTTACATATAAACTTCAGGCTTGGAGCACTTTGCTTCAAGGGGGGAAGGCATGCACTGGCGGTAAAAGAGGATGAGGAAAAAAAGAAAAAAGAAAACGAAATCAGCGACCGAAAAGACACAACGGCGGTCATCCCTGTCGTCAGCCCCGCAAACCGCTCTCCACTTGTGACCTTTTTTATTTTTTATTTTATTTTTTAATTCCCTCTTGCCGCTTCCCTTATTTTCATTGTTTCTTTCCGATCTTCGAGGTGGTTTCCTTCTCGGTCAATGAAATGACCGGTAATCAGGATTCCAGCCTCTAGCCTGAGTCATTTCAGCCAGGCACTTCCTCGGCCCGGCGTTACCAGTAGACGCGCGACGGTTTCTTGATCAGATGCTGGGCAGAATAAAAAAAGAACTTATCGATAATGATAAGGCCTTCCTTCCTGCACCTCGCCTGTAACCTGCGACGGGCTGGTGTCACCTCAGCCCCCTATTCCCTGCACTTCTTCTGCCTGCACCTCTGCCTGCACGGAGTAGGACCAAGTTGAAGCTGGCACGGCTAGGTCGTCCTTTGTATTGCCCTTTTGGGACGATCTAGAGCAAGTTGAACCAATGAAAGCAGGTGCAATTTATCCTGCACAAAGAAACATCCGATAAATGCGCACTTGGACATGCACGTACTTTACCTGATTCTGATTTCGATACCGGGCAGAAGACTGGGGACGGGCTGCCTTGACCAAGCGCTGGACTTCTGTACTTCTGACCTGCATACATCTATACCTACATGTTTCTACATGTATGCGGTCCATCTAGATAGGTAGGTGATCAGGCAGGCAGGTAGGCAGGTAGGCAGGTAGGCAGATGTAGGTACACACACAGACACGCACACGATGCCTCGTTTGCGCTGCTTACCGCCTTTTCCCTCCTCCCCTTCCCCTAAAGAACCTGACCACCCACCCCCAACTCCAACTTCTATGACATTTTCACCGGAGTAAACAAACGCATCTGCGCAAGTTGACTGGAGGATTGTGGATCGATGCATGTTGCTCCCTTGGTCAAGGGTCTGGAGGTGAAACCTGCTCCAGCTCTCTAGCAATCTCACAAGCAAATAGTGGACATCATCATACATGGTAATCCACATAGTAACGATATGGAAAAGACCCTGAAAATATACCGAGTTACCTACACAGTAGTAAGTCACGGAAAAAGTAGAACGGGCAGTAACGCAAATTATAAACAATTTACCGGGCGTTGGCTTGCAAAGAAAAAGTTGCGGAAGCAGAGGGACACAAGGAACACTAACAAGAGGCTACATACTAACCCGCCCTCTCATTGGTCACTGACTCCCAGACAGGCAAGCCAGCAGCAGGGATATGTCCTTGCGAAGAAGCAGGGGCTAAAAACGGTACATTGCCAACAGCTTTCTCTTACTCATGAACCCGTACAATTTTGGTGCAGGTCGCACTATATGCACGGACAGTTTGATGTCACCGCGCTAGCGACTAGCGTCCCCGCACCCCCAGCGGGCTACTTTTTTTTTTTTTTCTTCTTCTTCTTTTCCCAGCGTTGCCTGACATTGGGGGACCTGACTGGGCGCAACTGGGACATGCTAACCTGGAGGAACCGGGAAGCTCTGTAAGTCCCAACAGCAGTAGCAAGCAGCAAACAGCTCCCCCAGCTCTGTTTGGCTTTTCCGCCACCCACCCATCCCGTCGCCATTCCAACCCACGGCTTCTGTCCTATTACACCCTTTTCATAGCAACTTACGGTATTTGGCTGGAACGGTGAGAGTCATCTGTTTTTGCCTTTTCCATCCTGGGCTTTTTCGCCATCGTCGTCGAGGCTGTCTTTAATCTCCACCGCTTTCAGGGTCCAAGTACCTTGCCTATCTTGCCTCTACTCCATCCTACCTGCAGTTGCATCCCTCTATCCGTGATCCGAACTCGAACCTTGGCTGCGGGCTGTCTCTCTTTTTTTAATGATAGTCGATACGTGCAAATCAATCATCTATCCTAACACGCTATACGTACCTGTCTAGGCAGTCAACTCTCGGTCAATCACCCACCCCATCGTCTAATAAGCCTGTTTCTGGTTCCACGATCCCCCCCTGGTCTGCCGTGATTCATGCGACAACCGAGTATCAGATCTCCCTGATAGCCCCCAGATTATACATGCTGTAGTCTCGCACCCTCATGCTTCTCCCTCCCGCGCCTGCCATCATGCCATACAACACCCGTCGCAAGTCGCTGTCCCTTCCATCTCTCGGAATACACGTACCAGTTCACCGCTCGTCAACAAACAACAGCAGCAACAACAACAGCCAGAGCAACACCAGCATGGCGTCAAAACAGAGACCTTCCCCCGAGTCATTATCTCGTGCCAACAAGAAGCTCAAGCGATCGCATAACGACTCTCCTTCTTCCTCTGTCGCATCCGTATCCAGTCCAAAGGCAGCTGCTGGTTCTACGAAACGCGACTCAACGCCACCGCCGTCGCCCGGTGTTCACGCATCGATAGAGACCGACGATATAGACTTCGCCAGCGCCCTGCCGGAAGTGAAGCCTGTCAACCTAGACGGAATCAACGATGAGATTGTAGAAGCTGTCATTGTTCGTCTGCAAGAGACGAGGAATCGCCCCCAACTAGTAAAGGATCTTGCTACTGTTCTAATGAGGAAACTCACAATCGTTCAACAGTAAGTCCCGCCGCTGCGCTCGCAGACCTGGCCTGTGCTTTTGCCTTGTTCACTTATTTGACGGCTAACATGATTTAGATCGGCGAATCCATGCGCCATCATCTCGTCGCGGCTTACCACGTTCATGAAGCGATCCGGCTGGACTGCCTCGAGTCCTTGCCCCTTGACGAAGGAGCTGGAAGCCGTTCACCCGAGGCGCACGTACTTCTACTTGACAACGTGCCCTCACCTTCCTCTACCCGATCCATATGCCGTGCAGCGAAGTGCCATTGTCACTCCGTCGCTATCAAGCTCAGGCTCGACAACAGAAGATACCGATATCGATACCGACCGGAGACGGGAGCTGAGCCTCTCACCCGAGGTTGACCTCTCATCGCCAGAGTTTGATGGTGTGGAAGAGAACTATCCGGTTCCCGGCACGTCAATTAGCTCGGCGCCAAGCCGACATCGGCCGCTTCATACGTTGGCGCGTTTGAATAAATCGGAAGAACCACCTCTAGAGAAGGACGAGAAAGAGTTTACCCAAACCGCGGACGGTCTGCAAAAGCGCAGAGCACGCGGGGAGTTACTCTCTGCTACACCAGCGGACCAACTAGGCATAGATGATGGCATGCAGCATGAGCAACTGTTCGGTGAACCCCACCGTAATTTCTTTCCCAGCTTCATCCCATATATGGCTTTCATGACCAGCCCAGCTATGCGCCCAACCCTGACGATACCAGCGCCCATGAAGCGAGATGGTGAGGCTGAAGGCTGGTCTAAATTAGATGCCATGCTAGACTGGGACAAGAGTCCCGAGACAATCGAGCTGGATGAGCTCGATGGCTTACTAGACGACTTCTAATCATCATAAACCACCACATATGTTTTCTATCTACGCATCCCCACTTTGTGTAGACTTAGAAAGAAAGTCATTATTGCATTTACGGCGTTTGTATGACGAGGTCTTGCTTTCCATGGTTGAAATGAGGGAGTTCGGGGTGCATGGAGCCGGTGGCACGGTCGTTGATTTCCGGCATGAGAGCGTTTGGTTAATCTCTTCTGCGTTTGGTCAGGCTTTTTATCTCGCCTGTTATTATATCCCTGGGTATCTAACTGTTGCTGTCGCCGTTTCGGGGGCACTGCCTCGTGTATAACTATTCTGGGGGAGGCTATTACAAAGGCACCTAAGGATGGGTGTGGCGCATGAACACGACTATGCCTCTGTCGTTGGCATGGAATGATGTGTTTTACGCAGATGGTCACGTCGATTTGACGAAGTTTCTATGACGGAAGACAAGACCCTCTCACGAGTAGAATGGCAGGAGAAAGAAAGATGAAGAAGAAGAAGAGAATGAAGAAACCGTAATGTGCACAACGGGAGTCGCAAAGTTAGACCTTGAGATCTTCACTCGCTTGGCTGGGTTCAAAATATTTGCGGCGATCTGGAAAAGATAAAAGGGCAAAAAGTTTCCGGCAAAAACTCCATTTAGAAAATAAATACAGAAGAATCTCCGATCAGTCCAAATATTCGACTTTCGTTCTGCTACTAATCATGTCCATATCAATGCCTGAAATGTAAAACATGATGATGAGATGGTAACATTACGAAGATTATTATACAAATTCGACCTATATACTTAAATATCTGTACATGCGTATACTCTCGACATGGATACTATAAAGTACAACTCTGGCCGTCGAACGTTGACCGGTGTAAATGATTAATTCTTTTTAGACTCATCTCCCCCTTTTGTCGTCAACAAAGAAGGCAGAACCTGAGCCCACCCAGTTGCCGTCTTCTCATCCTTCCCTCCTCCCTTTCCACCATCCCCCTTATTAGCATCAATACTGTTATTGTTAAGCCGCATCTCAACAACAATATGCGTGCCGCCCGTTATCCAGCCGGGTCTCTCGAAGCGCAGTATCTCGAGCCCGGGGACACGACGCGCGGCTTCGTAGATAATGACCTCGATGTCGCGGTTCCACCAGCACCCAAAGCGCTCGTGGTGACTCCGGGCGCCGCGGTCGAGGAGGCCGTTCACGATGTCCCAGATGCTGCGCCCGTGTTCGAGGAGGAGGATGCGTCCCGTTTCGGGTTGCAGGACGGACGCCATGCTGGTCAGCAGGGCGACGGGGTCGCGGACGCTGCAGAGGCCGAAGGTTTGCAGGATCGTGTCGTATTTCTGGGGAGATGAAGATGAGGATGATAATGACGATGTAGAAGTGGGTGTTGAGGATGCGGATGTGGATGAAGATGGGGTTGAGGGCAAGTTAGGAGGTGCAGGAAGACCTGTCTGCACGTCAGATTGCAGAAGCCGTATCCTCTCCGACAAGAACGAGAGCACATGTCCTCCTCCTCCTCCTCTCTGGGAACTCGCACGAGCGTCTCGCTGCCGCGCGACCAGCATGGCGAAAGATGGGTTCTTCGGGATCAACTCGTGCATATGCGGGACAAGTTGCCGAACGCGCCGGAGCGCGATGTCGAGCATACCCGGCGAGACATCGACGCCCGTGAAGCTGAGGATGGCATTATCGCTTTTCTCGTCGTCAGCATCCTTACCATCACCACTACCACCAGCCCAAGCAGGCAACCAACCCGAAGATTTCTTTCCCCTCTTCTCGCGCTCCTCGGACGTTAAAAGAGCCTTAGTAACAACGCCCCAATCATAGAACTCGAAATTCCTTCCCGTACCGATCGCCACCTCCAGCACGTGTCCGTGCGCGAGGGCACCCAACTGTCGCCGCAGCTTCGTGATGCCGAACCTGTGCTCCGACTTGTCGAGGTGCATGTCGAACTCGTAAGGGGATTGGATGGAAGGCCTGCCCGTCGGGGTGTCGGGCTCGCACCCAAAGGGGTAGCACGGCGCTGGCTCCTGCCGCCAGTACATGGTCAGGCTTGCGGTGAAGTACCCCAGACATACCACAGCGGCGCCGGCGCCGAGGAGGTAGATCCAGCGCTCGCGGACTAGATCGCGCATGGATGATTTCTTGTTATTGTCTTGCTGTGACTCATTCTCATTCTTGGAGACGCGAGAGCTGTTGTTGGATGCTTTTGATTGTGATTGTGCTGGTTGGAAGGGTAATGGCTTTGGGCTGGGCTTCTTGTTGTTGCTGTTGCTGCTGGGCGTTGTATTTGCGGTTGCCTTGCTCTTGGACTTTGAGTAGGCGTGCCGTATTATTTGGATATTCCCATTTCTGTGGAAGCCGTAGGCTTGCTTTGTGCAGGCTCGTATCATGGCTCTTGATGCCATGCACGGCATGCTTCTCTGGAGGGACTGCATTTTGACCTCGTAGCCTCACCGTGATGCATAGCCTCGCCTGTCTTGACTACGTATCGGGCTAGAGAACTGCTTGGTGGGTGTAACCGATGAGCAACGGTACCAACTCGACCCGGGCAACCCTGTCCAATGCCAATTCCTAATCGTTCTATCACAGGACCATCATACATCAACGCGACGGCTAGGTTTTCTGCTCCTCCGATTAGAGCTTATAGCCCCTCCCCCAACAAGTCGCTCAGAAAACCCTATGCTGGTTGTTTCAATACCGAGTGCCGTACTGGACTGGATTCTTTTGTGTGTAGCTTCTGATAAGTGCGTTATCGCTGGCGCATTGGATTTGATATGAAGCTTGTTCCGCAAAAAGTTTGGGAGGGTCAGCACAGTGCACTGTGTCTTTCGTAGAACTGTAGGTTACCTAGGTAGCATGTCTGGCATAGACAAAGCCACATCTCAAGCCACATCGACCGACATGCTGCACCTACAGGGGAGACAAGAGCTGTAAACAGATATTCACATTGTCGAATTTTCCATTTATAAAACAAATAACTTCACTTTTATAGGATGCAAACTCGATAAATAAAATCAATTCTGTCTCCTCGCCAGTTGTGAGTTCCATTTGTCGAACGGTAACCCACTCATTTTGATGCGTCGCGAATTGTTGGGTGTCACCTGATCCCGTGTCCCACCCTGGTCTGTTCAGTACCCTCCATCGCGTCACACCTTACCCTGACGCGTCAACAGGCTGGTGGCAGGCCAAAAGATTATAAGTCGTCGCACTTACGAGACAAATGCCCAAATACGACTCGCTTTGAGCTGGCTCTATCATGTTCCTGAAAAATGGAGACGATATATTCAAATCGCTGAACAAAGCGCAATGTCGGGCTGTCAGCTCCGAGGCGCCCACCGTGGCCATAATGGCCGGGCCGGGGAGCGGAAAGACTCACACGCTCACCTCGAGGATTGTCTGGCTGATTGACCACACCGGGATCCAACCTCAAGATATAATCGTCGCCACATTCACGAAAAAGGCGTCCAACGAGATGAAGGCCCGCATCGGCCATGTGCTCGGCGACGGGCGGGAGAAGATGCTCATCATCGGCACCTTCCACAGTATTGCCCGTCGCTATCTGGCCAAATATGGCCGGCATATAGACTTAGACTCCAAGTTCGGCATCGCGGACGATTCGGACTCGAAGGGTATACTCTCGCGTATCTGTAAGAGACTGGACACGCACATAGATCCTGCCACGGCTCGGAACTACATCAGCAAGCGCAAGGCCAAGGGGACATCAGATGAGTCTACTCTGAAGGGCAAGGATGGCAAAAACATTGAGTCAAAGGCTCTAGAAACATGTTTTCAAGAGTATCAGAGTTATCTTGAGCGTTCGAATCTACTCGACTACGACGATTTACTCGTGCGTTGCGTGGAACTTCTTCGCAAATTTCCCCAGTGCGTAGTTAATATCCAGGCAGTCTTGATAGACGAGTACCAGGACACAAACGGAGTTCAGTACGATCTCATGCGGTTATTTGCGCAGGCGAGTCGGAGAATCACCATTGTCGGTGATCCGGATCAGAGCATATACGGATGGCGTTCGGCAGAGATCAAGAATCTGCATCGATTACTCCGTGACTACCCTGGTACTGATGAAATTGCCTTGCAGGAGAATTACAGATCTTCAAGTTCCATTCTGGACACTTCTTTAAAGGTGATTCAACAAGATAAAGATCGATACCAAAAGATGCTCCTGCCTGTTCGAGACAAGGGGACACGGCCTGTTCTTCGCAGGTTGAAAAGTGCGCAGGAAGAGGCCGATTGGATCGTATCTGAGATTAGACGGATCCAGCTGTTATCTGGGAACATGATAAACTTTGACGATTTTGCGATATTACTACGGACGTCAGCATTATCCAGACACATCGAATCGGCGCTAGCACGGGATGGTATTGCGTACCGAATGGTTGGCGGCTTCAAGTTCTTTGATCGCATTGAGATTAAAGTCTTGCTGGATTATATGCGGATCATTCACCAGCCAAACAACAACGATGCTCTTGCGCGTATCATCAACATTCCGAAAAGGGGCATTGGCGAAGCGACCATCAAAGCTCTATTAGAAGAAGCTGAAAAGTCATCTATAAGTCTTTGGCAACTGATCGATGGTCATTGCCGAGGTGCTCGCAAAGCAAAGACGACTATCCGACAGCGCACTGAGACTTCACTCAGCGGGGGCTTGCTCAAACCGCTTAGGGCTTTGAGGGAAGAACTACGGTCGGGTAACGGGCCTAAGACGCTAATGACCTTGGTCGACTTGATACAAAAACTGGTTCGCGACCTCAAATTTGAAGATTATCTAGAAGCTACTTTTAGTCCCGAGCACGAGCTGAGATGGGCCAACGTGCAAGAGTTTGTTAGTCTCGCTGAGGAGTTTATGCGCCAGGATCAGAATGACGCTGAAGCTCTACCTGCGGTTGAGGGGATTGCGCAAACATCCGACGACGATACTCTTGCGAGATTTCTCTCAAATGTCTCGTTGGCGTCCGACAAGCAAACTGAAGACCCTGAACAAGAGGGAAAGCCACATGTGACGGTCTCTACTATACACGCTGCAAAAGGTCTCGAGTGGCCTGTCGTCTTCATACCTGCTGTCTACAATGGATCTATACCACACATACGAACTGAAGACCACGACGAAGAGCGTCGGTTATTATACGTCGCTATGACAAGAGCCAAGGCTCTCCTATATCTAAGCTACCCAGCCACTATCGCAATGGGTGGTGGAAAACCGGCTGAACTATCATCGTTCATAAGCGCCGTGCCATCTCAGGCCTTTCTTTCGAGGGGGCCTTCGTTTGACCGCCCAGTGATGTCGGGAGTAGCTAAGATAGTGGGCCGGCAGCTTCCGCCAGACAGTGTTATCTATAAAGGCATACCATCAATGACACCGCCAGAAGACAACCAATTCCCAGAGGACCCAAGTAAACCCGCAAGCTTTAACATAGCGAGCGAGGGAAGTTTTGAAATAGGTCCGCGCAAACGGCAAAAGACGCAACACCCCGTTAAAAGCGTCCAGGTGGCGGAAGAATCTGTAGAAGGTTGGGCTGCACCCTATAAGACGACAATGCAGAAAGCGGGCTCTTTCACAGTCCCACAAACGACCGGGTTCACAACAGCCGGCGCACATATGGCCAGCGTTGCAGCCGCGGCTGCAGAGGCCAAGAGTACCTCTCGCGAGTCGGGGCCTAGGCTAGGCCCTCGGCCCGGCCACGACGGCCCAAGGAAGACAACAAGTAACCGACCGCCGAATCAGCGAAGCTTGCTCGGTTACGGCTACGGCGTCACGAACCACGACCAATCCAAGACATCTGTCATCGATTCTACGAATGACGCACCAACGATTTCGAAACGGACCATCTCAGCACCGGCACCGTATGCCCGCCGTCGCCCAGGTCATCATAACTCTACTAGTGGATACGCACTGCCTCCACAGCCGCGCGTTGCAACGCCAGCCATTGAGCCAGCACTGGCAGACCACAAGCTCGGCTCTGCGAAGCTAGCAGCTAGCAAGCCTGCAGTGCGCCGGGACGGAAGCACCTCAACATCAGGCTCAGAACAATATACCTGTTTCTCGAGCTCGCCTACAAAACCACCACCTGCTCCTCAACAACAACACCAAGTAAACCAACATTATACCTCCACCTCCATCTCCACCACCACTACAGGAGAAAAGCCAACACCAAGCCTAGATAAAGAAAGCATCGCCCTCGCTCCGGAAGAATACAGACGTCCGGCATCCAGCTTCCACAGCACCACAATGGGAGCCACAGCTGGTGTCGCTAGTTCCCTCGGCTGGCGGCCCGCGGGGATTAAGAGACCCGCGGGCCTGGGACGGACAGGGATTACGCCGATGGAGAAGTTGAATAAGCCTTATAAACTTACTGTTAAGAGGCCTTCTTGATATCTGATATGGGTACTTAAGAGCAAGTGGGAGCGAAGCAAGGGAGGAGGGGGGCCTTGGAGAGTAGGGTAGGGAGGAATAGGGGAGAATAGGGGAAGAGAATCCTGGACCATGAAGAAGAGGCGTTGGAGTTTTGGGGGATCCTGGTATGCTTTGACTTTGATCCACTCATGAGGTACTTATTTTTTTATTCACGGGACCGGTTTAGCTTAGCTAACTGGATTGGGTGGCTGGACGTGAGCGAGGACGTGAATGAGGGAGTGAGAATGGGCACATATATAGTCAAATACTTAGGTACAGAGATCCTCAGATTACATGCGAATGAACGGAGATGAAGTGTAGCGCGTTGTTACTACTGTTTTAGATACCTACCGTAGTATACAATACACACCCTCCGTTGGTTGGTTGATTTTTGTTTTTAGGTCATTACTACCGTCTCTTAGTACTTTGTACAAGACATGATAGCGCTGATAATGAGGACGACAACGACGATAACACAGTAATAAGGGTCTGGGTCAAAACCTTGTAAGCGCTACAGGACGGCTTCTCAGATCTTCTACGTTAGTGCAGAGGGGTATGGGATATGGTGTAGTAACAAGGTAGCTATATCTATATATTCTACGTACGTGTATGTATAGATGCATACATAAAAGTAGAAAACACACTCTCACACACGCATTCAAACGCATTTCAAAGCCCTAAGACGAGCATCAAATCGAACCAAACTTTAAGAAAAGGAAAAGAAAATAAGGAAGGAGATTGCCGTGAGGCTTCAGATGCTGATATACTCAGAGAATTATGTATACACTTATAGACCTAATTTAGTGAGTAATCTAAGCCAGGTAGTCCCAAAAGAAATGTGCCGTACATATTTCCTCTCCAAAGTGATATAAAAATACTGATCGATATGTAAGGTAGACATATAGAATTTCATCTCGTCATCAATCATCGTTGTCTGATTTCCAATTCCATGTACACTCAGTACAGCACCCCGATGTAGACCCTTCTTTCCCCTCTCTCTTCTTTCTTCTTTGTCTTCGGAATCTTCATAGTGTATCCGTTCATTCTAAACCTAGATTTGGATTCGTCAACTTGTCTTTCCCCTTCTTCTACCACTCTTGTTTTACCTAGTGTTTAATAGTAGTTATATGTATATAGAAACAGATCGTAAGAATTCGAAAAGATGTCCTTATCGGCTATAGACTTTAGTTCCAAACTTCCAGACTTCGTCGATGACGAGTTCGGGTGCGCCCTGTGGGCTCACCTTCTCGGAGAACACGACTAGGTCGGCGTCTGCGCCATCCTCGAGACAGCCCTTGGTGCCCTGCAGGCCCAGCATCGCAGCCGGTGTCGCTGTGACGGTCTTGAGGGCCTGCGGGATCGAGGCGCCGGTCCAGCTGAGGAAATTATTGACACATTCAATGAGTGTGATAGAGCTATTTTGATAGTGTTTTATCAGCCTCGAGATTCCATATAGAACGCGTGTAGAGATTTGTGGAAGCTCACCTGCCCGCGATACGATCTGATCCCTCAAGAATCAATTTCGGCCCCTTTTTGATAATTCGGCTTTCCGAGTCACCATTTGTCCATGGATACGCGCCATCTGGCAGACCAACCAAATGCATGGCATCGGTGACGAGGATAAAACCGTCCGGGTGGGCGTTAAACGCGATTTTGATGGTAGTGGGATGCAAATGTTCGCCATCGGCGATAATACCAAACCACGGCCGGGGCAGACTCTCAGCCTTGCCAAGCACACCAAAGATACCCGGGTTTCGGTGATGAAGTGGCCGCATCGCGTTGAACAAATGTGTAATCATGGTCGCACCAGCTCCTACCGCAGCAGATGCTTCCTCGTACGTCGCTTCAGAGTGACCGATCGAGTAGACAATGCCACGCCGCGTCAACTCTGGAATGAGCGACGTCATCTGCCCTAGTTCTGGCGCGGCAGTGATCATTTTCACAGCTGCCGGGCGGTACTCGTCACCCCAGAGATTTCCAGCCCCGTAGCAGTCCTCAAGATCTTCGAAGCTCTGAGCCTGCCGAAAAACATCGACACTGTGGACACCATTCTTGGTCGGGTTCAGGAACGGCCCCTCGACGTGCGCGCCAACCGACTCGGCTCCGCCCTCGGCCACTTGAAAGGCACCAGACGGACCCAGATGTGGCAGCGCACACTTGTATATCTCGCTCCGCTGGCTTGTGATTGTCGGCGTATAAGATGTCACGCCCGTTCTCACCAGTTGTTTGTTTACCTCCTTAATCTTTTTGGCATAAGCGGCGGGATCGAGGAGGGTAGAGAAGTTGAAGCCGAAAGCTCCGTTGAGCTGGCATTCGATCATACCAGGCGACAGTATACGACCGCCGAGGTCAATAACCTCGTCAGGAAGGATGAGATCATCGTAGAAGGCAGCTTGGCTAGGGATGATTTTGCCCGTAACCGAGTCTACCCATAGGTCCTCTTCCACCAGCGAGTTGCCCCGCAGGATACGGCAGTTCGTGAACTTGGTGATACCATTTCGACCCTCCTGGGGCGTCGACTTGGGCGACGAGGGAAGCGAGTGTGGCATATTGAAGCTCGTAGATGGTATGTAACGAAGAAGCTAGACTGTAGCTAGTATAAGCAAGTAGCAGTTATAGGATGCACCTCGAGGCCTTCCACTAGGTTCCGTCAAGTAGTAGGACCGTGGTCCCTTCAACAAGTATCTTGATCTCCATGAATGAAACATCACAGCGAAGGCATAAGCTGCGTACCTACGGATACTTATTCATGATATCACGGGATGCACTAACGACAGTGCCAGAAAGTAGCCTACAGGCTTGTTTGCACTGGCAGCACTGCAAGCGGAGCGATCCAATGCCTCTCCACCGAAAAGAGTGCAATACTTACCATACGACCTACCGTTGCCAGTAGCAAGAAGAGAAAGGAACACTACTGACAGGCTCTAATGACAGGCTCAAGGTATGAAAATTTCGAAATCTAGTTTCGCAGTGGGGCTATAGGATGTATGCCATTTTTGTCTGTAGGTGTAAGTAAGTACGCCGGCATTGTTGCGCATGTGACTGTAACCCTCGCAAGCAAGGACCTTGCCATTGGACTGGTACAGTTTCCCGGATGCCAGCCAGGGATCTACCGGCTCTCCGGTCAACCAGAGGATCGGGCATGTGAGCTAAGGGACTGGCTAACACGGCCAGGAAGCCTCTAGGCTAGTAGCCAATAGGCCTGGGTAGTAGGCCATGGATGCTGTAGATACATAGAAGGGTGTATGTAATTGGGACGTAAAGACTGGTCGCTTTCGCTCAGTTTCATCGCCACGACGAATAGCGTCGTCTCGTTTGTGGATATGACGTGATGCCGTCCATGACAGTTGTAAGAGCACGTATGGGCAACTCAGCTCCTTGCCTCATTCAGTAACTCAAGTTGGTGCATGAAAAATAAATGAAAAAAACTTAAATCAGCGCTACGGCCATTGTAGCATCGTGAGAGAGTGGCCACCGACAGGTCATCCAGTAGGTATGTAGTAGGCCCGGTTCGTGTCTCGGTTGAGGCTCCAACAGCCCACTCACTTGCTGGTCTGGTTGGGATGAGAAAGGTAACGTTGCGAAGTGATGGAAGTTGATGATCAAGCAAGGCAAACCAACTTCCAGGTTACGATCCGATATGGAAGGTGGAATACTACCAAAGTTTCCCCTGCTAGTGGGGCCTGTTAAGCCGAACCCACCCGCGAGCAGCAGAACCCGACAATCGGACGACCTTATTGGGTTCAACCAATCCTGTCACATCTGACAGCCGAGCCCAGGCGACATCAGTTATCTCCAGTTGATGGCACGATAAGAGATAAGATAGACAACCGGTGCGATTCAACAATTGGCCAATAACATACCTAAGTTCTGCCGCACCAAGAGGTCGCCAAGGTCAGGCTGTGACGGGCTGTCAGCGATGTGCCATTTGCCAATGCAACAGCATGCTTACCGCGATGTACTTACCTAATACTAGTGTCCGCCTCACTGCGAAGAAGCAGCGATAGTGGCTATCCACAGGTATCGTCTACCTGGTCCTACCTACCTATCGTGCTGATACTGTCCGCAGCCTGTAGGGTGCTAATCTTGGCAGATTAATGGCATGCGATTTACTCATTGTAACACCTTGCTCCCGGCCTTGAGTGGCTATCTGATGTTTTGTTTTGTTTTGGATCTGTATCTGTGTTGTACTTCTCATTTGTGAGCTTAAACCGCCCCGCCGAGACGGGAATCGTGACACCACCTCGCGCTCACGCATCGAGCCACTCCCGTTCTAGTTCCCCGTGATAACAGCATGGCAAGGCAAGATGGCGAGCTTGATCCGCTTTGGCAGGACCTTGACTGGTAAGTGAATCGTTTCCGCTTTCCCCGGTATTTTCGCGTCTCCCGTGTTCCGTATCTCTCGTCGTGCCGGCGCCTTCCCCGAGACGTTCCGTCCGGCCATGTGTCGCCTGCATTACAAACATACACCAATCACTCCATCTTCATAATCAAAATGTACCCGCAGCTTGCTAACAGCACGCCGACAGGGCCATTGGCCAGATGCTAATTATGGGATGGGATGGTACCGAAGTGACGCCTCCTATCAGGAATCTAATCGAGAACCATCATCTTGGCTCCATCATTTTAACAGCCAAGAATTTGAAGTGTACATACCTCCAAGAAGTCTATAACTGACCCTTTCCTATGAGACTCACGTGATAAACAGGCACTAACTTGCACGTATCTAGCCGCTGAACAGACTGCTGCCCTCGTTCAAGAACTCCAAATGATAGCCCATCAGGCCGGGCATCCGCAGCCTCTCCTGATAGCCGTTGATCAAGAGAATGGGGGCGTCAATAGTCTGTTCGATGAAGATTATATTTGCCAGTTTCCCAGTGCTATGGGCCTTGCTGCCGCTGGCAGTACCGAACTGGCCTATAATGTGGCCAAAGCTACCGCCACCGAAATTTCCGCCGTTGGTGTGAATCTTATCCTCGGTCCTGTCCTGGATGTTTTGACTAACGCTCGGCATCAACCTCTCGGTGTACGGACCACAGGTGACGATCCGCAGGAAGCCTCGCAATACTGTATAGCTACTATCAATGGTTACAAAGATGCCGGCATAGCAACATGTGGCAAGCACTTCCCTTCATATGGCAACCTGGATTTCCTGGGCTCTAGCCTCGATATGCCCATCATTACCCAGACCTTGGAAGAACTTAGCCTAAGTGCTTTGGTCCCTTTCAGGAATGCGGTAGCCGCCGGCCGTCTAGATGCCATGTTTATCGGCGGTTGTGGGATTCAGAATGCCGGCATGAACGTCACCCACGCATGCCTATCAGACCAGGTTGTCGATGACCTACTGAGAAATGATTTAGGGTTTAAAGGAGTTGCTATATCTGAGTGCTTAGAGATGCAGTCACTCATCCAAGAATACGGTGTGAAAGGCGGCACCGTCATGGCCGTCGAAGCCGGAAACGACCTAATCCTGCTCTGTCGGGCCCACGATGTCCAGTTAGAGGCTATCTCAGGCCTGAAACTGGGCATTGAGAACGGCATCATCTCTAAGAAGCGGATCTACACATCGCTGCGCCGAGTTCTCAAGCTCAAAAGTACCTGTACATCCTGGGAAAAGGCTCTTAATCCGCCAGGATTATCCCTTTTATCTAAGATACACCCCTCTCACTTTGCCTTGTCGCAAAAGGCATACGACCAGTCGATCACAGTGGTACGGGATAAGGACAACTTGCTTCCTCTCTCGGAAAGCCTGTTGCAGGGAGAAGAGTTGTTGCTACTTACGCCACTAGTGAAACCGTTGCCCGCGTCTGCTGCCACTAAGAATATAATAGAGAAAGGGAACGGAAAACTTTCTAGCTTGCATGACAGGTGGGCTCACCACGAACGAGGAACAATCATGAGCGGAGAAGGTGTCTTCCGAGAGTTTGGCAAGTCACTGGCACGTATTCGGAATGGGAAACTCCTCCACACGTCCTACACAGCGAATGGTCTCAGGCCAGGTAAGACCGGTTCAACTCGTTGGAGAGCGTAGCAAGCTGACCGTATCATCAGTACACGAGAATCTTATTAATAGGGCTTCGGCCATCATCATAGTTACAGCTGATGCGAACCGCAATATGTACCAGAATGGATTCACTAAGCACGTGGCCACAATGTGCCATATGCTGCGTGGTACAGGACAAAAGAAGTCGCTCATCGTAGTGGCAGTCAGCTCACCCTACGATTTTGCTATGGAGAAGATGATCGGCACCTATGTCTGTACCTTTGATTTTACCGAGACCGCCATGGCCTCGCTTGTACGAGCCTTATACGGGGACTTTGTCCCACAGGGCTCCATGCCAGGAACGATGAGGAAGAGTAAGAAGGTGACTAAGACGAGACAGCAATGGCTTGTCGAGAACTACGAACGAAGCCGGGACGAACACGGTCTGAATGAACTCCTCAAAACACTGGCCAGATCAAGCACGCCAAGCCTACCGTACATCGCTTCGACGGCGGCGTCTTTCGAGCTCCATTCGTCGAAGTTTGAAGAGTCTCATTTCGTTGTTCGAAACAGCAGCACGAACATGTTATATGGCTTCGTTGCCACCTACTTCCTCAGCGGGGTGGGTATTATCGGAGCGATATTCGTAGATCCTTTGAAACGAAACGTATCGATCGGAAGATCTCTGCACCGCCGAGCCATGCGAGCACTATTGCAAAAGCCAGGGATCAAGAAAATTCAACTAGGACTTGCTTATCCTGGCGTGTTTCCCGGCGTACCGGTCGATGAGAACGGTAGTATCAGGAGTTGGTTTGACAATATAGGTTGGGATACCCAGTTCCCCAAACGGCTAGCTAACATGGTGATTGAGGATCTTGGATCCTGGTCTGCGCCAGAAGGTTTGCTTCAGAGCATCCAGCGGGCCAATATCAGTTTCGACTTGATCAAGTCCATGGACAATGGCGAATCGGTCCTGGCTCTCGTCGCAGCTCATTCGGGACCGGAAATTGTAGAGCTCTACCGTACCGCTCTACAGGACCAGAACTGCGGTGTGGTGAGAGCCAAGGCAGCACCGGACAATGTGCTGGGGGTTGTCATCATTTGTAACAAATCCAGTCACTTACCCGCATTTATACCCTCCCTACATGGAACCGGAAACCAAGAGGTCGGCGGTATTATCGCCCCGGTCGTTCCCCCGTCAGCGCCGGCGCCGTCCAGCCTGGTATTACAAGGGCTAGCCTTCATGGGCGTGAGGCAGAACAAGTCGCAAAGGTCGACCAGGAGCGTATTGAGCTGGGTTAGTACTTGTAGTCCCCTGGATCACTAAGACACTTTCGCTTACTGATGAGTAATGTAGGTTACCGGGGAGACCCACGACCTCTTTTCCGCCATGGGATTCGAGATACAGCAGATGTTTGATGAAGTGGTCAACTCGCCAGAACATGTAAGTGCATGTTGCCTTGCCAAACTCAACAACACCGCCACACACGCATTGACATATGATACTAGTGGCTTGATATGAGCTGATGATTATCTACCTATTTACTTAAACACATTCAAGTGGCTTGAATAATCCACGGTCGGATGCCTAATTCTGTGACGGATGGTCTTTCAATTATCTTTCCATAAATAGGGTCTGGTATCCAGGTAAATCTTTGTATTTCAAGAGTGTATACTTACGACATGACGAGGGCACGTCTCACTGCATAGTTTGGAATGTAATTGAGCGATTCTAATGGATATCTGATTTGTACATATTTCTGTGGGCAACCAGTGGATATTTCCGGACGTTGCTAGCGCACGGCATACCAGGCTCACGCTGTACAATAGCCGAGGGCATAGCTGACTGATGACATAAAATTAGGTATTAGCCTGACGGACAGGTCACAAAATTCCGAGCCTACAGTCCGAGTCTACCTACAGGACCCAGTGGTTACTGTGTAGATTCGTGTGAAGAATCCTTCATAGCCCTTACTTACAATTTGTCTCAGCCCCCCTTTCTAGCGTTGTATAGCAAGCAGATAGGTAGTTAGCAATCCCTTAGTGAGAGATAGAGCACCTAACTGCATAGATGTGTTGGCGGTCTCAAAAACGAATTGTCGTGCATGTTTTATAAAGTCTCAGTGATGGTTCCGAAGTTGGTTAAGCTTTCCGACCCTCGCACATTCGAGAAGGAGTGCCAAAAGTAGGTGCTTACCTGGGGATCGACGGGTACCTGATTGCAAGGGCCGACAAGATGCGGAACTGAGCACCTGGCCTAGACAATGCCGCCTGGGCAATTACTAGATGAAATGAAGAGAAATAGAGCTAGCTATGCTTTATACAGGTAACTATTACCAATGCAATCAAGGTCCGAGGGACGACCCCGGATTCTAGCAGTCAGGAGGGTTAGAACATCAGATGATTTGCTGAATCCCCTAGCCCCCAGCGTCCACTAAGCCAAACTTAGCACCATTTCCTTGGCGAATCTGGGATAAATCCCGCCCTCCGACGTCCGACCAGACGGCCGGACGCTAATTCTGGGGGTCAGTGTGTATGTGGGTAGGTAAGTACCTATTCCCCTCCTTCCCCCTTGGAAACATGTACCGAGTGCAATAATAAGACGAATGGGAAGGGAGATAATAATAATAAGGCTCTCTCTCGTGCGCTAGTACCTTGCAATTGAAATGATATTGATATCCCCCTCCACTCGCTATCTTTCCACAAAATGGTGTGTTGCAGCAGTTATCTATCTCTGCTCATCTCAGTTATCTCTCCTTAGCCCAAGGGACCGAGCTACAGGTCAGTACACGTGCCTGTCTCGTCTCCGGTTGCCTTACCATTATTAGGTGAGGCCTTCTAGTTAGACGACGGAGGAGGCGGCTAGTTTCATGGACCACCAGACTACAGCAGAAATCATCCTGCTAGGAGAGCTTATCTCGTTTCATGCCGTCAGTGTCGTTATAATACAACACAGCAGTAAACCCACCCCCAACATACAAACAGCCTCTGCGGGTATGATCGGATCGGGTGCAGCCGATATCACCCTACCTCATTCAGGTATTCTTAGAAGCTTTGATGTTGTCCGTAGTCAATCTTGGGATCGTTCACCTACCTAGCTGTACACTTGAAGGTGTCTATCCGACCTGTCCAGTAAGGTAATGCGACTGTAGGGTGCAGCTTCTGGGTGCCGTAGCTATCAATCAGCAATCAGCAATCAACCCTTTTGCTCAGAGAGTAGTCTACGTTAAACTATTATACCCTGTCGCCCCTCGCCTAGGCCTGCCTAGCCAGATCCTGGGGATATCGTTTACCTACTATATGCAGCAAACTCACCACTTACATAAGTATTTCACCAGCCACGGCTGACGGCCAAGAGTCTACGATTCTCCACCACCACCACGAGAGAGTCCACATTCACTCGAACAGGCCTACTATCCCGTCTCCCGTCTCCCGTTTGCTTACGCGAAAACACATGTTGCGAAACGACTCCTCGCTGTAATTCACGAACCCTTTGCCGACAGTTGCTATTCACTGTTTAGTCGGGAGGAACACACAGTTCTATTTCGAACCCGTATTAGCCGTCCCGACGTCGCCGAAAAGAAACTCGATGGTCGCGCCAATACCTTACCTGACCGTCTTAGCTCCCTCGTAGAATATCCAACCAACTCTCCCAACCCCAAAGAGCGGCCACCATCCATCCCTCTCCAGCAACCGCATTGAATCGCGACTTCGAGCGAGCGTCTACAAGGGGGGCTCTCAGCCCCTACAATGCGATGGCGGCCTATAATTCGATGCCGGCGCCTGGTCCTGGCGATGCTATAGGAATGAATCCCGCCATGGCCGCTCCGGGGCTCGGGATTGATGGGTTTGACCCGGATATGAATTTTGACGATGCTATGCTGTAAGTAAGGTTCCAGTGCGCTTATACATCACTTGTGAATGCTCCAGACCCTGTTCTGCAGCTAGCGCTTTCGTCTTAGACATAGTGCTAATCCAACCGCCAGGGATGGTGTTAATGGCAATATTCCCCCCTTTACGTTTACCCCCTCAGTCGACTTTGATACCTTCACAACAACCTTTGAAGATCCATTCAATTATTCGAGACCTTACGAAACTACACCCAACCCCGAAGCCTTACATGATGAGGGATCCTCCCCACAGCAACCAGACGACAAGCTGCTCGGATTCTCGTCTACCTCCGTAAAAGCGACTCCCCTTGATGATGCTCTGGGGGCGTACTCCGAAGTGAACATGACAGCCGAGCTATACGGCATGTTCTTCGTTGCCGAAGACGTATTTGGAGGCGAAACGACGGGCCGTCCGCTGGAGCTAACCTGTTACCGACGGAATCTTTGGCAGTGCTCGGGGCAAATCACAATGCCGAGACATTGCACACAGGTCATGAATGAGCAAGGTCGTGCAATCCCTATCGTTGAATTTTACGCCTCTATTTCTGCTATCGAAAGTATTGAGGGAAAGCCTACTGAGGTTATTAGCATACCTTGGAAGAGCAACAACCCAGCCCTCGGCGAGGGACAGGAAACGAAAGTACAGGGTGCACCGCCCAAGATCTTGTTAGACTTAAGCGGGGGTCAGGAAGTCGATGGCCATCGGGTCAGTCTGCCTGTGTCGTGGAAACGTTTGCAGTTCAAAAGCGCAACGGCGAACAACGGGCGGCGGAAGGGCTTGCAACAGCACTATGTGGTGCAGATCAGCTTGCTAGGGAAAATGAAGGCGAGTGGTGAGCTGATGAAGATTGCCGATATTCAGAGCGGGCCGGTGATTGTCCGTGGACGGAGTCCCCGGAATTTTGATAGCCGGAAAGATGTTCCTCTGTCGGCGGATAAGAAGGCCGCAAACAATGGGGAGAAGGCTCGGACACAAAGCGATGCGAGCGCCGCACCCACGCCGAATTTCAAAACGGAGAAGACCGATTCAGTACAGTCTTTGAACCAATATTCGTCGGTCAACAGTACGAGTGTTGCTTCCAGGCCAACCGATTGGGCAGCAACTCCGCCGTCCGCGCCGGGACAGAACAGTCAACATCACCCGGCTAAAAGATTAGCCGTCTCGCCAAATATAAATAGACCGCCTGTTCCAGGATGGAATCAAGAGAGCCCGGCCAAGAATGCAAAGCATCCGTCTATTCCAAACGCACCCATCAACCTGTCCCTGTCAGAAGATGAACGTAGCCCAAACAATCGCTCGACGACAGAGTCTTTAACAAGTCCGAGGGTACATCGGACATCAACAAGTCACATCACAGGAGGTAGTCCAGCGGAAGAGGAGGAGGAATTGTATGAGTATTTCCCACTCAGTGTGGATGACTGGTGAGTCTGCAAAGAAGGATAACATACTGGGGCAGTTACTGACGCTTAACAGGACGCCACTGGTCGATACGGTCTACCGTCCCCATTTGGTACACCACATAGCCTTACCGCAAGAAATTAAAGCGCAACAAATCAGGAGCCGATCCAAGAGATATTTTTCAGCGGATTGATGTCATGTTCAACAAGAACAACTGTGATACATTTATTTCTCGAGCGGGCGAGCTCCAGGCATAAGCACGGACATCGAGAAAATGTCGGGCCAATGATTGTTACGATACGAGACCAGGATGGTTTTATTTCCCCCGGGCTGATGAAAGAAAAGACCCCGTGTATCTACCCACCAACCTATCTATCTCCTATTTTTGTTTTGCTAGAAGGGAAGCTTTTTGTTTGCTGTCTCTGGTTAGTCAGCGGCGAACTGGATCTGTTATAGGTACTAGCCTTTGTAGTTATACAACAATACTCCAGGCACGCTAAAGGGAAAACCCTGTTGGGCTATCTAGGTGATTTTCCCTATTTATCGCCCATAGGTTTTGGTGCCTATCCTGGAAGGGAAAGAGAGAGAGAAGAAATTGGCTGTCTGTTGTTCGACCACAATATACCCCCGTTTAAATATTATCAGTTATGCCGTCGATGTTCTTTATGTTTCTTTTAGGTCGATCGGGTCACACATCATTGTTATTATCATTGCTGTAAAGCCTTTTAGGGTTAAATACAGTAGATGCATGAATAAGCTTCTCTAACTTAGGTCGGTGCTAGGTTTACGTTGGTTTCTTTTTCTTCGTTCTCCTATATATTCTCTCTTGCTACTCCTAGAAAGAGAGCTATGATACGCCTCTATTAGAAAGAGGCTCTGCCCCTGGCTTTCTACGCATGCCAGAATGAATACATTCCCTGTTGGTCAAATTGCCTTTTTGATGCTATGTATGACCTATTAACATATCAGCCATAGGTATAGTAGCCATTAAATAAAATCAACCCTCCGATATTATTTTTCTTCCACGCACTGGCGAGAGCCTATTCAACTCTGAAGCTGCTCGCTGCCAAAGTCGTGACACCGAGTTCTCACCTGCTGATGACGGCCCTCTCTGGCACCACCGCATTACCATTTGACCTGGAACTACAGTCCGATTGGTCAGGTTCTCCCTTTAACCAAAACAAGTCCTATTCATACTACTTAGTAAGTGATTAAAAAGCTAGTATTCAAGGCTGCGGGGTATTAGTTGCATTCATGTAAAGGTCGCCAATACATTCGGATGTAAAATGTAGTTAAGTTATATGTCAGCGTGTCTATATACAAGTTGGTAAGATGAGTGATGAGAGAGAAAAATGCATAAGCGGTATCATTGCTCCTTTTGCTCTAACTGCTCTACTTTATGCGTAGGTAGTGTGCGCGCTCCGACCATGAAGCCAACCAGCCCCTCCCGGGCCAGCCCATTCGTTCAAATGAGCCAACCACCCTCCGGGTTGTAGGTCGGCTAGGGTCGACTATGGGTCGACCCAGGACGAGACTTAGTCGACCCTAGCCGACGTGTAGGCTCACCACCCTCCCACCTATTTTTCCCTCCCCATGAAGAGTGAAAAAAGCAACGGTATGATGCAAACACCCCCTCCCCTTCCATGAAACATGAGCGGCGGAAACAAAGAGATATCATGGCCATCGCCACATGTTATGCAGTGGGAAAAAAATAAGAAAATAAAATGCAAAGTAAATCCCAGAATGGCTCCGAGAAGCGAAATATGTACAGTTATTTCAGCGTCACGTAAATAAAGTACGTCGCCTCATGTTATCTACCATCTATGCAGCCTGCTCCTCGCCAAGCGCGCAACCCAGGGCTACGGCGGCACCGATGATAGAGCTCTCGACCGCTGGGACGAGGTCGATAGAGCCTGCCGCTAGGATGGGGCTCTCGGCGCCGGCAACTAGGGTTTCAATATGGTTCTGGCACCTGGCTAGGTAGCCCGGGTAGTGCTCGATGACGGAGCCATTAAAAGCGACCTTGGTGTGCGGCGGTGTCGCGAGGTCGTCGACTACAGCTGCCTTCTTCTCTCCTGTACTCTCGCGTGCTTGCTCGGTGGCCGTCTCGTACCGTAGTTCCCATAGTGCGAATACGGCTGCGCCGAGTAGCGCTGCTGATCGTCGTGAGACGAAAGAGGCGAGGGTCCGGATCGCGGATATGTCTTCGGGTGTGGCGGGGACGGGGCACGGGTGGGCGGATGTAAAGGCCAGTAGGGCTTTTTCGAGGGAAGTGGAGGTATCACTACGTAGAGCACTATACGTTAGTCTTGAGGCTTAATCTTATCAGGTGGTCTGCAACGGTAAGAGGGAGAGTCCCCAATAGAAAGGATAACATGCTATGGGCGGAGAGGCTTACGCTTCCATTCGCGAGACAATTTCGGTATCAAGCGAGTATGGCTCAACAAGAGAGGGCGGTAACTGGCCACCTAATAAGCCGGCTGTTTCAACAGCCTCAACAATCGCAAGGCGGCAGATCTCGCCCAGGTAGTAGCCACTGAGGAAATGCTCGAGTGGTTGGAATTCCGGTCGGGGGTGCCTGGCGTTTAGCTGCTCATCCCACCGGGTCATAGGAAGGATGTCGTGTCCGAACATGCCTAGCTCTGTGTTGACTATTACATGACTAGCTGACTCAAACCAACCCTCGGCGCGTGAACCATACTTAAATCGACTGAGTGCGAACACGGGTAGGTGGACGGCAATGTTTGTACCGGTGCCCAGGATAAGGCCGAACCGTGTCTCAGCGTGCGTGTAAGCTTGCGATAAGAGCGTCGCGGTACTATCGTTGATGATCGAGGCAAGCCGGACCTTGAGACCCTGCTTTTGGCAAGCAACCTTGATAATTTCCCCCAAGTCTTGTCCTAAGAGACCCTCAGTAGCGAGGAAACCCTTACCCATGCCCATTAACAGACCGCCACCTAGTGATACTTGTCTTTGGAGTCTGTTAGTACAAGCGGGGAAACAGGGCCACGCAAAAAAAGGGAACATACTCGACAGGGAAACTCCATGCTAAGCCTATCGGTATGGGGTTTTGAGTATATGCCACTCCATCCTTATGAAGAACCTCTCGTATCCGCTCTGCCATCCAGTCGAAGAAAGCCATGCCTTCAAGTCTCTTGATATCCGGCGTAATCTTGAAGCTTATCATCCGTACGATCTGACATTCACGTCCGCTGGCTTCCCGGCCCCGCAATTCGACCAAGCCAACCCGCAACGTCGACCCTCCCACATCGAGGGCCAAGAACTGACCGATCTCTTTACCCGTGGGCAGAAGATGGTTGAAAGACGGCAACATGCATTCGGGATGCGTCTGTAACCGTTCCCGGAATTGCGCCTTGAGATCTGATGAGAAAGCCCTGAGCCTGTCATTTTCGATAGGGCCCAGCAACCGCTCCTCCGCCTCCTTCAGGAAATCCGCAATGGCCTTCGAGCCACGTATCGCGTTGCCATTACCGGGCTGATCTTTTATCTTCAGGGGGCTAATCCAGAATGCAAACAAAGCCTGCAGGAAAGACTTGCCCCGCAGGAACGACTTGAGTGCCGCCAACAACGATTTTCTCAAGTTTGTCATGGCAGAAACGAGTGGCCGCATGACAAATGGAAGAGAACGACTTTCTTCTTTCCTTGCAAGTGGGTTGGGGTGGGGAGCGATATATACCCAGGTCCTTCAAGTTTAGGGCACGGCAAGCCCCGAGTTAGACAGGCGACTAGTGTAGCGGAGAGGCTGATTTGGAGATCGGATCTTCCCTCTCAAACAACACTTGCCATGTCTTGGAATAGAGTGATAGGGTGCTAGGGTAGCGTCAAAGGAGCATGTGCAATTAAGACAAGCGAGTGAATGTTGCACGTTGTCCCCTAGGGCCACGTCGAGACTCGTATGGGCGGCAAAAGAGCTGGGGCGGAAGAAATGGAACCTGCCGGTACAATGGCTGCGCAGCGAGAAGGCGATGGAGAGCGGCCGGCTTGGTTGGGATCTGGGCCTTGTGCGATCCGCAGATGAGACAACAACAACGAGCCAACCGCAGAATGCGCGTCTGGGCTGGAGAAGAGAAGGCAGGTAACAGGATAGGTCGCCGACCCCAATAGGTAAGTTACAGCACGACTAAGTGATGCGATATGAGCGAATGATGGCTGCAGGTAATAAAGTACCGTCGATACAATAGGTAATATGAATAATATGTAATCTAATAATAAGAGGAGCCGTTCCTCTGAACGACTGCAGGTGGATGGATAAGGGGGGTGTCCTTCCCGCTGGGACAGCAAACAGATGTAGTAGTACCTTCCTAGATACCTAGGACAGACACAGCAAACAGCAAGCAGCACCAAGTCAACCTCAGTGGTAAAATGGTAAATGGTAAGTAAGTGGTTGTGACTGGTAAGCAGACGCAACGATGGCAACGCAACGACAGCAACCAGCAACACCAGGGGGACTAACACAACCGCTTCTAGCAGTAGCAGTTACCTAGTTCGCCCACCGCTTGTCATATACGAACCAGACTAGCTGATCGAACAACCCTTGTCGTAACGAGGCAACAGGGACCTGACTCCCGACGCTACGGGTGGGAAAAGGTCTCGCGCTTGAGAGCTTAAGTTAGAACATAGCACCTGGTCTAGTCTACCCAAGAGAGGCCGAAGAATAGGCCACAGATGCGCAAGACGTACAGATGCACATGAGGTGGTGGTGGTGGACCGGCAAACGGTGGTGCTGATCTGCTCGAATAAGGTTTGACTGAAGGTAGGTTACCTACCTACCTGTTCTCGAGGCAGTCCTAAGAGGGCCGAATAGGCAACGAACACAGGCAAATAAGATGGGGCAATACGGGCGGATCTGGAGATCTCTGAATGCGAACAACACTGGCCTAGGCAGGTGACCTTGTAATGACACTGTCGTGGGCGGAGAACGGCGTTGCTGCAATCGTCGATCTGCCGCCGCTCTGTGTGGCCCTGTGTTTCGCGTACGTAGTAGCTGTCAAAGCAGTAGGTATGGGTACGGTTGTTAGGTTGGTAGGTATGTTAGGTTAGGGAGGCATGGCCGGGTGGATGGTGGGTGGATGGACGGATGGATCGCAGAAAGTGCTGTAACCATAGGACAAGCCATGCCGAAGAGGGAATGACGAGATTAGCATATTAGGGGGGGTGGTAACCAGGTTTCTCGGCATCAATTGGACTGACGAACTAACGGTTACAATCAATGTCTTACATTTTCACATTGACAGTATACAATAGGCCCGGGCGGTCGTGGTGGACGTGGTGATTTTGCCATTGCGGTCCATCGTGGTCAGAGGTGGGAGTTTTCCCTGTGATGTAACGTTGTAGGCCCCGATATACTAAGTCAAGCTTGGGATTGTAGGCAGGTGCTTGTTACTTACATATTATTAGACTAGTAGATGCTGTTTTAGTATTAATTCAGGGGCAAGGATCATCGACAATCAGATGTAATGTATATCGGTACACACAAGCCACAGACCGGTCTTACAAAGCATCCTGATAGGTCCAATGAGAACTCGTCAATCACAGTTTATCTAGACAGGCCCATAATTACATGAGGCTGGACCCAATATCCTCGATCCTACCGTCACAGAACATGTAGCGTAGATGTGGCTATATTCACTGGATGATATTATTAAGTGGTGAAAATAGAACTTGGAGAAGGAATTAAAGTCAGCAAGGGACGTCTCGATCCCGGCTCACCGGCGAATGTTCAGTCTCCGTAGGGATGAATGGGCATGTGCAGAATAGATGATGGTGGTATCTGCCACTTCCAATACTACCATAATCAAGCATCGCGTTATCAAACCGAGGGACTTACTTATCTTCAGAAGAATTCAATCACTTCCCACCCGAGCCAAGACGCATGTGCGGCACAGAGCGAGCTGTGCTAATTGCATTTCCCATCGTCCCTCCCGCTTCGAGAATGACCATCCAACATTATAGATAGGAAAATATGCATACTCTTCGTCTTTGATAGGTACCATGCCACTTCAACGAATCCATGGGAACCCTGTACCGAATCTGGCCTTGCGGCTCTGTCAGGGGCCCCATATCGAAATGCGGCCAACTTGCATAAACATAACGCATCGGGCGTTCTGAAGACTTGCTCCCGTATGCTGTACGTAATGATGAAAAGGTATGGTATACCAAGAAGACTTTTTGCTCATTACCAATTATAATAATACCGCATCTCCGATATTGTATGAATATACATACATACGTAGCTTGAAGATCGAAAAAGTCTCCTGACTTTTTAGCACCTTGCCAGTAGAGCAAGCAGCAGTAGATCACTATTATTATTAGGATGGTCTTTCCTAGAACCCCAACAGGGTTGCAGCTCCGCTACGGGAACGTCGCAACTCTGCATTAGTTTCAAGAGTTAAGCAATCACGCTCACCCCAGACAGCCCAGACAGCCAAATGCGGCGGCATCCTAGGAACCCATCCCTCTGTTTTAGTCAGGTGTTAGTGCGATGAACAGAACTTTCCATCTCTTCGATGCTTGAGTAATGCCGAGACCGCATAGCCAGAGAAGGCAGGTTGACTAGGGGCCCCCAAACAGCTGGTTGGTCAGGATCTGCGAGGCCTGTTAAACCCTCCACAAGACCTGCAAATTCTGGTCGGCCAATCAGAAGCCCGTCCGTCCCACATGATGAGCTCGACTGGCATCGCACCTGACAAAGTGACGTGTGCGCGCCTCTGGGAGCTTTGGAAAGGAAGCTACTAAGCTAGTAACTACAACGTTCAATATGGTGGACCTGGGATGGATGCTGTTGTGACCTGTCTGCACCATGGGCACACTAATATTCTCCGAGACATCAGCACATCAGTATGAACCAGGTATGATGGTTCAGTCTGCAGCATACCACTATCATTGGCTCTATGGTATGTGCGAATTCTCAAGCTCCGGTATCCAGTCCGAGTTGTCCAACCGACGCAGACGCCTGTATCCATGGTTTTTTTTTCGGTGGATCGCCCTCTGTTCATATCGACTATAGCAGTAAACGTTCCATTTCATGTCCGAAGGATCTCGTTGGCGTGTCGCTTGCTATCAGCAACGACCGAACCCAGTTTACCGAGTGACCACTTGCCACTCTCTATCTGTTCCCATCCGACAATGGCCGCCCCTCATAATAGCTATGAAGCCAGTGCCGGCCCTCAGATTTCTGTGCTTCTTCTTCCCTTCAAACGGCAGACCTACCCAACCTAGTACACTTTCCACTTGAATCCAGCTCACTGCGGCTCACCGAAGCTCGTGTTGGATACTACCTTGTTTCAAACTTAGAATTTCCTTCCTTCTATTTTCACTTAGAACCTTCCGGTTTTAGAATCAGATTAAGTCAACATGAGGTTCATCATCCGCGACGATGCCGAGACGGCCAGCTCTTATGTGGCTAATTACATCATCGACCGTATCCGTCACTTCAATCCTACCCCTTCACACCCATTCGTGCTTGGATTGCCTACCGGCTCCAGCCCGCTTGGCGTATATAGGATACTAGTTGAGAAGTACAAGGCCGGCCAGGTACGTTTATATCGTTGGTGAGATGAGTAGAAAGGAAGAAAATCACTAACATGTTGTCAGATCTCGTTTGAAAATGTCGTCACTTTCAATATGGTATGTATTGCTTGTTGATACTTGATTCATGTGAGAATATCTTGTTTTAACAAAATGATCGGCTAGGACGAGTATGTGGGCATCCCTCGGGATCATCCCGAGAGCTACCATTCTTTCATGTGGAAGAACTTCTTCTCTCACGTCAACGTGAACCCCAACAACGTGAACATCCTCAACGGCAACGCGCCCAATCTTGAGGCTGAGTGCGTTGAATATGAGGCTAAGATCAAGCGTGCTGGCGGTATCGACCTCTTCCTTGGCGGCATCGGTGAGGACGGCCACATCGCTTTCAACGAGCCCGGTTCTAGCTTAGCCTCTAGGACTCGTGTCAAGACTCTTGCCTACGACACCATCCTAGCCAACTCGCGCTTCTTCGACAACGATATCGCCAAGGTCCCTAGAATGGCCCTGACGGTCGGTGTCCAGACTGTTCTAGAAGCGAGGGAAGTCGTCGTCATCATCCTGGGCGCACGCAAGTCCCTAGCTCTACAGAAGTGCATTGAGCAGGGCGTGAATCACATGTGGACTCTTTCTAGTCTGCAACTTCACCCTCACCCAATGATCGTGTGTGACGAAGATGCTACACTCGAGCTCCAGGTGAAGACCGTGAAGGTGAGCTTATCCGGTTTGTTGGTAGCTCCATCAATAGTAACCGCTAACGTAAACGCAAATAGTACTTCAAGAGTATCGAGAAGGTCGCCAGGGAACAAGGCTTCGAGCAGATCCTACCTTCGAGAGTCCGAACGGGGCCTAATCCGCCTCCTGTTCCCAAGACTATCGTCGATGAGGTCCAGTCCCCTACCATCTTAGCGCCTCAGCCAATGACCTCGCGGCTGCTGCGCGCAACCCCAGCCACCGAGTATCCTATTCGATCAGTATCCCCTGATCTGATCCCGGACAGAATGGCCGATCGCGTGGGAGTGCCGGATCTCTCCCGCCGGCTAACTCCCCAGCCCGAGCAGCAGCAGCGAATAACCCACGTAGGCGCTTAAATCGTTTACTCTTCATGATGCTATATTACGATCGGTTCGGTTTCTTCTTTATTTTCCCCCGTACCGGAATTCCTTTTCACGAACGAACATTCACTCGGCCCTGCCCACAACCGGCATGGGTCCTTTTTTCATTCATAGATATGAAAGACTGTCACTTAGATTCTACGAGGCGTAGTTATGAGTTATGTATGTAGCAACTATCGAAAAATGGGTATTATATTTGGATTTAGGGGTAAGCCCGCCCGACCATAAGTCAGTCAATCGGTTGTTATGAAGGATGTAAACCATCGAGGATAGACAACACGGACAGGCAACTGAGATGGACCGATTTAGTATGTAGTAAGGCTGCACATGTCAACAGCGTCGAGATACCCGTACATATTATGTTAGATGTCATTTTAAAAAACAAAATTACACACCACCTTTGTATGTGTTTACTATTATGTCCTGTGCTGTTTGTGTGTGTGTATTGGCTTCCGTTATCCGTTAAAGTTCGGGTGATCCTATCGTCGTGGACCCACTCCTTTACCCCTAAACATGGCGATGTGCCATAACCATAACACATAAGCATAACGGTAAGCGACGAGTCTTAGGAATAAGGGAAACAGCAGCATAACAAAACGAGTCGCATTTGAAGATTGAAGATAACACAATAGGTATAAAGATATCGTTTGTAGACGCTCAGAATGGTTTCATCTTCTTCTCATCATCATCACAGCACACACACACACACACACACACACACACACACACATCTACACCACTACACTCTAAATCCAAGCCTTGAACCAAATACTAAACAAAGTCATCACGACACAAACACATTGCCGACCAATAAAACCCAAGTCAATCATTCATCGAAAACCGTATATACAACACTATCCACCAAAATGCAATCCAATATCAATAACGCCTCCACCTATAAAGCCATGCCCACCAAGCCCTTCACCACCAGCGCTCGCGCTCTCAATAGCGCTGGGTCTACGCCCACCTCTACACAACAAAGCCAAGGCTTCCTCCGGCGCCTCGCATCTACTCCGCGAGGCCGCGCCGCTATCGCTGTTGTGGTGGTTGTGGGAGCGATTGTTGACTATGAGATTTGGAGCTTATATGGTGTTAGTTGGTTCGCCGAGAAGGGGAAGAAGTAGAGAGGCACACGCACACGGAGAGAAGGAGGGAGGGAGGTAGAGGTGGATATAGTGAGGGGGGTATAAGAGAGAGGCTGGGAAGGGGTTGAGGAAAAGGGGTAGCGGGAGTGGTAGAAGGGGAATAGAAAGGAAAGATGTAGAAGGAGAAGGATAGATAGGGGAGAGCTGGGAGGGATGGGAAGGAAATGGATAAGGTGCTTGTTTTATAGTTTTTTACTCTACAAAATGTGACATGCCTGTCTCAACTCAACATTACATATGTAGTGTAATAAGTGTTGGTAGCATTTGCGCCGTGTCAAGCATGATGAAAAGGATGAAAGTAATCGAACGTAGTCAAGTTGGGCGACTTGTCCTCGTATGTAGTTCATATGTATGCGAATGTAACATTCTGATAGTGCTTGACAGAGAGAATGGAGAAAGCAAAGAGGAAAAGCGCGACTTGAGCAGATAACTGACATCGAAATCTCTGACGATATATCAGCAAGAAAGCCCCGATTGAGATAGAGCCTCTTATTGACCCCTTGGGGCTGCGCTCAAGCTCGATGGTCACAGAGCGTCTTAACAATTGACATACTTACCACGCCCAACGCTTGCTCTCGGACATCTAACGGGAGTGCGGCTATAACGTTCGATAGCCCAAAATTTAGGATGTCGGAGTCATCCCTGCCGGGTAGGAGGGGTGGGAGGTGTGTGCGCATCTCGCTGTTGAAGATGCTCTAGGCGACAATAATGATAGACGAGACAACGTAGCCGGCAATCAAAAGTGTCAAGAGCACATCAGGCGACAGCGGCAATCGACCACGCACGTCTCAAAACTAGATTGAGAGGTACAATATCGCAACATAAACGCCTCCAGTTATAGCCATCGAATCAACGGCTGAAAGCCCGATATCGCGATTGTGGGCGAGGCTAATAGCGGATATGGTCTCTAAGTAGGCAGCGCGCTTTGCCAGAGGCAGATAGATCCGTTAGCAAAGCAAGCTTCAACTCTATATGTATCAGGAAAGGCGAGGCCCTCACCTACCCTAACTCCGCGAGAATCAAGACACTGCCCGAGAAGATGCCCGAGGCACCAAAACCTGCAACCGCTCTCGCGACGGCCAAGGCTATTGCATTTAGTGCGGTAGTGCAGACCAAAGACCCCACTCCAAAGAAAGAGAGCAATAGCGACAAGGCAGATGATCTTAACCGCGAACAGAGAGTAGAGCTTACCGTAGACCAGCCGGCAAGCTGCTCAAGGTGAAGAAATAGGGCTCAGACCACCAGCCGAAGTCCTGGGATGTGTTGAACTGGTTGCTGATAACAGGAATCGTCGCGAGGATGGTTTGGTCTCAAATATGATAGATATAGAGAGGGAGACGTCAGGGTTTTTTGATATTGATATCCCTCTTGCCGGTTACCAGCATATAACACACACAGGCACGCGATTTGCTGAGCTCTCGCATACATATTTACTTACTTACCATGCCAGGAAGGAAAATAGCCAAGCAAACACCCACCATCACCAAAGTCAGACGCAGGCGCGTAACTCCTGGTTCCGTGAAGGTGTGATTCTCATCGGATTGCGACACCATTGTAACGGGTTGTGACGCACGACAGGTGAAGAAATAACATTGTAGGATCAAGAACAATTACATTAAAGCATCAACTATCAACTACGAAAAGCATATCAAATAAAAAGCGCGTCGTTCCATAACGGTCGGAAGCAGATACTGGGGGTTACAAAAGGGAGTGAACGACGCTGCCCTTGATCAGCAATATACTTTGGATATCCGGATGATTCAGTACCGCTACTGCGGGAAGGGTCAAGTGAACTAGATAGATTGGCGACTCATTGCACTATTTTGGGCTCTTAGTCACGCCGCTTCCTTAACCCTATCTACCTACATGGTTGACGTGTCAGTTCGTAGATTCGTTATTTTCAGTTGCTATCCCTGTGAGGGCGCACCGCCGGGTCTCGAGTTGAGCTCAAGCCTCCACTTCCTTTCAACGCATGCGTTCTAAACGCTTTTACTCATCCTTGCAACCTTGTGAAATGGATAGATTGTGTAGGTATGTACGACTCATCTGTTTGTATGTATATACATACTCACTCTTCATCAAACGCCCTTTCATTAAGTCCGTCGATCAAAACACGCATACGCGCCGCTTTAATGCAAATGCAAACGTCTGGCTCATCTCATTTCTCATGCATCAAGCCTATCATTTATACTTACTTTCTCCCGTTACTCAGGCACATAGCCTTAAGTTCAGGTAAGTTTAAAAGTATTACTCGTCCCGCTGAACGCGGTGATAGCACCCGTAAGCAAAGCCTTGCTATCGCCATAATACCTAGTCCTATAGGTCCCAGGCCCGGCATTCAAGCCCGTCTCCCAGGAGATGGTGACCTCGCTGTACCCAAGCACCTCATTGGTGCGCGTCCACGTGTAGACCAGATCCCAGTCAAAATCACTGCGCACTTGCGTCCACGTAGTGCCGTCCCCGCCCAGTTTCTCGATAGACGCGAACGTGCCCTCCAGACGCAGATTATTCCGCGGATTCGCGCCCACGAACGTAGCGTTGACTACTGCGCCTCGTGTATACTGGGCATTGGGCTGCTTTGTGACATCGCCGAATCTCTTGCCGAGAGGCGCGTTATCCTGTACCACGCCCGTGATGAATGAAAGGGAGTTCTTGCGGTTATCCGGCGGGCTGGGACCGGGAGGCGGCGAGCTAGTGGCGTCGGGCGCTAGGTAGTTGATGTTGCTGACGGTCAAGTTGATATATGCCTGTAGCTCGTGCTGACCGAAGAGCGTACTAGCTCCTTCGTACCGCTGGATAGCGTACTCCTCGGGCGTGGTGACGTAGTGACTGTACGAGTTCGCCGGCCCACCTAACACGACCTTCGGCTCGGCACCCGGGATGATGCCTTCCGCGGCGGTCTTGACGGCAGCGCGCCATCTGCGTCCCGCCATCGTGGTGGCCTCACTCGGGCTGACGATAATGACGAGCTGGCCCACACGAAGTAGCTGCACGTCGACGATATTCGGGCTCCACGCGTAGGGAACCGAGAGCTCGCCTACATCGAGGAGCACGGGTTTTGGCTTCTGGCATTCTTTCTGCTGGGCCGACGGCTCGCGGAGAAGCGCCTTAACAACCTCCCACACGGGACTTGCGCTTGGCGAGCCTGAGTCGCCCTGCGTAAAATCGAAGGCTCCCGGGCCGTCTGTTGTGCCGGCTGCAAAGCTGTACCCAAGAGCTGAGGGGCAGGTCTGGACTTCTGTTCCGTCTTCTAACTGGAAGTTCCAGAATTGCATGTCGTGGAAGAAATGGAATGCCTTCACGGACGATCCGACGACCGGAGTACCAGAGGAGTCGAGCGAATTCTATAAACGAGGTGAGTATTTATTGTCTATCAGTCGCTGGAGCCTACAAGGAATACGTACGTATACAGACCGAGCCCCGTCATACTGCCGTTTGCCGATCTCGTAGCAACTCGATACACCCTTGTCGAGCTTATCAAACGCGGGTCCTCGTCCGTGGCAGGATTGCGACTTGCCGTCGGCGCAAGTGCTGTTTTCATAGCTACACATTTGATTGGAACCGTCGTCGCACCTATAGCAAGGAAATGTTAGATCTTGCATAAACTTTCAACCCAAGAATAACTACCAGCTAGGGCAACCCCTACTTACCATGCACCAAGGGTATTGGGCGTCGTATCACCAACATTTGTCTGCGAGAAAGCAGCGACAAAACCGTTGGCAGCCGAATCCTCGCCCTCCATCGCCTTCTCAAACAGGTACTCAGCCACGCCCTTGTTGTCTCCGGTCACGTGGGTGTTATTCTGGTAGACGGAAGTGCCATGAACGGGGAACCAGGTCAGGATACCGATGTTCTTGCTATCGGATGCGCGCTGGAACTTGAGTACCGTCATCTCCTTATCGACCGTATCATCGCCGTACCGGGCTCGCTCCTCGGCAGGGTTGTTCATGTAGGCGTACAAGCTTCGGTTTATGTTGCTGTCGGTGATGTTTATAGACCCTACGCGTTTGTTAGCTGCCTTCGATTTCTGGCCTGATGGGTTTTTGTTTAGATCTACCAAAGTCAATGTAGCCCTAGACGCCTCAAAATTAGCTTTCAAGTCGTGGATTCCTCGAAGGTTCTGGTACTCACCTCAGTCAGCGACTCGTGCGCTCTTTTCACGGATAGAACGGCGCCGTCGACAATGGCTTGGTAACTCTGCTTATCAAAACCGAAGCTGGTGATCTGAGGAAGTAAATAGTTCCACCAGGCGCCGGGCCCAGAGTGCGAATGTGTTCCCGTGACAGCAACATTGCTCTGGCCGTAAACAGAATATTCTCCACCGAGAGCCGCGATGCCTTCGAGAATGCCGTAACGCATAGCTGTATCGCCAGTTGCAGTGTCGAGTACAAGATACACGAACCGGTCTTTAGGGTTGTTCACGTCACCGACGATGAAAGCGCGAGAATATAATCTTTGCCTCAGTCCCGTGCCCACCTGGCTTAAGTCCGCATAGCCCTACAGGATAATGTCAGTCGCATGATTGACTCGGTGGTGGCAGAAATTGGTCAATTTGGATAGTCCACGAGACTCGAGGGGGGCGTACAGCAAATTGGATCTCGACTTTATTTTACGCATGGGTTAGCTTGGATCGCGTACGAGTCACATACAGGGTACCATCAAGTGATACAATACAATATATAAAAAACTGTATGATACCAAAGTAAATTCGATATGAAGACAAATCGCATATTGCATACCTGCGGGTCCAGTTATATCTCCCTTGCCAGCACCAATAAGGTACTTATCGCCCTTTGCCTGTGCTCGCGCATTTGAGGAAGACGAGGCCTTCTCGCGCGCAGCTCGTTCGAAGTCAGAAGCATGCCTTGCTTCTGATGATCCGCCTAGGTTCGACGCGAGGAATACTCCCAGGATCAGGAGGGATAAAATAGAGAACAGGGCGAAACCAGTCCTCCGTGGTGCCGCTGCACGCTGAGGGGAGTTCAGCGCCATGGTGAGGCGGGTTTGCACTGCCAATTATCTATTATCGGCAACAAATGTAGCCTAACTTCTCTTCCTCTGTTTTGTTTGTCGAATTGGCCCACAGGAGTTGTAGAGTAAGGGTGGTTTACGGGGCCAAAGCAGAGAGGAATGGGATACCTATATGACACCTCTGTATGACACTTATATGACCTCAACCTAGCAAGTCGGATCGATAAACGGCTGCTGCCCTGATTTGCATGTGCGATGGGGGATCGTTACATACATGCATACGCACACGGACGATTCGATGGATCTTGTCTTGCTAACCCCGTCAGGATGCTACGGTACTTTCTTACCTTACCTAGGTTGAGCTGTATCGATGGAGAAGACTTACCCAGTCTCTGCCCAGGCAAGACAAGACATATCTGTACAAGCTCTCGCAAAAGCAATCAGGGCGCAAAGCCGGTAAAAACTGTCGACCCGAACGGACAAGCTTTCTGGATCTGCATACAGGATGCATGCTGCTAATTGTCCAGGAGAGGCAGGCGGTCGTCATTACAAGCTGGAATTCGTGGAGAAAACACGGTCCAATCCATGTTGGCCCATTGTTCGGCATACAGTCTAATCCGGGTTCCAGGCCTGGCAGGCCATAAGCGGGGAGCAATCAAAATCAGGACCTGATCTCGTAGGATCTTAGCTTCGTCAGGACAAAGCTAGATAGACCTGTCTGGCATAATCTCTCTATCTCTTTCCGGTCGCTCGTCTGTCTACATATTTCGTTCCTGGATAGGCACTGGGCCGGAAGCTGGCAAAAGCTGGGTTGGAAGAGGGAACGCGACAAGACAAGGTAGGACGTTGCGTATCACATGTCCTATTACGTAGTATGTACAGAATATGTTGTACGGGAAGGCGATTGGATGGAACGGTCGCTTGCAACGGAACCCAGAGAGTCACCAGAGCGGAATGCGGATAGGACTGGGCTGGCTTCCCTTGCTGGGGTGTCTGTAGGGGTGGTGTGGACATGACGCAGATCTTTAACGGATGCGGAGAGCCTGGCTTAAGTGATCATTTGCTGGTGTCACTGGCACCTCCATTTCATGAGCGTAACCGACCCGGCCAATGACGGGGGCTTTCAGCTCTGCTGCAGGTCCGAAGGAGAGCTGGAGAAAATCCAAATTACAATCAGAACAGACACCAGCACGCGGTTCCACGCGTAGATAAAAATATCACTTGGTGGCCTAACAGCCCAGGAAGTCCCTGGACGTGAAGAAGGGAAATTACTATGTATGCATTTCCTGTTGAAGTCAGCGGTTCTCCGATGTCTAAAGTGGGGGATGGTGCACTTATAAGTGGTCTAAGCGCTGGCCTGCCTTGCACCTTCTCTTTTGATTGGAGGGACGTTACACCGATAGAGATTAGGCATCTAATCTGTGACTGCGTCATGGGCTTCCACGAGCGGTAAACACAAATAAAATATTGGAATGAGTAATCCCGAACTCAATACATCTGGTAGGTAGTATCTACAGCATTATTCCTTGTCATATGGTACTATTTTCACTATATTACAAAGATTAACGTGTTGGCGTGGTCTTGGATCAAACCACAGTGAGTGTAGTATTTGCCCGCAGATCGTCGCTTGAGCTTCCAACGAAGATAGTGAAAGCGCCCGGCTCAACGACGTACTTCATAGCGAGGTTCCAGAGGCCAAGATCCTGTACCTTGAGATCGATGCTCACCTTCTTGGTGGCGCCGGCCTTTACTTCGACCTTGGCAAAGCCCTTTAGCTGCTTGTTCGGCACCACAACGCTGCTGACCATGTCCTTGACGTAGAGCTGTACCACTTCGCTTCCGTCTCGGTCTGATGTGTTCTTGACATCCACGGTGACGGTGACGGTGTCACGAGCAGAAGCCGTTGTCTTTGATAGTTTGAGATTGGAGTACGAGAAAGAGCTGTACGAAAGACCGTAGCCGAAACCGTATAGCGCCAACGGGCTTGCGAGCACGTAGCTGTGTCCGAACACAATAGTTCCGTTGGAGTAGACCGCTCCCGGATCGGGGAAAGCACGTGCCGAGTTCAAGTAATCGTAATAGATCGGCGTGGTGCCAATATCATAAGGGAACGAGACAGAAAGTCGACCGGATGGGTTGACGTCTCCGTATAGCACATCGGCGAGTGCATTTCCACCCTGTTCTGACGGGTAGAACTGCTGGATGAGTGCCGATGCTGCATCCGAAATCCACGGCTCCGTGATAGGCTTGCCTGAGCTGAAGACTACGATTGTTGGTTTGCCCGTGTCGATGATGGCCTTGACGAGATGGGGCATGGCACCAACTAGGTTCAGGTTGTGCACATCAACGTGCTCACCCGTTGTCGCATTCAAGCCACTCCAGAGTTCATCCTGATCACGCGACCATGTGCCGACGACAACAACGGCAACGTCGGCGGCCTTGGCAGCTGCGATGGCCTCGTCGAAACCGGACTGGTCGTTGGACCATCGCTCGCAACCTTTAGCGTAGGTAACGGTTCCCTTGCTGGCCGCTTTGATACCGTCAAGCGGTGTCACGCCCCTGTACTGTGCGAGATGAGGGACGTAGTCTCCGTACTGTAGCATTATTTGTTAGTTACAGACAACGACCCTAAGCTCTCTGTTGTCTACTCACGTTCATGAAGCCATGGGCCATGGGGCCGATGACCGCAATATTCGCGTCCTTCTTCAAAGGTAGCACGTTATCGTGGTTTTCGAGGAGAACGATGGACTCGGCATCGAGCTGACGTGCTAATTTGATGCTCTCGGCTGTGTTGATATACTTGGATTGCTCCTCCTCTGGGACACCAGTGAACGGGTTTTCGAACAGACCAAGGTCGAACTTCGCACGCAGAACACGCGAGACGGCTTCGTCCACGACACCAATTGGCAGCTTCTTGTTCTTGACCATTTCAGGGATCTTCTCGAAGTTGAATGATCCACCACCCATTTCGACATCATTACCAGCGGGGAGCGCCTGTTCAGACATTATCCTGTTAGGATTCTGTGACTAGTTCTTTCCATCTCGGAGATACTCACGTAGCTGACGACTGCCGGCTTGTCGATGGGATTGGCTTCGCACATGCCAAAGGCGTTGCACAGGCGATCAGTGCCGCCCGCATCGCTCGAAACCTAGGATTAAACGTGATTAAACTCCGTTCTCTGATCATAGTCTCTGATCATGGCACTCTCTCGGCTTACATAGTATTTGAAGCCCCATTCGCCTCGCAGGATGTCGGATAGAAGCTGCTTGTGGGCTACTGCCGGGATTCCGTCGTAGCTGTGATAAGCGCTCATAATTGAGAAAGCGCCAGCATCGATGATGGCTCGCTTGAATGGAGGGAGGTATGTGGTTCGCATTTCTCGCTCGCCGCCGTGAACAGGAGCTGTGTTAATGCCCTGCTCTGGAGTTGCAAAACCGGCCTGGTTGCATTCCTAGTGAGTAAAGGAAATAGTGTTGTGTCATCTGGGAACTGACTTACAAAATGCTTCACCATGGCTGACACATTGAGCGACTGGAGACCTTTAACATACTCGTGCGCCAATTCTCCTGCCCTAGCCAGAATCAATCATTAGTATCGTTTTATCCTAACATGACAGGCAATTGCGGGGATTTTCTCACAGATAACCATCTTCTCCGTAAGTTTCCTCTACGCGACCAAATCGTAGCTCACGGGCAAGGTCAACAACGGGTCCGAAGATTTGGTTGACACCCAAGGCGCGAGACTCCTGCGCAATAACCTCTCCCATCTTTCGGACCAAGGCTGGGTTGAAAGAGCACGCTAGGGCAATGGGCGAGTTGAAGATTGTGGCGTTCGGGATAAGGAAGCCGTGGATGCCTTCGCTCTGAACGAAGGCGGGAATTCCAAGGGTCGTATTGTGTACCAGGTAATCCTGTCCATACTTGATGCCCCTGCTGAGCTCGTTCCACGGGATTGGCACTCCGACGTAGAACTGTGAACCCCGGTTCTGCATGTTGAACTCAAGGCCGGTTTGGTTGAAGGTGAAGTTTTCGACGTCGAACCAATTCCTTAGGTCACCCTGGATCAGCTGCGATGTCTTCTCCTCGATGCTCATCCTTGAGAGCAGATCTGCGACTCTGCTTTCAACTGGAGCGTGAGCATCCTTGTACACGGGAGTACACTTGTCGCCCTTGCACATGTCGCCTAACGCGCCCGGTGTCAGGGCGGCCAGACCTGCCACGAGAGCAGTGATAGAATCCCTCATTTTCACCGTGGTGATGGAACGAACTGGGTTGAGGAAAGGTCACTCTGCAATGATTCGAACATCTTGCATTCGGTCTGGGGTCACATCCTGATTATATAACATAAAAATTCCGAGCCAGACAGATTAGGGTTGTATTGGGTTCGGAATCTCGACGGTGACGAACCGTCGGTAAACAAAATTTTCATCTCCATCATTGACCCTCTCACCGAATATCATTACTCAGCTCTGGCGCGTTCTTGATGGATGAGCTAGAACTCTTGGATAGCTTTAGGCGCGAGAGGTAGCGGCAAGGGTGAAATGGAGTCCAACCCATTCCGGGGTAAAAGTTGGAGAAAGTTGGGGAACAAAAGCTTGGAGAATCGCTTGTTGGCGTTTTTTGAAGCCCCAGACCCCCGGCGAGAGTCTCCTCATTGGTGGGGAAGTATTGTACCGAACCTCCTCTGCCCACATCAACTAGGACGACAGTTAACCGTCAAGAGTGGAAATCTCATTAGTTCGCTATGGCATGCCATTTCAGACGCATGCAAGAGGAGCTATCAGACGACTATGGCGTCGAGAAGATACTATGAACAGCTTATATTAACCCCGCTCTCCGTATTGTCGGGCCGGATTCCGTCTTGTGACGAAATTTAGGCTTGAAGCGACCGGATAGAGATATGTCGAAACCACGAGGACGAGCCTTGCTACCTGCTTATCGTCCCCTCACGGCCTTGGACAGTATTTTACATGGAGGTGCTAGAAACCTTTCGTTTCTTGGAGTTCTACAAGTCAAGGTTATTGTGTCTGATTCCGGGTTGGCAAAAGTATCATAAGGTGTTCTAAGTGGTTGATAGCTTGGCAGGTTCAAGATGAAATTCCGCGATGGCATGTGGTTGACGGCAGAGGGGATGCAAGTGCAGTATGCCGAAGATGTTCACAACATTGCCCAGACGGAAAGGGGCTTGAGTTTGCTCTGCCCGACACGGAAAATTCTCAGACGAGGAGACACCTTGAATCAAAGCACTTTGACCATAGTGAGCCCCCCTTGCTGATGTGAACGGTCTGGTGTCTGGTAAATATTAACGACTACGGCAGGATATAGAGACAGCAGCTGATGGAATCATATCCGTTGAGACTACTCACTGGACCGGTGCGGTGAACAAGGGCCCTCACTTCGATCTCTTCCCCAATGGACGCCCGAAGATCGAACCCAAGGTTAGCAAAACGGAGAAGGGAACGACGCTCAGCGCTGGTGCGTTATCGGCAACGATACACCCGGACGAACACACGTTCGAAATTCGCTTCCACAGCACGGATGGGTCAAATGCGTTAACATCTCTACTTGGACGCAGCGTTGGTCTAGCTTATAGTCCCGCACCCAGCAGCCCCATGCAGACCGGGGATATGCGGAACTTCAAGCACTACATCTTCACGCAGACAACGCTCGGTATCGGCGAGTCTGTTCACGGCCTCGGAGAGCGGTTCGGCGCCTTCAACAAGGTCGGCCAGTCGATATCGCTGTGGAACGCCGACGGAGGCACCTCGAGCGACCAGGCGTACAAGAACGTGTCGTTCTGGCTGAGCTCTCGTGGCTACGGCATCTTCATTGACACTCCCGGCAAGGTGGAACTCGAGATCGGCAGCGAGCGTTGCAGTCGTGTGCAGACCAGCGTTGAGGGCCAGCGGTTGAAGTGGTATATCATCTACGGACCCACGCCCAAGGAGGTGCTACAGCGGTACGCTATCCTCACCGGTAAGCCTAGTAAGGTGCCGAGTTGGAGTTTTGGGCTTTGGCTCAGCACTAGCTTCACGACGAATTATGATGAGGCGACTGTCAATTCTTTCCTGGAGGGCATGAGGGAGCGAGACACGCAGGTTGATGTGTTCCATTATGATTGTTTCTGGATGAAGGTGAGAAGAGTCCTATGTCCCCTATTTTTGTGCACTTCATTCTCCCTCGTGTTTGCAGAAGCTTACATTACCTTGTACATCACGGCAGGCCTTCACGTGGACAGACTTCGTCTTCGACTCAGAGCGATTCCCCGACCCCAAAGCGCAGATTTCTCGCCTGAAAGACTCCGGACTGGTCAAGAAAGTCTGTGTGTGGATCAACCCCTACATCGCACAGTACGGTGCCGCGTTCAAGACCGCAGCTGAGAAGGGATACCTCCTGAAGAGAAAGAACGGCGATATTTGGCAATGGGATCTATGGCAGGCGGGCATGGGTCTCGTCGACTTCACTAACCCCGATGCTGTCAAGTGGTATGTGGGGTGCCTCAATGGCCTCTTCGACCAGGGTGTCGATTGTATCAAGACCGACTTTGGAGAGAGAATCCCTACACTGGATGTGGAGTGGTTTGATAAGTCGGTTGATCCTCATAAGATGCATGTGAGTCGGCTATTCGCATCACGTATCCATCTGACAAATGATATCGTCAATACTAACAGTCTCCCAGAACTACTACGCCTTCTTATACAACAAAGTAGTCTACGAGGCACTCCAAGCACGCTACGGTACTTCGGAAGCCGTGCTCTTCGCGCGGTCCGCCTGCGCCGGCACGCAGCGCTTCCCGCTTGTGTGGGGCGGTGACTGCGAATCGACGCCCGAAGCCATGGCCGAGTCCGTGCGAGGCGGTCTCGGCCTCGGGCTCTGCGGCTTCTCCTTCTGGTCCAACGACATCGGCGGGTTCGAGGGGTACCCTGCTCCGTGGATCTACAAGCGCTGGGTGGCGTTCGGCTTGTTGTGCTCGCACAGCCGTCTCCACGGCAGCAGCTCGTACCGCGTGCCCTGGACCATCGACGGCGACGATAAATCGGACGAAGGGTGCTCGCGCACGCTAGCGAAATGGACGGCGCTAAAGACGCGTCTCATGCCTTACCTCTACGCGCAAGCTGCCAAAGCTGTTGAAAACGGCTGGCCTTTGTCATTAAGGGCCATGTGTCTAGAATTCCCCGAAGATCAGACGTCCTGGTTCCTCGATCGCCAATTCATGATCGGCGACAGCCTCCTCGCCGCCCCCATATTCGCCGAGTCCGGGGAAGTGGAGTTTTATCTACCGAAAGGCAAGTGGACGTCCTTTTTCACCAACAAGACGCGCGAAGGTCCTGGTTGGTTCAAGGAGAAGCACGGTTTTGGCAGCCTACCTCTCTACGTGCGCGAGAACACCGTCCTCGTGCTCGGCAAAGAGGGCGTCAATGGCGCTGTCTACGATTATGCTAGAGATGTCGAGGTGCGTCTTTACCACATCAAAGAAGGGGGTGCGAGCACTGAGCTGGTGGATGAGAAGGGGGATTTGCTGGGCACGTTGAAGGGTGATAAGGATGGGGTGATTATTGAGGGCAAGGAACTGTTGAAGGGCGATTGGACACAAACTGTGGCTCCATTAAAGTAGAACAATAAACTAGTTAAGACAAAAAATTAAGAGAGATGTTAGGGGGGCACGTATGAATTTACTTGGGGGGCACAGTATTACCCGATTTAGAGCGCCAAGAATTGGCACCCAAAAAGTGGATCTGATAGGTGACCTACCAAAATTACTAGCACTGTGCATCAGAATGCTTTCTTTGCTACCACTATACCCTTGACAGCATACTTGAACATATACACATACATATATTGCAGTATACCTTCCTAACTAGCACCGTTGCCCTCATAGCCGCCTATATTTTGTTGTTAGTATAATAGGGCTATAACTGCATCTATAGTAGTGTTTGCAGCGGCGCTTTAAAAGTAAGTGTTGAAAGTATAGGTGTAAGTACGTAGGTAAAGTGTTAAAAGTAAGTACCTAATAGTGGCGGTCCAGTGCCCAGAGCAAAACTTACACTTTGTGGTGCTTACGGCCGCCAAAACGTTGGCGGTTTCTCAATCGGGTAATAACGTGCCCCCCTAACATCTCTCAAAATTAAAAGCACTATAGATGCCTAGGTATAAGCCTTTCTAATATATATATATATTTAGCTACCACTTAGTTTTAAAATTTAAAAAAATTCTTTTGGTTAAGTTACCTAGATTATAGTCTTGTTCTTTATAAACATCTACTAAAAACAGGGTATATAGAGTAATGCAAAGGCACAAGTGTGGATAGGAGGAAGGTGGATAAGTGTTAGGATCAACAGTGCATGTCAAATATCCGCACTCTACGCACTGTACTGCCATGTATATAGAAAGGCCAATACTCCTCCAAACTGGTACCATTGCCTTTTCTCTTCATCATCTATTATATTATCACCAACCCCCCCGGTCATCCGTGACAATGTGACTTTGTCCCTAACATGTTATGTCTTATGTGAAACTATTTACTTCTTATCACACTCCATGTAAATAATAAGAATATAATCAATCTTAATACTCTTTCATAAGCCTTATTGTTAGGGACAAAGTCACATTGTCAAGGATGACAGGGGGGTTGGTAATAATATAATAGGTGATGAAGATGGCCATATATATGGCCGTACAGTGCAAATATTAAATATGCACTGTTGACCCTAATACTTGTGAAAGAGTATTGAGATTGATTGTCATATTATTATTTTATCAAGGCATGCAGTGTGATAAGAAGTAAATAGTCTCACGTAAGACGTAACCTGTAAAGAATAAGCCAGGTATTTTTTATATTTGACATTCTTAATATTTTTTACTATCTGGTACTAGGTATAGGAGTGCTATTGTAGTACAATAATTCCTGATGATGATACACACACCCCCGCTTACATATCCGCTGTGTCCGAAAACAAACAAAGAGAAAGACATATCGCAAGAGTACAGGTAGTTATCTCCTGACTGGTATACCGATGATGTTTTACACAAAAGATTCAATCAAAGCACCTAGCGCAAAACTTAATCAACCTACCTACCACCCTCCAACTTCAAGTTCGCTCCCCGCCACAATAACAGGTAGGTCAATACCGTAACACAATCCTAGTAAACCTCTGATTCACCGAATCATGCAACCAGTTCTTCTCGAACGAGGAGGGGTGGCGGAACTGCTTGTTCCATCCGTTTCCGCGCTTCCAGAGGCCACCCTGGTTTGTGAAGGTCTCAGTAACACTCCCCATATCCATATCCGTGTGCGAATAGGTACTTTTGCTCTTTCTATGGTAAGTAGTAAGGTCGTGTGCTTGCTCGTTCTGGAGGATGGGCTTCATCTCTCTATTAATTCTGGTTCTGGAACTGGTTTCGGAGCGCGGAGACCAGAGACCTGTACTACCAAAAGATTGAGCCAGTGCCGTCTCGGAGGTCGAGATAGAGGTAGAGGCGGAGGGTTTGCTCCAAAGTCTAGCTGATTCATGAGGTTGTCGCAGGGCAGCTGGGTGCGCACCCTCACGCAATAACAATGACGATGACAAAGCGGCGCTCGAACCGAAGAAAACGGGATGACGAACGGCGACATCGTACTTTTCCTTATTAGACAGCGGCGCGGCAACATGATACCCCATCATAGCCGGATGAACCGCCTCAGCTGCCGATTCCAACTTATTGACCATGAAGACCGGATGGCGCACGCTTGCATCATAACCACCACCACCATCAATTACCCCCTCAGCCTTCTCATATGCATACCTGTCTCGGGGTTCAGTAGCAGCAGCAGCAATACCCCACCCCGCAGCCAACGCCAACGACTGGCCCCTCGAGAACCTTAGTTCGGGATCAGGATAGTACGACGCCATCATGGCTTCGTGGAGAGCCGCGGACCAGTCCCTAGGTGTCGCCGCTACTTGTTTCCAGCAGGTCATATTAGGAAGTCCAACGGTGTGACTTTGGCTTGCCGCTATCGCTTCACGGAGTTGTACGTCCCAGTCGCGAGGGTGGGAGGCGCGTAGAGTTTGCATGTCTCCGCGGCGATTATCAACGTGGGATTTAGATGTGGACGGATGGATCTTATCCAGGTCTTTGATGATGAATTCCTCTGGCAATGCACCGTTGTCATCTTTCACATCTGCAAGAGTTGTTGTCTGCGTTTGTGTCTGTGCTTGTTCCGAGGGCATTGCAGGGACTGGGATAGGCTCTTTATTCGCTGTCTTCTTGCCAAACCAGCCACTGAAAAATCCTTGCTTGGCTTTGCTTGAAGCCGTAGACGGGGCTACCGTGGGGGTGGTCTTAGCAGAGGCGTTGTTCTCCTTGTCCGACAAAGAAGAACTCGTAGACACCGACACTGACGGACTGGGACTGGCAGAGCGGATAGTAGTACACAGAGCAATCCAGTTCATCTCGACATGCACTATCTCACTACCCATCCACAAATGACTGGACTCAATCCGCTGCAACGGCTCCCGGATGAGTCTTGGTTTCCGGATTATGACTAATGCTGCTGGTTCTGCGGTTGTGGTGCGGTAATCACGCCTCTCTGTGTCGATTGTGAATAAGCTAGGGGGGGCGCTGACCATCGCAGCTGGCTTCGGTTGCCACAGAGAAATCTTTGTGTTATCTTTAGTGACTACTGCAGGTTTCATATGACGCGCAGTCCACAGATTGCCGCTCGTCAAGGTTGGCGCAGGTTCGTGACGAAGAGGGCGAGGCTTTGTGGAGGTAAGGATGGCGGCCGGAAGCTTCGAGGTTCGCCGGAAGTCACGTCTGGTGGTCTGAGGATCGAACAAGCCATGGGATTCCGAGTTCTCTTCATCTCTAACAACCTGTTTCCAGAGACCATGTGAAGACTCCATCGATAGCGGCATGGGCCTCAAAGTTGCGGTCTGCGTAGCTGGTTCCCAAAGTCCGCCCTCGGATGAACCGGTTGTACTCGACGACATGGCATCGGCATTGCTTGTGGACCACAGCTCTGAACTTTGAATGACCGGTAGAGACGCTTCGATCTGTGGCTTTGATCTGTTCATCCCTTCATTTTGGGCAATCAGATTTTGCCAAACATCTGCAACGGGCGTTGGTAGGCCAATGGTGGAGGAGTCGGGCCGCGTGGTAGAATCATCGGTGGCACCACGTTTTGCCCAAAGGCGTGCAGAACCTGCCGCTATTGTCGAAGGTCTCGCTTGGGGCTCACTGGTCTTCTTTGATGCTGACCAAGACGGCTCTCCGGTTTGGACGGGCTCTCCAAGATGTGTTGGTGACCACAGCCTATCGCTCTGGAGCAGGCCTAGGCTTATATCATTACTCGCGGGTTGAGATCTCTTTCTCTCTAACGGCTCTGACGCCTGCAACTGCGAATTGAAGGTCTCATGCTGGTGCAAGCCAAAGCTTTGTGAGCTGCTCTCAGAAGTGTGCTTTGGAGCCCATAGCAAAGATTGCGCGACAGTAGTTGGCAAGTATTGCTCCTTGGGTATCTCCGCGATGTCAAATGCTATAGGAACCTCTGCCGTACCATCGTCATCGTGTTCATCATCAGATGGTATATCTCTGACGTATTCCGCAAGTATGGATGTATCTAGCGAGGGAGAAGATTGCGAGGATATGGGTAGAAGGCTGTTCTTGGATGGGACCTGGTCCGTCTTCAGTAAGCTGGCAATTTCCCAGAGTGTCGTCTCGTCGAAATCGTCGTCTCCACTACCCGAGAAGTCCGAGAAGTTATCACCTTCTTCCTCCTCATCATACTCGTCGAAGAAGGAAGACGAGTACTCGGTTACCTCCGGCTGGCGGGCTCTGATTTCTGGAGGGGGAATCACCACAGAACGCCCGGTAGTCATAGTCCCAGGCATCGCCATAAATGCTTGGCTAGGGCGATATTGCATCGTTGCATGCTCGCTCCTCTCACCCCATGGGAATTGAAAGATACCCAGAGTATCTCGTTTATCCGGAAGCGGTTGAGGATTCTCAATAATGTCGGGGAGAACGCTTATGCGCTTATGCTTACGCGGAGGGCGCATAGTAACCGGGCGCGTTACGCGTTTGGTTGAGCTCAGTCGTCGGGAAAGGGACTGACAATTCCATAAACCGCCCTGCGGTTCCACCGACGTAGGTTTTGACATTTTCTGCCATAGACGGGAGCTCTCAATGGTCAGAGGGACCATACGCTTCCGAGCCGGCTGTCGAATGGAAATGGCTGGAAGCTCATGAAATTCATACTGTTTCTTGGCCGTGGTGTGTTGAGGGCTCCACAGCCATGATGTTGAAGGGTGCTGCTGGGTTGGCATTGTAGGGCTCCATAGTTTAGGAATGGGAGCGACAGATTTCTTGGCATCGTCTCTCAGGACATCATCGATCCCAGATTCACTGTCCCAGTCTGAACTATCTGTCTCGGGAGGGCTGGGGCTCCCCAGCATAGCTTTCGAAACGGACAAGATGTTCAGGTTCTCGTGGCGGGCAAGCAGTTTCGGGGTATTTCCAGAGTCCTGCACCTGTCCGCTGTTCAAGTTTGCTTGCAGTGACATTTGTGGTGGCAGAGCAAGCTTTTCCGCATATTCTCCTCCGAGTTGCAAACGAAGCTTTCGGGAAGCTCGACGCTCAGCAATACTGGATATAACGGACGAGCGCCGCGAAGATTTCTCAGGTATCTGTGGAGCTATAGAGGCTGGACGCGAGCCTTGAGACGGCATACTAGACATCGAGTCTCGATCAAGCTTGTTATGGGTTGACTGCCACCGGCTCTCTAGCTGGCCCATTTCTTGCTCAAGGTTTTCCAGAAGTGCCAAGCGTTGACCTGGACTTTCCGCCGAACCTTGGGGCGGTCGATCGATGTTCCTCAGTTGTGCTTTAATGACTTCGTAAGCAGCTGTCGGGGAATCGACGGGAGAGGGCTCCGCGGGTTGTACTACTATCGCACGCTTGGTCGTATGCCCGCTCAGAAGCAGTGGCGTTGGCGGAGGCATTTTCCTTGAACGTGTCTTGTCCTTCCGAGTCGAAAAGGTAGGGCATTCATCACCCACACGGTGGTGGAACTGCCCCGACAGGTGTTGGCTCTTCCTTGACTTACCAAATTGTGATGCGTCACTTTCTGAGTCTGAAGGCCAGTCGGGCTCTCCTGAAATATTGATAAATTCATCCATCATCACAATGGGGATATTATCATACGTAGCGGCGTTTCGAGGATCTTTCCCAATGTATGTTGAACGAGCGTTCTGCCTCATAACAGGTACGACGGGAGAGTATACTGAGCCCCAGTTTGTTATAGTTTCCTCGTCGACTGTCTGTGCTTCGCTTCGGGCCGTTGACGTGCTCATCTGCCTGCCAATGGGGAGAACCGGCGAAGACCTTCGTTTTACTTCTGCCGTTACTAATCGGCTGTCGTCACCCGCATCATAAGGTATGCCAGGTAGCCAGGAACTCCCTAGTTCATCGGCAGGATTACGTATACTAGAAGACACATTCAAGTTTCGGGTGGTTCTCGGCGAATTTACTGTAACCCCGAGAATGCTCGAGGTCCGCACCGTAGTCCTTTTGCTCGCTCTAGACTCTCTTTCATTGTGACCCGACTCCGAGTCAGATGAACCGTCCGAAGATAACGATCGCATGTGTTCGTGTTGGAGGTTTGCAGGGATGGGGGGCATATTCGGAACAGATGAACGGCGCCTTGCTTGGCTCTCAATTTTGGAAGGGGCACTTGAAGGCGGTTGATACAGCAAATCCATTTTCTCTTCCACAGTCATGCTTTTAGTTTTATTCGGCTCAACTGCATTTGTCCTCGGCGGAATTGGTGGCAGAGACGGAAGCCCGGTCGGGCTGCCCGGTGCCACTTGCAAGATTGACTTCCGGTTTACCAGCGAGCCACCAGACTTGGACCTCGTATGGTGATGGCTTATTTCAGCGGGGAAAACCTGCCGGTCTTTATCACCTTTCCTAGATATAGGGCGTGGGCGGTTCACAACCGAATCGCCCGAGTCCGGCGGCTGAGGTACTTTGGGAACTCCCTGAATAATTTCACCAACAGTGTTCGGGTTGTCGTACACGATATTGTTGACAAACATGACAGTCTGGGGATCGTGGCTCCCGCCTTCCTTTATCAAAGTCTTGAGAGCTTGAGCCCGCGGGTTGGAGGGCAGCCCTGTCGTGGGGCGACGTTGCAGAGGCGTTTTCACAGGCTCTGGTTTCGGTGGTGTCGTATCCGGGTCCGGTTCACGCGGGCGCGGGATAGGAATACGAATGGGTTCCCCAGGCCGAATTACCTTGAACGGCGTCGCCACACTCAGTGGCTCTGGCTCTCGCGGAGATCGACGTCTTATAGCTTCAACACCAGGCGATAGCTGTGTACCAGTAGAAGATGCGTCCACTCTGATCGAAAGTCCGCTTGACGTCTCGTTTGACTTGACCGATTCGGACCTTTGTAGCTCTCCAGCTATACCTTGCCTTGCCAGTAACGTAGCCGGGTCCGGAGGTGGGCTTGGAGCTCGTGGAGCAGGACGTAGTGCAACAAGATTTGAGGCACGCTGGGCATATTTCTCTCGCCTCATTCTCTCATTGCTTGCTGCCTCGGCTAAGTCAATGGTAGCAATCTTCTTCAGTGGATTCTGTGTATTCTCATCTTCCTTGAGAATTGGGTTCGAGATCGCCAGTTTCCCTCCTTTGGTCTTTGACCTGGTCATAGACATCCATTGATTTGACGGAGTAGTCCGAGTGTTGTTGGCATCGGCATATCTTACATTATTACTAACTGCGGGCAAGGGCGGTACTACTGATGAGACCTCTTCGGAGATTGGAATAGTATCCATGGCCGAACCAGCCGCTGCTATGGGACGCGAGATAGTAGGGAACGTCCCATCTTCGTTTCGCTTGATGCCGCGATTTGCCTCTTTCTTTGACACGAATGCAGATACCGAGACCGAATTGATCCCCTTCAAGTCTTCATAGCGAGAAGGCGGGTAGTCAGTAGAATCCGATGAGGAGAGGTCTCTAGCCCCTTGGGATACGGGAGAATCGGGTCGTTGTGGTGGTTCTCGAGGAGTGACAAGCGTCTGGGATAAGACGATGACCAGCCCTATCGGATGGCATTAGTATCCTGGGGAAACTTAGGACTATAGAACTAACCGGTTAGGATCGTAAGACCGATCCCGGGCAGAGCTGTTCTGTAGAATAAATCTATACTTTCGAGGGCCAGTAAAGAAGTTACGCTCGTCTGACGCTGTTAGCATAAATCCAAGGAAACGGGACAGAAGATGGTTACGAACTCCCCACCACCCAGCAACTCCCACCACAACGAAGCGGGCGGTTTTTATCCTGGCAGTTGTCGCTTGGGAAGCCGCCCCTTTCGTAGCCGGCCTATTTGTGAAAGCTTGGACTGACAGGAGGCCGATAATGACAGCATCTAACGCAATTGTGGATACAGAAACTGCTTCTATGCTGGATAGAGGTACACAAGTCGGTTTGAACTGCGTTCGGGTTAAAGCAGCAAAACCTATGCCGACGAAGAAGCGACCGAACACCAATATTTGCGGCAAGACGGAGAAGGCCGTCTTGGGTTCTCCTCTTTGCACCGCCCAAGTCAGATATTGCTCTACAAATGTCCTCCCAAACTGGTCGAAAAGAGAGGAGAAGACCACGGCGACTTGGCACGTCGATGCCGCGGTCGGTTCGATTAAAGTTGCGAGGAATTCGACGAACGCCCACGATAAAGATGATATAAGGAATAAAATGAGGGCCAGCCTCAGCCCCTCCCGATATATCGCTGAGCCAAACCCTTTGGTATTGATGACCAGAGCTGCCGACGCTGCGTTGAAGAGAATGCCACTGGGATACACGGTAAGCAAACGTGGGAAAGGGGATCACTCGTCGAGGATGAGTACTCACAAGAAGAAGGCGGCAATCAAAGCCTGCGCGGCGCCGGAAACGGCCATGATGGCGGCAGTTGTAGCTGAGCAGAGATAATGGTTAGGGAAGAATGGGAGTTAACGCCTGCTCGATGGGCAGCCGAGAATATTAACAATCAGGCGATATCATGATGGTACATTTGGATAACTCATGACGGCAACGACGACGACGACACGACGGCCGGCGTTGTGAGGGTGTGCCTTCGAATACACTCTCGCGAAGAGAGGGAAACGAGACAGACGAGGGGGGCAAGTTCAATCTCTACTCTGGGTGCTCGCCAATGCTGCTCGAGGTGTTCGCGCACGCGAAATCTGGGGGCGCCTGCAATGACGGATCCTAGAGAACCTGGATTTCCCTGATCGTGGTCCATATTGTTACCTCAAACGCAGCGCTAGCAAATTCCGTGTTCGAGATCCGTCCTTACGGCCCCCTGGGACACACGCAAAATAGTGGTTAATGGTGGTTGAGGGTGAGTAGGGCGCTTTCACCCCTGCTACGATCGTTTCACATGTAGTTTCACCATACATGGGGGCGACAAGGGGTCATTAAGATGGCGTCTGTGACCTATGCTTGGGCGCCTCAAGCTACTCTTATACGACGATGAATTAAACCTTGTTTCTATAAGCTTGTTACGGTGGATTAAATTGAAATCGATTCAAGTTATAGAAGGCGTGGTGCGTCGGTGACATATTGTATGTTCGTAGTTGTACGTCGACGTTCATTATTTGTTGACTTCAGCCAATAAGGAATGGGTTGGATAAAACAGGCCAGGCCAGGCCAGCAGTAGAGTATATGTCCCAGTATAATGGTCTATGGTAGCATCCGGCTCAGCAAGCCATATATCAGCCAACGCATCATAGGAAAGAAAGCCTTGCTGCAAAGAAGACTCCGCTGGGGAGCTCGGTTGCCTTCATTCGATTGCACTTGACGCCCCATAGCCAAGTCCAGCTTCGTTTCAATTAGCACCGAATGCTCCCTGCAGAAGACTCACATCATCTCTGTCTGCATGTACGCAACACGAAACACTAGATGCTGTAAGTGACAGAGACCGTAACACTGAGCAAGGTGGTAAGTAAGACGAACGGATTTCCACCCCGGTATGTTCTGCACCATTAGTAGTCATTATCAAGGTAATTAAATATATATTCTAATAACCAAATTAAGCATGTAAACAAAGTTTCAACCCGATCCCCGAAATTTTGACATTCGCACTCCGTTGACCGGCTGGGGGATGATGATTCTAATAATACTTATCATCAGCTGAAAGTACAGATGTAGGTATAGCTTAATTAAATCAGCTGGCAATTTAGATACCAAAATCTATAACAACATTCTTCCTATCTGCGGAAGAATAGCCCTGGTAGATTTCTATGTTTATCATGCGTCGAGCGGAAAGCGTGTTCTCCTATTTCTTTTTAGGTTGTGGAAATTATACTTATACACATCTTCGAGTCAATTCGCAGAAGTAAAGCCTTCAAATATTCATACTACGTGTGAACACATTAATACTACTAGCAGTTATGACTCTTTGCATGCGCTCGTGTCTAACTCTTATGTGCTTTCATAGAATACATCGTAATGAAATTCTCAAAGCTTACCAAAGGCTTCACAGACTGCTAAGCAAAATAACTGCCATAGCCCGGATGAAGTAGCTACTCAAAACTTCCTATAGCTTTTTCCCGTACGCTGTTGTCATTTCAGAGCGAGGGTTTGCTTTGCTATAGATAGGTAGCTCTTGGGTGTGTTATGAATGATGAACCTTCTCGGACCTACCTCGATTCATTTGAACCGGTTACAGGACACGATTTACCGAACTGAACACACGACACAGCCCACGTCGAGATACTTTTATCCTCCGCCAAGTCACGCCAGTAAGTAACGCAGGAGCACTAGATATTTCTGACTGTCAACACTTTACGCACGTGAAAAAGGCCCGCAGCTGCTTTGAATCCTTATGCATGAACACTCTGTTTTTGCCTGAATGTTTGTTCCCCTTCAAATCCCGCCTCATAATCGGATGCCGCTCTTGTGAAAAACAAACTGCAAAAGGGCCTTCCCGTACAAACAACAGACTTGATCGATCGATCATTGATTCAAAAGAACGACTTAAACCACCTTGGCATTGGTAATCAAGATGGCCCAGTTGCCGTAATATCTCGTGTAAGACTGAAAGTCTCTTATCTATTGAGAGTTTTTCGGGCTAAACAGTGCTGAGGCTTAACCCTCATGCTCCGAAAATGCTACATTCAGCTGCTTCCAGTGACACTGCACGGACGTATAATTCAAAAAACGCCGAGTATGCTCTCGGTGTCGGAAAGATAGGAAGCACCAGAGTGCAGCAAAGAACCTAGATATCGAGGATCTGGCTCGGATGCGGCTAAGCATGTAGGCGACCTACATGCATACATGCCAGATAAGGTGGCGGCCTGGTGCCTCGACTATACTGGACCTTGTAAAGCTAAAGCAACTCGACTCATGCAATGTTGGTCACTTCGTTTGGCGGCAAATAAAGAATACAGTTATGCCGGACATAACAGAAAGAAGACTGTCCTCAAAGACATTAGAGGCATGTACGCCGAGGCAGGTGCGTCTAGGTTAGAACATTAGCACTAATAATAACCGCAGGGCTGATCCCGCTCGTGTGCCGAAAAGGAGCGCCAACACTCAGACTGCTTGGCGCAGCTTCCGGGATGCGATAATGGTGCAGATCCCACAGCGAAAGCCAAAAAAAAAAAAAACTCATCCCTATCACGCCTATGGCCCTATGTGGGCTTGAGGATATGCGGCTAAACTAGGTAGATAGCTAGGTAAGTGCTAAAAAGCCTTCCACCCGCTCTACCTATCTCCCTTCTTGAACTCTATGTCTCCTTATTTTAAATTTTCATTTAATTTTCTCTAGATATGAGCTGCTGAAATGTGTTCGTGAGAGAAACCCTAGGGTAGAGGACCTCAGAAACGTAATAGGAATTGGAGGGGTAGTCAACTACACTCCAAATGACGCGCATACATAGTATAATTCAGCCATTTAGACTAATGCCTTATTAATAAGCGAGCCAACCGCATCCTTTACCATATCTAGCTGACCTGTAGGATTCTTGAACATGGTAATTTATCAGATGGATTCACCTGAAATGACGACACGAGCTGAAAATTAACTGGCCGTGGAAAAGAGCCGCATATCGGAGTGATAGATTGCTACGACTACTTAGGTTATCTACCTACCTACCTACCTATGCAACTCTCTCCCTGCTTGTATGCAAGATACCTACCTCTAGATCCTTCGTAACAAGGCACTGAGTGTTATCAGGGGTATAGAGAAGAGAGAAGTACATCTTTTGCAGACCCTGATAATCCTCACCCCTCGCTTCTTTCTCCATCCGTTGTGAGACGACGGAGCTTGTTCGGTGAAGAATGTCTATCAGTCAGTGGATAGGATCGCCGGCCAAAACATTCGACCTCTCTCACCGCCAACTAAGCAAGCAGAAACAACGTCGCTATCTATGTAAACATCCCGGATTTTGGTGGCACTAACCTTCCTACTCAAAGTGGGCAAAAAAAAAAAAAAAAGGAGAATCTAAAAGAATCTAAAACAGCTGTCCTGTCTACCAGATTATCAACTAACTGTGCGCCAGTCCTCCCGTCTCGCCTGAACACTGGGGGTGAGAATGGAGACACGAAACGCAAAGCCCTAACGCCGGCACCAAACAAGCGCAGCAGCTCCTCTTTTTCGCGATGGGGCCGCTGCCGAAGTTGTGCAAGTTTTAAACCCGCTACCCGCTTCTTCGGCAAACAAACATTTATGAGCGAGATCTTTAGCGGTGAAGAAGTATTATGTATGTATATATGTATGTATGTAACTTTGACTGACCGGTAATCTGCATGATGAAATCAGTAGAACCAAATAACGTTCAAAGTCGGTCTATCTGTACATACGTATCTGCGTGAGTATCCGTTTCCACAACGGCATCCATTCGTCATCTTTAAGATTCTCTTAGCGCGCACTACATACTTGCAAGTGGGAAGAAAAGGCAAGGTTGATGAGGGGCGTCATTATGTCCTTTGTACGGAAGCCAGCAAAAACCTTCAGATTACCAATCTTCCTTCGCGTTGTGGTGTGATTGTCCCTTGGAAGTTGGAACATGTATGCTGTATGTAAGTGTTATCAACGCTAATTACGATATCGAAAGTGCCCACCCATCAGTCTGACGGATGCAGGACAGACCTTTCCGTTGCAGTTGGTGTAGCGGTTTGCAAATGTGATAGTCGTGAAGTCCCTGCATGGGCACCTATCGTACAATTCTTCCCGCGAACTCTGCCTGTCTGTGCCTGATGATGACTGTTCACGTACGGGTAGGTAGCCCCCACGCTTAAGCCTAATTACGCAAGACCTCTTTGCCAGGTTATAGCTTTTGCACTAAATGGACTCATGTATGTAGATAATTGCTATGTATAGTAATACTGTTTCTGTGTATACTTACTGTAACCTACATGAAAAGAAGGGTCCTTTAAGTGTAGTATACGGTAAGCGAGGATGAACATCTTCTTGGTCCTCTGGGAACTCGCTCGTGCCTTAATATCTCTACAGTAGGGCTCTGATCTCGAAATACCTAGCTCCGAGCCAACGCTACTACTATGCATGTGAGGTTCGAGAGATACTACCTGACACAACTCGTCAAGCTAAATATATTAAGTCGTTTCATAAATTTCGCAAGGAACTTGAGGGGAGAACTCAGCAGGCACCTAACACATGGCTGTCCCAGCTGATCTAGGTGCTTGGATAGGCTAATGAATGACTCGCCATCTTTCAAATATTGTAATTTTCCGTATTCTGGGGGTGCAATAACGGCTAGAGATTGTAAGCAGAATGTCTAGTGATCTAGCAGAGCCATCGCCAAGGTAGGTAACAGGGGAAAGCTTTTCACAGGGCCCGGACTATCTTGGCGTTGGAGCCTGTTCCACGCTTCTAGACGCTAAAATAAGGTGAGATGGACGGCGACGATGCTAGATAAATAGTGTGCAGTTCTTGGTTCGAGATAGTGCTACTGCGAGGTGTCAGGTCCGCCAAGTGGCCCGAGTCCCCAGCACGGTCCAGTTTAATGCCAAGGCGTGTGAAGGAGATCGCCATCACTACCAATTCGGGAATATCTCTCTGGCGCTTTGAGTGGGTAAGGTGTGGGCTTTTTTGGAGCCTCCAGATCCTCATTAGACTGGGTATTACTGGGGCCGTCTTTTGACTTCCGAGTCTTGGGTGTGTGGCTGTGGGCAAAACCATATTTTCAATTATTACCTTTTTCCCTACTAGCAAAATAGGGGTCCTACAAGACTAAGAAAAATATTAAAATTTTTGATTTGCATTCGCGGAGCTACGGACTTCGCGTGCACATAGTCTGGCCTTATGTATGTGCGTGGGATCTATCTCCCTCCTTAACTGGTACGTAACATAGTCACAGCTTTGCAAAGTCCCCAGTCCCGAGGAAAAGGTACAGTAGCTAGAGCAAACAGGAGAACCGAGCCTGGACAAGTAACGCCACGGCCCTGAATCGTGAGAAAACTAGGGCTAGATTGTACATAATGTACTTAAATTACATACGAGCTCTGCTTGCCGCCACAGACCTTATCTGACTTGCGCACGTGGTCATGAAGGGATTTCTATTGCCATGGATTCCGAATTGCCTACCTACCTACTCCTTATCACTTTTTGCACAACGGGAACACCGTCGCTCCTGTTCACGTCAAAACTCCAGAACTACCTACGTTACCCAGACACTTGCAACTCGGCCTAGTATCTGCCTCCCGTTCATCTTTTAATCGCGTACACCAATTATGCCGGACCAACCGAGTCAGTGAGGAAAGCTGGCGCTTTCTTCCCACATAACCCGTGGGCCAGCCCCATAAGTTTGAAGATACTGATGATCGTCTATCAAAATAAACTAGACATCCAAAATACCTGTCCACCATATACACCTTACCTAGTAGTTATGCTGTATGCAGGTTCATGCATAGGTAGGTAACGCGAGCGGACTCGAGCCGGCTAGCTTGCGGATACGGAACCGTACATTTCAAAAGTTTTCTCCTCTCCGAATAACGAACAAGCGAGACAAGCAAAAATCGGGACAGGTGTGAATGTAACTAGCAAGCGTGAATGAATAGATACTGTCTGTAGTCTGTAGATAGGGAGAAAGGAGGCAAATCCACAAAAAAGGTTGCCATTCAAGTGTAGATTGATAGAATAGAAAAAGAGAATAACTCCCTCTTATTCAAACAAGAGATTCGCGTTTCCTTTCCATCCCATCTCCTCTCATCCCCTTTCTCTCTCTGTCAAACTTCTTTCCCACGATCCGTCGTCCCAGTGACCCGGACCGTCCGTTCTACCTTGCCTTATTAGCGCATCTCTCAACTCAATTCATTACCTATCTAGACTAGGTTCCCCCTACGAGACGAAAAGGAGACTCTGGCGTTCTAGAGCAACAGAAGCACAACACGTTTCATCCCATTGAAGCGCGGTTGCTTGTTTGTTTTACCTCCGCCCAGTCAGGACTTGCTCTAGAGGTTTCCCACGTCCCCGGTCAGCAATTAAAATTCCGAGTTCACGAGGACAACAAAAAAAAAAGCTACCCCCACACTCATTCACCACACTTACACTACACGGCAAGCGGATCTAGCAACCCGTGCGAGACTAAAACGGTGCTAAAGTCTGTGTTGTATCTTAAATTCACCTTTGGCATTTGGGCTCATCAAACTGTACGCCCCTCGTGACCATCAATCGCAAACCCGCCGCAATCTCACGATCCTAATCTACACTGCACAAAAGCCTCCACCGATCTCGGGGTACCTGCCTTGCGAAACAAATAAGAAGGCCACGCACCGCACTGCACAACGAAACGGTTCGACGTCTTGATATCCTGTTCCTTTGCATTCTATCCTGCCGTACTTTCGTTTATTTCCTGCCTCTTTGAGTTCTCAATTGGTCTCTTGATCCACCTTCTCTTCCCACCAAACACAAATCACATACAAAATGTCTGGACGGACAGCAGCTCTACGCATCACCCGAGCCACGGCTCCCCTTCTCTCTGGCAGCACCCGTGCCGCCACATCCTTCAGAGCATGCATGCCTGCTGCCCAGCGCGCAGCATTCTCTGTATCCGCGGTGCGCTCCAAGAGCGACGTGGTGGCAGAGACCGAGATCCCAGTGTCAGTGTACTCATCCGACTCCCGGGGCGCTGCGGGCTCCACGAGCGACCACTTCAGCATCCCCGTCAACCGCGACGATGCCAAGCCGAGGCCCATCCCCACCGAGGAGAACACCGACGTGACCCCCTTGACTAAGAAGGTCTACCGTGACATGCCTCCCATGATGCAGAAGATGTCCATCATGGACAAGGTCGTCGTTGTTACTGGGTAAGTTTTCGGCCGGGAAAGTGAATCTAACGAGAATAGAATGTTTCTTACTAACTTTTCTGAATCACAGTGGTGCCCGAGGTCTAGGAAACCACATGGCCCGGGCCTGCGCCGAGGCCGGCGCCAAGGCCCTCGTCATCTTCGACGTGAACCAGGAGCTGGGCGACGAGGCTGCAGCCGAGCTGCACCAGAAGACCGGCTTGCCTGTCTCCTTCTTCAAGGTCGACGTTCGTGACGGCGCCGCCATCAACGCCGCCGTGGATGCCTGCGTCGAGGCTTACGGCGCCCCCGACGTTCTCATCAACTCGGCCGGTATTGCCGACTCTAACATCAAGGCTGAGACCTATGATCCTGCTGTATGTTTTGCCTACTCACCGATCACTCACCCTCTAAGACAATAGAGGAGTCGAGAGAGGCTCTTACTGACACGATGAAACAACAGATGTTCCGCCGCCTCATCGACATCAACCTAACAGGTTCATTCCTCATGTCCCAGGCCGTCGGCCGTGCGATGATGGCAGCTAAGAAGCCCGGTTCCATCATCCTGGTGGCGTCCATGAGCGGCAGCATCGTCAACTACCCGCAGGAGCAATCCTGCTACAACGCCTCGAAAGCAGGCGTCATCCAATTCGGCAAGTCTCTCGCCGCCGAGTGGGCCAAGTACAACATCCGCGTCAACTGCATCTCACCGGGCTACATGGACACGGCCCTGAACCGCGTGCCCGCCCTCGAGGCCCAGAAGAAGATCTGGAGATCCCTGACCCCTCAGGCTAGACTGGGTAATGTCGACGATCTGAATGGCCTCTGCGTCTTCCTCGCTTCTGATGCCTCTGGCTTCATGACGGGCGCTAATGTTGCTATTGATGGTGGTTATACTGTCTTGTAAAGATGAGACTTTTCCTCTCATCAAAGACAAACAAAGAAAGCAACGGGGCGCGTCAACATGTGATGACCGAACCAGCGGGAAAGTCCCGGGGTGGAACAGAGCGATTCGGCAGCCGCGTTAATAGGCCTGTTGTCCGTTGTCTTATGTGTCCCGTTCCTGCGTTTTTAAGCCGTGCGTGTGCGGCTCAGCAATTTTTCGAAATTCAAGTTGTCAGGGAAGACGCAGACAACCAACACGCCAACTACGCCGCCGGTTGTCGCGATTACCAGTCAGTCGCTTTTCTTAATGGAAGTGGTAGCATGCGGCGTGTCACAAATCCCGCGATGCGCGGATGCGGAGGGAGAAGTTCAAGTTGTCGGTTGGCTCAGCCGGATTGCAGAAACGGCCATTCGGGTGCGGTTGCGACTGATTGCATCGGGAAATTTTCGCTTATGCAACTGCATTACCCCCTTGCGCCCGACCTACCTGCCAAAAGCAACTTCAACTGAACCCTTTCCCATCTCCATTACTCATCCACCCAACACGACACCCTTTCCTCACTAGACACTTGCTGTACTGCATTTAGCTTTTCTAGTGGGGGTACAACCGTCAACTGCATCATCTCACCATCCTCACGGACTTTTCCCTTTTCATTTTTTCCATTTACACAACGGCGCATAAGACAGGGAGAGGGAAGGTCCAATATCCTCAACAAAGTTAGGGGAGTTTGCGAACAAATCACATCGGTGTTTTTCATTTTTCTCAAAATCTCGGGAACGGAAACGAGAAATCACAGATAGACCAAGCATGTTTTCCTTTTTTTTTCATTTCTCGTTTCGTCATTTTTCCCTTCCTGGAGCAAAGGGTTTTTTTTTTCTCCATAAAATAAGACAAGACAAACACGGCACGGCAAGGGTCATAGAGAAAACAAAAGAGAGAAAGATACAGGGTATCCATTCGGTCGGAGACACACATACCACGATAGACGGTTTCGTTGCATTGCGTTTGCGTTATTAATCGGTATGGTACTTACATAGAGAGGTCGATCGGGTTCACTTGCCAAGATGGCCTTTCGCCATGTCCTGGGAGAGAAAGGGGACGGAGAATAGAACAAATTCCTAAAATACCTAGCCATAAGTCTTGTTCGCAGAGTGTCAATTATGTTTACGTTAGGATTTCTAAGGACGCACTCAAGATGTGATGTCCATATTTATTGACCTAACGATGGGTCTAAACCGGTATTGAGTAGAGCAATAGGAATCGAGCCAATTGCAATTTATCGTACAGGTTCAAGCAAGACGTTTGTAACGTATACAACAAGCTGGCGCCGGTAACGCCCCGCCGGCCATGACGTGTCTGCTTGTGCATATGCAAAGCAAAAGCGTTCCGCTTCCCAGAAATATGAGAGCGAGCAAATAACATGGCGACCCTTCAAGCGCAGTCCCATCTCCTTCACTCTTCATTTTATCCAATTATGCCTTACGCATCAGGTACGCTGTTCATCTGTCACGTGGCACTATCTGTTCTTATTTGTTTTACTGCCATAGTCATTTGTTCGATGTCCCATTGAACTGTCTAGTTTAAGTGCTTGCTATCGAAGAGCCTCACTCGGAGTCACTTGCTCGGCGTCCTTCAATCGTCGTTGCTCCTTTTGGCGAGTAGGTTTGTTGTAATGGAAGGCGAATATGCTGCTTAGTGTTGTGGCCGCTGGCTATGTCAGGGCTATGTCGGAGCATATCTGCGCGCGTCTAGTAAAGGTGACCCCTTTAAAAAAAAAAGGGGGATTTTCCAGATGGGGGGTAGATGTGGTCGCCCGACGAAATGTTGTAGGACACTGGTATCATCTTGTTATGTACAAGTAATTCGCGGAGTTGCATCTTGCAGTCCTTTGATGTTCGAGCAGAGAAAAAAAAGAATCAGGTCGCCCATGCAGCAGATACGTAAAGATGCGCTACTTTCCTCCCTTTTCAATCCAATCGCATGTCCGTCACTTTTGCCCCTTTTATCTCGCAACACGGAACCTTGGCGGTTGCGCATCTGGGGGAAAATAAGAATGGGAGGTTAAAAAAAAAAAAAAAGAAAAAACAAAATTCATGCCCAGCGTAGCAGGCACTCAAGGTGGATAAGGCGCTTCGCGACTTGTCGCTCAATTGCGCAACTATCCAAATCTCTTCCCATATGCCATTGAGCCACTTTCGGGGCGGGGCGCTCATCTTTTGAGGAAGATATCGGGTGGCGGTTCAGTTTCCTTTGCGAGACTTCTCTTGTGCTCGAGCTTCCCTGGCAGCTCGGACTAGGGGCGACAGAGACGCTAGGTCATCGCATAACTGCATGAAATCGTGCTACGACGAGTCAGTTTCAGAGTTCTCCCAAGTTGAGGTATTGGCGAAACTTACCCGAAGGAGGTCGTGTGCACTTGCTCTCTTTTCTGGATCCACCTTCAAAGCAAAATAAAGGAAGTCTCGAAATACAGGTGACAGATTCTGCTCGTCCTTGATTTCCGGCGTACCGTTAGTAGCGATAAGCCACAATGCGCGGAGCGGAGACTCTGTCAAGTAGGGCGGTTCCCCCTCTATCATCTCGATCGCCATGATACCCAGCGACCAAATATCGACCTTGCGACCGTATTCTTTTCTTGTCACCACCTCTGGAGCCATCCAGTATGGCGTGCCAACCATCGTCGTGCGCTTGTTATGCGCCTCATTGATCTGTGCACAGAATCCAAAATCGGCTGTCCCAGAATATTAGTTCCAGGCCATTCGGGGGTCGAATGTTATGGGGACTCACTTAGCTTGATGCTGCCCTCTAAGGACAACAAGATATTATCTGACTTGATATCTCTGTGGATAACGCCTTTGGAATGCAGATGTTGTAGACCTTTCAAAGTCTCCCTGCAGACAGAAGCTATTTGCCCTTCCGTCATGATGTTGAAAGTTACTACATCAGTCAGGCTCCCACCCTCCATATATTCCATGATCACCCATAGTTCGCCACCCGTAAGATAGCTATCAATGAAGTTGACTATGTTCGGATGTCTGCTTTCCTTCATGACCAGGATTTCGTTGATTATTAGGTCTTTCTTAGGCTGTTGCTCAAGGTTCATCTGTTTGATCGCCACCAAGCGATTTGAGCCCCTCTCATGGCCGGTATAAACACCACCAGATGCTCCTTGCCCGATTTTAGTAAATCCCCTGTAAACCTCGCGGGGGTCCCCTTCCGAGCATATCTTCTTTAGAGCAGCCGTAACGTCTATGCTGGCGCTTTGCCTGGCCCGGTTACGAGGGCGGGCTTGTGCTTGAGGTTGCACCTGCACCTGTGCCGAGGGGGCCATACGAGCAGGGACGCCGGCGCCACTGCCACCATTGGCTTCGGGTGGGCGACCAACGGGGTGTTGCGCAGTTATTCCTAATGGTTGCGTCGGCGCTTGCCTCGTGCTTTGGGATCTACTTAGTTGGCCTTTCATGGCAGCCTGGGCCTGTGACATGGCTTGTTCTTGTTGCTGTTGCATCAGTTGCTGTTGGTAAGCGGCCTGCATCGCTTGGGAAGGCTGACTGGCTGGAGGCTGTGCGACGTGAGGGTTGTAAGGTGAGGACCCATTGGCCCGCGAGTTCGACCTCGACCTGTGTTCTTCAGGCAGCATGGGAACGCTACTATCCTTGGGAGGCGGGGCATAGGCGACGGCCGGCAAGTCTTCGCCAGGCTGAGACATGCCGATGCCAGAGTCTTTGGGCGGATATTGCGCATGAGTTTGCACCCGCGTCTGCATCGAGACTGGAGGTTTCGGTGCCGGGCGACTGGGCTGCAGATTCGGGTGGTCTCTGGCCGTGTGCAGCGCTAGGTTCTTTCCCGGAACAGGAACTGGCGGTGGCGCGCGGGGGTTTTCGAAGGTGCCTTCATTATTTACGATTGGAAATCTCGGACTTGCTGGTGGACTGATTATAGGTGACATACCAGCTGAGTTGTGCGAATAGATGCCGGGAGACGATACCAGACCTCCTGATGGTGTGCGCAGCTCTCCAGCCCTGACATCGTGAAACTTCTCAAGCACTTGGTCCTCATGAGGCCTCTCGGTAGTTTCCTTGTAGAAAGTCACAATATCCGCAATCATCTGCGGGTTTTCCCTCTGTGCATTCTCCGGTATACCACTCTCGTTGATCAGACGTTGCCATTCCTTCGGTAGGCCCTATTAAAGAAGACATCTGCAATCAGCACAAACACGCCTGCTTACAAGTAGGCCTGACGTCACCGTAACGATGCACAATCGGAAGTAAACGAGAACCGAAAAAAAAAAGAAAAAAAGACAAGGCTAGACAAGATAAGACAAGACTGAGACGAACCGTGAACTGGCCGGTGTTACTATCATATCCGACGTGCGTGACATGTACTGGGTTCTCGGGTGCGGAGATGACAGGCTTCTTTTGCGACCCCACCAGCGTACTCATGAGACCGGAAAAGCCAGACTTTTTCCTTAAGACACCAGGTCCTTTAGGCTCTCTGGACTCATCGGAATAGCGTTTCGGGGCGATGGCTGCATCGTTCACACGAGTAGGATTAGCCTTTTCGGACATGGTCGCATTGGCGGCGGAGAAGCTGGCGGAACGACGAAGTACTGGACTCATGACACGGGGGTCGGCGCTCGGGCTGGATAGCGGGGGTGGTGGAGGGTGAGCAGTGCGCAGAGCAGCTGAATGAACCGCCGGTACCTGGTTCGCAGCTCTGTCAAGCTGACTGAGAATAGTATTGCTGTCAAAGGGAGCGCCAACAAAGTCTTCTTCGGAAGATTTAGAGCGAAAAGGTCGTAATGGCAATTGCTGAGAGCCTGACAAACGCAGGTGGTGGGTGTAATTGTTGGATCGAGTCGATGCCGACGAAGTGGTGCCAGCACCAACACCAATGCCAACAACGCCAGGTGCCGCCGGTATGTTGCCGGAGGGATTAGCAGCAGGCCTAGCGGGGGTTATCGTAGTCGGGGTCGGGATCGTGGTGGTGGTTGTAGTGGTTGCGGTCGGCGGCGGCGACAACGGCGAGATGTGGGATTTGGCGTGGGTTGGACTATGGCTTTGGATGTGGGAATGGGAGGCGGGAGCGGGGGCAGCCAGCTGACGGGAATCTGACCTGGGATTGGAAGGGGAAAAGGTCGAGGGGAGGAATTCGGCGGGCTGAAGGACAGGCGAGGTGCGGGTAATTTTGTTGCTAGAAAAAGGCAAAGAAACTGGAGGATGACGGGGCGATGAGTTGTTGGACGCGTTAGAGGAGATACTGGCGGTGGTGTAGGTACCTTGATTTTGGAGTGGAGCGCTGGGAGCTCGCTTGAGACTGCTGGAGCTCCGTTTGCCTTGGAGGAGGGACGGGGCGTCAGAGCGCCCGTCACTGGTAATGGGGTAACTCTGGCTATGCTTTTGCGACTGCTGGGATGGGGACCGGGATTGGGCTGCTTGTGACTGTGGCTGCCGGTGATGGCTATGGTGTTGGTAATGGGACGGCGGCTTCTTGGTAAGCTTGCGACGTTGCGAGGGAGAAGAGAAAGTCTGAGATGAAGGGGTACTAGCAGGTGTGCTAGCAGAACTAGCAGTAGTAGTATAGCTGGAAGCAGGAATAGGAGACGGAGAGTGATAATATGGTTGCTGCTGCTTCTGTTCCAAGTGACGGATAACAGTACTACTACTTCCACTAGAGACGTTAGTAGTATTGGGACTGTCGCTATTGCTGCTGCCGTTACCGCTACCGCTGCGGCTACCGTTATTGTTACCGCTAGTGTTACCGTTGCCGGTGCCGCTATGGTTATGGGTCTGGTGTCTGTTCATGTCCCAATCCATCGTCCCTCTTTTCTCTCTCCTTTGTCCTTTGTCCTTTGCCTTTTGCCTTTTGCCCTTTGCTCTTTACCCTTTACCCCTTCCCTACTTGTTTTCTAGAAGGGTTAATAATAATCAGCAACCGCTTACCACTAATGGCGGGGGAGCGGGAGAGGAAGGGAGGGAGGGGAGGCCCTGAGAGTGAGATGAGCATGCAGGCGCATAGACAACAACGGTCTGTTTGAACACTGGGCGCAACACTATGGGGCTTGATTGGAGGTAGTGTAGAGGTACATATGTACAGGACTTACGGGGATGACGCAACGTTTAAGCCGATGTTGATTGAAAATAGCTTAATGCTCAACGTTATAGATAGGTAAGCAGTCATTAAGAGCGGAGGCATAGGAGAGGAGATATCGCTAGTGTAAGTAGTAGACATATAGGTATCATGAATACCTGTTGCAAGAGAATGGGAGAGAAGAAAAGTCGGTATAATGGAAAAGGATCGCATCGCCTCTCCGCTTGAGCGACTGATGAAACCCGCAAGTCTTGGGATGAGTAGCTACCGTACGAAAAAGTACTACATGCTTGGGTAGTTATATGATTTAGGGCATAGAAACAGAACGACGGGGGTATATGCCTGTTTTTTAATTTTTTATTATTATTCACATTTTTCTCTCGACATCCATGCCACCCGTTACCTATCCTCCTCACTACTCCCCCTCGAAAATTATTAGTAGATACTAGGTTAGCAGCCTCTTATTACCTTAGGTTAGGTAAGGTGGGAGACGTGTGGGATGGTGGGATGGGCCGTGGTACCGGCCGGTAGAATCTGCTACCTCCATGTACATACTTGTTGTCCCCCGGTGCGTTGTACTCGTAGGTACTATTTATACCTCGGTACATATAGTGACGGGCAGAGATGAGAAGCCCAGATATGATAACGTTACTACCTGACGTGAAATGCACGCTTGGAGCTACTGTAGCAGTCGTAGTAATAGGGAGCTGACTGGCTCTAACTACGTGCGTGCGTAGAATTGTGCGAATGGCGAAAGATACCAAGGCTCGCGATGTTTACCATGGCAGCATCTTTTGGATGGCTTTCCATATGTAGATATCCAGTGATGTGCGGCAGGCAGAGTTGAAGATCATACTCCCAGTAACTCATTACGTGATCAGTTCCGGGAAGTATACATGGTATTGCTGCTATCTACTATGTAAGTTAGTAGTAATGTGGCACCAACAAGAAGTGCATTATGTTGGCATTCAGGCTACACAACCTCAATGCTCAAAGAACGCGCTCACAAGAAAAGAACAGTAATAACAGCTGATAATAAATACCCAAAGTAGAGCAGAATAATATGCGTTACGACGCTCCACGCTACAAGTACTTGCCTACCTACCTACTTAACCCAGCATGTTTGTTTTCATGCTCCCTCCCTTGCTCTCTACTCGTTGACTCTCTTCCCGCTTTCTTCTCCCTTGATAACCCCAAAGCCAAACACGATAAATATCATACCCAACACCCCATATTTTCCTTGCTTCAGCCAATAACCAGATTGTCCACGCAAACACTTGCATTCAGTCATATTTACGCCTACCCTTCGACATCTCTGATAAACATACATCCCTGTGGCTCAGTTGTCCCAGTTAGGCAAGCTTTGCCGTCTCTTTCCGTCTGCTTATTAGAGTCAGAGCAAGAAGTGGATTGATGATTCTCTGGTAATAGCGGAAATGAATTGCGAGAAGAGGTCAGCAGCTCATTCCACGATGTCCCGAGGACGAAGCATATTTTGCTACTAATAGCTATGGCTGCGTAATAATAAGCCAGCCGCGAGAATCGTTCTCCTTCGGATCATGCACCTGGGTAAGCGTTTCAAACCTCTCGTAGCACCGGGGGTGGCTACTGGTTATCATCTTTGATATCACTATGATTGCCATTACTAGTAGTTGATGCCGCTCACCCTGTGCAAATTAAGTACACAAGTACTTTAGTCGTAACACAGCATGATATGTAGGCTAGGCAGCTACACTCAACAGCTCTCTCAATACGAACTACTCTTATACTCGTCCTTCTTTTTCAATCAGACGTGGCGGGAAATGTTTGTGGGGGTCAAGGCCGCATCGACCACAACATTTACGACAGCACTGGTTGGACTCGAACATGTACGACATACAATCACCATGTCGGGCTTTCGACCAAAAATAACCCAATGGCTGTAGACACTCGAATATCCTAGGTAGTATAAATGATAACCATGATATCTATGTTTAGCTCTTCCAATGCTCAGCTGGATTAAATTGATCGGTGCCGAGAAACCCGCCGAGAAAGTTCAATATGTATCAAGGTCCTGGATTCTAGCCAGCGGGACTCACTCCGGGACCTGTTTAGCAAATGCGGCTCTACCTATAGGCAAATTCGTTGAGTTTGGGCCTATGTCTTGATAGTCCGAGAGTTATCGCTTTCCCCCCAGTAACCTGCCTTACCATCATGGTCCTGTGGTGTGGTTCATCTCCTTAAGACCATGCTGTTGCAAGTTTTCAGTATAGTTGTATTATTGCGGATATGTCGCAGGAACCTTGCCAAAGGCTCTGAAAGTGCCCAATGGGCTAAGGTGCCCTCAAATGCAACCAGGTGTATCAAGTTTCAAAGATGCGATTAGATTGGCTTCCCTAGAGTTCCATTCGGAAGGCACCGTATACTTTGCCTTTCCTCTCATCGATGGTTGACGATGAGACTAATAGGGCTGGACCGATAATCTTCGACGACAGAAAAAAAAAAAAAAAAAAGACTAAGCCAAGGAAAGGAAACTCAGAAAGCCGTCACAACGGCTGTTCGCTAGATAATTGTACGGTTGGGATTGCGCTCCACCGGTGCTCCTTGGTTTCCCCGTATCTAGATAGTGTCGAATTTGTCTCATTGGAAACCAAATGGCGAACGACATCGAGTGAACCGCCACCATAAACCGTGGGTCTCATACCGCGTTGTTCATGGCCCGACAAAGTCGACTTATCAGGAATTGAGATGGTTCTTTATGAAGTACTGCCTGTAAGTACATTGGTTGAAAAGGATAGACATGAAGCAACTGGGTTTCAAGATGATCCTTTTCAGCTCTCTGCTACTCTCCCCCTTCTGCATATCTCTGACACTAGACCGGTGAACAAGCATGTTACGTTGGATTTCCGATCGTATTTCGCTACGGTGCTCGCGTTGTTCTACGAATTAAAAAATATCATTAAAAATGATAAGTAACCTGGCTCTGTCCATCGACTTGGGAGACCAATACTAACTTCTCTATGTCGACGCCTCGGGCTCGTGCGAGGCGAAATGCTGTCTTAATCCAGCTACAACTTAGGTAAAGTGAACTGGAGCCAACTTATTTCCATAGCTACCTGGGGAGATTATTAAGCTAAAAGTGTTGGGAAACACCGGTTTTGGACTCATTGATCAAAATTCCAAATCAGTCTTATAGACGCCTTTGCCTATGCTGCTGGTGTTTCGCTCCATTTCCGAGCTGCCGCGATGCGGCCAAGGGGTCTTGGCCACTCATATCAATCTACTTAATGGCGCGACCGGCCCTGCCATTGCACGCGCGCGCCGCCTACGGGTCATGATGTCGTGGCGCGCCGTTCTCGCCTCGAGATTGGACGAGGATACACAGGCCCGGCAAATGGCAGCCCGCAACATTCGTGACGTGCAGCGATAGGCTCGTATATTGGCTACGTGCACACGCAAGCCGGACTATACGGTGACTCAATATATATTAGGTACATGGAAAATGGGCGAAGCAGCTAGCGAGGCTTTGCCTTCGCATCGGGACGATCTCCTACATCCCCATAATTCTCTGTCGTACCTACTGACATCCAGCCCGGCCGAAGCAGAATTACATAATGCCTCGTCTGAGACCCTTGTGTCGTCTTTATCTCTTGCCATTGGGACCTGTCTGAATGATAATCTGAATTATAACTTGATGGGGAGCGCGAACTAGAAGAGGACCATGAAGACAATTCCAGTTTCTTATGGGATTTTGTCATGTTGGATCTTGAGTTGAACGCATCTATAATTCGACTTCCGAGTCGTTCCGTTAAGGGTTTATTGAGCTCCAAGTCGCAAGAGACGGCCTGAAGGCAAATTACCGGCTTCCCCTAATACCTTTGATCAACCTAAATATTTACGAAGTCGTTGCAAACTCGATCTGCTAGTTTGATATATAACAGTTCCAAGTTTACAGGCTCCTGACTGCGAAGAAAAGAATCGAAGCGGAGTTAGAAGGTGATTATCATGTTGCTATGAGGAATATTTTAACGTCTTACCTTACCTAATACATAAGGTAGTATACGCACAATTCCTCGGGTAAGTAAATACTATGGACCTGACTGGTCCTACATCTGTAAAGATAATCCTCGCCGCTGTCAAACTATCTGGCCTGCTCACCTGGGCACCTACCACTTGCTGCATTATGCTTTATTTGACTTGTACGTACCTATGTGTGCACCTGTAGGCAAAGGTCTCCTCCAACTACATATTCGTAGCCAACGGGGTCACTAGCGTGGTATTAGATAGTCTAATGTGATGCTATACTACCTTAGCTCAAGTAGGTTCTGATGCTCCTCAACCCCTCACGAACTGTCTTTGACTAAAGCGATATGTTACCTCATAAGGCTGATAATGGAATGATGACGAAGCAACGCCTACTTACACACTTCGTACGTACTAAACGGAAGCCGCCTCCCATCTAGTGCTTTCTCCAAACTGTCATTTGGTGGCCAGGTTGGTCTCCAAGCTTTGACAGCGGGGACAGCGGGGGTGTAAACCTTGCTAATAATAATGGTTTGCTACCTAGTTGACTGGGTCCAGCAACCTTTGGGACGTACCCTTACCGCAATACAGTCCCGACAAGTACCTACATAGGTATGCGTTTTGCCAGCTGTGGAGCGGTGACGAACACTCGGTACCGCTTAGCTGAGGCAATACATCACCTGGCGGAACTGTGATCCCGGCAGTTACGGATTTATGACAGTGCCATGTGAGTGGAGACGTCGTTTTCTGGGGATTTGGACAAACTTCAAGTATCCACCCTCACCCTTTTGATTCTGAACATCTGGTCAGATTCATCTCTGAGAAAATCGAACTGTCCGTTCAGGAGCTTCGTTGCCAGTCATTCCGTCCTTTCCCCAACATTGGCCTCCTCTAACTCCTCTTTCTGGCGGGCCATCTGGTATCACCGATACCATAACTACTATATACTACCCATCATCTTCGAAGCAGACTGATTTCATCTTTGTTGTGCAACATGTTCTAGCTTCTTCTCAAGCTTCCAGCTCCATCCCCGTCTCGATCCGCCATCCCCCACAGTATCGGTATTACCTCTCCACGTGTGATTGTTAACCTGTTTACCTTATCGTTGCTCAACTTTATTGTTGAGTAAGGCCAATTGAAAGTTTCACGGCTGTTTCTGGTTGATTATATAACCCCAACGTACGTCTACTAGCTCCGTCACCCGCAGCCACATCCCACACCTTAATTGCGCCAACCGTTCATCATCTCCAACCAATTCTGGTTCTTCCCTGTGAACAGCCGCATTTATTGCGGAGATATATATTTGCTATCGCTCAATTCGTTTCCCTGTGCTTTCCAGCTTACACGTTGGTGAACAGATTTGAAATAATGGCCTCCGAGGAAGGATCTGCTGCCTCGCGGCTTCTTCAGAAGCACGCCCAGCACCCTCTCCAACCCACCGTCGAGGATGCCCCCGACGATGACGTGAAGCCTTCGACTTCTTCGCCGGCCCTTGGCGATGCTACCTGGGGCCCTACACCGTCCGCAAAAGCTGCCGGAAAACAGCCTGCTCAAGCCTCGACTCCCCTGGACACTCAATCGCACGAGGCCTTCCCCGAGCTCGGAGTCCCTAAGGCTGCCCCCAAAACCAGCTTTCCCCCCATCTGGGCCGGCGCCAAAGGAGGTGCCAATGGCAATGTGAATGGAACCTCGTGGTCGGCCAATGGCACTCCCCGTACATCAACCCCGACATCTGGAGTAGCCACACCTACGGGTGTGCCGCCGCCGATAGCTATTCCTGGTCGTAACGTTGAGACCATCATGTTGCCGGCCTCTTCGATTCTCCCGCGAGCTCAGCTGAAGCGGCCCATCCCGGACACCGTGAAGGATATAAACCGCAAGTCGCGAGCAGTCATTACAATGTCCAATGGACCGGGCGGCCAGCTCAAATTCGAAGCTTCTGGTCCTCCGGACAAGGCGCAGCAAGCGCTACGCGATTTGGTTTCGCAGATTGGCCGCAGGGTAAGATGAGCGTCTTCTTTCTTCCCGCCGTGTACGTGCGTGCCTTGTTGCATCGGCTAACAGCTATGTGCAGGAAACTGCTACTATCTCGATTCCACAGTCTGCAAGAGCCCACATCATTGGCAAGCAGGGCGCCACGATCAAATCTATTCAAGAGCGTTCCGGGGCTAGAATACAAATGCCCAAGGTCGATGAAACTACAGCGAATACTGATGACGACGACGATGCCACGGTTGATGTGGTCATCGAGGGCAACACTCATACAGCCGCTTTAGCTCGCCAGCTGATTGAGAAGATCGTTGGGGAGCGCTCAGCTAACACAAATGCCCGACTGAAGTCTGTGCCAGCTGAGTTCTATCCCTTCATTGCTGGCCCAAATAACAGCCTCGCGCACGCTCTTGAGACCGAGCACGGCGTCCAAGTTCGCGTGCCGCCGCACCTGCCATGGGCCTTTCAGGTACCGCGGATGCCAGCATCTGGCCAAAGACTGACGTTCGCCCCCGCCGCCAATGACAATCATATTCAGATCGCTGGTGAGCGTGCTGCTGTTCAAGCAGCAAAGGCGGCTATCGAGCATCGCGTGCAAGAACTACAGAATCAACTGCACATGGATCAGGTAGACATCCGTCAAGGCGCTCACCAATTCATCATTGGTGAACGCGGCGTTCCATCCGACGATTTCTTCGCCGATACCAACTGCGTCGTCATTCTCCCTAACGAACCAGGCGTAGATACCGTCACCGTCGTTGGGCGAGCAGATGATGTTGCGAATGGACTGGAGAAGGCCATGGAGTTGGCCACGCAAGTGCATACCTCGGTTTTCAACGTCGCAAAACATCACAGCCACACTCCAGGTGGCGAGTCCGTCTACATTCGGGACCTAGCTCGATACCTCCACCAGAGGAAGGAGATCAGCCGACTCGAGAAGCTTTATAACATCAATATCAACACGCCATACACGAGTGGCATAATTAGCCCCTGGGAGTTATTTGCTCGAGAGGGAAAGAACGCCCTCAAAGCACAGAAGGAGATAAGTTCTGTGGTCAACAGCCATCCCCCGTCGCGCTTAGCGACAGTTCCCGTCGACTCTTTCTTCCACTCTTACCTGCGTAGTGATATCAGGCCAAAAGTGCAGGATTCATTCGGCGTTCACATGGTTATCCCTGAAGCTTCGGAGGCAGATCTACCTGTCCTTTTGGTGTATGAGGGTCTCGAAGCGGGAGATGCGTACGAGGTTCCACAGAAGTCGCCAACACCTGCTGATCTACAGACTTTCCAGCAAGGGCTTCGGGACGCCAAAGCCCACATCCTTCATCTGATTAACAACCAGGAGAAGATCGAGACTATCACGCTTGAAGTGCCCCAAAAGTATGCTCTTAAGTTGACCACACATGACGTCTCAGGCGGTGCTAACTCGCATTTAGGTTCCAAGAGAAACTACGCAAGTTCATCAAGAGGGAGCAGGATGCTACTGTTCGTGCCGCCGGCGATATTCCAGTTCGTGTTAGCGTCAAGGGCACTACTGTGACCATGCGGGGTCCTGCCTCGAGGGTGAAGTCTCTTGCCGACAAGTCGGCAGCTTTCGTGGAGCAAGAGAAAGAAGACGAGAAAGAGCGCGGATTCACTCTAAAGTTCCCATTCCCGCAGAAGTTCGCAAACCATCTCATCGGCAAGAGCGGAAGCCATATCAATGAGCTGCGCGAGCAGTTTGACGTGGACATTCAGGTCCAAAATGGAGAGGTTGAGCTTAAAGGCCCCAAGGCAAAGGCCGAGAAGGCTAAAGCTCGCATCACTGCACTCGCTCGGCAATGGGAGGACGAAACTACTCACAGCCTCAAGATTGAACCCAAGTTTCACAGAGAGCTTATCGGCGCACAGGGCAACCAAATCTTGCGGTTACAGAAACGATACGACGTCCACATCAACTTCCCTAAGACAGGCAAGCTTGCCAAGGACGATGAATCCGTTGCTGATGCTGCTAGTGAAGCTGGCAAGCCGCGACGGCAGCAAGGTCCCGATGAAGTCATAATTAGAGGTCCTAAGAAAGGTGCTGATCAGGCTCGGGACGAAATTTTCCAGCTGTACCAGTATCTCAAAGAGCACTCTCACACTGACGCCGTAGCGGTGCAGCAAAAGCAGCTGCCATCCCTGATCGGCTCCGGTGGAGCTGCTATGGATGAACTTCGCCAAGCCACCGGCGCCAAGGTTGATATTCCCAACGACCGTAACGAGACACCAGAAGCCATGGTTGAGATCACCATTCGGGGCAGCAAAAAACAAGTTGCCGATGCTAAGAAGATCCTCGAGGAGAAGAAGGCCATCTTCGATGATACCGTGTCTAAGACCCTAGAGGTAGACCGAAAGTGGCACAAGAATCTCATTGGACCTGGAGGTAGGAAAGAAATAAGACTTGCAAGATGATATAGTAGAAAGCGCGCTGACAGTATGCAATAGGTTCTACACTGCGGGATATAGTCATCAAGGCGGGAGGACCAGAGGATCGACGCCTACAAGCCCGCTACGTCCAGTTCCCCAAGCAAGACACGGATGGCAATGGCATCAACATCGAGGGACGACGCGACATCGTCGACAAGATCATTGGTAGCATCGAAGCGTTTGTTGCGCAGCGCGAGAGCCAGATAACAGAGAACCTGGACGTGCCTGTTGAGAAGCACCGGACGCTCATTGGCCGCGGCGGCGAGACTAAGCGGCAACTTGAGTCCCAGCTCAACGTGTCGATTGACATCCCACGACAAGGAAGCGGGTCGACCACGGTCAAGCTAGTCGGTCTCCCAGCGGACGTTGAGAAGGCAAAGGAGCACATCGCATCCTTGGCCAAGGAGTCGCAGGGGGAGACAATCCAGGTACCTCGTAAATACCACAACGCCATTGCGGAGAACGGACAGTTCTTCCGCAGGCTCCGCAATGACCACAAGGTTACGGTCGATCATGCCGGGCAGACCCCGCCTGCTAAATCGAAGCCTGCGAATCCACGAGCCAACACGGGTGCGCTGCCTTTGATCACGGATGACGCGGAAACAGCGGCCGACGCGCACTCGTGGGCTGTTGTGGACACGGGCTCCTCGAGTGAAGAAGGGGACATTGCCTGGGTCCTGAAAGGCAACCCAGACAGCATCCAAAAAGCCAAGAAGGCCATTGCGACAGCACTGGAGCAGGCACAGAAGAACAGCTGCACAGGATACCTTATCCTCCCAGACCCGTCTACCTACCGTCTAGTCATTGGCCCGGGCGGCTCCAAGGTCAACGCGATCCGAAAGCAAAGCGGCTGCAAAATCAATGTGCCGCGGGACCAGGCCAGAGATGAGGCTATTGAAATCCTGGGGTCCCAGGAAGGGTGTGAAAAGGCCAGGGATCTTATTCTAGCCGCTGTTCGGGAAGGGCAACTAGGTCGTAGGGAGTAGGATCTATACTGTACCTTTTTACTATCTATCTAAAGATGATAGCTGACCGTAATGTGGCTGTCCTTCTCTGTTCGAAAATAACCTGTACAAATGCACTGATGATGGAAGGGTCTACAAAAACATGAAGGAAAGAGGACTAGGAGAGTACCAAATCGAGAAGGAAGAAAAAAAGTAAAGGAGACGATGATAACTCGTTTGGTTGTTCATTGATAGTGCAGCATTGTCTAAAGAAAAATCCCCAACTTTAATGCTATATAATAAAACAAGAAGACATGCGCAAAAGAACGGAGAACTAAATATAAGAATGATGTTGCTGGTTATCAAGCGCTCGTCAAAAGTCCCCGAAGTGTGTAATATGGATGCACTCGAGAAGAACAAAAAAGTTGTGAAGAATGACTGGGAAAGTCTTGTGTTTGATATGATAGGTAGCCTTTATTTATTATCTTAAGCTTCAGTCTTCGTTTGACGCTTCTCTCCTTCTCTTCCCCTCTTCCTCTACGGTACCTTTCTGTTCGTCTCGCCTGGGCTAAGCTAAGTAAATATGCAAATAGGTAGTCTTTTGAACCTACCTATTACTATTATTTTTTATCGTACACACATACCTACATAATACATACGTGCATATCAATTTGCATTTTATTACTAGTAGCAATGAATACTAGGTTTGGTAGGCAGAGAGGTAGGCTGGTAGGTAGATAGGTGGACAAAATGTTAGGTATAGATATTTACATATGTATATATAGACACGCGCACATTCAAGACAAATTATTGTAGTACTCTAAGTAAAATGAAATAATCTAAGGGAACTAACTACACATATAGGTTAGGTAGGTATGCAAGATAAGCAAGTATAAAAAGGGGGAGAAAATAGGGACTCTATAGAAGACAAAAGGGAAAGTAGAAGGAGAAGGAGAAGGGAAAGGAAAAGGGGGGACTGGATGATGATGACCTCTACCACGTTAGATTATGTCATGTCACAAACCGGCCGAATCACGTTACCAACAGATCCGGGAAACAGATCTTTTTATAACCTAATAAGTCTCTAACCTAGTAATTGCACACGTTCAATCCATCCACCCACCCTAACCCAGCCCAGCCCAGCCCAGATCTGGGCAGATGATGAAGCTTAGGTCAGGTACTCAACTCACTCATAAGTTCAAGAACAGAACAAGGCAGAAAGTCTTTCAGTTCTAATTTCTAGTTCTAGCCTTGGTTGTCCGGATCTGATCCTACTCCCACTCCCACTCCCACTCCCACTCGCATGGATTCCAGCTTAGGGAACTACTGCAATACATGCCTCCCCGGGGAACGTTCACGCCTTGGTTCTTTCGTTTTCCGTCCCGTCTTTGCTTTCCTCTTTCTTCGCCATTTCATTGCCAGTCAAGCAATTAACGAAATCAATCAATCATCCCTTCCCTTTGTCGACGAACGCCTGGCCGTGGGTATTTGATTCCCCTGTCCCATTTTTTACCGAATAGACATACATTAATAGGAAACAAGAGTAAGCACAGAAAATAGCTTAGGTAAACTTAGGCAGAGGCAAGGTGAGGATGTAGACCACCCAGTTAGTCTCTTCCTCCGACTGTTACCAATGTACCCCCTGCTGCCCAGCTACGTTGCGCCGGCTTGCAAAACGCGGGTTTCTTGCCCACTATACCGCACAACAATAAAATAAAACGGGATGCGTGAGCATCATCTAATATTCTGTCTGAACTAGTTGCAAAAGCGACGTGATGTAATCGGCCTGTGGGTATAGTTAGCGTCAGCTCCTCTCGTTGAGTCGTTAAATAGGGGCACACTAACCAAAGCCTTATTTTCCGTCATAACCTCAAACAGACGTGCCATGACGGGACGGAACAGCCTCTCGTTCCATCCGCCACTCTCGCCACCACTCTCGCTTTGTTTCAGCAGTTCCTCTTCAGCCTCCGTCTTTACAACATTGCGGGCAATGTTCCTAAGCACTAGGACAGCGCTGAGGGGGATGCCAGCGGCCTGCTCAAAATTTGGTTTACGTTCGTCCACCGTAACGACTGTCTTTTCCCATGTGAGCGGCATTGTCTTGGCTGGAGTTATGTACGTCTTGCGCTGTCGTTTAGCCGCAAGCTCGGCCCCGTCTTGATTTGGCCGTTTTACCGCGGCAGGGACGTGAGTTTTGATATGGCGGCAGAGCTCTACAAGCCGGAGCGTTCCAGGAGCGGCATATTTGACACACCCAAGCCAGTCACACGACGCGGTGACCTCCTTGTTCCAGACTCTGCCATTTTCGTCAATTGGGACGCCCAGATGCGCCGTAACGATGTGACGCCACATCTGCTCGCCCCCGAGGAAGAACTGATTGCATCGTTTGGAGAAGGCGCCCTTGGCCACCTGCCACTGGCACCGCGCATACTCTTCCTTGGTCTCATAGTGGATGGGCGCCGTCCGCGCACGAATGCCCTCAATGATGAAACGCTGTACCTCGCCTGGCCCCCGAATGATCTGGGCGCGCGCATTGACAAATACGTGGCTGACGTTTCTAATGAAATCAGCCGCACTCAAGGTGTTTCGCATACCACCCGCCAGTGCCCCAAAGGAACCTTGGTAGGCCTGCCAGATAGCAATTTGCGTGATGTTAGATTCCGCATCTTCTTCAAACAGGCTCTGTAGCCAGTAGTAACACCTGTGGGGTTCGTCCGTATCTCTCAACTTCTCGTGAAGATCGACCGGCAACGGTGGCACTTCTTCCGTGCACAATGTCTTCTTCTCTGGTTCTAGGATTTTCTCTTCTTTCACGCGCTTGGCCCCATGCGCCAACAGTCTGACGAGGTGTGGCACCACGTTCTCCATGTTGACTGCCTCAATCAAACGCTCCACATTCGCCACTACAGCAGTGTATTGATAGAGAAAGTCCAGACACGCATCCATCAGCTCCTCGTCGTTGAGAAGAAGCCAGTTCATGATATTTCGCAACACCTCAACGGGCACATCCTCCAGTTTGTTCGTCGCATCCAGATTCATCGAGATCCGGCTAATAGCACGCAGAGCCGTCAAGATACTCCCGCGATCGGTCGAATCCAGCTGTGTCAATAACGTCTGGTAAAGAGGGTCGCTTGAATCCAGCAGAAGTTGTGGCGTTATCTGCTCGGCAATGTCGAGGGCAAAGTGCTTGATTTCGACTAGCATTTCCAGGTTAGGCAGGTGAAGCAGAATGCAGATTAAGTCTCTCAAGGGACAAACATCCGCCATGTAAGTCGCATTGTCTGGTAGCATTACCATATTCCGTATAGTAAGGACAGCCTCAATGATGCGGAGCAGATGGTCTTGAAACTCTGCCGGCTGTAAATGATCCAGAATCTTCTTTGGTGGTAGGTTCCGGATGCGCTGTATGATATCTTGTGTTCCCTCGAGTCCGTTCAAAACGCCGAGATTCGAATTGTCATAGTCAGCCGCGTATGAAACTTCCCAATCGATGTGGTAGAATAGACTGCCGATCTCGAGGGCCTTGTTGATCAGACCCTCCGCTAAACCTTGGAAAGACTCGAACTTGTATTTATCGCCTCTCTCATACGAGATCTTGACAAGGTGGTTCAAGGCGAACGCCTGTTCATCGGGTATACCGGATCGGAGAGCTTGGAGACAGCGCGTATATATATTCGGGCCCTCATAGTTGGCTAGCACAGTTAGGTTGCTGTAGATGATCGGCTTTGGGAGGTACCAGGGCACTTACCAAGAGGCAGGACAGGTCTGGCGTGAGCCTGCGTGTTTCCAGGCCCAGTAGCTTGCGTTTTCATCAATCGTTGTCGCTTCGCAAACTCCACCGGGTTGTTTCCGGGCGTGTTCACAGGGCGAAGCGGAACTGAAATTGGCGGACGCTGGTCAAAGGGTTCGGTTAGGCGGGAAGCTGTCTCAGTATTTCCGGGCGTGAAGGAACTCGATGCTCCCCGTAAGGCGGCTTGTTGAGCTTGGATAACATGCAGAGGGTTGTTGGGATTATGCTGCTGAGGAACATGATGGTGGCTTTGCTGGGCCTGATTCGTATGGTTTGCGTGGTAATTATTGTTTTGCGTGTTATTCGAGGTTGGTGTATTATGATGCGAAGAAACGTTCCGAGGCTGTCGGCTCGGGCCGGTGTCAGGCTGGAACGGGACTCGCTGGGGCGGAGCTTCTCGAAGACGTCCGGAGGCTCTGTTTGCCGAGGTAGGTGTGCTTTCGGCAGGACGCTCTTCCCGTGTAGGTGTTTCCTCGCCAGGCCGTCTTGCAGATAGTTTGAAGTTCTCTATCGTGCGGGTGAGAAGCGGACCATGCTTGCTAGCACATGACTGCTGCTCCAGTATCTCTTTCGGGGGGGGCTCGCGACCATACTGGTCTTGGATCCAATAAGCGGCGAGGTATCGATAGAAATCCTGCTTGAGCTGGAAAGATAGCTGGCCCATGCCTTTATTATCAGAATAATACATGCCTAGTTCACCGGCGAGAACACCCCAGGCTTTCTGCACTTTGTTAAGCTCGTCATAACCTCCTTTTTCAACAACAGCCTTGTATAGCCTATATAAGTCGACATTGACATGACCGTGCATGGTAGGGAGCCTCGGCTCAGGCTCGAAAGAAGTACCGCGCTTGTCATGGAAGGCAGTGAGCTTTTGGATGAACTCAGTATATTCCGGGGTTCGTTCGATCTCGTGAACCTGGACCTCTTTGCCGCCGGGGCCACGGGCGAGAACCATCTTGGTTCTAAGGGTCGTGAATATCTACTAAGAGGTCTCTGCTTTAATGCCGGTGGCGGTGCGCAGGTGAGCTCAAGATCAGGCGCTTGAAACCATATGTCAACGAGACAATTTAGACAGGCGACGAGTGCCGTACGGGGTTAGGGGTAGCCGGGCAAGAATCGGGAGATGTGTTATGGACTTAGGGTGGGCTGTGGTCGACGGGGCTGCGGGTGTGCACCGCGACGAAAGGAGTCGGGAACTAAAACTGTTGCTGGGAATGGAATTGGCTTTGAAGGCAATAAATTGTTTCTAAATGGTAGGGAGAACCAAGGACCTCTTGACCCGAGAACAGATATCACATACCGGATATCACGGGTAGGACGACGTTGGCGGTCGGGAGGTGATGATAGTCGCAAAACCGATCGCGTCGTGGGTCTCCTCTGTATGGGATGCAATGAGAATGCGATGGGATTTGATACGTCGCATACAAGCTAGGTACGGTACATAGGTACTAACCCAAGAACGATTTGACTGGAGTCGCGAAAATCACGTTAGAGTCGTGTAGGCTGCGAAGGAATAGAATTAGCTTAGACCCTTGCAGAGGTTTGTCAAGCACGGACCCTTTTGTCTGTGTAGTCTAGGCATCCCGAATTTATCGTTATACCCGTAGTTACCCTTGTACTTGTATAGAACAATGCCAGTAAGAGGGTTCAACTTCAAAGTTATCAAAGGTATATGCTCAATCTTGTTAAGGCATTTAAAGCTGCCTTTCCTATTAAGAGCTACATAAATGTAGTTAATGACATGTAGACCAACATGGATTCAATGATCAAAGGTACGTAAATTAATCACTCTCAATGAAGAATGCTAGACCTCCTGGCGACTGTTGCCCAGTATATTACAAAGAGCAGACACGATAGCAACCTGCCAGCACCGTGCAGATACGTTTGCGGCCAAAAAATAGATATTACTTTCCATCTTTAGCCCAGAAAAGCTCAGAGTAAAGCTGTGAGAGATACGGAGGCACTGATAATAAGATTTCTCCCCGCGAGTAAACGCTTTCCTAGGTGTTAATGATTTGATAGTGGCTGCAGATAATGTTACAGCAGACAGCAGACAGCAGTACAGCAGACAGCAGTACAGCAGTACAGCTTGAAGGAATGAAGGCGGTTTTGGTAATGAGTCGAGGGTCAACTTGAGTCCAAATTTACGCGTACGGTACCACCACTTGGTGTTAGCCGTCTTGTCTTGAAGTACCGTGGCAGCAAATGACGACCCTAGGGCAGTATCTGGATCTAGCATTCCTCTACTTCATAGCACATACCAGTGCCCAGAAAGTTCATTATGTATTCTTATTTACCGAGCAAATTACTTGATAGACCATATATTTAAACTCTAAATCTGGAAGTAGCAAGCTTAATAACGAGGCATATATGTCCGTCTTAAGAGTACCTACCCAACTACATGTGTATAAAGTGCCTATTGAAGGCGTCCGCGCAAAATAAAGCAACTGTTCTTGCCAGAAGGGCCTCTCAGTCTTTGCCCAGGTGGCAATAGCAACGATGAAGGTAGGAACCACGGACGCCAATATCGGGAATGAGCGGTCTGCGACTTCTTTAAATGACGCTCATCCCCTGAAACTACTAAGAGCCAATACGAACGGGACGGCTTGAGGGCGCAAAGCTTCATGGAGGCGTAAAAGGCTCTGACGTCCGCTTTAGGCACATAAGTGATAGCAGTCATCGTTCCCAAGAAGCCGATTCGCTTAGACGGAATATGGCAAATCCTCACCCTGTCTATAGCCCCTACCACACTCGCCCTCACTCTCAACCTGTGCCTCGACACCAGCAGTATCCATATCCTGTGCTAGACCCAGTGCTTAGGCAGTCTTCCAGCCAGCCTACTCCGGGATATCCCAGACAACCGCGAGCGACAGGACCGCCTCCTGTTTCCTTGCGGGCAGAGTTTCTTGCAGCTAGTGCTTCTCATCAGGGTGGTCGGCTCAGTACTTCGCAACATCTCCAACCGCCAGAGCGGTCGTATTCGGTTCCCAACCATGAAGGAGAACTACGAGAAGCCGTCTCAACATTTGCTCCTTCGGTGAATCAAGATCACCACAGTCTGTCTAGGGCTGAAGGACAGCTGACTCCTGCTCATGAAACCAATGTATGCTCGACGCCACAACCGAATGGGGAGAGAAAAATCCTACCGGCTCCCTCGAAAACGATTGCCGATGAGCTACATATCATTAGCGATTACATCCCCCCAAGGCGTGAACTTCCTTTTCGTAGCACAAAAAAGTCTGTAGCAAAAAATGATGAAAAAGAAACCCTAGAACAGCCTTCTCTTCAAGCCAGAGCAAGCACCAGCGCCGGCACTAACAAGCGCAAGCGGAAATTTTCAACAGCAAATACGCGGAAGAAGCGACCTGCCCCTAATTTAGTGTTCGAGCATCATACACCACCGGACGACAAGCCAGCGCGACAAAATGCAAAAAATTCTAGCAAGAAGCGTGCTGAACGTAGCGCCCGTCTGAAGCCTAGTCCAAGTACAGCTGCTAAGACCAAGAGCTCGTCACAAGCCAGCCAACCTTCTCGCATTCCTAGTGGACATTTCGAGGACGGCGGTAACGCTATCGTTCCAACTGACGATGCTACTAGCACGCATGTTGCGGCGCTAAAAAAACGCTCTGAACTTCTCGCCGTGGTAAGTACTTTTTTGTTCTAGTCGCCTAAGCCAAAGTTGTGAAGAGACACTTATAAGTAGCAGGTAAAACCTCGAGTATCATCACAACAGGTCCCCGACCCCCAACCAAGAGCGGCGACCTCGAGATCAGCAACTCAAACCCTAGACAACGACATTGTTATTAGTGCTGGTTCAAAACCGCGGTCTTCTACCACTACCACCACAACCCCAGCTGAAGCAACACCGGCTCTGAACCTAACAGGCAGAGAATGTACTGCTCCTACTGATCTCGCAATCAACCGGAAGAGGGTAAGAGAGTGCGGGACGATCAGCGACTTGATCGACACCCACCTTCAAGCAGAAGGGGTTGGGGCAAACATTCTGGATATGGATACGTTATTGGCCGAGATTCTGCTCGCGAGAGCGTTGACGGATGATTGGGTCTATGATTTGCTGAGGAAGTTACCTGAATAATTTACTATTCTGTGCACACCTACCTATTACAATGACAGGTATACTATACCTAAGGCATATATATAAACCACAACAACGAGCCAGTTCTTCCAGCAAAGGCGATTATTACTTTGGTGCAATGGCCAAGTGGTAAGAATTAGTCGCTAGGAATAACCGCCCTCATGGTTAGACATCGTGCGCTGTTTTCTGGTTGAACGTTGGGATGCCGGCGGGAAGAAGTCGGGAAAATGCTACCTCGCAACTCTTTTATTTAAAAAAAATTTTTTTTTGTGATTTTATACTATTTTATTTAATATCTGGAGTTTAATTAGGTCGGGCTGTTTTGTAGCTTGAAACAAAACAAAACAAAAAACAAAAAAAAAAAAAAAAAAAAGTCTGA